>ERZ761602.6287-NODE-6287-length-13415-cov-4.902994_pt1 | contig 13415 bp, 14 predicted proteins | sample MGYA00512165_ERZ761602 | MGnify/ENA primary metagenome ERZ761602 (study PRJEB28899, sample SAMN02445085) | bioreactor sludge metagenome | biome: EBPR sludge; isolation source: Thorneside wastewater treatment plant | place: Australia: Brisbane, Thorneside...
CACCAGTGACATTGGTCGTCTGCTCCACATAACTGCACGCTCCACATAAGTTCAAGAACATCTGGCGCGCGGTGGTGATCGCTACCTCTCCCGTTCCGAAGGGGCCGGGCTCCGTCGGAATCGGACACGGCCGGTCGCGGGCTTGGCCGAGGGGCAAAAGCTGAACAAGGCGCTTTGGGCGCTCGCGGGCGAATTCGCGAACAACTGAGGTCCGCAGATCGCAGCTACCGGGGAGCGGCATTGCGCCGCTCCCCTTTTTTCGGGACTGGCTCTCCCCGAATTTCGGTAGGAGCGCGCCGCTGTCATCCGCCGCAGAAGCGATTGGCTCGGTTCAGCGGCACCGGCCGCCGGCGGCGTTATCCGTCCTCACTAACCATCAACCACCGGCACGACCGGTCCTCATCATGAATAATGGCACTCTCGAACTTCCCGCTTCGCGTCCACGCGGCAGTGAAGCACCCGACGAACTCACGAAGTTGAAGAAGGAACTGCTCCAGGCCGAAGTGCGGCTCGCCAAAGCACGCGCGACCGTGACCGGCGCGGAGGTGGACATCAAAGTCCTCAGCGCGCGCTTGAGAGCATTTACGCACTAGGCAGCACTCGCCGGAACCAAAGAAGCCCGCTCCCCGAGCGGGCTTCTTGCTTTCAAGCCGACACGATGTCCGAGCTTTCCGCCCGTCGAACCAAATTCCGCATGCCCCACCACGCAGCTGGCGCCAAAAGGACTACGGAGGCCATCCCAGGAAAATAGCCATACCGCTCCGGAGTAAAAAACGGGAAAGCAAAATGGGCGAGTTCGATGACTCCCATCGAAGTGAAGAACGTCCAAGCGAGATAGTAGCCAAATGACGCCTCCTTCTTCACAAGATACGGAACAAGGAGCCACGCGCCCGCCAAGGCATACAGCATCACGGCCAGAAAAGAATCAGGCTGCGGCACTGGTTTTCCGGTGATTCTGGCGAGGGCAGGAAAGAACTCAAAGTGCCGCTCCTCCGCCTTGTGCAGGACAAACAAGGCTAACGTCAGATAATACGGCTTTCTGAAAGTGCTGAACATTGGCGTGCGCGGAATGGCGAGCCAAAGCACGAAGCCACCGACGAAACCAAAGGCGAAAAGAAAGGCCGGCAGTAGACCCAGTAGGGAATACCCGACCACTAACACGGTCGAAGTGAAGAAAAACGCCGCAGCAATCTGGACCCGGCGAGCCTTCACTGAGAAGCGGCGGGATTTCGCAAAAGCCGAAGCGCATTGGCGACCACCAGCAATGTCGCACCTGTGTCGGCGAGAATGGCCAGCCACAAACTCGCGTGCCCGAACAGAGTCAGGCCGAGAAAGAGTGCTTTTAGCGCGAGCGCGAAGCTGATGTTGAAACGAATGATCCCCATCGTGCGGCGGCCGAGTCGAATCGTTTCCGCGATCTTGCCGAGGTCATCTTTCATCAGCGCAATATCCGCCGTTTCGATGGCCGCGTCGGTGCCCGCTGCGCCCATCGCAATGCCCAGGTCCGCAGTGGCCATTGCAGGTGCGTCGTTCACTCCGTCACCGACCATGCCGACGACGGAATGCGCGTCGCGGAGTTGTTTCACGGCCGCCACCTTGTCGTCTGGCAGCAAATCTCCTTTCGCCTCGTCGATCCCGACCTTTTGCGCAATCGAGCTGGCGGTGCGCTGATTGTCGCCGCTCAGCATCACGATTTTTTCGACGCCCGCAGCGTGCAAGTCAGCGATCGCCTCCTTGGCGTTGGCACGGACCGTGTCGCCGACCGCGAGGATGCCGAGAACCTCTCCCTTACAACTGCCGTGCGGCCGGTGACCGACCACCACTACGGATTCGCCCCGACTCTCAATTTCGCCGAGGAGTTTTTCGATCTCGGGAGAACAAACGCCAAGTTCGTGGGTGAAACGATGGTTGCCCACAAAATGGGGATGTCCGTCGATGACCGCTTCGGCCCCCCGGCCGCTCCGCGCCTGATAGTTTTCGGCGCGCTTGAAATCGATCTTTTTGTCTTTCGCGTAGGTGACCACGGCGGCCGCCAACGGGTGCGAAGAATGATCGTCGATTGCCGCGGCTGCGCGGACGATCTGTTCATCAGAAGTTCCGACGACCCGCACCACCGAGGTCACCCGTGGTTTCCCCTCCGTGATCGTGCCGGTTTTGTCGAGTGCCAGCGCCTTCAGCCGGCCCACGGCTTCCAAATGCGCACCCCCTTTCACTAGCACGCCGCGTTTCGCGAGCGCGGTGAGGCCGGCCACAATACTGACAGGCGTCGAGATGACTAGGGCGCACGGGCAGGCAATGATCAGCAGGACGCAGGCGCGATAGAGCCAGGTGTTCCAGTCGCCTTGAAACACTAGCGGCGGCACGAGGAAAATAAGCAAAGCGGCGACGGTCACCGCGGGTGTGTAGTAGCGGGCAAAAACATCGACGAATCGCTGACTCGGTGCCTTCTGCTCCTGCGCTTCCTTCACAAGCCGGATGATCCGCGCCAGAGTTGTGTCGCCCGCCTCCTTGGTCGCTTTCACCTCCAGCGATCCCTCGCCATTCACCGTTCCAGCGAAGACGGCATCACCTTTCTTTTTCTCCACCGGAACGGACTCGCCCGTGATAGGCGCTTGATTCACGGCCGATTCGCCCGAAAGAACTTCGCCATCGAGCGGAATGTTCATCGCGGATTTCACCGTGAAGACTTCGCCGATCTTCACTTCTTCGACCGGCACCTCTACCGCTTTGCCGTCGCGCTTCACAGTCGCAACCTTTGGTGCAATTTCGAGGAGCGCTTCAGTGGCTCGGCGCGCGCGGCGGTCGGCCCATCCTTCCAACCATTCGGCGACTCCGAACAAAAAGACTACCGTCGCGGCTTCGACCCACTCTCCAACCACGCAGGCACCAATGGCAGCAATTACGACGAGCAGGTTGATGTCGGGTCGAAAACGCAGGATCGCACGCCACGCTTTAGGGAGCAGAAACCATCCCCCCGCCGCCATCGCCGCGACGGACGACACGGCGACTGCGGTGTTCGACAACTTGAGCCAATGAAGTGCTAGCGCTGTTCCGACCAGTGCGCCGGAAACGACCAGGCTGATCGTTTCCGCCTTGCTCGAGCGGTGATCGTGATCGCTGTGGTCGTGACCATCGTGATCATCGTCGTGTCCGCTGCCTTCGTGGTCACGCGCGTGTTGTTCTTTCCCGTGTGTATGCGGCTCTCGATCCGAGTGCTCGTGTGGTTCATGCTCTGCAGCGTGATCATCCGATTTCATAGGCTCGCTCTTTGGACCGCTTTAACGCGTGTGGGTTTGGTCGTCTGCTACCACCGAGATCCGAGTCGTGCCTTCCGGCAGTTCTCGCACCCGTAGTTCATACTGCGCGCTCGGAGCTTGCAGGCGTGTGCGAGGCGGCAACTCCCGTGGCTCAAACCCCACTGACTCTTCCTTCAATACGCGCCCGTGCGCATTAACGAATCGAACATCGACGTGACTGTGCGCCGTGGTCGCTGCACCAAACTGCCGATTCAGGAACCCGGAAATCAAATATCCGTCCGCGTCCTTCTTGACGATAGGACGCGCGAGTTCGACCGCCGCCGAGGATTGGCGCTCCGCCGGCAAGGGCCATGTACCGCCAAACTGCGTCGGGATCGAGGAACAGCCGGCGACGAGCACCGCTCCGCCGCAGAGAGCAATCAGGGTGAGGTTTCGAGTGCTCATATTGATTTTGAGTTCACGAGTGACCTTGCCGCCATTGATGTTTGCGCCAGCAGAAGCGGCCCACCTCCACGACGGACCCGACGACCAGCCCGACCACGCCGCCGGCGAGCATGATCAGGATGTTCATGTTCCTGGCGGCGACTTCTATGCCCAACGCGAGCACCTCGCCGACCGCGACGCCAACTATGACTCCCAGCAGGGAGAACTCCGGCTTGGGCGGACGCTGTGCGCGCGTCTGCCGTGAGACATTGTTGGTCTTTCTGCGCATCGGTCGAGGTGCTTGCCGACCTGTAGAGACGAATAACCTTACTCCTTCTTTTTCTTGTCGTGGTCGTGCTCTTTACCGGCATCGTCGCACGTGCAGGCGTATTCGGCCCGTTTGCATTCGGCGCAGATTTCATCGTGGAAGAGCACACGGTAATTTGTCGGGCGGGCGCTTGCGTTGGCTCTGATTTGGACGACGACGTTGTAGTCGTCGCCTTCCGGCAGCGCGGTTTTCGAAACGAACGCTCCATTCTTTTCGGTAAACGCGAGCTGCACTTTTCCGCTCTTGGCTTCGGCGGTTGCGGCTACGACCTGACCAGTGGCCGAAACTGGCTTAAGGGCCTTGTCGTAGAACGTGACCGTGACGGTCCGATCCTTCTCCACGAAGAACTCGGCGTGAGGCGCTTCCGTGGTGAGGATTCGTCCGCCCTTCGGTCCGGGGATGGGCTTGGCAAAAAGCGCGGCAGCCGAAGCTGCGAGCGCGATGAACGCGGTGGTGATGTAACGGATGGATTTCATGGGCAAAAAATCTAGGGCTGATGCTCGGCGCTATCGTGCGCACGGACTTGAATCGAAGCGGTGCCGGTAGGCAGCGCTGCAATGGGCAGCGTGTAGTGGCCGCGATGGGCCATCTTGTGGCTGCCGAACCGCAGTGCGGATGGTGCGAAGCGAGTGACTTCGCTCCGCAATTCGCGGCCCGCGGCGTCGATAAATGCAACGTCGAGATGAGTCAGCGTCGTGGTGGATGAGCCGAATTGGCGGTAAACCCAGCCGTCCAACACCAATCGGCCGTCTTTCACGACGAGCTTCGGTTGATACACTGCCACGGACTGCGAGGGAATGGGACTGAGCGCAATGCCCGTGGCTTCGGACGGCATCTGTGCTGACGCGCAACCGACCAAAGCGGCAGAGCCGAGTAAAATACTCACACGTACTGCTGAGTTCATGCATGTCCTCCTGTTGAGGGTGAGATCGGAGCCGGAGACGCGCCCGCGCGGTCGCGCTCCGCCCAGCAATAGAGCGTCGGCAACAGCACGAGCGTAAGAAATGTCGCGGTGATAATTCCGCCGATGACCACCGTCGCGAGCGGACGCTGCACCTCAGCACCCGAACCGTGCGCGAGTGCCATCGGCACGAAACCGAGTGAGGCCACCAACGCTGTCATCAGCACCGGGCGGAGTCGCGTGAGCGCGCCTTCGATCACGGCGTCACGGACCGTTTTACCCTCCTCGCGCAGTTGATTGATGAACGAAATCATCATCACGCCGTTGAGCACGGCGACGCCTGAAAGGGCGATGAAGCCAACTGCCGCCGAGATCGAGAATGGCAGATCGCGCAACCAAAGCGCGAAGATGCCGCCGGTGACGGCGAGCGGAATTCCCGTGTAAACGATCAGCGCCTGGCGCACGCTGTGAAACGCCATGAAGATCAGGAGAAAGATCAGGAGCAGCGCCATCGGCACGACGACGGCGAGGCGAGCACGCGCCTCTTGCAGGTTCTTGAAGGCTCCGCCGTATTCGACGAAGTAGCCGGGCGGCAGCTTCACCTCGGCGCTGATTTTGGCCTGCGCTTCCTGCACGAAACTCTGCACGTCGCGCCCGCGAAGGTTCACTTGAATCGCCATCCGGCGCTGAAACGCCTCGCGGCTGATCGTGTTCACGCTCTCCGTCACGCTCACTTCGGCAACCTGTCCGAGTGAGATGAACCCGCCGCCACTCGTGCGCACCGGCAGATTTGCCACATTCGCGAAGTCCTGCCGGGCCGATTCGGGCAACCGCGTGATGATGGGGAAGCGCCGGTTGCCGTCCACCAGCACGCCTGCCTCCGTGCCAGCGAACGCCGTGCCGATCACTTTGTTCACCTCGTCGGCGTGGACGTTGTAACGCGCCATCGCGGCGCGATTGACGACGATCTGGAGCACGGGCGCTTTACCCGCGGCGTCGAACTCCACGTCCGCGGCACCCGGGATCTTCTCAACGAGTTCCCGCACCTCACTCGCGACTTTTTCCAATGTGTCGTAGTCGTCGCCGAAAACTTTGATCGCGATATCCGCGCGACTTCCGGAAAGGAGTTCGTTGAAACGCAGCTCGATGGGCTGCGAAAACAAGTAGCTCTGTCCGGGGAAGTGAGTGTTGAGCTCCTTCGCCATGAGGTTCGTCAGCTCGTCTTTCGTGACCGTGCGCCCATCGATCTTCCGCCACTCCGCCGGCGGTTTCATCAGGATGTAGGTGTCGCCGATGTTCACGCCCATCGGGTCCGTCGCGACTTCCGAGGTGCCAACGCGGGAGAACGTGTGAGTGACCTCCGGGAATTTTTCGAGAATCAGTTTCTCGCCGGCATTCTGCATCTCAATCGACGGTGTAAGAGCGATGCTCGTGGTTCGAATCATCTGCGCCGCGAGCGAGCCTTCGTCGAGTTGCGGAATGAACTCTGCGCCCAAGCGAGAGAACACCCACATCGACAGCGCGAAGATGCAGATGGCGATCAGCGACATCAGCCAGCGCATGCGCAGGCTGAAATTCAGCACCGGTGTGTAAATGCGCTTGGCGAACCGAATGAGGAAATTGTCCTCTTCGCTCACTTTCTTCGTCATGAAGAACGAGCACAGGACGGGCACGACGGTCAGGGCCAGGATGAGCGCGCCGATGAGCGCGAACACGACCGTGAACGCCATCGGCTTGAACATCTTTCCTTCCACGCCGGTGAGCGCAAACATCGGCAGGTAAACAATCGTGATGATCGCGACGCCGAATACCGTCGGGGTGCCGACTTGTTTACACGCGGCGAGAATAGTGTGCAGCCGCTCTTCGCGGTTGAGCAAACGCCCGACTTGGTGCTGGCGATGCGCCAACATGCGCACGACGTTTTCCGCCATCACGACGGCGCCATCGACAATCAGGCCAAAGTCCACGGCGCCGAGGCTCATGAGATTGCCTGAGACGCCATAGCGCACCATGCCCATCATCGCGAAGAGCATCGAAAGCGGAATGGCGCACGCGACGATCAGCGCCGCACGCCAATTGCCGAGCAGTCCAATCAGCACGGCAATGACGAGGATCGCACCTTCCAGGAGATTCTTCTCCACGGTGCGAATCGTAGAATTCACCAGATCGGTGCGGTTATACACCGTCTCGATCAACATGCCTTTCGGCATCTTCGTTTGCACCTCCGCGAGTTTTTCATGCACGCGTCCTGAAACGAGCCGGCTGTTATCGCCGATCAACATGAGCGCCGAGCCGAGCACAGCTTCTTCGCCATCGTGCGTCGCGGAACCGGTACGCTGACCGGAGCCGATTCCGACTTCCGCCACATCTTTCACCCGTAGCGCCGCGGCCCGACCTCCAAACTTGAGCGGCAGATCGGCGATTTCCGCCACGGTCTGAACCCGACCCACGGCGCGCACCGTGACGGCTTCGCCGCCTTTCTCAACGACGGAGCCGCCCGCATTGGCGACATTCTCCGCGATCACGTCGGCGACCTCGCCAATTGTCAGCCCCACGCTGCCGAGCTTTGCGGGGTCAGGCATCACCACGATCTGGCGCTCATAGCCGCCGGACGTGTTCACCTCAGTGACGCCCTTCACCGTTCGCAGGGCCGGCTTCACGATATAATCTTGCGCCAACTTCAGTTCACGCAGCCGCTCGACGGGATCGGCGGGAGCCTCCTTAAAGTCTTTCTTGTAGTGAACGGTGTAGTGATAAATTTCGCCCAGGCCGGTCGTGATTGGCGCGAGCTTCGGCGTGACGCCGGGAGGCAACTCTTCGAGCACCGCCTGCAAGCGCTCACCTGCCAACTGCCGGGCGCGATAAATATCCGCGTCTTCCTCGAAAATGAGCGTCACCTGCGAGAGCCCGAATTTTGAAAGCGAGCGAACTTCCAGCAGCTTCTCGATTCCGCCCATCTCGACTTCGATGGGATAAGTCACGAGCTTCTCGATTTCCTCGGGCGCGAGCGCGGGAACCGAAGTGTTGATTTGCACCTGCACGTTGGTGATGTCGGGCACCGCATCGATGGGTAGGTGGGCGGCGGACCACGCGCCGACCGCGATGAGCGCGACGGCGCCGAGCAGCACGAATACCCGCTGCCGCAGGGCGAACTCTAAAATTTTGTCGATCATTACAGAAAGGGATTAGGTCGAAGTTGAAGAAGAGGATGTCGTCTCGATGATCCGCCGAAGGTCGGCGGGGATTTCCATCGGTTGGAGCACTGGCACATTAGCAACCTTCGCGGAGCAAAGCTTGAGCGCGGCGAGCATGCGTTGCATGAAATGCATGGCAGTTCAGTGGCTGTGGCCGCCGCCCTTGGTGAGGCGTAGTTCGGAAAGCCAGAGTTGGTTGACTGGCGTCGTTACGACCACATCGCCCGAATAGAGCCCGTCGGTGACTTCCACGAAATCGGCTGAGCGTGCGCCGAGCTTCACGGCGGTCCTCAGGTAGTGCTCGCCGTTGACGACGTAAACGAACGTGCCCGTCGCCGCGTCGAGGATCGCAGAGCGCGGCACGGAAAGCACCTTTGTCGGTTCGCTTGCCAATTTCAGTTCGACGAACTCACCGATCTTCGGAGCGGGATTGCGCTCCACCGCAAACACGGCGTCCACGCGTCGCGTCGCGGTCGCGCTCGCCCGATCAACGCGAACGAGTTTCGCTCCGGTGAACGTCTGTTTCTCCAATCGGTCGGCATCCGCTTCCGGCACGCTCGCGCTCGCGACCACCTGCGGCGTCGCGGCAAACACCTGCGCGAGCAACGTCATCTCTGCTGCCAACGGTCGCTCTTCCGCTTCCGCCGTTTTCAATGCGAGGGCGCGAATGATGTCGGGATTCAGGGTGAGCCCGCGGCCTTCCTTGAAGGCCACACCAGACTTCTCGCCCTCACCATGTTCATCGCTCTTTTCCTCTTTGCTGTGCTTGTGACCGTCGCCCTCCTTGTGCTCGCCCGCCTTTCCACCTTCAGCGTGTTTATGGCCGTCGTCCGTGCTCGCGGCTTTCCGTCCGCAGCCGGTCACAACGGCGATGGCGACAAGTCCGCAGGCTAACCAATAAGCTAAGGGCCTCATGGTGCGATCTCCACCGGGTTGAATTCGAGACCCGTGAGTTGCTGGAGCTTTAACCCCGCTTCGAGCGCCTCGCGTTGAGTCGCCAGCAACGCTTCTACGGCATCAAGATAGCTGTTCTGTAGCTCGACGTAAGTGGCAATGGGCACAGCACCGAGGCGATAGTGCCTGTCGGCGAGTTCAGCGGCTTCACGGAATTTCTTCACCGAGTCCGGTGCCCAGCGGCGCGACTCACCGAGCTTGATCGCGAACGCATGCGCTGAAGTGAGAACGTCTTTCTCCAACTCACGTTGCGCCACCACGGCCGCGGTTTCCGCCTGCCGGCGTCGCGCCTCGGCGACATCGACCGCGCCGCGCGTACGACCGGAGACGGGCAGCGGCATGCTCAGCCCAATCCCCACGGTCGTCTCGCGATCTCCCGCTTTCTCCTGCGATAGATAGGGACCAACGCTGATCGCGGGATAACGCTCGTTCCGTGCGAGCTGCACTTGAAAACCCTGCTGCTCCAGTTCGAGTCGCTTCATCCGGAAATCGAAATTGTTTTCACGTGCCGCCGTAAGCAGAGCGTCGGTGGCCGGAGCATCGTTGAGTTTGAGGACGGGCGCAGTGATGCGAAGCGCCGCCCCAGGAGCCGCGCCGCGAAGCTGATTCAATTCAATCAACGCGGCTTGCACGGCGATTTCCGCTTCGGTCGCGCGGCGGTGAATCGCGAGTTCGGTGGCCTCGATGACGCGTGTTTCCAATAGCGGCGTGACGCCAGCGGGATCGCGGGCGAGAAAGGTTTCCTTCAACGCTGTGAAGCGATCCGCCACTTCACGAATCGACGCAGCTTCGGTGTTCGCGACATGCACAGTGTAAGCGAGGGTCCGAGCGCGAGCGGTGAGCGCGTGCTTGAACCGCGCAAGTCCCAGCTCGGCGAGATCGACGTTTCGATTCGCAATGGCCTTCCGCAGCGCCAGGCGACCTGACCATTCGAAGGTCTGCGTCACAGATACCGACCACGCCGCGCCGGAGCCCGCGAGTGTTCCTGTCGGGTCCTTTACCCGTTTATGCCCGAGTTGCAGCGACACTTCCGGATCGTTGAGCGCACCCGCAAAGCGAGTGCCGGCTTTGGCGGCGGCTATCTCCGCTTCGTAGAATTTGAGTTCCGGATTGCTCGCCGTGATCTCGGTGACGAGCGCGGCCAGCGACACTGGAGCGGATTCCAGTGCTGGAGTCTGGCCGCGCAGAGCGCTGCCAAAAATGAGGAGGGCGCCAAAGGCGCGAACAGAGGAAAAGTGGAAAATAAACTTCATAGGAAATGCGGGAACAGGAGTGAATCGGGCAGGCGTGGCCCGGAGAAACGCGACGCGCGCAAGCGTCCGCGTGAATTCAAACAAGCCCGTCAGTCCGCGCAGGGACTGAACAGGCTCAGCTCAGTGAGGGAGCGCGCGGCGAAAGCGCCGTGCGCTGTTCAAACGACCAGACCGGAATCCAGTCCTGCGGTCGTTCGGCGTAATCCTCGGCAGCGACTTCAACCGCCGGAGCCAACATCGGCGCGACGCACTGAAGGCAAATTAAACATGCACACTCCGTCAGCTGCGGAGCGCTTACCTTGACGAGACTATTGGCCAACTTGTAGGTGCCACTTTCCACCACCTGGCAACCATCAGTGGAGTGATCGGCCCCGCCGCAATCGTGCATGCCAGCGGTCTGTTCACAGCTCACGCCCAGAAGACCCGCGCTTTCCAGTCCACAATGCTGTGTCGCGAACAGCCAGAAGACTGCCATGATCAAAGCGAGGGACTGGCGAAGGAATCGCACGTTCCGAAACGAGCCCTCCGTCAGCCAATTGTCAATCTCGCGCGGAAGGCAGATCATTCCAGCCACCCCACGAACGCGTCCAAGCTTGGGTCTTCCAGCGATAAAAAAAATGCACTGCAAGACCGAGCGTGGGAAGGCCAAGTACCCACATCCAAAAGTAACTCGTGCCGCGCAGCGCGACAGCGACGCCGATCAAGACCACCCATTTCGTAATGCGCAACGAGAGCGGTTGAGCGTGGCGTGAAAACGCGACGGCGAATTCTCGTTTGATGGAGTTCATAGATCAAAGAGACCCCGCACCAAGCCAGGCCGACCTGCGCGTAACCCGTGCGCTACGGGAAGCCGCAAAAGTGATCGAAATCGCGCTGCTAGATCACGTAATTGTCGGCGATTTTAAGGCTGATCCGCTGGGAATTGGTCACTATTCGTTTCGCGAAGCCGGCCTGCTCTAGGCCGGCCTTTGCCGGTGACTCAGAACACTCTGCGTCATCGGCAAACGTCGGCGGATTTCCTTGAACTTATTGTCACCTCTATTGTCACCTAGCCTTGAATCAAAAACACAAAACCCCGTAACTCGTGAGAGCTACAGGGCTTTGAAAGTTGGCGTCCCCACGGGGATTCGAACCCCGGTTCTCACGATGAATTCAACCGCGCGCTTAGGCATCTACGCCGTTGCTCTGCAGAACATGTACAGCGCCCCATTTTGCGCAAAAGTTCGCAACTGGGACGATCATTGTTCGACGTCATCTTGCTCCGCCCGAGCCCGCGTAGTCGCCCCAAGCGGCAATCGCACTTCGATTCGTTTCCTTTTCTCCACGTAGTGCGACGACGTGGTCCGGATGTCCCGGTGCCCAAGGTGCTGACGCGCTGCCTCGATGCCAAAACTCGAAGCGATGAGCGAACCGCTCTCTTTGCGCAGGGCGTGAATCGCTTTCTTTTGACGGACACCTTTGTTGCGAAGCCATTCGTGCAACTCGCGCCATGTGCAATCGCACCGGTAGTAGTCGTAGGTCGACCCGACATGCGGTTCTGACCCGTCCAACACAAATTCCGACCGGCTGCTTTTTCTGAAGCCGCGCAGCGCTTCTACCGATTCTGGTGCCAAGTCGATCACTCGTTGGCTCTCTTCGGTCTTGGGTTCGAAGTAGACCGTACGCCGAACGCGAACCTGCCCCTGCTTTAAGTCCACTTGTTCCCAGAGCAGCAAATCGGCTTCTTTTCGTCGCAGACCTGCCCACAAGCAAAGGAAGAGCGCAAGGTATTGCTGCGGGTGATTCTCCCGCAATTCGCGCTCTGCGCATAGGAGCAACCATTCTGGGTTGACGTCGGAATGATATCGCTGAGCACCGGGATCTTTCAGCTTCACACCGGCGAATGGATTCGACGGTAGTTTCACTTTGAGAACCGAAAGCACGTCCGACGTGAACAAAGATCGGGCGCAACGCATGTAGGACGCGGCCGACCGCTCTGCGGATTTCCGCTTCACCGGATCGGCCCCAGCCTTTGCGACATAGGCGTTGCGCCATGCGCTCACAGTTTCAGGGGAGAGGACATCCAGCCGCTGTGCATCGACCTTCGCGAGCCACGCTGTCCTGCCGCCAGTGACGTAATCGTATTTGGAGCGCTTGGCTTTTCCCCTGAGTCCGGCTTCCAATTTGGCAACATCGGAAACGATCTTACGGAGCTTCACTGCATATCGACGAATCGTGACCGGCTTCAGGTGACTGCGGGCGTGCACGTCAGCGAGAAATTCGCCGACAGTACACACGTCGGGCTTCTCGATCATCCCAGGCTTGAACTTGGCGAGCGCCGCGTCCCATCCGTTCGCATCAAGAAACGTTGCGATCTCCTTCGCCTTGCTCGCCGCCACCGCCGCGTTCCCAGTGGCGAGTGCGAACGCCTCGCGCCGCCCTAAATGCTGAAGCCGTATCGACCATTCGGGCACTTCGTACCTCTCGCCGTCCCGAGTGAAAGTTTTCCGATAGAGCCGATCTTTCCAGTAATCGACGTGAAAGCGTGAAATGGATGCTTGGCCACTCTGCTTGGCCACTTCTTGGCCACTTTTTGCGTCCGGAACAATTTCTAGCTGTGCACTCATGTCTTCAACTTATGCATCCTTCTACCTAGATAGACAAGCTCGTAAGTCACGACAATTACAGACAAAAACAGACACCCGAACATAGCCTAACCAAGAAACTGTTAATCACTTGGTCACTGGTTCGATCCCAGCCCGGGCAGCCATTTCGTCCTTCCGCCACGAAGTGACGAGCGACGACAGGATGCGACTAAAGCTCTCGTTGTCAGAGACATTGACCGAGGCGACGAAATGATCGCACAGGTCAGCGAGTGACGCCGGATGACCAGAGCGCACAAGAACGTGTGCGTCTCTATGTGCGTGTGCGCATTCGCTGGTTGGTAAAGTCTCAGTCGACCCCGCGCTCTTAAAGCGCCATCGCGACCTTTTCTGGAGTTCGTCGCCAGTCCCGACTTCTACCGGGTAACGGCCTAAGAGTGGAACTGTCCCGTCTCACCGTCCCGATGCGAGCGCTCGCTTCACTGTCTGTAACATGTAACAGGCAGACCCCGTTGAAATGTCC
>ERZ761602.6288-NODE-6288-length-13414-cov-69.009582_pt1 | contig 13414 bp, 10 predicted proteins | sample MGYA00512165_ERZ761602 | MGnify/ENA primary metagenome ERZ761602 (study PRJEB28899, sample SAMN02445085) | bioreactor sludge metagenome | biome: EBPR sludge; isolation source: Thorneside wastewater treatment plant | place: Australia: Brisbane, Thorneside...
CGGTCCCCGGTCCCCGGTCCCCGGTCCCCGGTCCCCGGTCCCCGGTCCCCGGTCCATCCACTTCCCAAGCCCCGCCCGCCATGAAGTTCGTCGATGAAGCCGAGATCCTGGTCGCCGCCGGCAATGGCGGCAACGGCTGCGTGAGCTTCCGGCGCGAGAAGTTCATCCCGTTCGGCGGCCCGGACGGCGGCGACGGCGGCCGCGGCGGCAGCGTCTGGCTGGTCGCCGACGAGAACCTCAACACCCTTGTCGACTTCCGCCACCAGCGCCGCTTCCGCGCGCGCCGCGGCGAGAACGGCGCCGGCCGGCAGATGACCGGCCACGGCGGCGAGGACGTGCGCATCCAGGTGCCGGTCGGCACCGTGGTGATCAACGTCGACACCGAGGAGGTGATCGGCGACCTCACCACGCACGGCCAGGAACTGCTGGTCGCCCGCGGCGGCGACGGCGGCCGCGGCAACATCAATTTCAAGAGCTCGACCAACCGGGCGCCGCGCAAGGCCACCCCGGGCTTTCCCGGCGAGGAGCGCAGCCTGCGCCTGGAGCTCAAGCTGCTCGCCGACGTCGGCCTGCTCGGCTTCCCCAACGCCGGCAAGAGCACCTTCATCCGGGCGGTCTCGGCGGCCACCCCGAAGGTCGCCGACTACCCGTTCACCACGCTGTCGCCCAAGCTCGGCGTGGTCAGCATCGAGCCGCACAAGAGCTTCGTGATCGCCGACATCCCGGGCCTGATCGAAGGCGCCGCCGAGGGTGCCGGCCTGGGCATCCAGTTCCTGCGCCACCTGCAGCGCAACCGCCTGCTCCTGCACCTGGTCGACCTGGCGCCGATGGACGGCGCCGACCCGGTCGCCCAGGTGCGCGCCATCGAGAGCGAGCTGGAGCGTTTCGACCCGGAGCTGCTGCAGCGGCCGCGCTGGCTGGTGCTGAACAAGGCCGACCTGCTGCCCGAGGACGAGCGCCAGGCACGCGCCGCCCGGATCGTCGAGGACCTGGGCTGGACCGCGCCCTGGTTCGTGGTCTCGGCGATCGGCCGCGAGGGCACCTGGCAGGTCGCCCAGAAGGTGTTCGAGTTCCTCGACGGCCAGCGCCAGGCTGCGCTGGACCGCGCCGCCGAGGAAGCGCCCTGGGATCCGGCCGCGTCCGATCGGGCCTGAAGGGCAGGTTGCCGGGAAGCATGCGGGGCCGGCCCCTTGGGTGAGGGTTGCCTGGCCGGATCATCCTTCCGTCGGTATGTGCATCTGCGATGGCTGCTGCTGCCCCATCCAGGGCGGCTGACGATGGGCCGACCCGGAGCCGGAGGCGCTTCAGTCCCCTTCGAGGCCGGGAATGCGCACCCCGACGACCTCATACACGCGAACCGGGACATCGGTGGTGACCGAGGCGAACAGCGCGTCCGTTGCCGCGAGCACAAGGTCGACACGCTCGACCAGCACCTCCTCGGGCGATGACGCCGAGATGGCCCGCCGGGCGGAGAGCGAGAAGACCCAGCGACGCTCCTGCCCGGGCTCGGGACTGCCGGAACCCAGGACTCTCGTCGGAAGGGAAGGGGGGCCGGCGACCGCGTTGATCGCTTCGCCGCGCACGTCCCGACGCGCCGCCCATGCGCGCTCGTATCCGGGGACGCCCATCGCAAAGCCGGTCAGCCCGCGGAGATCAAAGGCGCCACCCCGGCCGCCATCGACGGCGGAGATCCAGGTCAGGGCTTCCGCCAGCGCCGGCGCGGTCAAGGCCACACGGTCGAACTGCGCGTCCGAAATGCGCAACGCCGCGGGTCGAGTGTGGGGGGAGCGCGTATCCACGCTCTCGGAACAGGCGTCGCCACGGGTCGGCAACGCGGGCATGGCATCGGCAGGAACGGCGAGAAACGCCAGTAGCCCCACCACTGTCGGCAACGCTCCACGCATCGTTGGTCGCTCCATCACCCAGCCGTGCCAAGGCTAGGACCGTTGTGGCAATGATGCAAATGCCGCATCCGATCGGGTGTCGTCAGCGATCCGGCGCCCACAGGCCCGGACGGCATGCGCGTCGCGACCCCTGCCCAAGGTGCAGTGGCAACGTCTCCCGGCCCCTGGAGTCGGAGGTCCGGAAACGACGAAGGCCGGCGTGGGCCGGCCTTCGGGTGAGGCAGCGTCGAACCGCTTCGGGTTCAGGCGGCCAGGGCGCGGATGTGCGCCTGCAGGCGCGACTTGTGGCGCGCCGCCTTGTTGCGGTGGATCAGGCCGCGGCTGCTGTAGCGGTCGAGCAGGGGTTCGGCCGACTTGTAGGCCTCCTGCGCGGCCGGCAGGTCCTTGGCCTCGATCGCCTTGACCACCTTCTTGATGGCGGTGCGGACCATGGACTTGGCGCCCATGTTGCGCTCGCGGCGCTTGACGGCCTGCTTGGCGCGCTTCTTGGCGGATTTGATGTTGGCCAAGGGGTTCTCCGGAAACGGGTGGCTGCAAAGACCGCGCATTATGGGCGTGCCGGGCCGGCCGGTCAAGCGCCCGGTCCGGGGGGATCCCGCCGGGTCCGCGGCCGGCCGCCCGTCCAGGGCCGGCGCCTTTGCAGTGGCGTGGCCGCTGCCCCGACAATGCCGGCTTCCGCGGCGCCCCGTCCGCGCCTGGCCGCCGCCGCGTCCCGCATGAGGCTGCTCCGCTCGACCCTGGTGTTCTCGGCGCTGACCCTGGTCTCCCGGGTCTCCGGCTATGCCCGGGACATGGTCCAGGCGATCGTGTTCGGCGCCACCGGCCTGACCGACGCCTTCGTGGTCGCCTACCGGATTCCCAACTTCCTGCGCCGCATCTTCGCCGAGGGCGCCTTCGCGCAGGCCTTCGTGCCGGTGTTCAGCGCCGCCCGGCAGTCCGGCGACCGCCAGGCGCTGAAGGAACTGCTGGATCGCATTGCCGGCACCCTGTGCGCGGTGCTGCTGGTGGTGACCGGCATCGGCATCGCCGCGGCACCGGGCGTGGTGGCGGTGTTCGCGCCCGGCTACCTGGCCGACAGCGAGCGCTTCGAGGCCGCCTCGGACATGCTGCGGATCACCTTCCCGTACCTGTTCCTGGTCTCGTTGACCGCGCTCTCCGGCAGCGTGCTCAACACCTTCCAGCGCTTCGCCCTGCCGGCGCTGACGCCGATCCTGCACAACCTGGCGGTGATCGCCGCGGCGCTGTGGCTGGCGCCGCGCATGCAGGTGCCGGTGTACGCGCTGGCCTGGGGCGTGCTGGCCGCCGGCGTCATCCAGTTGCTGGTGCAGGTGCCGGCCCTGCTGCGCCTGGGCCTGCTGCCGCGGCCGCGGCCGGGCTTCTCCGACCCCGGCGTGCGCCGGGTGCTGCGGCTGATGGGGCCGGCGGTGTTCAGCGCCTCGGTGGCCCAGGTCAACCTGCTGGTCGGCACCGCCTTCGCCTCGCTGCTGGTCGCCGGCAGCCAGACCTGGCTGTACCTGGCCGACCGCCTGCTGGAGTTCCCGATCGGCATGATCGGCGTGGCGATCGGCACCGTCCTGCTGCCGACCCTGTCGCGCCGCCATGCCGCCGGCGACCAGGCCGCCTACAACGCCGGCATCGACTGGGGCGTGCGCCTGGTGCTGCTGCTGGCGCTGCCGGCGACGGTCGGCCTGGTGCTGCTGGCCGGGCCGATCTGCGCGACCTTGTACCAGCACGGCCGGTTCGGCGCCCACGACGCGCAGATGGCGGCGCTGGCGCTGGCGGCGATCGCCCTGGGCCTGCCCGGCTTCATGCTCAGCAAGGTGCTGGCGCCGGCCTTCTTCGCGCGCCAGGACACCGCCACGCCGATGCGCGCCGCGGTGATCGTGGTGGCCGTCAACCTGGTCCTGGTCAGCGCCCTGGTGCTGCCGCTGCGCGCCGCCGGCACCCCCGGCGCGCATGCCGCGATCGCGCTCAGCACCGGCCTGGGCGGCTTGCTGCAGGCGGCCCTGCTGTGGACCTGGCTGCGCCGGCGCGGGCTGTACCGGCCGCAGCGCGGCCTGGGCCGGCTGCTGGCGGCGATGCTGGCCGGTTGCGCGCTGATGGCCGGCCTGCTGCTGGCCGGCTCCGCCGCGGTCGGCCCGTTCGGGGAGCTGCCGCCCCTGTGGCGCGGGATCCACCTGGCCTGGCTGGTGGCGGCGGCGTTGGCGGTCTACGCGGCGGTCGTGGCCGGCGCCGGCGTGCGCTGGCGGCACCTGCGCGAGCCGCCGCCGGCCAGCACCGACTGACCGCACAGGCGCTGCCGCCTGGTCGAGGACCCGGCCGGGCTTGCCTTGACTCAGAGGTTGCTGCCGTCGGCGGGCGCCTCGGTGGCGAGCTCGCCGGCGCCGGGAAGATGGGCGGCCGTCGGCGGGCAGGGCACGTCGACGCCGTAGCTGGCCATCGAGATCGACCCGTAGGCATGGCCGTCGACCAGCCGGGTCACCGGCCGGCCGGTGGCCGCCGCGAAGCCGGCCAGGTACATCAGCGGCAGGAAGTGCTCGGCGGTCGGCGCTGCCCGCGGATAGTCGGGATGCTCGACCAGCCGGGCCGCGTCGCCCGGCGCCTCGCGCAGGATCTCCCACGCCGCCTCGTCGAAGCGCCGGCCCCAGTCGTACGCGGCGTCGGGGTTGCGGCGGTCCATGGCCGCCAGGTTGTGCACGACGTTGCCGCTGCCCATCAGCAGCACGCCGCGCTCGCGCAGCGCCGCCAGGCGGGCACCCAGCGCCAGGTGCCAGGCGGCCGGCTTGCCGGCGTTGATCGACAGCTGCAGCACCGGTAGGTCGGCGGCCGGGAAGGCGTGCACCAGCACCGACCAGGTGCCGTGGTCCAGGCCCCAGCTGTCGTGGTCGGCGCCGACGTGGTCGGGCCGGGCGACCTGCGCGATCTCCCCGACCAGGTCCGGCAGGCCCGGGGCCGGGTACTGCACGTCGAACAGCGCCTGCGGGAACCCGTAGAAGTCGTGGATGGTGCGCGGGCGCGCCATCGCGGTCACCGCCGTGGAATTCACGTACCAGTGCGCCGACACCATCAGGATCGCGCGCGGCCGCGGCACGCTGGCGCCCACAGCCCGCCAGCAGGCCGTCCAGCGGTTGCGCTCCAGCACGTTCATCGGGCTGCCGTGGCCCAGGAAGGCGGCGGGCATGGTGGTCATGCGGGGGCTCCGGTGGCGGTCTGCGGCCAGCTTGCCACGGGCGGTGGCCGGTCGCGCCTGCGTCCGGCACGTCCCGATGCCGGGGCGGTTCAGGATCGCCTTGCGCGGCGCGGGTTGCCGACCACGGACGAAGGCCACGCTGCCGGCTGACGGCCACAGCGCGTGGCCGGGCGGCCAGGCGCCGCCGGGCGACCTACCAGACGATGCCGTCGCCGCGTTCGATGGCAGCGCGCAGGCCGCGGGCGAACTGCGCGAACTCGTCGACGAACGGCTGGCAGGCGTAGTGGTCCAGGTCGTCGTGGCGTTCGCCACGCTGCTTGCACCAGTCCGTGAAAGCCGCCAGCGTCGAGTCCACCGTGACCGCCTCGGAGAGCGCCAGCAGTTCGGGAAGCTGGCCGGAACGGAAGGCGAAGCGCTCGTTGTGGCGATCCAGCTTCAAGGCGGCATGCCGGTCTGGCTCGTACCAGGTCTGGAACAGCGAGCCGGCACCGGTGGCAAGCGCCGGCCCGCCATTGAGGATCCAGTGGTACAGGTCGACGTTGCGGTGGTTGATGCCCCAACCGCCCAGCGACTGCGGCGCCTGTGCCGGCCAGTCCGCCGGCAGCGTCGCATCCCCGGCGTCGGGTCGGTTGCCTTCCAGGTAGTCGTGAACCCAGCCCGGCCGGGACACCAGCAGGTCGATGTGGGCGTCCGGCACCGCGAACGCGGCGAATCCCATGGCCATGCGCAACTTCCTTCGTGGGCGACCTTCCGTCCCGGGTCGCGATGGCGCGCGACCTTAGCCCGGGCAGGCCGCCAGCCGCAATGGCGCGCACCACCCCCGTCCGCGCCAGGCAGCGCGGCAGGCGGCCGGGGCGGACCGCGCCGCCCCGGCCAGCGCCGGACGGCTCAGTCCGCGACCGACGCCGAGGCGCTGCCGAAGCCGTTGGCGAACAGGCGGTCGGCGCGGTACGAGAAGACCGCGCCCCAGCGTCGCGAAAAGACGCCCTCCGGCCCGAACGGAGGCGAGTAGCCGAGCAGCGGCGCGCCGGCGATCAGGGTGCCGCTGCCGGCATCCGTGGCCAGCGCCCGCCCGAATCCGGCGCCGGCCAGCATCGATGCGTCGGTGTAGGTGCGGGCATCGACGAAGACATAGGAGGGGATGCACGGCACAGTGCTGCATTCCCCCCGGTAGCGCAGGACGCGCCCGCGTCGCGAGAAGCCGGTGTCCAGCCAGCGCGGCTGGCCGATCCACAGTTCGGAGCCGCTGTACGCCAGCGCGGTGCCGAAGCGGCTGTCGATGTGCTGCGGCTGGGTGCCGGGTTCGATCGTGCCGGTCGCCGCCCAGGTGCCCGACAAGGGACTGAGATGGAAGCTGTGCACCCGGCCGCGGCCATCGGCGCCCGGCGCGCCCACGGTCAGCAGCCGCCCGCGCAGGGCGACCGCCTCGCCGAAGCGGGCGTCGGTCTGGGGTCCCCCGGGCAGGCTGCTGGCGTACTCGAACGCCCAGTTCAGGCCGTCGCCGGGGTTGCGCCGGAACACGCGCACCATGCCGCTGTTGTTGACCGTGCCGGGGATCCCGACGGCGATGCGGTCGACGCCGTCCAGGCGGTCGATCGCCAGTGCGAAGCCCATCTGGAAGGGTGCCGGGCCGGGCACCACGTTGGCGTCGTAGACCAGCCTGCCCGGATTGATCCAGAGCTGCGGATTGAACGGCGGCGGCAGCTCGGGCTGGACGAACAGCTCCACCTCGCCGCGTGCCGGACTCTGGCCGGTGGTGTTCTGGCCGATGCAGCCAACTGCGATCCACGACGCGGCCGCCACCGCGTGGCCGCAGCGGGCGCCGGCCTGGCTGCCCAGGAAGGTGACCGGATCGACGTAGAGGCCGGCATCGTTCCGGTAGTACACCAGCGTGCGCCCGCGCTCGGCGAGTCCCTCCGAGCTGAAGCCCGGGCAGCCGATCACGGCATGACGTCCGCTCAGCGCCACGGCGGCGCCGCACCGGGCATCGCCGCCGGTGCCGAACTGCAGGAACTGGTGGGTTTCCCACTCCCCGGCGGCGTCGCGTCGGAATATGAAGGCGGCGCCGCGGACCTGGCCGCCGGCACCACGCCGCTCCGGCACCCCGACCAGCATCCAGTCGCCCTCGATCGCGACCGCGTCGCCGAAGCGAACCTGGACATCGCTGGTGTCGCCGGGGCCGTCCAGCGATGGTCCGAGTACCGTTTCCAGGGCGTAAGGGCCGCTGGGTGGGGCGACACTGGCCGGCGTCGTCGCCTGATCCGTAGCCGCCTCGGCGCCGGTTGCCGGAGCGGCCAGCGGCAGCAGCAGGGCGAGGGCGAGCAGGCGCGGGTCGCGGCGGCGGAGCGCACGGGTTCGGGCGGAGCGAAGGTCGGGTGCGGGCATCGGCGAATCCTCGGGGTCGAATGGTTCGGGCGCAGGCCGGTCCGGTCCGGGGTGACGGCACCGCGGGAGGGCGCCCGCCTGCATCGGGACGCGCCCGACGTTTCCGGCGGGCTCTCGAGGCGACACGGGATCGGGAGCGGGCAGGGGCCACCGGCGCGTTCTTGCCCGCGTTGCCCGCCTCGCGGGTGCCGGTCCGCCGCGCGGACCGGGTTGCCGCACGACCGGCGCGGCGTGCCATGTGGTGACCAAAGGCACCTTGGACATCGCCGGACGGGCGGCCAGGATTCGGCCTGTGTTCCCGACGAGGCAGAACCATGGCGGAACCCGGACGTCGCCCTCCCTGGGTCTACGCGCTGGCCGTGGCCGCGCTGGTCGTGCTGCTGTGGATCGGCTGGTCGGATGCCGACCTTCAGCCATCGCAGGACGAGGTGCGCACGGCCATCCGCGCCACCCTCCGGCGCGGCATCCAGGTGCTGGTGCAGTTCGTGGCGCCGCTGGCGCTGCTGGCCTTCCTGGCGCGCGAGTTCCTCGCCCGCGTGCGCCGCGGGCCGGACCGGTAGCCGCCTGTCGCTGCGATACCCGTCTGGTTGCGCTTCGAGTCGCCGGCCCCGTGCATGTCCGCAAGGACACCCGGTTGCCGTGCATCGGCTTGGCGGGTGGCTGACGCCGGTTGCCGGGCAGGTCCTGCTCCGTGGGGGCGCCCTTGCCGGGGCGCAGTCGTACGGAGGCTGCCGTCCAGGCGACCGATTCCAGCCTCGGCGCTGCCGGAATCGGACGGCCCGCCGTCCGCAGGCGGGCACTCGGCCGGCCGCGACCGCGTCCAGCAGGGTCTCCCCGCGGCCAGCGCGGTGGGCTTCGCGCCCTGCCCGGGGCGATCGCATCGCACGCCGCGTCCTGGCATGGTTGTTGCAACCCTGTTCGCTGCCCAGCAACGGGCGCCCGGGAACGATGCCGTGCCGACCGCAGAGCCAATCCCTGAAACCGTCCCGTCCGGCCATCCCCTGGCCTGTGCCGGCGCGGGCGGCGTCCGCCCTAGTCCGTGCCGCCTGCCGGGGGGACGCGCGTGAGCGGCGCCCTGCGGCAATCGGCGCGGCGCCTGGCCGCCCGGCCCTGGGCCAGTGCCCTGGCCGTGCTCTGCCTGGCCCTGGGCATCGGTGCGACAACGGCCGTGTTCAGCCTGCTCCAGCCGGTGTTGATCGCGCCGCTGCCCTATCCGGAGGCGGCACGCCTTCAGGTGCTGTCCCCGCAGCCCTGGATGCATGTCGGCGTTGTCGCGGAGCTGTCGGCGACGGTGGGCGAAGCGGGCGAGGTGGCCGGCTACCACCCGCGCGATTACGGCGTGCAGGCGGGCGACCGGCCTTTGGCGGCCGCCGGGGCGGAGGCGACCCCCGGCCTTTTCCGCACGCTCGGCCTGCCGTTGCTGGCCGGTCGGGTCTTCGACGCCGGGGACGCCGAAGGCGTCGCCGTGCTCGGGCTGGGCCTGGCCCAGCGGCTGTTCGGGGGCGCGGACGACGCCGTTGGCCGAGTCCTGGACGTCGACGGGCGCCCGCAACGCATCGTCGGCGTGGTCGGCGACGCCGGGCCGTTGCCCCAGCTCGATGGCGCCGGCCTGTGGCTGCCCATGGATCCGCGCGCCAGGGACGCGGAGGGCGGGCCGACCTGGATGATTCCCGTCGTGCGGTGGCGGGACGGTCTGGCGCCGGCCGCGCTCCAGGCCCGGCTGGACGCGGTGCTGGGGCGCCAGCGTGCCGAGGGCGCGCAGTTCCCGCACGACCACTACCGCTGGCATGGCCTGCGCGAGGCCCTGGTCGGCGAACACGGCCGGCAACTGCTGATGCTGCAGCTGGCCGTGGTCCTGGTGCTGCTGCTGGCCTGCGGCAATGTCGCCAGCCTGCAGCTGGCGCGGATCGCCGAGCGGAGCGGCGAGCTGGGCCTGCGCCGCGCCCTGGGCGCGACCCGCGCGCGCCTGCTGCGCCAGGTGCTGCTGGACGCCCTGTTGCTGGCGCTGGCGGGGGCGGTGCTGGCCGCGGCCCTGCTGGTCGTGGCAGCCGACCTGCTGGCGGGATCCCTGCCGGCCGAGCTCGGCAGGCTCGGGCGGCCCCGGCCGGATGCCGCGACGTTGGTCTTCCCATTCGCGCTGGCCGGCCTCAGCGCCGCGCTGTGTGCAATCCTGCCCGGCCTGCGTGCGCTCCGCGCCGGGCCTGTCGATGCCCTGGCGGCGCCGACGCGCGGCGTGGCGGGCAGGCGCGGCGGCGGCGTCGCCGGCGGTGCCCTGGTCGCCGCCGAAGTCGCGCTGACCCTGGTGCTGCTGGTCGGCGCCGGCCTGCTGCTGCGCAGCGTGCAGGTGCTGTCCGGGCAGCCGCCGGGTTTCCGCAGCGAGGGCGTGGTGACGATTCCCCTGGTCCTGCCGCCGGGCGCCCACGACGGCGTGGCGGCGATGGACGCCGCCTGGCAGTCGGTGCTTGCGGCGGTGCGCGAGGTGCCCGGCGTCGACTCGGCGGCCCTGGCGAACCGCGTGCCGCTCGCGCGCGGCGCCACCACCCGGCTGTTCGTGCCGGAAGGCGAGGACGCGCCGCGCACGGCGCAGCACGCGATCGTCAGCGCGGGCTACCTGGACGTGCTGGACATTCCCCTGCTGCGCGGCCGGTTCTTCGATGCCGGCGACCACGGCGACAGCGCGCGGGTGACGGTGGTCGACGCGGCGCTGGCCGCCCAGGTCTGGCCGGGACTGGACCCGGTCGGGCGGCGCATCCACCTGCCGATCGGCGGCGACGACCATTGGCTGACCGTGGTCGGCGTGGTCGGCGACATCCGCGGCAGCGGCCTGGCGCACGCCCCGGCGCCCGGCTTCTACATTCCGCACACCCAGCGCCCCGGGGGCGCGGCCTCGCTGGCGGTCGGCCGCCAGGCGGTGATCCTGGTGCGCACCGATGCCAGGATCGCCGGCCGCGCGGATGCCCTGCGCGAGGCGATCTGGTCGGTGCAGCCGCACCTGCCGGTGCCCGAGGTGACCGGCCTGGACGCCGTGCTCGCCGACAGCCTGGCGCCGCAGCGCTTCCGGGCCGCCATGGTCGGCGCCTTCGCCGGCCTGGCGCTGCTGCTGGCCCTGGCCGGCGTCCACGGCGTGGTTGCCCAGGTGGTCGCGCGCCGGCTGCCCGAGTTCGGCGTGCGCAAGGCGCTGGGCGCCAGCGCCGGCGACCTGCGCCGCATCGTCCTGCGCTGGGCCCTCGGCGCCGGCCTGGCCGGCGCGCTGGTCGGCCTGTTCGCCGCGCTGGCGGGCGCGCGCCTGCTGGCCTCCTGGCTGCATGGCGTCGGCCCCGCCGATCCCTGGGTCGTGCTGGCCGCGCTTGCCGTACTCCTGCTGGTCGTCCTCGCCGCCGCCCTGGCGCCGGCGCGCCGGGCGGCGCGGATCGATGCGGTGGAGGCGCTTCGGGCGCCCTGATCCGCGGGTCGAGTTCGCCAGGGGTCTGCAATAGACTGCGAATCCCCGTGTGGACGTTTCCGTTCAGCACGTCCCGAGGAGTCCGCCTGAATGACCTGCCGACGCGATGACCGGATCCGGTCGCGCCCGATCCCTGCCGTCGTCCTGTTCGCCCTTCTGCTGCTTTGCTCGATCCATCCCGTTGCCGCCTTCGTCCAGGGCGAATGGAGCGCGTACGGCGGCATGGCGCTGGGCTGCGATGGCGAGGTTAGGGACATGGTGGTTTCGCCAGAAGGGATCATCTACCTGGGTGGCTCGTTCGGAGTGTGCGGAAATGTGGCAGCCAGCAACGTTGTGGCCTTCGACCCGTCCAGTGGCGAATTCAGCCCGTTGGGGACCTCGACGGCAAACGGTGTGAACGATGGGGTATACGGCCTGGCGCTGCACCAAGGACAGCTCTACGTCACGGGGACTTTCACCCGGGCGGGCTGGACACTGCAGGCAGCCCGCATCGCACGTTGGAATGGCGTTGCCTGGTCTGCGCTGGGATCGGGTCTGAGCAACTCAGGGCTATCCGCCGCCGGCCTGGCACTGGCAGTGCACGGTGGCGAGATCGTAGTGGGAGGGCATTTCAGCCATGCCGGAGGCGCGCCAGCGAACAACATCGCCCGGTGGAACGGCACCGGCTGGCATGCCTTCGACATGGGCGGCAGCAACGGCGTTGATGGGTTGGTGAGCAAGCTAGCCAGCGACGGCGTACGCCTGTACGCCGGGGGCTACTTCTCCACCGCCGGAAGCGTCCCCGCCAATCAGCTCGCGGCATGGAGCGGCGGGGTCTGGCACTCACTGCAGGATGGCCTGGGTTGGGGTGGTGATCCGCCCCAGGTGAGCGCACTGGAAGTTCACGCGGGCAACCTGTACGTCGGCGGCTACTTCACTACAGCCGGGGGCGTCAGCACCACGGGCATCGCCCGCTGGGACGGCAGCAGCTGGCATGCTATCGGCTCGCCCTCCCACGTGTGGGGCATCAACAGCATCAGCGCCGGTCCGGACGGCCTGGTGGTCACCGGGGTTTTTACCCAGGCGGGGGGCGTCGAGGCCAACGGGCTTGCGCGTTGGGATGGAACACAGTGGCATGCCATGGGCGCTGGGCTCCGGCGCGGCGACAGCGGCGCCGGACAGTCGCTTCTGCGGCTGGGCGACGATCTTTACGTCGGCGGCTTGTTCACCTTCGTTGACGACGGACTTGCCGTGAATATTGCCAAGCTGAGCAACGGCCAATGGCAGCCCGTCGCGGTCGCGCCTGCCCACGGATTGCATGCCGAGTTCCGCAACAACGCACCCCACTGGCCGACGGCGATGGCGTCGTTCGGCGGCTCGCTGTATGCCGCGGGCCGGATCACCCTGGCCGGTGACCAGTTGGTGAACAACATTGCGCGTTGGGATGGCGCTCAGTGGCATCCGTTGAGCGGTCCTTCCGGCATGGGCGTGGACGACGACGTCCACGATCTCCTGGAATGGGACGGCACCTTGTGGCTGGCTGGCCGGTTCTCCCGGGCCGGCGGCCTGGACTCGCCGCTGATCGCCCGCTGGACGGGCAGCACCTGGGTGCCGTTCCAGGCGGATCTGGCGCTCGACGGAAACTCGAGTTCGACGATTCGCGCGCTGGCTACCGATGGGCAGAACCTGTACGTGGCAGGGCGATTTGCTTCCATAGGAGGCGTGGCCGCCAACGGCGTTGCCCGGTGGGACGGAGAGGCCTGGCATGCCTTGGGTGACGGCTTCGGTCTGGAAGGCACCGTTATGGATCTGGTGATGCACGAGGGCAGGCTGTTGGCTGCAGGCAGAACCAGCAACGACTGGGACAGTCCGGCCGTCGTCTGGGAGTGGAACGGAGTTGGTTGGGATGGGGCCCAGTTTGGCTGGTGGGCGGGCGGAAACTCGCCGGCGAGTGTGGATCGACTGGTATCCACGGTCTGGGGAGTGATTGCCATCGGCCACTTCGATAGGGTTAGCGGCCTAAGGACCAACAATGTTGCCCGGCGTGTTGGGCCGGGGATGTGGTGGGGCACAGGGGGCAACGACCCGGGGTGGGAGACCCCGATATCCGCTGTGGTGCCGTTCGAGGAGGGGATCGTCATCACACTGGCGGATCGGATTGAAGCGGTCACATTCGTCAGCGTGCTCTACAAGAGAATGGACGATGAGTGCTTCAGTTCGTGTTGGTGGTATCTCGGAAACATTCAGACGTCTGCTACACCTAACCAGAATGGTGTGAGCGCCCTGGCACTCCATCGGGGGCGGCTCTTTGCGGGTGGCGGATTCTCGAACCTGCTGCAAGGCAACCGACGAAAGGCCGCACTCGGCTTGGCCGTGTTCGAGCCGGACCGCATCTTTGGCTCCACCAACGAAGTCCCATGAAGGGGTTGGGTCAGGGTCGGGGGTCTCAGCCATTCCCTGGTGAACCGCCCCGGCTTTCCCGGAGGCTTCTTCCCTTGAGAGGATGGAGCCATG
>ERZ761602.6289-NODE-6289-length-13412-cov-3.620798_pt1 | contig 13412 bp, 9 predicted proteins | sample MGYA00512165_ERZ761602 | MGnify/ENA primary metagenome ERZ761602 (study PRJEB28899, sample SAMN02445085) | bioreactor sludge metagenome | biome: EBPR sludge; isolation source: Thorneside wastewater treatment plant | place: Australia: Brisbane, Thorneside...
GGAGGCAACGGCCTGCGCCTGCGCTCGACCGACGGCGGCGTCACGTGGGGCGACGATCCGAGCTACTACGCCGGCCACTTCCGAGGGATCGCCGCCGGCAACGGCGTGTGGGTGGCGGCGGGGCACACCTACGGTCAAAGCGACGTCGGCCTCGTGAGCACGACGACCGACGGTGCGGCGTGGACGCCCGAGCAGACGGGGGGCGGGGGCTACGGATCGATCGCGTTTGGAGCGGGCGTGTTCGTCGCGGTCGGGGGCGATCGCTGCTCGGTGTCGCCCGACGGGGCCGCGTGGAGCGATTGCGCGATCTCGGCGACCGGTCTCGGCCGGGTGGTATTCGGCGATGGTCTGTTCGCGCTCGTCGCGAACGAGGGCATCTTCACGTCGACGGATGGATCGATCTGGCAGCCTCAGGCGTCCAGCGGGGGCCCGCAGGGCCTCATGGGGTTCGGCATCGGGCGCTGGTTCGGGGGCAGCTGGCCCGACACCCTCTTCAACTCCGAGGATCTCGCCTCTTGGGAGATGGTCTACGGCGACGGCAGCCCGGCCTTCGTCGACGCCCAGCTCGGCTACGTGCGGTGAGGGGTCATCCGTTGAGGGGCTCGGCCAAGACGACGCTGCGCCGCCTCGTCGCCATCGCGGGCAGCTACGGTGACGACCGCGTGTCCGCCGAAAAGGCCGCGCTCGTGACGGCGCTCGCGCGGGCGCGGCTCGGCCGCGCGCGCGACGTTCATGATCTGCACGAGATGCTCTGCTTCTTGCGCGCGTACCCCGACGACGCGGCCGTCCTCGCCGCGGTCGAGGGTGCGCTCGCGGGGTTCGCCGCGCGCCCCGATCTGCGCCGGTTCCGTCGCGAGCTCGGCGACAGCGGCATCGCGGGGACGACCACCTCGTTCTCGTTCTTCGCGCGCCCGGCGCTGCGGCTGGCCGAGCGGTGGGGCCGATACCTCTCGATCGATTGGCGCGCGTTCGATGGCGCGCCGCGGCTCGCCGGGCTCCTGCCGCAGCTGACGCTGTACGCCGAGCGATCGGCCTTCGACGAGCCGGCGCTCGAGCCGCGCGCGTGGATCGAGCGGTTCAAAGGCGAGGGCGAGACCGACGCCGCGTTCCTGGTGCGGGGCTGGCACGCGCTCGACGCGGCCGAGAGCGTGAGGAGCGCCCACTACGACGATCTCGACCCGCCGCTCCGCCTCGCGCCGGGGCCCGACACGCCCTGCCGCACCCGCGAGAAGCACGCCGGGCTACCGGTCTTCTGGCAGCGGGGGGCGCTCGCCCGTTCCCGCCCGGACCTCGCGGAGGCGGTCCGTCGAAGGCCGATCTCGGTGCGCGTGTGCGAGGGCGCCGAGGCGCGGGCGCTCATCGAGCTCGCGCGTGACACGATGGTGCCGCGCGAGCGAGATCTCGAGGTGTTCGCGTACGCGAACCCCGCCGACGTTCGGCTCATCGACACCGGCGACGGCCTCGTCTTCGCCTGCATCGGCGTGTCGCCCGAGCGCCGCTCGCTCCTCGAGGCGGTCTACGCGTTCCTCATGCTGAAGAACGGGGTCGCGGTCGGCTACTCGCTCTGCACCGTGCTCTTCGGCTCGTCCGAGATCGCCTACAACGTCTTCGAGACGTTCCGAGGCGGCGAGACGGCCCTCGTGTTCGCGCGCCTCTTGTCGGTGGTGCGGCACACGTTCGGGTCGAGGTCGTTCGCGATTGATCCGTACCAGCTCGGGCACGGCAACAAAGAGGGGCTCGCCTCGGGCGCGTTCTGGTTCTACCAAAAGCTGGGGTTCCGCCCGCACGACGGCGACGCGCTCGCGGTGCTCGAGCGCGAGCTCGCGACGATGCAACGCAAGAAGGGGCACCGTTCGAACCTCGCGACGCTGAAGAAGCTCGCGCGCGCCTACGTCCTCTGGTCTCTGGAGCGGCCGCGAACCGACGTGCTCGGGATCGTCTCGGTGGCGAACGTCGCGCTCCGGGTCTCGGCGATGCTCGCCGAGCGGTTCGGCAGAGACCGCGACCGCGCGGCGCGGGTCTGCCGAGCCGAAGCGACCACCCGCCTCGGCGTGCGCGCTGCCGATCTGCGCAATTGGACGGCCGTCGAGCGGCAAGCGTTCGATCGCTGGGCGCCCCTCGTCGTGGCGCTCCCCGGCGTCGAGAGCTGGTCGCCCGCCGAGAAGCGAGAAGCCGTCCGCGTCGTCCGCCTCAAGGGCGGAACGAACGAGGACGGCTTCATCGAAGGGCTCGAGCGTCACCGCAAGCTGCGCGCGGCGGTGCTCAGGCTGGCTCGTTAGCGATCAATATCGATAGTGCTCGGGCTTGTAGGGGCCCGCGATGTCGACGCCCAGGTAGTCGGCCTGGTCCTTGGTCAGCGTCGTCAGCTGCACGCCGAGCTTCTTGAGGTGGAGGCGGGCGACCTGCTCGTCGAGCTTCTTCGGCAGGACGTGCACGCCGAGCTCGAACTTCTGCGACCAGAGCGCGATCTGCGCGAGGACCTGGTTCGTGAACGAGCTCGACATGACGAACGACGGGTGACCGGTCGCGCAGCCGAGGTTCACGAGGCGGCCGCTCGCGAGGACGATGATCTTCTTGCCGTCGGGGAAGATGTAGTGATCGACCTGCGGCTTGATGTTCTCGCGCTTGATCTCGGGGTGGTTGTCGAGCCAGGCGATCTGGATCTCGCTGTCGAAGTGGCCGATGTTGCAGACGATGGCCTCGTTCTTCATCACCTGCATGTGCTCGCTGCGGATGATGTCGGCGCAGCCCGTCGCGGTGACGAAGATGTCGGCGATGGGCGCGACCTGCTCCATCGTCATCACCTGGTAGCCCTCCATCGCCGCCTGCAGCGCGCAGATGGGATCGATCTCGGTGATCATGACACGGGCGCCGAGGCCACGGAGCGCCTGGGCGCAGCCCTTGCCTACGTCGCCGTAGCCGGCCACGACCGCGACCTTGCCCGCGAACATGACGTCGGTGGCGCGCTTGATGCCGTCACCGAGCGACTCTCGGCAGCCGTAGAGGTTGTCGAACTTGCTCTTGGTGACCGAGTCGTTGACGTTGATCGCGGGGCACTTGAGCTTGCCGTCGCGCGAGCGCTTGAGCAGGTTCTTCACGCCCGTGGTCGTCTCCTCGCTGAGGCCGCGGATGGGGTCCGCGCCCTCGAAGAGCTTCGCGTGCTTGTCGTGGATCCAGTTGGTGAGATCCCCGCCGTCGTCGAGGATCATGTTCGGGCCCTTGCCGCCCTCGAAGGCGTAGATCTGCTGCTCCAAGCACCAGTCGTACTCCTCGAGCGTCTCGCCCTTCCACGCGTAGACGGGCACGCCGGTCGCCGCGATCGCAGCGGCTGCGTGGTCCTGGGTCGAGTAGATGTTGCAGCTCGTCCAGGTGACCTCGGCGCCGAGCTCGGTCAGGGTCTCGATGAGCACCGCCGTCTGGATCGTCATGTGGAGGCAGCCCGCGATGCGAGCGCCCTTGAGCGGCTTGGTCTTGCCGTACTCTTCGCGAAGCGCCATGAGGCCGGGCATCTCGGTCTCGGCGATGGCGATCTCTTTGCGACCGAACTCGGCTTGGCCGATGTCCGCGACCTTGTACTTGGGCGTCTGCGTCATTGCTCTTCTCTCTCTTTCGATGTGATCGGCCGGTTTGCCACGAGGGCGTGCCAGTCGAGACTCTTGTCGGGGCCGTCGCCCCGGAAAACCTGTGGGATGGGAGACACGCGAATGCGCTCCAAGCCGAGCCACAGATCGGCCTGCGCCTCTTTCAGGGCGAGGTCGTCGTGGGGCATGTAGTCGAGGATCACGAGGGTGCCCGGAGCGGTGCCCCATGAGGCTGCTGCGAGCAGGCTCGCCAGCGCCTGGACCGCTCGCGCGGGCTGCGGGGCGTGGTGGAGAACGCGCGAGGCGAAGACGAGGTCGGCGCCGCCCAAGTCGCGCACGGCCCCCGCGAGCTTGGCGCCGTCGAGCTCGTCGTCGATGAACGTGACGTTGGCGAGGCCGTGCTGCTCGGCGCGCATGCGCGCCGCACGGAGCTGCGCCTCGGAGCGATCGACGGCGACGACGTGCGCGAACAGCGGTGCGAGAACGTCGAGCAGTGCGCCGTCGCCCGTGCCCGCGTCGACGGCGACCCGCGACGAGGAGAGCATGGGCGCGAGCGCGGTGAGGTAGGCGCCGAGCTCGCGCGGTGGCTCGAGCGCGGCGGGCCGACTGGCGCGCGCGAAGAACTCGCGGGCGCGGGCGTCGCGTGACCGCACGAGCGCCGCGGCGCGTGCGCGCGTGCCGTCTTGCTCGCAGAGCTCGCGGCCCGTCCGCAGGGCGTCGGCCACCACGGGGTCGGCGAGGACGCCCTGGGCCAGGCGGTAGAGCACCCACGTCCCGTGCTTGCGCGCCGTCAGCAGGCCGGCGTCGCGAAGCGAGGCGCCGTGGCGCGAGACCTTGGGCTGACCCTCGCCGAGGAGCTCGGCGAGCTCGCCGACGGCCAGCTCCTCATCCGCGACGAGGGCGACGAGGCGGACCCGCACGGGGTCGGCCAGGAGCCGGTAGAGCTCCCACCGGGGCACCTCGGCGAGGGACGGCGCTGTGTCGGCCTCGTGCACCCTCTTCTATTTGCATACTTGTGCATAAAAGCAAACAGAGAATTTTACGCGAAAACACGGCTCATGGTGGCGCCGGCAACTCGACCGAGAAGGTGGTGCCGGCGCCGGGCGCGCTCTCGACCTCGACGGAACCCTCCATCGACTCGACGAGGTGCTTCACGATCGCGAGGCCGAGCCCCGCGCCGCCCTTTTCGCGCGAACGGCCCACGTCGACGCGGTAGAAGCGCTCGAAGAGCCGGGGGAGGTGCTCGCCGTCGATGCCGGGGCCGTCGTCGCGCACGCGGATGGTAGTTCGGCCTGCGCTCGCCGCCGCTGCGATCGTGACGCTGCCCCCGGGGGAACCGTACTTGATGGCGTTGTCGACCAGGTTGACCAGCACCTGCTCGAGCCGCCCCGCGTCGGCCCACGCGCTCGCGTCGTCGGGGACGTCGACCGTGATCGTCATCGACGCGTCGGCGGCGCGGGCGCGCAGCGTCTCTTCGACGTCGCGCGCGAGAGGGCGGAGCGCGACCGCGGCGCTGCTCGGGGGCGCGCTGCCTCCGCCCTCGAGCTCGGCGAGGCTGAGGAGGCCGTCGATGAGCCCGGAGAGGCGCTGGGCGTGCCGATGAAGCAGCTCGACGAAGCGCGCCGCTTTGTCGGGCGCCACGTCCTTCTTTTGCAGGGTCTCGGCGAGACCCTGCATCGCCGCCACCGGCGTGCGCAGCTCGTGGGTGACGTTGGCCACGAAGTCGCGCCGCGTGATCTCGAGGCGTCGAATGCGCTCCATGTCGGCCCCCAGCTGCCTCGCCATCTCGGCGAGCGTGTCGGCGAGCTTGCCGAACTCGTCGCGGGGCAGAGGAGGAAACCGGACGTCGTAGTCGCCCTGCGCGATGCGGCGTGCCTGGTCCGCCATTGATTGAAGCGGGCGCGAGGCGAGCCGCGCCGCGAGCAGGCCCAGGACGAGCGCGGCCGCGGCCGCGACCAAGGCCGCGAACAGGAGGCGCCGTCGCATCGCCGAGAGCGGGCCCTCGATCTCGCTGCTCGAGACGGCGAGCCGGACGACGAGCCCTTCGTCGGCCGACACCGCGGCGAAGTGCATGCGATCGGTGCCCCGCGGCCGCGAGGCCTGGCCGAGCCCGTCGGCGCGGGCGCGCTCGACCTCGGGCGGCGGGATGCAGCGGCCGTCGGCATCGGTCGCGTCGTCCTCTCCCGTGGAGCTACCGAGGATGCAGCCATCCTTGTCGAAGATGACGACCTCGGCCTGCACGATCGCGGCGAGGCGCGCGGCCACGCGCTGGGGGTGCCGGCCCGAGCTGACCCACTCGGTCGCGCCGCGCGCCTGCTCGACCAGACGTTCGTCGCGCTGCTGCTCGAGATCCGCGGCCAGCGATCGTTCGAGGACGAGGCTCACGAGGGCGACGACCGCCACCACGAGCGCCACGTGGCTGAGCAGGAGCTTCGTGCGAAATGTGAGCGTCGGCACCGGCGGGGTGGCCGACCTACTCGGGCCGGCGCGCGATCGCGAAGAGCTGCGCGCCGCGGCTCTGGGAGTTGAGCCGGAACGCGAGGCGAAGCGCGGCGCAGATCAGGTCTTCTTTCAGGCCGTAGGGCTTACCGCTGAACGACGCCATCGAAGCGTCCGGGTTCAGGTTGGCGTACCACTTGGAAAGATCGTGAAAGGGAAAGCCGGCGTTCCAGACCTTGATCGGCGCGAGCCCGGCGCGGACGAGGAGATCGCGGACGTCGTCGGTCTTGAAATGGCGCACGTGGCCGACGCGGCGCTCGGTCTCGCCGACCCGGCCGCTCTGCGTGGTCACGATGAGGTGCCCGCCGGGGCGGAGGAGCCTGGCCGCGTTGGCGAGGAACGTCTCCGGATCGTCGAGGTGCTCGATGATCTCGGTCGCGACCACCGCGTCGTGCTGGCCGAGCCCGTCGGGGAGGGGGAGCGAGAGGTTGGCAACCCCCCAAGTCGCCCACGGCATCGCCGCCTTGTTGTGCTCGATCTGAGCCGTCGAGAGGTCCAGCCCCGCGAGCTGGGCGGTAGGGAGCACCCGGCGCAACTCTTCGAGCAGCTGCCCGCGACCGCAGCCGAGGTCGACGACGCTGCGCGGCGCGAGCCGCTGGAGCTCGCGCGCGAGGGTGGCGACGCGAAAGCGAGGCGCCGCCATCTTGCGAAAGTAGTCGTTCGTGCCCGGCCGGTCGGCGTCATAGAACGCACGATTCCGCTCTGCCGCCGAGCCTTCGCCAGCCGAGCCTTGGGCGGTGGAGCCCTCGGCAGTGGAGCCTTCGGCGGCGGAGCCTTTGGACGGTGTCGCCTCGGCGGGGGCGTCGCTCATGGCGAGGCTATACCACGGCGCGCGCGCGGCGTTCGCGCCACCACGTCACCAGACGCTCGAAGCACCAGAACACGTTCAGGAGCACGATCGGCTCGATGACCTTGCGGTAGCGCCCCTCCATCACCGTCATGTGCGCGGAGTACAGCGCCAGGGTGAGGAGGAGCGTGATGGCGGGGAGCGGCCGGATGCGGCGCCAGAGCGTGATGACCGCGCCGATCGTCGAAGTAAGGATGAGCGGGAACCAGATCACCCGCTCTTTCAGGCAGATCTTGCCGAGATCGTTGTCGAGCCCCGCCATCGGCCAGTTGTGACCGAACGAGAGGAAAATGAAGTTCTCGAAGATGAGGCGCGGGAGCTTGTGCTTGTTGGCCACGAGCTCTTGCTGGAACCGCGCCCGCACGTCGCGACCCTCTTCGTTCGGGTCGAGCGTGAACTTGACGATGCCCTGCCGCTTGGTGCGCCACTTGTAGGGGTGAAACGGGCTGATGTAGTAGCTCGGCGACGAGAACACGTAAGTGTACCGCCGGCCGCGCTTGGGGCCCCACGTGACCTGGTAGTCGCGCGCGCCGCTCGCGAAGTAGATCGCGACGTTGGTGCCGTCGCCGAACACGGTGTAGCGGTGGAGGTGCACGTATGCGTGCTTGGCGGCGGGGACGAAGCCGATGGCCATGATGCCGACGGCGCCGGCGACGAGGAGAGGCCACCACCGCTTGCGCTGGAACCAGAGGGCGTAGGCGCTCGCGAAGACGGCCGCTGGAACCGCCACCGACTTGGTCAGGACCGCCATCGTCCACACCGCGATCGAGGTGAGGAACCGCACCGGGCTGCGCTTCTTGGCCGCCCGCGCCGCCAGCCACAGGCCCGCCCCCACGAGCGGCAGCAGCAGCGTCTCGGACATGTAGTACATGAACACGAAGACGTGCGTGGGGAGCAGGCCCATGACCGCGATGTACGCGAGGGCCACGCGGCGATCTTTCACGACCTCGCGTGCGAGCAAGTACCAGAACAGCATTGTCAGGTACGAGAGCGCGAGGTTGATGAACGCCATCGGGTATTCGGCGTCGTTCGTGAGCTTGCGCGTCGTGTAGAGCCACCACTGGTAAAACCATGGGTTGGCGCTGCCCATCGGCCCCGGCTTGAGGAAGTTCTGGGCGTTGTCCCAGTGCCGGTGCATGTCGGAGTAGATGAGCTGCGACGGGCGATAGAAGATGATCACGCCCCAGAAGCGCAGAGCGAGCGCGCCCGCGATGAGCACGTGCCAAAAGAACGTGCCTCGAGGCGAGACGAAGGCGAGGAGCCGCCGGAGGATCGCCACGTCAGCCCTCGCCCAGGCGCTTGGGCAGGCTCACGAGGAGCTGCGCGAGCCCGCGGATGCGGCCGAAGATGCCGCGCCCGCCCGCGAGGAGCGACTTCGCGATGGTGAGGGCGCGGAGCGCGGGCGTGTAGGGGAACCACCACGTCTCGCGCTTCACGACCATGCGGTCGGTGAGCACGAACTTGCGCTGCGAGAGGGCGTCGATCGCCGACGGGCCGCTCGCGGCACCCCAGCCCGACGCCCCCGAGACCGTCCAGGGCATCTCGCCGATCAGCTCGCCAAACGCGTGGTTGTTGACGACGACGACGGGGGCGCGCAGGCGCCGCGCGAACGTGCGGCCGTAGCCGACGCGCTTCGTCCAGACGCTGATGGTCTGCGCGTCGCGCTGACGGTGCACCTCGGCGACCGCCGCGTCCTCGTTCGCGACGACGCAGACGGTCAGGACGGGCCCGCCCGCGTCGCCGAGCGCGAGCGCGAGATCGCGGGCGCCCTCCGGCAGGGAGACGACGGTGGGGGCCACGCGCGCTTCGTCGTCGGCGACGATCTCGGCGCCGGCCTCGAGCGCCGCCTCGATCGGCGCGCGTAGAGCGTCGGCCTGCGACGCGTTCGCCAGCTCGGGGATGACGCTCTCTTTGGCCCCGAGCTCTTTGGCGAGCTCGGCCAGGCGCGACGTGAGGGCCCTCTCGGCTGATTTCTCGACCACCACGCGCTTCAGGGCCCCCCCGCCGCGGCCGGCGTCGTGGAAGGCGGCCCACACGAGCGCGCGCGCGGTGCGCTCGATGTCGGCGTCGTTGGCCCCCGCCTCGAGGCGGCAGCGGACGCCGCGCTCGGCGGCGAGCGCGGCGAGGCGTGCGCAGCGCGCGCGGTCGCCGGTAAAGAGGACGAGGTCGACGCCGGCGTCGATCGCGGCCTCGGACGGATCGCCGTCGGCGGGGAGCACCGTCACCACGCCCGCGGGGACGAGACCGTCGAAGAGGGCGGCGACCGCCTTGGCCGTGCGCGGGGCGCCCGGGCTCGGCTGGAACACGACCGCGTTGCCGCAGATCAAGGCAGGGACGATGGCGCGGATGGGCGCCGCCACCGGGTGGCCGGCGGGAGCGAAGAGCGCGACGACGCCGAGCGGCTCGCGCTCGACGCGCCCGGCCTTGCCCGGGTAGACGAGCTGGCCGAGCTCGACGACGGAGGGCTCGAACTTCTCGATCGCCTCACGGCGCCAGGCCCCGAACAGCCTCGCGTTGGCGAGCACCTCGGTGATCGCCGCCTCTTCGAGCGGCGTGCCGCGCTCGTCGTGGACGACGTTCGCGAGATCTTCGATGCGCGCGAGGAGGCGCCGCTCGACCTTCTTCATGGCCCGAAGGCGAAGGCGGAGCGGCTCCTTGGCCCACGCTCGCTGGGCCTTCTGGGCGCGCTCGACGAGCGCGGTGATCGACGGCGCGCCCGCGCCCGCGGGCTCGACGTCGGCGGGGGCGGGCGACGACGAGACGCCGTTCTGATCGTCGTCCGGCTCGGCTGCACGAGCGCTCGACACCGCGGCGCCGTCGCTCTCGGGGGCTCCTGACATCGACGTTTACTCCGCCGCGCGCTCGAGCGGCCGCGCCTGGAAGTCGACCTTGAGCTTGGAGACGCTCGCCATGCGCTTGCCGGTGCGGATGAGCTCGACGTTCTCGACGAACTGCACGTCGACCTCGATGTCGCCCAGGTACTGCTTGAACACCTGGAGGATCTGCTGGAGCACGTCGTCGGAGTACCGGCCGCCCTTCACGACGCGGAAGTACATGTGCCCGGGGCGCTCTTGCTCGACCTGGAAGAGGCGGATGGCGTGGTCGTACTCCTTGAGCAGGTGGGCGAAGAACGTGCCCGGTACGTAGCGGCCGTCGGTGCCCACGATGATCGACTGAACGCGCCCCTCGATGGCGCCGAGGACCGGTAGGCCGCGGCCGCAGGGGCACGCGTAGCCAGGGTCTTTGGCGACCGCGAGGTCGCCGATGCGGTAGCGGATGAACGGCAGGCAATAGTTGTTGAGATCGGTGATGACGACCTCCCCCGCCTCGCCCGCCTTCGCCGGCTCGCCGCCCTTGAGCACCTCGACGATGTAGCCCTCGCCGACGACGTGGTGTCCGGTGTGGGCCTCGCACTCGTACGCGATGCCGCTGAACTCGCGCGAGCCGTACTTGTCGAAGACCTTGCAGCCGAACGCGTCCTCGATGAGCTTGCGGCTCGCGTCGGGCAGCGTCTGCGCGCTCGTCATCAGCGCCTTGGGCTTGATCTTCATCCCGCCGGGGCGTCGCTTGAGGTACTGCGCGATGAAGTCGAACGCCTCGGCGTACCCGTCGACGAGCACGGGGCGGGCCGCTTCGACGGTGCGGATCATCGACTCGAGACCGGCGTCGTTCATCTCGAACACGGGGATGAACGTGCGGCGGGTGAGCGCGGCGTCGAGGCGCTCTTTCATCTCTTGCGACTTGTTCATGCCGATCGTCTGGTGCCAGAGGCGCACGCAGGGGTCGCCGAACCGGTAGCCCGTCCACTCTTGCGAGCGCAGGGTGGCGGCCCAGCGAAACTCGAGCTGAGCCTTGTCGGCGTAGCAGACGAACGGCTCGCCGGTGGAGCCGCTCGTCGAGATCTTGAGCACCTTGTTCTTGTCGTGGGTGGTGCTCAGGATGTCGAAGTGGAGGTGCTCGCGGACGTCGTTCTTGGTCAGGTACGGGAGCTTGTGGAGGTCGGCCTGGCCGCGGATGTCTTCGGGGCGGATGCCGGCCGCCTTCATCTTCTCGCGGTAATAGGGCACGTCGCGGTACGCGTGGCGCACGAGCCGGCGGAGCTTCTCGTCTTGCAGCTCTTTGACGTCGGACGGTGAGAGCCACTGCGTCTTGTTGAGCAGATCGTAGTAGCGCTCGACATCCTTCGTGATCATCCAGTGCGTCTGGTCGAAGACGGAGAGGTACGCTTTCCAGTGGGCGCGGCGGGGCAGGGGCGAGGCGGGCGTGCGATCGAGGGCGGACTTGCGGCTCAAGAACTGCTCGCTGACGTCGGCGGCGCGCTGACCGAACCGGTACTCTTTGGCGGCGGCGGCCAGATCGACGAGCGCCTTGGCCGACGCGCGGTAGGCCTGACCCTCGAGGAAGCTCGTGCCCGCGCGGCGATCCTCGAAGAGCGTCTCGACCTCGCGGTACGTGTAGCCCTTGGCGTGGGCGGCCACCATGATGAAGCTCTGCCAGTAGTAGTAGGCGCCCGAGTAGTTGAGGAGATCGAGCATGACCTCCTTGGCGCACATCACGAAGCCGCTCTTGTTGTCGCGCAGCGACATGTTGAACGTCGTGTTCAGCAAGAAATTGAGACCGCGGCTCAGGTTGTAGCGAGCCCCGCGCGCGCGGCCGACCGGGCTGCGAAAGCCCTGTACGACGTCGACGCTGTGCTCGATGAGCTCGCGGTGCAGGCGGAGCAGGTCTTCGGGCTGGTACTGGAGGTCGGCGTCGATGACGGCGACGACCGGCGCGCGGGCCGCGACCGCGCCCGTCTTCCACGCTTGGGCCATGCCCCGGTTCACGCCGTGGAACCGGCCGATGACCTTGTCGGGGTACTTCTCCTCCAGCTCTCGGATGCGGTCGGCCGTCTTGTCGCTGGAGCCGTCGTCGACGAGGATAAGCTCACCATCGATGCCGCCCCGTTCGAACGTCGCGAGCACACGGCGCGTGAGCTCGGCGAGGTTCGACTCCTCGTTGTAACAAGGAGCGATCACCGAAATTTGAAGTTCTGACATTGGGGGGCCTTTTACTATAGGTAGGGCCGCCGCGCACCTCACCCGTCCGGGTCTTTGAGCCGGTAGCCGAAGCCCGGGACGGTCTCGATCGCGTCCTCGTAGGGGCCGAGCCGGCTGCGCAGGCGACGGATATGGGTGTCGACGGTGCGGGTGCTCAGCTCGCGCGGCATACCCCAGACCTCTTCGAGCAGGTCGGCGCGAGAGAACACCCGGCCCGGGTTCTCCAAGAACAGGGCGAGGAGCTTGAACTCGAGCGGCCGGAGCACGACCTCTTCGCTCTCGAGGAAGACGCGGTGACGGACCGGATCGATTTCGAGGCCGCCGCGCCTGAGGCGCTTGCCGGCGTCGGCGGCGGCGGACGCCTGGCTGCGCTCGAGCGTGCGCCGAGCCAGGGCGCGCACGCGGAGGACGAGCTCGCGCACGCTGAAGGGCTTGACGACGTAATCGTCGGCGCCGACCTCGAACCCGACGATACGGTCATATTCGTCACCGCGGGCCGTCAGCATCAGTACGCCGACCTCGGCCGTGGCCGGGTCGGATCGAAGCCGACGGCACACCTCGGTGCCCGAGACGTCGGGGAGCATGAGATCGAGGATCACGACCGCGGGGCGCATGCGCTGGACGGCCGCGAGCCCGTCGGCGCCGGTGGATGCGCCCTCGGCCTCCATCCCGGCCTCGGCGAGGTTGAACGTGAGCAGGTCACGGAAAGCCTCTTCGTCGTCGACGACGACGACCCGTTCGCGCGCCTCGGAGCTCACGACGAGAGCTTACCAGCGCGTCGTTCCAGCAGGGTGCGCGCTTGCCGCTCGGTCGACCTGGACACGGAGCCGACCAAGGCGACCGCGAGGGTGCCAGACCGGAAGAGCCCGCGGGCCACGCGGCGCACGTCGGCCGGCTCGACGCGGGCGAGCCGCTCGGCCCGGTCGCGCGGGGTAAGCGGCGCGCCCCAGAGAGCGCTGAGGGCGACGTCTTCGGCGGTGGACTCCGGCTGGTCGGCCGCGCGGTCGGCCTGCCAGCGCGATCGCTGCACCGCCTTGTCGAGCTCGGCGCTCGTGGGGCCGCGCTCGGCGAGATCGCTCATCATGCCGAAGAGCTCGAACAGGACCTCGCCGATGGCGTCGTCCTGAGCCTCGGCGCCGATGTCGAAGAGGCCGACGTCGGCGTACGGCTCCCACCCGGCGAAGACCTCGTAGCAGAGTCCGAGGCGATCGCAGAGCGTCTCGTATAGGCGGGTCGACGTGCCGTCGTCGATGACCCGAAGGAGGAGCTCGGTCGCCGGCTCGGTGCGCGCGCCGCGCCCGGGGCCCAAGCACGCGACGCGGACCGAGACCTGGCTCGACGCCGTGCGCACCACCCTCAGGCTCGGCTCGTGCGGGCGCGCCCGGAACACTGGCGCCCGTACGGTCGTGCCACGGCGGTGTCCGCCGAACGCTCGCTGAACGATAC
>ERZ761602.6291-NODE-6291-length-13407-cov-8.306022_pt1 | contig 13407 bp, 16 predicted proteins | sample MGYA00512165_ERZ761602 | MGnify/ENA primary metagenome ERZ761602 (study PRJEB28899, sample SAMN02445085) | bioreactor sludge metagenome | biome: EBPR sludge; isolation source: Thorneside wastewater treatment plant | place: Australia: Brisbane, Thorneside...
GCTGCATGAGCTGCGGCCTGTGCTTCGAGTGCGACAACTGCGTGGTCTACTGCCCCCAGACGGCGGTCTTCAAGGTGCCCAAGGCGAAGTCGACGACGGGCCGCTACGTGGACACCGACTACGACAAGTGCATCGGCTGCCACATCTGCAAGGACGTGTGCCCGACGGGCTACATCCAGATGGGGCTCGGCGAGTGAGACGGGCGGTCGCGTTCCTCGCCGCGCTCGGGCTCGGGCTCGCGGCGCTCGTCGCCGGCGCCGCCCCGGGCACGCCCACGCTCGACCGGCCCTCCGGCGAGCGCTGCGTCGAGGATCCGGCCACCATGCGCCGCGCCCACTGGGACTTCCTCAAGCACCAGCGCGACGAGACCGTGCGCTCGGGGATCCGCGGCGCGAAGCACAGCCTGGCCGGCTGCATCGAGTGCCACGCCAACGCGAAGGACGGCTCGGTGCTCGGATCGCGCACCCATTTCTGCGAAGGCTGCCATGCCTACGTGGCGGTGAAGCTCGATTGCTTCGAGTGCCACGCGAGCCGCACGCGCGCCGCGCAGGCCAAGGCGGGAGGCCGGCCGTGAGCGCGCCATCGCCGGGCCGACGCGGCTTTCTCGGCGCCGCCGCGGGTCTCGCGGGCGCGGCCATCGCCCCCGGGGTCTTCCTCACGGAGTACGCCGTCGCCAAGGCGCCGGGCGCGCCGGCCTCGAAGGCGGTGCGCTGGGGGCTGCTCGTGGACGCGACGCGCTGCGCGAGCGGCTGCGACGCCTGCGTGAAGGCCTGCAACACGGAGCACGGCCTGCCCGAGCCGAAGCGTCCCACGGACGTGCAGTGGATCCGCAAGGTGGAACTCAAGGACCTGCGCACGGGCGCGGCGCTGTCGGCGCCGGTCATGTGCCAGCACTGCGCCGAGCCGCCCTGCGTGGACGTGTGCCCGACGGGCGCCTCCTTCAAGCGGGCCGACGGCATCGTGATGGTCGACCGCCACACGTGCATCGGCTGCCGCTATTGCATGATGGCGTGCCCCTACAAGGCCCGCAGCTTCGTGCACGAGCCCGTGACGGGCCAGAAGACCGACACGCCGCGCGGCAAGGGCTGCGTGGAAAGCTGCAACCTGTGCGTGCACCGCGTCGATGCGGGTGGCACGCCCGCCTGCGTCGAATCCTGCGCGTCGGCCGGCCACCACGCGCTCGTCTTCGGGGACCTGAACGACCCGGACAGCGAGATCTCGAAGCGCATCCGTGCCGTCGCGACGACGCAGCTGCGCGCCGACCTGCGCACCGACAACGGCGTGCGCTACCGGGGGATCTAGGGACCATGCCCCGCGCCTTCGAAGATCGTCCCGCCGCCCTCTGGCCCGTCCTCGCCGCCGGCGCGATCGTGCTCGCCGCCGCGCTCGGCGCCGCCCACTACATGGAGATCCACGGCCACGTCGTGACCGGCATGGGCCACGAGGTGGTCTGGGGCCTGCCCCACGTGTTCGCGATCTTCCTGATCGTCGCGGCCTCGGGCGCGCTCAACGTCGCCTCCGTGGGCTCGGTCTTCGGCGAGAAGGCCTACAAGCCCCACGCACCCCTGTCGGCGCTCCTCGCGGTCGCGATGCTCGCCGGCGGGCTCATGGTGCTCGTGCTCGACCTGGGGCGTCCCGAGCGGCTGGTGGTGGCGGCCACGCACTACAACTTCCGCTCGGTCTTCGCGTGGAACATGATCCTCTACAACGGGTTCTTCGCGCTGGTGGCGGCCTACCTGTGGGTGAGCCTCGAGCGCCGCTTCGCCGGGTGGACGGGGCCCGTAGGCACCGCGGCATTCGCCTGGCGCATCGTGCTCACCACGGGCACGGGTTCCATCTTCGGGTTCCTCGTGGCACGCCCCGGTTACGCCTCGGGCGTGATCGCGCCCCTGTTCATCGCGCTTTCGCTCGCCTGGGGCCTCGCGGCGTTCCTGCTCGCCCAGGCCGCGCTCGGTTTCGCGGGCGCGGCGCCGCTGCCCGAGGCCTTCCGCCTGCGCCTGCGCAGGCTCCTCGGCGTGTTCGTCGCGGCGGCGGCCTGGCTCATGGCGATCTACCACGCGACGAATCTCTACTGGGCGAAGCAGTCGGCCTTCGAGCGATTCATTCTCGTGGACGGCGCGCCCTATCCGTTCCTCTTCTGGGCGGGCTTCGGGATCGTGGGCACCGGCATCCCGCTGCTCCTCGCCTTCCACCCGCGCTTCGCCGGCCCGCGCTCGACGCTCGTCGCGGCCGGGGCCGTGGTGGCCGGCGCCTTCGCGCAGCTCTACGTCTTCATCGTCGGCGGGCAGGCCTTCCCGCTCGAGATCTTCCCCGGCTACGCCGTCTCGAGCGCATTCGGCGACGGCGCCGTGGCGGCGTACGCGCCGAGCCTGCCGGAGTTCCTGCTGGGCCTGGGCGGGCTCGCGCTCGCGGCGCTCCTCGCCGTCGTCGGGGCCCGCGCGTTCGACGTCCTGCCCGCCGCGACCGGGGCGGCCGGGGACTGAACGCGATGGACGGCGTCTATCTTTCGGCGGCCTGGAAGTCGTCCGGCAAGACGACTCTCTCCATCGGTCTCATCGCCGCGCTCGGGGCGAGGGGGCGCCAGGTCCAGCCGTTCAAGAAGGGCCCGGACTACATCGATCCCATGTGGCTCGGCGTGGCGGCGGGGCGCGCCTGCCGCAACCTCGATCCCCGGCTGCAGGAAGGCGGACTCGCGGCCTACTACGCGCACCACGCGGCCGGGTCGGATCTCGCCTTCGTCGAAGGCAGCCTGGGCCTTCACGACGGCTTTTCCCTCGACGGCTCCGACAGCAATGCGGCGGTGGCGAAGGCGCTGGGCCTGCCCGTCGTGCTCGTGCTGGACGGGCGCAGCGTGACGCGCGGCATCGCGGCGATCCTGAAGGGCTTGCAGGTCTTCGATCCGGGCATCACCATCGCGGGCGCGATCCTCAACCGCGTCGCGAGTCCCCGCCACGAGGGCAAGTTGCGTGCGGCGATCGAGACCTACACGGACGTGCCCCTCATCGGAGCCCTTGCCGAGAGCCCGGCGCTGTCGCTCGTCGAGCGTCACCTGGGCCTCATGCCGAGCAACGAGGCCCTCGATCCCCAGCGGACCGCGCGCCGGCTCGCGGGCGTGGTCGCCGAGGCCGTCGACATCGACCGGCTGGAGGCCATCGCCCGGAAGGCGAGGCCCGTCGCCCCCGTCGAACCCATCCGGCCGCGCGTCGTGCCGGCCGGCGGTCCCGTCGTGGCCATCGCGAGGGACCGGGCCTTCGGCTTCTACTACCCGGACGACCTGGACGCGCTGGAGGCGGCGGGTGCCCGGCTCATGCCGGTGGACATGGCGCGCGACGCGAACCTGGGCGGCGCCGATGCGCTCTTCCTCGGCGGCGGCTTTCCCGAGATGCTGGCGCGTGCCCTCGAGGCCAATGCCCCCATGCGAGAATCCGTCCGGCAGGCCGCCGCGGGCGGCGTGCCCATCTACGCGGAATGCGGCGGACTCATGTACCTCGCGCGAACCCTCATCCACGACGGCGAAAGCCACGCCATGGCCGGCGTGCTGCCCGTCGACGTGGTGATGCACGCCAAGCCCGTCGGCAAGGGCTACGTCACGCTGGAAGAGACCGTCCATCATCCCTGGCCCCGCGGCGGCGGCCCGGTGCTGGGCCACGAGTTCCACTACTCGAGCGTGGAGAACGCCGACCCGGGCCTTCGCTTCGCCTACCGCGTCACCCGCGGGCACGGCGTGGTGCCGGGGCACGACGGGATCGTGCAGGACAACGTGCTCGCGTCCTACGCGCACCTGCGGTGCGTCGCGGGCGAGGACTGGGCCAAGCGCTTCGTCGCCTTCGTCCGCGGGCGCTGCGCGGCGGGCGCGCGGGCGGGGAGCGGCGCATGGTGAGCCTCACGCCCGGCGCGGCGCGCCAGGTGGTCCTGCAGGCCGGCGAGCCCGACGGTCCGGTCTACCTTCGCGTGGCCGCGAGGGAAGGCCCCGACGGCGAGCCGGACTTCGCGCTGGGCTTCGACGAGCCGCGCAAGGGCGATCGCGAGATCGAATGCGAGGGCGTCACGCTCCTGGTGGCCGCCGCGAGCGGCGACCGGCTCGACGGCGTGGTCATCGACTGGATCGAGGTCGCGCCCGGCGAGCACCGCTTCGCGTTCGCGCGGCCGGCGGGCCCATGAGTCCCACGGGCGCCGACGCGCAGCCCGGCCGCGTCTACCTGGTGGGCACCGGCCCCGGCGACCCGGACCTGCTCACGGTGAAGGCCCTGCGCCTCATCGGTCAGGCGGACGTCGTGCTCTACGACAACCTGGTTTCGGCCGAGATCATGGCGCTCGTGCCCGACGCGTGCGAGCGCGTCTACGTCGGCAAGGAGCGATCGCGCCACACGCTGCGGCAGGAGGCGATCAACGAGCGCCTCGTGGCGGAGGCGCGCCGCGGCCGGCGGGTGGTGCGGCTCAAGGCGGGCGACCCCTTCGTGTTCGGCCGCGGCGGCGAGGAGATCGAGACGCTCTCGGCCGAGGGCGTCGCGTTCGAGGTGGTGCCGGGAATCACCGCGGCCCTGGGCGTGGCCGCCTACGCCGGCATCCCGCTCACGCACCGCGACCACGCGCAGGCGTGCCTCTTCGTGACGGGCAATCTCAAGGACGGCTCCATCGACCTGGACTGGCCGGCCCTCATCCGGCCGCGACAGACCGTCGTGATCTACATGGGATTCGCCAACCTGCCGGCGCTTTGCGAGCGACTCGTCGCCCACGGGCTGGATCCGGCCACGCCCGCGGCCATCGTCCAGCGGGGCACGACGCCCGGACAGGTGGTGGTGACGGGCACGGTGGCGGACCTCCCGGCGCGCGCCACGGAGGCGGGGCTCCGGCCGCCCACGCTGATCGTGGTGGGCGAGGTGGTCCGCCTTCGCGACCGGCTCGCGTGGTTCGAGCCCTAGGGGCTCAGCCGCCGCTCGAGGCCTTGCGCTCGACGGCGTAGACCGCCGCCTCGACCCGCGAGCTCACGTTGAGCTTGGCGAGGATGTGGCGCACGTGCAGCTTGACGGTGTCGTGGCTGATGTCGAGCGCCTTCGCGATGCCCTTGTTGCTCATGCCCTGGGCGATGTGGGCGAGGATCTCGAGTTCCCGGTCCGTGAGCGCGCGGGCGGAGCCTTCCGCCGGGGCCTTGGGCGCGCCCAGCAGGTGGGCGAGCTTGCCCGCCATCGCCGGGGCCACCACCAGCTCGCCGCGGGCAGCGCGCCGGATGGAATCGACGACGTCGTCCGGGTTCATGTCCTTGAGCAGGTAGCCCCTCGCGCCGGCGCGCAGGGCGCCCGCGAGGTCCTCCTGGGAGTCGCACATGGTGAGGATCAGCACCGGGGTGTCGATGCCTTCCTCCCGCAGCCGCTTGATGAGGGCGAGCCCCGGCATGGCGGGCATGCGCAGGTCCATGATCGCGAGGTCGGGCTTGTGCTCGCGAAGAAGCTGCACGGCCTCGTCGGGGTCTCCCGTGGCCCCCACCACCTTGATGCCCGCGCGGTGCCAGAGCAACTCGGCGAGGCCCTTGCGGCACAGCCCGTGGTCGTCGATGAGGGCGAGGCGCATCGGGGCGGTCATGGCGTGCCTCCGGGGTTGCCGGGCACGTCGAGGCGCACGCGCGTGCCCTTGCCCGAGCGGCCGTGGATGCGAAGGCGCGCGCCGATGCGCCGGGCTCGCTCGCGCATGATCGCCAGGCCGTAGTGACCGCCGAGCGCGTGGGCGTGGGTGCCCCCCGGCGGCTTGCCGCGGCCGTCGTCGATCACGCTCAGCACGAGCCCGCCTTCGCGCGGCTCGATCACCACCGAGGCGTTGCGCGCCTGCGCGTGCTTCACCACGTTCGCGAGGGCCTCCTGCACGATGTGGATCACCTGGGATTCCTGCTCCGGCGGCAGGCGCAGGCCCGGCACGCGGTTGTCGATCCGCAGCGCGACGCCGGTGCGGTCCTCGAAGGTGCGCGCCGTCTGCTCGAGCGCGTGCAGCAGGCCGCGCGGATCCGTGGGCTGGCGGAAGTGGGTGATGAGCTCCCGCAGTCCCGCGTGGGTCTCGCCGAGCGCGGCCGTCACGTCCTGGAGGTACTTGGAGGCCCGGACCCCGTCCGCCTCGGCGACGGCGTCCTGGAGCAGACTCATGCGCATGCGCATGTAGGAAAGGTTCTGGGCGAGGGCGTCATGGACCTCGTTCGCGAAGCTCTGGCGCTCGGCCATGAGGCGCGCCTGGAGGCGTTCGTGCTCGTGCTGGGTGCTGTCGAGGACGAGGTCCAGCAGCTCGGTCACCGGCGTGAGGACGGCCGAGATGTCGGCGGGGAAGGGCGTGCCCTCGTCGAAGAACAGGTTGAAGACGCCGATCGTCCGGCCCCGGCAATGCAGGGGAACCGCGATCATCGGGCCGAGACCCGTGGCGAGCGGGCCCAGCCGGCGCTGGCAGGCCACGGGCGCGCTGGACAGGCGCAGGCCGTCGGCGCGCAGGGCCTCGCCGCACAGCCCGCAGCCGGACTCGACGTCGACCTCGCGTTCCAGCATGCCCGCGGGCAGGCCCGAGGCGCAGGCCAGGCGCATGCGGCCGTCGTTGTGCAGGGCGAGGCGCACCGCGCCGCCGCGGGCGCCCGTCAGGGCGATGATCGCCCCCATGCCGCGGGCGAGCAGCGGCTGCAGCGCGCCGCCGGCCTCCAGGGCCACGGCGATGTCCATGGGAACGCCGACCCCGGGCGCGCAGCGAGCGCGCCGGGCGACGCCCGGGATTTCCTTTCGTACCTTGTCCACGCTCCTCCAAGACCGCGGCGGCCGCCCGTCCGCGCCGGCGCATGCGGCGGGCGATCCTCTCGGGGGCATTCTAGCGCCATTACGCCGCGCCGGCAGGCGGGGCGCGATGTACCATCCCCCACTTGGGTAGGGGGGGCACCGACGCGGTAATAGACTCGGCCGCCCGCCCCTGTCGTAATGCCGCATCGGTCCACCGTCCGCCCTTCGCCCGCATGACCCAACTCGCCCTCGTGATCGACCTGAACGTCTGCGTCGGCTGCCACGCCTGCGTGACGAGCTGCAAGGAGTGGAACACCGCCGGCGAGGCCGGGCCGCTGCCGGACGTGCGGCCCTACGGTGCCGAGCCCCTGGGCACGTTCTTCAACCGCGTCCAGACGTGGGAGGTCGGCACCTTTCCCGACACCCAGACGGTCCACTTCCCCAAGTCGTGCCTGCACTGCGAGGACCCGCCCTGCGTGCCCGTGTGCCCCACCGGCGCATCCTACAAGCGCAAGGAGGACGGCATCGTCCTCGTCGACTACGACAAGTGCATCGGCTGCAAGTACTGCTCCTGGGCCTGTCCCTACGGCGCCCGCGAGCTGGACCCGACCGACCGCGTGATGAAGAAGTGCACGCTGTGCGTGGACCGGATCACCGACGAGCGGCTCGCGCCCGCGGACAGGAAGCCCGCCTGCGTGAAGGCCTGCCCGACGAATGCCCGGCTCTTCGGCGACATCCACGACCCGGCGTCGGAGGTGTCCGTGGCCATCCGCGAACGGGGCGGTTACGCGCTCATGCCGGAGTGGGGCACCCGCCCCGCCAACCACTACCTGCCCCGGCGCATCACGCCGCCGTCCGCCGAGGCGGCCGCCCCGGGCGACGATTGAAGGCCCCCGCCCCATGAGACCGGCCTATTCCGTCATCCTGCTCACCACGCTCATCGGTGCCGCCCAGGGCCTTTTCCTCGCGCTCTTCGGCGCGGACCTCGCCGGGCGCCTCGCCCTCGGGCCCCGCCCCGAGGCGGCCTTCCTCGCGACGGGCTCGGCCGTCGCGATCGCGCTGCTGGTCGCGGGCGTGATCGCCTCGGTCTTCCACCTCGGCCGGCCGGAGCGGGGCTGGCGCGCCTTTTCGCGCTGGCGCACCTCCTGGCTTTCCCGCGAGCTCATCGTGCTGCCGGCCTTCGGGGCGACCGCATTCGCGTGGGGCGCGGCGCACGTCCTGCGGATCGAGCCGCCCCTCGCGCTGGGGATCGCCGCGTCGCTGCTCGCCCTCGCGCTCTACCTGTGCACGGGCATGATCTACGCCTGCCTGCCGTTCCTTCGCGAATGGAACAGCCCGCTCACGGTGCTCAACTATCTCGTGCTCGGGATCGCCTCGGGCACGACGCTCGCCGCCGCGCTCGCCGCGGCGTTCGCGCCGGCCTTCGCGCCGGGCTTCGCCGGGTGGGCGATCGCGTTCACGGCCGCCGGCCTCGCGAGCCGGGGCGCCTCGCTCCTTCGCAATGCGGGCCTTGCCCCGCGCAGCACGCCGGCGAGCGCGATCGGCGTGGATCACCCGCGCGTGACGCAGGTGACCCGCGGCTTCACGGCCCGGGCCTTCAACACCCACGAGTTCTTCCACGGCCGCCCGGCGTCCGTCGTGGGTACGGTGAAATGGGCTTTTCTCGCGCTCGCCTTCGTCGCGCCGCTGGCCGTTCTCGCCGCGGCGCTGCCGTCGCCGTCCGTGGGCGCGGCCACGCTCGCCGTCGCGCTGCAGATGGCCGGGCTCATGGCGGAGCGCTGGCATTTCTTCGCCGACGCGAGCCACCCGCAGAACCTCTACTACCGGGCGGTCGCCTAGGCGCGGCCGCCGGCGGGCCCGGCGATCACCACCAGGCCTCGAGGACGCCCCGCTTCACGCGGTGCTCGAACTTCGTGAGAGGGCGGTTGCCCTTCGCGACGCAAGCGCCGTCCGCGATGTCGAAGGCCCATCCGTGCTTGGGGCACGTGAGCGTGCCGCCCGCGAGGGCGAGCTCCGGGATGTCCGTCACCTGGTGCGGGCAGCGCGTGTCGTAGACGGCGATCGCCTTGCCCTCGCGATGCACGAAGACGCTGCGTCCTTCGCAGTCGACGCGCCGGGTGCCCCGGTCGGGCAGTTCCTTGAGCGTGCAGACGCGGTGCCAGGCGGCCGGCGCACCGAGACCGGCCGGGCGGAACTCCGGGATGTCCATGGCGAGGATCACGTCCACCGCCCAGACGATCTTCGCGAGCCCGAGCGCCGGAAACGCGCAGAGCAGGGCGTCGAGCACCTCGTCGGCGCTCGCGCCTTCGCGCAGGGCGCGCGTGAGATACTGGCGCAACCCGCGCTCGGTCTGCGCGTGCACCTTGGTGATGACGGAGATGAGGTTGCGGGTCTTCGGGTCCAGGTGCCGCCCGGATTCCTTGAGGAAGCCCAGGTAGGCCTTCATCGCGTCGGGCCGGACCTTGACCAGGTAGTTGAGTGCGTCGCTCATGCCGGAGGATCTCCCATGTCGAAACCCATTCTAGCAACGCGATGCCGGGGCGTCGCCGTCGCGGCGATCGCGGCCGTCGTCCTCGCCGCCTGCGCGGCGCCCGCCTTCGTTCCCGGCCAGTCCACCGAGGCGGCGGTGCGCGCCGGGCTCGGCGAGCCCGCCGCCGTCTATCCCCTGCCCGCCGGCGCGAAGCGCCTCGCCTTTCCCACCGGACCCATGGGCACCCAGACCTTCATGGCCGACATCGGCGCGGACGGCCGGCTGGCCCGCTTCGAGCAGGTGCTGGACGAGGCCCACTTCCTGCAGGTCCGCAAGGGCGAGGACGACCGGGACGCGGTGCTGCGCCTTCTCGGTCCGCCCTGGCGCAGCGTGGATTTCCCGAACAAGGGCCAGGTGGCGTGGGACTACCGCTTCCGGGATTCCTGGGGCTACCTCGCGGACTTCTCGGTGATGTTCGACGCCAAGGGCATCGCGGTGGAAACCGTGACCGTGCGACAGGAGATCGGGCGGCAGTTCGGCAGCTAGCGGGTCGCGGCGCCCGGCTAGTGCGCCGGATTGATGCAGAACGCGCCCAGGGCCGTGTCGGCGATTCCCAGCGCCTGCGCGATGCCCGCGGCCGCGAGGACGAGGATCAGGACACCCGCCGCCCGGCTCGCCCACCGGCCCGGCAGCCGCTCGCGGCCCCGGCCGGCGAGCCACCCGGCGCCGAGCAACGCGGGCAGCGTGCCGATGCCGAAGGCCAGCATGACGAGCGCACCGGCCCAGGCCGACCCGCTCACGAGCGCGAGGGGAAGGGCTGAATAGACGAGGGCGCAGGGCGCCCAGCCCCACAGCACGCCGAGCGCGAGGCGACGTCCCGGCGACTCCGTGGAGCCGAGCCGGTTCACGGCCCCGAGCGCACGGCGCCAGAGCCCCTGCCCGAAGTCGGCCGGCGCGCCCATCGGGGCGGAGAAGCCCACCAGGCGAAGTCCCGTGAGCACGAGCGCTGCCGCGGCGAACACGAAGAGCCAGGACTGGAATCGCGCCGAACCCACCAGGAGCGCGGGCGTCGCGCCGAGGGCGCCCGCGAGCCCCCCGGCCGCCGCGTAGCTCGCGAGGCGGCCGGCATGAAGGGGCAAGGCGAGGGCGAACCGGGCATGTCCGCCCGCGGCCGGCGTGAAGGCCGCGATCACGAAGCCCCCGCACATGGCGGCACAATGCGCCGTGCCGTACAGGGCGATCAGGAGGGCGCTCAGCGCGAGCGGTCCCGGCACGGGGCCTCAGATGATGCGCGAGTAGGTGGCGCCCGTCTGGGCCGCGCGCAGGTACTTGTCGAAGACCGCGGCGATGGCGCGCACGAAGAAGCGGCCCTTGGGCGTCACGCCGATCCAGCCGGGCGCGCGCTCGACCAGGCCGAGGTCCTCGTACTCGGCGAGGGCGGCGATCTCCCCGGCGAAGTACGCGTCGAAATCCACGCCGTGGCGCGCGCCCAGGTCCGTCGTCGCGATGCCGAACTGGCACATCACGTCGACGATGGTCTCCCGGCGCAGCAGGTCGTCCGGCGTGAGCTCGATGCCGCGCTGGACCGGCAGGCGACCGGCTTCGATCGTCTCGTAGTAGGCGGGGATGTCGCGGGCGTTCTGGCTGTAGGTGCGCCCCACCTTGGCGATGGCCGAGACGCCGAAGGACAGGATGTCGCAATCCGGACCGACGGAGTAGCCCTGGAAGTTCCGCGTGAGCGTGCCGTCGCGCTGGGCGCGCGCGAGCTCGTCGTCGGGCAGCGCGAAGTGGTCCATGCCGATGTAGACGTACCCGGCGCGGTTGAACAGCTCGATGGCGCGGGCCATGATCGCGAGCTTCTCGGCGGCGCTGGGCAGGTCCGCGTCGACGATGCGGCGCTGGGGCTTGAAGCGCTGGGGCAGGTGCGCGTAGCTGTAGAGGGCGATGCGGTCGGGCCTGAGCTCGAGCACGCGCTCGACGGTGTCGGTGAAGCTCGACACGCTCTGCTTGGGCAGGCCGTAGATCAGGTCGGCATTGAGGGACTTGAAGCCGTGGGCGCGCGCGGCCGCGATCACGTCGCGGGTCATCTCGTAGGGCTGGATGCGGTTCACGGCCCGCTGGACGGCCGGGTCGAAGTCCTGCACCCCGAAGCTCGCCCGGTTGAAGCCCAGGCCGGCGAGAAGCCCGATGGTCTCCGGCGAGCACGAGCGAGGGTCGATCTCGATCGCGTACTCGCCGTCCTTCGCGAAATCGAAGCGCGAGGCGAGCATCGCCCAGACGGCGCGCAGTTCGTCGTCGGAGAGGAACGTGGGCGTGCCCCCGCCCCAGTGCATCTGGCGTACGCGGCGGTTCTCGCCCGCCATCGCGGCCTGCATCGCGATCTCGCGCTCGAGGTACTCGAGGTACCGCCCCGCGCGGGACTTGTCGCGGGTGACGACCTTGTTGCAGCCGCAGTAGAAGCAGATCGTGTTGCAGAAAGGCAGGTGGACGTAGAGCGAGAGCGGGCCGCTCGACTTGTCGGCGGCGCGCTCGGCCATCGCGCGGGCGAACGCGTCGGGGCCGAAGGCCTCCGTCATGCGGTCGGCGGTGGGGTAGCTGGTGTACCGGGGGCCGAGCTTGTCGAACTTCCGGACGAGGTCCAGGTCGATCATCGCCGGCAGGGATTCGGGGCGGTGTGCCGCGGCGGCGGCGGGGGTGGCGGCGTTAAGCATGTCGCGCATCATCCGTCAACCTCGTGCATCCCCATTGATGCGGATCAAGGGTCGCCGGGCGCGAAAGTGCCGTCTACAATGGCGGCCATGAACGTCCCCGCCCTCGCCACGCTCACCCGACTGCGGACGGCCTGTTCGCAATGCAACCTGCGCGAACTGTGCCTGCCCGTGGGCCTGAGCAGCGAGGAGCTCTCCACGCTCGACAACATGGTCTCCACGCGCCGCAAGGTGCGCCGGGGCGACAGCCTGTTCTACGGCGGCGAGCCCTTTTCCGCCCTCTATGCCGTGCGTTTCGGCTTCTTCAAGAGCACGCTCACGAGCGGCGACGGCCGCGAGCAGGTGACGGGCTTCTACATGGCCGGCGAGCTGCTGGGCCTGGACGGCATCGGCGGCGAGCGCCATACGTGCACGCTCACGGCCCTGGAGGACAGCGAGGTGTGCGTCATGCCCTTCGCGCGCGTCGAGGAGCTCTCGCGCCGCTTCGAGCCGCTGCAGCGCCACTTCCACAAGGTGCTCTCGCGCGAGATCGTGCGCGACCAGGGCGTCATGATGCTGCTGGGCTCGATGCGCGCCGAGGAGCGCCTGGCGGCCTTCCTGGTGAACCTCTCGCAGCGCCTCACGGCGCGGGGCTTCTCGGCCTCCGAGTTCGTGCTTCGCATGACCCGCGACGAGATCGGCAGCTACCTGGGCATGAAGCTCGAGACGGTGAGCCGCCTGTTCTCCCGCTTCCAGGAGGACGGCCTGATCGAGGTGCACCAGAAGCACGTTCGCATCATCGACATCGCGGGCCTGAAGCGCGTGATGGCCCAGGCCCACGCGGCGAGCTAGGCCTTCGGTCCCACGGCCCGGACCCCGTTGATCCCGGTCAACCGGGCGGCGGACCCCGGGCGTAGGATGTCCTCGAGGGGATCGTCAATCACCAGAGGAGGTCCACCATGTTCAAGCGCATCCTCTGCGCCACCGACGGATCCAAGCGTTCGGCCCAGGCCGTCAAGACGGCCGCTGCCCTCGCGAGCGGCTCCGGCGCGACGCTCACGCTCGTTCACGTGACGCCCGATTACCGCACGCCCTACTATCCCGACGGGGTCATGATCGACTGGCCCAGCGAGAAGGACTACCGGCGCGACTGCAAGGCCGCCGCCGAGAAGGTCTTCGCCAAGGACGCCGCCCTCGCCCTGAAGGAGGGCGTGACGGCGGACACGATCCAGTCCTTCGGCGATTCGCCCGCCGAGGAGATCCTCGCCGCCGCCAAGCGGGCCAAGTCCGACCTCATCGTGATGGCCTCCCACGGCCGCAAGGGGTTCGAGGCGCTCATCCTGGGCAGCGAGACCCAGAAGGTCCTCGCGCGCACGCAGGTGCCCGTCCTGGTCGTGCGCTGACCATGGCCGGCTCCCGACCCGCGGGCGGGTCCGCCCCCGCCCCGCTCGACGCTTCCCGCCTCGCGGAGCTCGCCGCGCGCCTGAAGGCGCTGCGCGCCCGTGCCGAG
>ERZ761602.6292-NODE-6292-length-13406-cov-4.219759_pt1 | contig 13406 bp, 10 predicted proteins | sample MGYA00512165_ERZ761602 | MGnify/ENA primary metagenome ERZ761602 (study PRJEB28899, sample SAMN02445085) | bioreactor sludge metagenome | biome: EBPR sludge; isolation source: Thorneside wastewater treatment plant | place: Australia: Brisbane, Thorneside...
GGCCTCTTCGGCCGCCTGGCGCAGGGCCTTGGCCTTGTTGACGGATTCCTGCCATTCGGCCTCGGGGTCGCTGTCATAGACAACGCCGCCGCCCGCCTGGGTGTAAAGCACGCCGTCCTTGACCACCGCCGTGCGCAGCGCGATGCAGAAGTCCATCTCGCCATTCGCGGCGAAATAGCCCAGACCCCCGCCGTAAATCCCGCGCTTTTCGGGTTCGAGTTCGTCGATGATCTGCATCGCGCGGACCTTCGGTGCCCCTGAGACCGTGCCTGCGGGCAGGCCCGCCAGCAGGGCCGAAAGGGCGTCGTGCCCCTCGGCAATCTCGCCCACCACGTTCGACACGATGTGCATGACGTGGGAATAGCGCTCGATGATGAATTTCTCGGTCGGATGCACGGTGCCGATTTTCGCCACCCGGCCGACGTCGTTGCGCCCGAGGTCCAGCAGCATGAGGTGCTCGGCCAGTTCCTTTTTATCGGCGAGAAGGTCGAGTTCGAGGGCCTTGTCTTCCTCGGGCGTGGCGCCGCGTTTGCGGGTGCCGGCGATCGGGCGGATCGTCACCTGGCCGTCGCGCAGCCGCACGAGGATTTCGGGCGAGGCGCCGACGATATGGAAGGCGCCGAGGTCGAAATAGACCATGAAGGGCGAGGGGTTGGTGCGCCGGAGCGAGCGGTAGAGGGCAAAGGGCGGCAGCGGGAAATCCTGCGCCCAGCGCTGCGAGGGCACGACCTGAAAGATGTCGCCCGCGCGGATATACTCCTTGGCCTTGTCCACCGCCGCCATATAGGCGTCCTTGGTGAAATTCGAGATGGCCTCGCCGACGCGCGCGGCTTCGCCCAGCGCGCGACCGGTGCCCGCCGCCTCGCGTTCGAGGTCGCGCAGTGCGTCCATCACGCGCTCGGCCGCCTGGGCATAGGCGGCGCGGGCGTTGAGACCCGAGGCGACCCAGGCGGGCGAGACCACGGTCACCTCGCCGCGCACGCCATCGAGCACGGCGACGACCGAGGGGCGCATGAGCACGGCATCGGGCAGGTTCAGAGGGTCGGGGCGGGTCTGCGGCAGGGTTTCCACCAGCCGGATCATGTCATAGCCGAGATAGCCAAAGAGCCCCGCCGAAATGGCCGGCAGATCGTCCGGCATCGCGATGCGGCTTTCGGCCAGGAGGGCGCGCAGTTCCACCAGCGGGTGGCCCGGCAGGTCGGTAAAGGCGGCATCGTCAAAGCGCGCCTCGCGGTTGATCTGGCTGCGCTCGCCCCGGCAGCGCCAGATCAGGTCGGGCTTGGTGCCGACGATGGAATAGCGCCCGCGCACCTCGCCGCCGGTGACCGATTCCAGCATGAAGCTGTCCTTGCGGTTGCCGACCAGCTTCAGCATCAGGGACACCGGCGTGTCGAGGTCGGCGGCGAGACGCGCGTGGACGACCTGGTTTTCGCCCCGGTTCCAGCCGGCCTCGAACGCGGCAAACGAGGGGATCAGCGCGGCGGAACTGGACACGGGCGGCAGGCCTTTCTGGGCTCAGCGGAAGCTGGCGTTGACGGCGTCGATGGCCGCCTGGTTGAGCGTGATTCCCGATTCCGCCTGCAGCGCGCGGGCGAAATAGGTGAAGACATCCTGCGCCAGCGCGTCGCCGATCTGTTCGTTGATCGCGTCGGCCAACTGGCGGGTCTGGGCGTCCTCGGGGTCGGCGGGCAGGCTGGGCCCGGCGAGACCGATCAGCACCCGCTGCGCGTCCTGCTGCACGCTGGTGGTGCCCTCGGGCGCGCCGAACAGGGCCTCGGCCATGGCGGGGGGCAGTTGCGGCAGGCGGTCGAGCCGGGTGACGCCCTCGAAACGCTCGGGCACGAGGCCGCGCGCCTCGGCAAAGGCTTCGGGGCCCTGGGTGGCGAGGTCGACCAGCAGCGATTGCGCCTGCAGGGTGAGGGCGGCGACTACCGCCTCGGCGCGGGCCCCGGCGGCTGCGAGGTCGCGCACCTCGTCGAGCGGGCGCGGCGTCGGCGGGGTCAGGCTGTCAAGGCGCAGCGCCACCAGCCCGCCATCCGAAAGCGCGATCAGTTCGGGGAAATCGTCCGCCGCGGCGGTGGCGGCGGCCTGCGCGAATTCGGTATAGGCGGCAATGCCTTCGCTGGAATCGCTGGACCAGTCGATCTGTCCCAGTTCCATCGGCGTCTCGGCGGCGAGGTCTTCGAGCGTGGCGCCCCCGGCGAGCAGGTCGTCAAAGCCCTCCTGCTGTTCGGCGATCGCGCGGCGCGCGCGATCCGCGGCGAGTTCCCCGTGCAGGGCCTCGCGCGCCTCGTCAAAGGGGATTTCCTGCGCATTCAGGATCGCGTTCATGCGAAAGATCGCCGGGCCGAGATTGGACAGGAAGGGACCCGCGACCTCGCCGGGCTCGGCAAGGGCAAAGACGGCGGGCCCGGCGGCGCCCAGTTCGGCCTCGCTGACATCGCCCATGTCGGCGTCGTCGAGGGTCAGGCCCCGCTCGGTCACCAGAACGTCAAAGCTGGCGCTGCCCGCGGCAAGGCGGTCCATGGCGGCCTGGGCCTCTGCCTCGGTGCCAAAGACCAGACGCTCGACAAGGCGGCGCTCGGGCTGGACGAATTCGTCGATGCGCTGGTCATAGAGGGCGCGGATCGACGCCTCGTCGACCTCGACGCTGTCGCGGATCATGTCCGGGGTGATCCAGGCATAGGTGATGTGGCGGGTCTCGGGGGCGGTGAAGCGCGCGATGTTGGCGGCGTAGAAGGCGGTGATCGCGGCCTCGCCGGGTTCCTCGACGGGGGCGGGCAGATCGGCCTCGGTCAGGGCGAAGAGATCAAAGCTGTGGCGGCGCGCGTAATGGTCGAGCAGGGCGACGCGCAGGTTCGCGGGCGTTTCGATCCCCGCCGCCGTCGCCGCCTGCAGGATGCCGCGCGCCGCGTCGATGCGCATGCTCTCTTCGAATTCGGCAACGGTCAGCCCGGCGCTCTGAAGCTGAAAGCGGTAGGTGGCCAGGTCGAAATCCCCGGTCGGGCCCTGAAAGGCCGGCGTTGCGGCGATGCGGCGGCTGACCTGTTCGTCCCCGACCGAGATCCCGATGCGCTCGACCTCGTTTTCCAGCGCGGCCTGGATGATGAGCTGGCTGCGCACCCGGGCATCAAGGCCCATGGCCTGCGCCATGGCAAAGGTGACCGGCTGGCGCACCTGCTGCTCGAAGGCGCGGATCTCGGATTGCAGCGCGCGCGAATAGGCCTGCGCTGTGATCGGGCGGTCGCCCACGGTGCCGATGGTGGTCACGCGCTGCGACAGGAAGCCGTCGATGCCGAATCCGCCGAGGCCTGCGATCAGAAGGGCCATCAGCATCCACATCAGGAGGCTTTGCGCGCTGTTTTTCTTGGCCATCGGGGACTCCGGTTTCTGGGCTGGCCCTGTGTAGGACCAAGCGGCGCGGGGGGCAAGCCGTCAGGGGAAGGTTCGTGGGGGCGTAAGGTGGGGTTGAACCCCACCCTACCAGGGGGCGGCACCCCTCTCCCCGGGCGCCCCTGTGCCTGCCAAGCGGGGCGTGGGAAGTCTTGCCGAATCCTTAACGCGCAAGGTCAAGGCATTGAATTGAAGCCTCTTTTGTGAGTGTCCCACGCGTGGGACACCGGTTAGCCAAGGGACGCCAGACGCTCCATCAAGGCGCCGATCTGGGTGGTGTCGGCATTGGCAAAGGCGATGCGCATCTCGCGCGGGCCGTCCGGGTCGCCGTCGGGGCGGAACATCGTTCCGGGCAGCATCAGCACGCCCGCCCGCGCCAGAAGGTCGCGCGCGACGGCGGGCGAGGGCGCGTCGAACGGGTGGCGCGCATAGGCGAAATAGGCGCCGCAGCCCAGAAGCTCCCATCCCGGCAGTCGCGCGAAACCCTGCACCATGGCCGCGCGGCGGCGCAGGATCTCTTGCCGCTCGCCCGCGAGCCAGTCGGTGAGGTGTTCAAGCCCCCAGAGCGCCGCCATCTGACCCGGACCGGCGACGCAGATCGTCATCGTGTCGAGGAACTTTTCCACCTCGGCCAGCCGTTCGGGGGCCGCCGCGATGGCGCCGACCCGGTGGCCGGTCAGGCGGTAGGCTTTCGAAAAGCTGTAGAGGTGGATCAGCGTGCGGTCCCAGTCGGGATTCTGGAACAGGCGGTGCGGAGCGCCGTCGCGGGTGTGAAAATCGCGGTAGGTTTCATCGAGGATCAGCGCGAGTCCGTGGCGCTCTGCCAGGTCGGCAAAGGCGGTCAGCAGCGCTGCAGGGTATTCGACCCCGCCCGGATTGTTGGGCGAGACCAGCGCGATGGCGCGGGTGCGCGGGGTGATGAGGGCGGCGCAGCGGTCGGGATCGGGCATCAGCCCGGCGCCGGTGGGCAGGGGCACGGCCTCGATCCCGGTCATGCTGAGCCACATCGCGTGGTTGAAATACCAGGGCGTCGGCAGGATCACCGCGTCGCCCGGCCCCGCCAGCGTCGCCACCGCGGCGCAAAAGGCCTGATTGCAGCCCGAGGTCAGCGCGATCTGCCCGGGCGCTATGGTGGCGCCGTAAAGGGCCGAATTGCGTGCCGCCAGCCGTTCGCGCAGGGGCATGTTGCCCAGAACCGGGCTGTAGAGGTGGATCGCGGGATCGGTCATCACGGCCTCGGCCATGGCGCGGCGCATCGCCTCGGGCGGCGGGTCGACAGGGGCGGCCTGCGACAGGTTCAGCAGGGGCAGGTGTTCGGGCAGGCGGGTTTCGTTCAGCCAGCGCCGGGCCTCCATCACGGGCGGGGCGAGGGTGGTGGCGAGGGCGGGATTGACGAACATGGCGGGCCTTGGGTTCGGGTTTGGCGCAGCCTGCCCGATGGCCGCCGCCGGGGCAAGGTGCTGTCAGCGCCGGAGCGTCCGCAGCGCCGCCAGTGCACCGGCGATCCCCAGCGTCCCCAGATAGGCCCAGGGCAGCGGGCGTCCTGCGGCGGCGTGCAGGAGGCAGGCCAGCGCCACGCCCAGCCCGTAGACCGCGATCCCCGAGGCCATCAGCCCCGCGAGGTCCGCCCGCCTTGCGGCCAGTGCGGCCATCAGCCCGATGGTGAGCAGCATCGCGCCGATCAGCCGCGAGGTCAGCGCATCCGCAGGCCAGAGCCAGAGCGCGGCGACCGGCCCCGCGGGCCAGGCGAACAGCGCGAGGCCCCAAAGCAGGAACAGCGCCGCCGCCACGGTCCAGAGCCACCGCTGCGGGCTGGCGGGACCGGGCCGGGCGACCGGGATCCGTGCCAGCCCCGCCAGCGCGGCGAGGCCCAGCCCGCCCGCGATGGTGACAAAGCCCCAGACGACCGGTGCCTGCCAGTCCAGCCGGTCGGCGTGCAGGATCAGGATGACCCCCACCAGCGGCACCAGATAGAGGGTGAGCATGGCCATCAGGGCGCGCAGTCGCGGCGACTCGGGTCGGGCCATCACCTGGACGCCAACCGTGGCAAAGGCCAGCCCCGCGACGGCCAGGAACCGGAACGCCAGCGGGGCGGGCGTCCAGGCAAAGCTGCCCGGGATGCCTGCCCACCAGAAGGGCGCGCCGATCACGCCGCCCGCCGTGGTCGCCGCCAGCGTCAGCCGGACCCATGGCGGCCAGTCGGCAAGCTGCCGCGTGAAGAGGCGCAGCAGCAAGGCCACGGCGCCGATCAGCAGGGCCAGCGCCAGCAGGTATGGGGCGAGGTGGGACTGGGATTGCGGCATTGGCGCCTCGGGGTGAGGCGCCGAGGCTGCGCGCCCGCGGCGATTCGCGCAAGTGCCGCGCCCCTTGCCTTCGGGATGGCGCTGGCCCAAGACGGGGAAAACCCGAAGGTGCCATGACCCCCGCAGCCCGCCAATCCGCCGCCATAGACATTCTGGACCGCTGGCTGGGCGGGCAGGCGCTCGAGGCTGCGCTGACCCAATGGGCGCGCGCCAGCCGCTTTGCCGGCTCGGGCGACCGCGAGGCGGTGCGCGATCTTGTGTTCCGGGCGGTGCGCCAGCGCCGGTCGCTGGCGGCGTTGGGCGGGGGCGAAAGCGGGCGGGCCCTGCTGTTGGGCATGGCGCGCGCGGACGGGCAGGGGATCGAGGGCTGGACCGGACAGGGCCACAGCCCCGCGCCGCCGACCCAGGCCGAAGCGGCGCTGCTGGCCACTGCGCCCGCCGGATTGCCGCGCAGTGTCGCGCTGGATTGCCCGGACTGGCTGTTGCCATTGTTCGACGCGGCCCTGCCCGGGCAGGCGGACGCGGTGCTGGAGCGGATGCGCCAGCGCGCCCCGGTCTTCGTGCGGGTCAATGCCGCGCGGGCGGGTGTCGCCGAGGTCAGCGCGGAACTGGCCCGGGACGGGATCGCGACGCGGCCGTGTCCCCTCGCGCCCCATGCGCTGGAAGTCACGGAGAACGCACGAAAATTGCGCGGCACGCCGGCCTTTGCGCAGGGCCGGATCGAACTGCAGGACGCGGCCAGCCAGGCCGTCGCCCACCGCTTTGCCAAAGCCGTGGGGCCCGGCGAGGCGCTGGATTATTGCGCCGGGGGCGGAGGCAAGGCGCTGGCGCTGGCGGCGCTGGGCCTCAGGGTCAGCGCGCATGACGCCAACCCCGGGCGCATGGCAGACCTGCCTGCCCGCGCCACCCGTGCGGGCGCGGCGATCACGGTGGTGAAGGGCGCGCCGCGGGGGCAGTGGCGGGCAATCCTGGCCGACGCGCCCTGCTCGGGCTCGGGCAGCTGGCGCCGCGCCCCCGAGGCGAAATGGACCTTTACCCCGGAGCGTCTTGCCGAATTGACCCGCGTGCAGGACGACATCCTGCAGCGCTGCGCCGCGCTGTGCGCGCCGGGTGGGGTGCTGGGCTATGCGACCTGCTCGGTTCTGGAGGTGGAAAACGAGGCGCGCGTGACCGCCTTCCTTGGCCGCCATCCGGACTGGAACCCGGCCGGCGTACTGCGGCTGTCGCCTCTCGATGGCGGGGACGGGTTCTTTCTGGCGCTGCTGCAAAGGACCTGAGGCGCGCAAATCGGGTTGCAGTTACAACCTATGGTGGTATCGTGAGCGTGTTAACCAGCCCTTAACCTGCCGGGATCACACTCAGACCGATGCTTTCGTCGAAAGAACCGACCGAACCGCCCAGGACCGAAGCGACCAGGATGCCAGCCGACGCAGCCCTCTCCACGCCGCCCGCCGCCGTCGGCCTTGGCCTGCGCCCCTCGCTGACGCTTGCCGCGCTGGCGCTTGGGGCCGTCGGATTGGGCTGCGTCGCCCTGGGGTTGGCCTGGGTCGGCTTTGCCAGTGGCGCGATGATCGTCGCCACTTCGGCAATCACCATGGCCCTGGTCGGCGGGGCGCTCGCCCTCGCGCGGCGGATGGCCCGGCACCGGCGTGACCGCTCGGCGGGCCTGCTCGCGCAGGCCTTCGCGCATGACCCTGACGCGGTCTGCGTGACCGATCGCAGCGGCAGGGTCAGCGCGGTCAACCTGCGCGCCGCCGATTGCCCCCAGCCCGAAATGCGGCTGCGCGGCTGGTGCGTCGATCCCGGTCAGGTCGTGGCGGCTGTGCTGGCCGAGGTTGGGGTGTCAGGCCATGCAACACGGGAATTTCGAAGGCAAGACAATGGATTGCGCATCAGTGCCCATGCCGCCGAGGGCCTTCGCGATGTGGTGATCTGGCGGTTCAGCCCCGTCGCCCAATCCGGGCAGCGGACGATCGACTCGCTGGGCTTGCCCATCGTCAGCCGGGAGGGGGGCGAGATCGTCGCCAATGCCGCCGCGCGCGCGCTGATCGACCTCGACAGCCCTTCGGGGCGGGCCGTCATCGACGCGGCGCTCGACGGGACGGGCGAGGTCACGCTGGCAGATGGAACCCAGCTTCTGGCGGTGGGCACGGCCTCGCGCGATGGGCCCCTGGATGTGGTCCTCCTTCCCGCCAGGACCGGGCTGGCCGCCGGAACGCGCGCGCTTGGGCCCGGGACTGACTTTGACGACATTCCGGTGGCCTTGGCCAACCTGTCGTCCGACGGGCGAATCACCGGCACGAATCGCCTTGCGCGCCTGCTTCTGGGATTGTCGGTGGGCGAGCCGCGCTTTTTCTGGGAGGTGGTCGAGGGGTTGGGGCGCCCGGTCTCCGACTGGCTCGAGGATGCGCGCGCCGGCCGCCAGCTTGGTCGCCCCGAGGTGCTTCGGGCCACGCTCACCGGTCAGGAGACCTTTGTCCAGATCATCCTGCGCCGGGGTATCGACGGCGCGCTGGTGGCGGTGATCTCGGACGCGACCGAACTGAAATCGCTCGAGGCCCGCTTTGTCCAGAGCCAGAAGATGCAGGCAATCGGACAACTGGCCGGCGGAATTGCGCATGACTTCAACAACCTGCTGACCGCCATTGCCGGGCATTGCGATCTGTTGCTGCTGAACCGCGACCGGTTCGATCCGGATTATGACGACCTGCTGCAGATCCACCAGAATTCGAACCGCGCCGCGGCGCTGGTCCGCCAGTTGCTGGCCTTCTCGCGCAAGCAGACCCTGAAGACCGAGGTCCTGACCCTTGAAAGCCTGCTCGAGGACCTGACGCATCTGCTGACCCGGCTGGTCGGCGAACGCATCTCGCTGGTCCTCGACCATGACCCGGATCTGGGCGCGATCCGCGCCGATCGTCGCCAGCTTGAACAGGTGATCATGAACCTGGTGGTCAACGCGCGCGACGCGATGCCGATGGGCGGGGTGATCCGCATCGAGACCCGCGCATTGCAACTGGGCGCCGAAATGGAATACGGGCGCGCCCGCGTTCCTGCGGGCACCTACGCGCTGATTCGCGTGATCGACCAGGGCATCGGGATCCCTGCCGACATCGTCGACAAGATCTTCGAGCCCTTCTTCACCACCAAGAAAGTCGGCGAGGGGACCGGGCTCGGTCTTTCGACGGCCTATGGCATCGTCAAGCAAATGGGCGGCTTCATCTTTTGCGACAGCGTCGAAGGGTCGGGGACGACCTTTTCGCTGTATTTCGCGCTGGCCGATACCGCCTCATCGCGCGCGGCGAGCGCCCCGGGGCTGCCGCCGCCGCCCCCCGGCAGTGTCGAGGTCCCGGTACCCGTTGCGCGCCCGGCCCCCCGCACCGCGCCGCGCCAGACGCCAGCGGCCGAGGTTGCGGCAGGGTCGGGTCGCGGCCGCGCCGTCCTTCTGGTCGAGGACGAAGCCCCGGTGCGCGCCTTTGCCGCGCGGGCCCTGCGCCATCAGGGCTATCAGGTCTTCGAGGCCCAGGACGGCGAGCAGGCGCTGGAATTCCTCGAGGATCCGTCCGTCCAGGTCGACATCTTCGTCACCGATGTCATCATGCCGGGCATCGACGGTCCGGGCTGGGTCACGCAGGCGCTGGACCGCAGGCCCCAGACCCCGGTGGTTTTCGTCTCGGGCTATACCGAAGACACGCTCAGCGCCGCGCTGACCCGGATCCCGCGCGCGGTGTTTCTGGGCAAGCCTTTCTCGCTGGGCGACCTGACCGAAACGATCGCGCGGCAAATCGCCAGTTGACCGGAGACCCCGCTTTCGCGCGGCTCCGGCTGGCCGGATCGGGTCGTCCCCGGCGCCGCAGAGGTCGGTTGCGGTGCTTGCAATGGCCGGTTGCGCTGCTACGAGGGGCGAAAGCACCGTGAACTTCGGAAAACCATGATGACCGACCCCCTCGCCGCCCGCATCCGCCAGACCATCGACAGCAAGACCAAACCTCTGGGTGCCCTGGGCCGGATTGAGGACCTTGCGGCACAGATCGCGATGGTGCAGGGCAGCGTCGCCCCGGTGATGACCCGGTGCACGCTGACCATCTTTGCCGCCGATCACGGCATCGCCCACGCCGGGGTCTCGGCCTTTCCGCAGGTGGTGACGGGCCAGATGGTGCTGAATTTCCTCGCGGGCGGGGCGGCGGCCAATGTCTTTGCCCGGGTGAACGGGGTCGCGCTGCAGGTGGTCGATGCCGGTGTCGCGGGCGAGCCCATCGACCATCCGGCGTTGATCCGCCACCGCATCGCGCCCGGCACGGCGAATTTCCTCACCGGACCGGCGATGAGCGGGGAGCAGGCGCAACAGGCGCTGGCCGCGGGCCGCACCGTCGCGCGCGGGGCGGCGGGCGAGGCCTTGGCCTTTGGCGAGATGGGCATCGCCAACACCGCCACCGCGGCGGTGCTGGCCCACAAGCTGAGCGGCCTGCCGCTGGCTGACCTGGTCGGACGCGGCACCGGGCTCGATGATGCCGGCCTGGCGCGCAAACGTGCGATCCTCGAACAGGCGGCGGCGCGCACGGCAGACCTGACCCCGGACCAGGCGATGGCCGAATACGGCGGGTTTGAAATCGTCATGATGGCCGGCGCCATGCTGGAAACTGCCGCCTCGCGCCGCATCGTGCTGGTCGACGGCTTCATCGCCACGGCCGCCGCGCTGCTGGCGATCCGCCTCGAACCGGCGTCCCGCGCCGCGATGGTCTTCGCCCATGCCTCGCACGAGGCTGGCCACCGCGCGCTGCTGACCCATCTCGACGCCCGGCCCCTGCTGGAACTCGACATGCGGCTGGGCGAGGGGACGGGTGCGCTGCTGGCCTGGCCGATGCTGCGCGCGGCGGCGGCGATGATGACCGACATGGCCAGCTTTGCCGAGGCCGGCGTCTCGGGCAACGATTGAGCCGATGCGGGGCGCGCGCGCGGCACTGGTCTTTCTGACGCGGCTGCCCGGCGGACAGCTGGAGTCGCCGGATTTCGCCCGCGCCCCGGGCTGGTTCGGCGTGGTTGGCCTGGGGAGCGGCGTTGCGCTGGCCGGGGTCTGGACCCTTGCCAGCCTTGTCTGGCCGCCGCTCGTCGCGGCTCTGGCGACCGTTGCGGCGGGGCTTCTTCTGACCGGGGCGCTGCACGAGGACGGGCTGGCCGATACCTTCGACGGTCTCGGCGCGCAGCGCACGCGCGAGCGCGCGCTGGAGATCCTGCGCGACAGCCGGATCGGCACCTATGGCGCGCTGGCGCTGGGCATGGGGCTGGCCACGCGCGTTGCGGCGCTGGTCGCGCTGGGCCCCGTGGTGCCGGTCGCGCTGATCGCCGGGCAGGGGCTGAGCCGCGTTGCCATGACCCTGGCGCTGCGCCGCGGCCCCTATCTGCGCGCCGCCGGGGCGGGAAGCGGCATGACCGGGCCCCTGGGGACCGGTCGCTGGCCGCTTCTGGCCGCGACACTGGTCGCCCTCGCGCTCGGCCTCTGGGGGCTGGGCGGCGCGCTCATCGGCGGGTTGATCGGCCTGACGCTGGCCACGCTGATGCTGCGCCACTGGGCCCTGCGCCGCCTTGGCGGGATCACCGGCGACATCCTCGGCGCGATCCAGGTGCTGGGCGATCTCGGCTTTGTGCTGGGGGTGCTGGCATGGGGGTGATCCTGCTGCGCCATTCCCGGCCCGAGGGCGCGGCCGGCCTGTGTTACGGCCGCACCGACCTGCTGCCCGATGGCAGTCTCGCCGCCGAAATCGCCCGCCTCGCTGCCGAACTTCCGCCGGTGGCGCGCGTCGTCTCCTCGCCGCTGACCCGCTGCCGCCGACTGGCCGAAGGGCTGGCGCAAGCGCGCGCACTGCCCCTGAGCCTCGATCCCGATCTGATCGAGATGGACTTCGGTGCCTGGGAAAACACGCCCTGGGACGCGATCCCCCGCGCCGAACTCGACGCCTGGGCTGCCGATTTCCTTCACGCGCGACCCCACGGCGGCGAATCCGTCGCCATGCTTGCCGGGCGCACCCGGCGCGTGCTCGATGCCCTGTCCGGCCCCGAGCCGGTGCTGGCCGTCACCCATGCGGGCATCATCAAGGCCGCCCGCGCCGCCATCGGCGCCCCCGATCCCTGGCGCCATGAAACCCCGTTCGCAACCTGGATCACGCTGGATTGGCCATGTCGGTAACTCTTGTCCTCGGGGGGGCGCGGTCCGGCAAATCGGCGCTGGCCGAGCGGCTGACCCGCGCGGGCGGCGCCGATCCGGTCTATGTCGCCACGGCCGGGGCCTGGGATGACGAGATGCGCGCCCGGATCGCTGCCCATCAGGCTGACCGCGCCGGACAGGGCTGGCACACGATCGAGGCGCCGATCGACCTGCCCGCGGCTCTGGCCGCTGCGGGTGCCGCGCCGGTGCTGGTCGATTGCCTCACGCTCTGGCTGACCAACCTCATGCTGGGCGATCACCCGATCCTGCCCGCGACCGACCGGCTCGTCGCTGCCCTCGATCGCCCCGGCCCCACGGTTCTTGTCGCCAACGAGGTCGGCCTTGGCATAGTCCCCGAAAACGCCCTTGCCCGGCGCTTTCGCGACGAAGCCGGGCGGCTGAACCAGCGCATCGCCGCGCGCGCCGACACGGTGGTCTTTATCGCCGCAGGGCTGCCCCTGGTGCTCAAGGGGCAGATCTGACCCCCCCCTTTATTCCCACCACCGGTCGATGCGGGCGATGTCGTCATCGGACCAGCCCAGATGATGCGCCAGTTCGTGAACATAGACATGGGTGACCAGCGCCCCCAGCGTGACATCGCCACGCGCCGACCATTCATCGAGGATCGCCGCGCGAAAGAGCCAGATCACATCCGGCTGCACGGCCACGTCGAACAGCGATTTCTGCGTCAGCGGCACGCCGTCGTATAGCCCGGTCAGTTCCAGCGGGTCCTCGATCCCCAGATCGTCCAGCATCTCCTCGCTCGCCACCTCTGCCACCTGCACCGCGACCCCGCGCGCGGCCTCGGCAAAGGGGGCGGGCAGCGCGCGGCGCGCCGCATCGGCCAGCAGTTCGAGGTCTTCCAGTGACGGCGCCCGCATGCGCGCCCAGTTCACTCCGGCCATTCATCCCTCCCTGTCCTGCCTGTGATATGGACAAATCGCGGGCCTTGGTTCAATACCTCGCCCAACAGGAGAGCCCCGATGATCGTCACCCGCTTTGCCCCTTCGCCCACCGGCTGGATCCATGTCGGCAACCTGCGCACGGCGCTGATGAACTATCTCATCGCGCGCAAGAGCGGCGGGCAATTCATCCTGAGGCTCGATGACACCGATCAGGAGCGCTCAAAGCAGGAATATGCCGACGGGATCATGGCCGATCTCGACTGGCTGGGCCTGCATTGGGACCGGGTCGAGCGCCAGTCCGCGCGGCTGGAGCGCTATGCCGACGAGGCGGCAAGGCTGCGCGCCGCGGGGCGGTTCTATGAGTGTTTCGAGACGCCGGTGGAACTGGACCTGAAGCGCAAGAAGCAGCTGAACATGGGCAAGCCGCCGGTCTATGACCGTGCCTCGCTGGCGCTGGACGAGGCGGGCCGCGCCAAGGCTCGGGCCGAGGGGCGCGAGGGCTACTGGCGCTTCCTGCTGGATCAGCAGCGCATCGAATGGACGGACGGGATCCTGGGGCCGATCTCGATCGACGCCGCCTCGGTCAGCGACCCGGTGCTGATCCGC
>ERZ761602.6293-NODE-6293-length-13403-cov-10.080611_pt1 | contig 13403 bp, 4 predicted proteins | sample MGYA00512165_ERZ761602 | MGnify/ENA primary metagenome ERZ761602 (study PRJEB28899, sample SAMN02445085) | bioreactor sludge metagenome | biome: EBPR sludge; isolation source: Thorneside wastewater treatment plant | place: Australia: Brisbane, Thorneside...
AGCTCGGCCTCGGGAGGAGAGGGGACGGTTCCAGGCTCCGGCACGGCGGGCGCCGGGGGCTCGACGGGGAGAGGCCTGGCCGGGGCGAAGAGCGAGGGGCCGGGCGCGACCGGAGGCCCCCCGGGGACGGGCGCCGCGCGATCCCAAGGCCGCAGCAAGCCCAGGGCCAGCACCGCCAGGAGCAGGCCAGCGGCCGCCAGCAGGGGGATCAACCAGCGGCGCGCCGGGGCCTGCGCAGCGACGACCGCCTGTGGCTCGACCCGCCCGTGGTAGCTGCTGACCGTCAGGAACTGGTCCTCGGGGATCTCCAGGCAGGCGCTCAGGGCGGCCATCAGCTCGCTCGCGTCGGAAAAGCGCTCGGCAGGATCACGCTTGAGCAGGCGCTGGACGATGGCTTCGAGGCCCTCGGGCACCATCAGGTCCGGGGCGACGCTGAAGAAGGTGGGGCGCTCCTCGTGCACATGGGCGATCATCGTGCCGGCGACCGTGTCGCCGTGGAAGGGCCAGTGCCCGGTCAGCGAGCGGAAGAGCAGGATCCCGATGGCGTAGAGGTCGGCCCGGTGGTCGATCGCCTCGCCCCGCACCTGCTCGGGGGCCATGCAGTGCGGAGAGCCCAGGACCAGCCCGGCCCGGGTGAGGGACTGGTCGGCCTCGGCCACCTTGACGAGGCCGAAGTCGACCACCTTGACGGTCTCGACGCCGTCCTCGACCTGGATCAGCAGGTTGCTGGGCTTGAGGTCCCGGTGCACGACCCCGCGCTTGTGGGCGTACTTCAGGGCGTTGCAGACCTGGAGCATCAGCCGGACACAGCGCTCGGGGGCCAGCCGGCCCTTGCGGACGAGCTCGGTGAAGCGCGGCCCCTCGATGTACTCCATCGCCAGGTAGAAGCGGCCGTCGTCGGTCGGGCCGTAGTCGTAGACCGTGACGATGTTGGGGTGGTGCATCGCCGCCAGGGTCTCGGCCTCAAGGCGGAAGCGGTCCTCGAAGCTGTCGCCCTCGTCCGCATCCGGCGGCGGGCTCATGATCTTCAAGGCGACCGAGCGGCCGAGGTTGATCTGGTGGGCGAGGTAGACCGCGCCCATTCCCCCGCGGGCGATCAGCCGCTCGATGGCGAAGCGCCCCCCCACCACCTTGGAGCGTGGGGTTCCGGGGGGGATCGGTTCCGTCGCGACGGGCCCGTCTCGACCGATGTCTCGACTTGCCACGATCTCTCCTGGGGAGTGGACGAACCATAGCACGCGCTCAAGGCGAAGCCGATCCCCGCCCCAGCGCCCGCCCCTCCTCGACCCGCACCCGCTGGGTCGTGCTGCGCCCCAGGGTGTCCATCACCAGCAGGCTGTGCTCACCCGGCGAGGGGGTCCACCAGACCGTCTCGTCGGCGGGGAGCGAGTCCAGCAGCCGCCCGTCCATGAACCAGGAGAGGGTGTCGGTGTCCGCTTCGGCCCGCAGGGGGAGCTGCTGATCCGAGGGCTCGACCCCAGGGATCAGCACCACCACCTGGCCGGACTCGATGGAGACCACCCGAGGGGGGCGCCCGCGGTCGGGGGGGCGGCAAGCGGGATCCCAAGGCGGGGCGAAGGGCTCGGCGCGGTGCCGCTCGCGCAGCCAGCCTCGCACCGAAGGGGGCCACTCGACCCGCACCTCGCGCACCGTCTGGCGGCCTTCGCGGCACTCGGGCCCCACCCTCAGGCCGCTCTGTACGTCCAGCTCGACCTCGACGTGCATGGCGCAGCGCTCGGTCGGCACCCGGGCGCGCAGGCCCAGATCGCGGACGCGGACCGGGCAGTGGGCGCCGGGCAATCGACCGGAGAGCGCGCAGAGCTCGACGCTGCCGACCTCCTCGGGGGCGGTGTGGGTGGCGCCCGGATCGCTGGTGTGGCCGTCGCGCAGGGCGTCGAAGAGGTCGAAGAGCAGGGGCCCGGCCACCTCGGCCCCGACCAGCGCCGCGCTGGGGCGCTGGTCCAGGTTGCCCGCCCAAACCGTGATCGTCAGCCGGGTCCCCCATCCGACGGCCCAGGCGTCGCGGTTGCCGAAGCTGGTCCCGGTCTTCCAGCGGATGAAACGGGGCGCGCTGGAGAGGAGGTGGCGGGAGGGGAAGTCGGGCCGATCGCGGCGGGCCAGGGCCCGGGCGGTCAGCCAGGAGGCCCCCGGACCGAAGACCGGGCGAGGCGCCGCCGTGGGGTCCTCTTGCCGCAACAGGAGCGGCAGGTCCTGGCCGCCCCGCGCCAGGGCCGTGTAGAAGCGGGTCACCTCCAAGGGCGTCAGCTCGATCCCGCCGATGATCGCCGAGAGGCCGTAGTGGCCGGGCTCGGTCCGCAGCGAGCGCGCCCCCAGCGCCCGCAGGTCGGCGATGAAGGGCTCGACCCCGACCCGCTCCAGCAGACGCACGAAGGGCACGTTCAGGCTGCGGGAGAGGGCCTCTTCCGCGGGCACGAGGCCGTCGTGGCCGTCGTCGTAGTTGACCGGAGCGTAGCCGCCGTAGCGGGTGGGGATGTCCTCCAGCAGCGTCGCCGGCAGGAGCATGCCGCGCTCCAGGGCGCGGGCATAGAGCAGCGGCTTGAGGGTCGAGCCCGGCGAGCGGGCCACCGCGAAGGCCGGGATCTGCGCCCCGCTGCGGCCGCTGTGGAAGTCCGAGCCGCCGACCAGGGCCTGGATCCGCCCGGTCTCGTGCTCCACCACCACCACCGCGAGCTGGTCGATCCCCCGGGCCGCGAGCCCGGGAGCGGCGGCGGCGACCAGGCGCTCGACCGTCGCCTGGCTGCCGCGGTCCAGCCAGGTCGGGATGTCCTGGCCGGGGAGGGCGCGACCGGCGCCGCCCAGCGAAGCGCTGCGACGGCCGGTGCCCTGCAGCCAGGCCACCACATGGGGGACCCCCCGGGGCATCGGGCTGAGGGCCGTCGGCACCGGGGTGGCAAGGATGCGGGCGTGGACCTCCTCGGCCGAGACCGTGGCGCTCCCCTCCCCCGCGCCTCCCGACTCGCCCAGGTGCGCCTCGAGCAGGCCCTCGGCCAGCAGCCTCGCCGCGATCTCGTTTCGCGCCTGCTCCAGGCGGACCTTGTTGGCGGCAGAGGGAGCCCGCCGGGTCGGGCTCTGCGGCACGGCCAGCAGGGTGGCGATCTCGGCGGGGGTCAGGTGTCGGGCCGAGTGGCCGAAGAAGGCCTGGCTGGCGGCCTCGACCCCCTCCAGGTTGCCTCCGAACGGAGCCAGCGCCAGGTAGGCGGCCAGGATCTCGTCCTTGTCCAGCCGCAGCTCGAGCTGCACCGCCCGCAAGGCCTCGATCAGCTTGCTGCCCAGGGTGCGAGGCCGCGGCTCGGCGAGGCGGACCACCTGCATGGTGATGGTGGAGGCCCCCGAGACCACCCTGCCCGCGCTGAGGTTGGAGCCGGCGGCCCGCAGGACCGCGACGGGATCGACCCCCAGGTGCCGGTAGAAGCGCTTGTCCTCGAAGCGCAGCAGCGCCTCGATGTAGAGGGGATCGACCTCCTCGACCTCCACGGGCACCCGCCAGCGGTCGTCGGGGGCCAGCCCGAGGTGGGCCACCTCGCCGTCCTGCCAGCGCAGCACGGTCGAGCCGGGCAACAGCAGGCGCTCGGGCAGGGGCAGCCAGGCGGCGAGGCCCAGCCCGAAGCCGAGCAGGGCCAGCAGCAGGGCGACGCCGAGCAGGAGCCAGCGTGCCGACCGGGGGACCCGCGAGCCCGCCGATCCGGGGACCCGCGGGCGCTTCGGGGGGGTCATGACCGTCTCCCTACAGCAGGCTGGTGTCCCAGGGCCCGACGACCTCGACCGTGCCGCCGGCCCGTCGCGCCCAGACCTCGGGGTCGTACATGGCCTCGGCCTGCACCGCCGGGAGGGTGAAGCTCCCCGAGGTGACCGCCCGCACGGCATAGACCACCGTCCGGGTCGTGCTGCCCGAGAGCGAGCCGAAGACCTCGACCCGGTCGTCGCGCACATTCATATGCTCGGCCGACCACAGGTCCAGCTCGCTGGCCCAGGGAGGCAGGGCCGCGCCGGTCAGGCGCATGTTCTCGATCTCCCAGCCCGCCGGCAAGCGGTCCACCAGGGCCAGGTTCTGCTGCCTGCTCTTGCCCGTGTTGCGGATGTCGACCCGCACATAGATCGGCGTGCCCAGCGGCAGCCGCTCGGGGTTGAGGGCCTGCCCCTGGCCGTCGACGAAGGTGCGCTGCACGTCCAGCCCCTGTGAGCCCAGCGGCACCGCGTCGGTCTGGGGCACGCCGCGGGTGGAGATCACCGCCCAGACCTGGCCCGAGCCCGACGGCACCGTGACCTGCACATCCTGCGCGCTGACCCCTCGCAGCGACCAGGCCCCCGGCGCCGTCGGGGAGAGGCCCTTGCCCTTGACCTTGAGGCTGGCCCCGGCCAGGGAGGCCTCGCCCGCCTGCATCCGCTTGCCCAGCGCCGTCAGCGCCCAGCCCAGCTCCTGCGTGTTGAAGCGCCCGCTGCGCCGCGACGAGAGGATCGCCGCCAGCCGATCCGCCGCCGCTTGCCCGCCGGCGTCAGCGCCGAACAGGTCCTGGTAGATCGACAGCCGCAGGCCGACCGTGCGCAGCCCGGACCAGAAGGACCAGTCGTTCACCCGCTGCTCGATCAGGGCGCCGGTGTCGGGCTTGCGCAGCACGGACTCGTAGCGGTGGTCGCCCCCGAGGTGCAGGGCGGCCATCAGCATGTACTCCATCTCGGAGTGCTGCAGGCGCTGCCAGGACCGGTAGTTCGACACATCCCGCTTCTGCAGATCCTCCAGCACGCGCAGCGCCTGGGCCGGCCGCGCCTTGCCCCCGCGGGCCAGCACGTAGTGGGCGTAGGCCGTCTCGGCGTCGCCGCTGATCCGACCGGAGACCGTGTTCGAGAGCCAGCCCACCGCCGCGGAGACCGCCTCGGGCGAGACCTGGAAGCCGGCCTCCTGCGCGTCCAGCAGCATATGTGTGCCGTAGGCGGTGCCCCAGAGCGAGGGGTGGCTGCCGCCGGGCCAGTAGGCCAGGCCACCCGAGGGGGTCTGCATGCTGAGCACCCGCTCGATGCCCGAGCGCACCATGTCATCGACCGGGGCCGTCGCGGCCAGGGCCGGATCGACCCGGTCGAGGATCTCGCGGACGTAGAGCAGGGGCCGCGTGCCCGAGGTGGTCTGCTCGACGCAGCCATAGGGGTAGCGGGCGAGGTAGCCCAGGTGGGTGAGCGAGGAGGCGTAGGGGCTCTTGGTCACCCAGACCGAGGACTGATCGGTGCCTTCCCGCCAGCCCGAGAGCGCCTGGGTCAGCGAGGTAGAGTCGGCGCCGAGGGCGATCTGCTGCACCTGCCGGATCTCGGGCTCGGCCGTCATGATCGGCAGGTCCAGCTCTTCCTGGGAGACGAGGGCCCCGGCCTTGGCCTTGACCCGCAAGCGCACCGCGCCCGGAGCCCGCCGGGCCGCGACCGAGAAGACCACCGTCTCGGAGGCCCCGTCGGCGAGGCTGACGGAGGAGGCGGGCAAGGCCACGAGCTCCAGCGCCGGCGCGAGCGAGGAGGCGGCGCCGGGGACGGCCCCCTCGATGTCCTGGATCTCCACCTCGACGCTGACCGTCTGCGGCTTGCCGGACATATTGGTCAGGTGCACCGGGATGCGGGCGATGTCCCCGCCGACCAGGAAGCGCGGCAGGGTCGTCTGCAGCACGATCGGGTCGCGCACGATCACCTCGGCCTGGGCAGAGCCCAGCCGCTGCGATCCCACCGCGACAGCCATCACCCGCAGCTTCCCGCGGTAGCCGGGCACGTCGAAGCTGAGGTCCAGCTTGCCGGACGCGGGGACCTTGACCATCCCCGACCAGAGGGCCACCGGCTTGACCATCTGCACCCGCCCCACGCCGCCCGCGGCGTCACCGCCGGTGCGCGAGGAGGCGCCGGCACCGTCGCCGGGGAGGGTCCAGCCGACCGTCTCGAAGCTGTCGACCCCCAGCGCCCGACGGGCGAAGATCTGATCGCGGGGATCCGGCGTCTTGAAGCGCGTCAGGGACAGGATCCCCTCGTCGACCACCGCCACCGTGGCGTAGGTCGGCTCGCTCAGGGCGCCCAGGTCCAGGCTGACCTTCAGCGGAGACCAGGGCCGGGCCTCGGCCGGCGCCGTGATGGCGATCGGCTGGGTCCAGGCCGAGGGACGCAGCGTGATGCTGGTCGTGCCGAAGGCCCGGTCGGGCAGGAAGGCCTGCGCGCTCTCCAGCTTGGGATCCTTGATCAGCAGGGCCGTGACGTAGACGTTGGGCGCGAAGGTGCCGCCGTTGCCGTCGTCGATGTCCAGCGGCAGGCTCCAGCTCACGTCGCCGGCCTTCACATCCCGCCACTCGTGGTGCTGCACCCGGTCGGTCTCCAGGCTGAGCAGCATCCGGCCGGCGTAGGGCGCACGGGTGACGATCGTCACCTTCTCGCCGGGCTCGGCGACGTCCGGGGCTGTGACCACCACCAGGCCGGGCTTCTGCGGCCGCGGGGTCTGGTCGACGTAGTTCTCGCCGTCCTCCCAGTACCACTCCTGGTTCTGGCCCTCGATCAAGCGCTCGGTCCGCGCGTCGCCCGCCCGAGCCTCGACCAGCCAGCCCGAGCCCGAGCCGCTGGCCTGAAGGTCCACGGTGAACTCACCGTTCTTGACCGGCACCTGCGCCTGGTGTTCGAGCACCCGACGGCGCATCCGTCGGTAGACGGTGTCGTCGGACCCCTCGTCCCAGATCCAGCTGTACTCCATCTCCAAGCGATACAGACGCACCTCGACCGAGGTGATCGAGGCGGTGTCCACCTTGCCGCCCCAGTCCACGATGCGGCCCTGGACCGGGATGGGGTCGCCCTCGCGGGCCTGGTCGACCTTGCTGGCGAGGCCGATGTAGTAGGGAGCGGGATGCACCGGGACGCTGGCCGTCTGAAGCGTGCTGCGGCCGCTGTCGCCCTCGAAGACCCGCACCCGGGCCTGCAAGCGGGCCGAGCCCAGCGACGAGACGCTGCCCTGGGGCTCGGGGCAGCGGAAGCTGCCGGCGCCGTCTTCGTCCAGGCGCTCCTCGATGCGACCGAGCGCGAAGGCGCTCAGCGGCCGGTCATCGATCATCGAGAGGCCGTAGGCCCAGCGTCCGGAGGAGGTGTCGACCGCTCCGGCCTGTGGCTGGAACGGAGCGGCCACCAGCTCGCACTCGACCTCGACCCGGCTGCCGCCGGCCTGCCCGCCGAACAGCCAGCGGGCCGAGACCTCCACCGGGACGGGCTCGGTGGCGAGGTAGCCGGCGCCGCGGCTGGAATCCGGTACGGAGGCGTCCACGGCGAGCCGCTCGGGGACGAACTCCTCGACGCTGAAGCTCTGCTGGCCCACGGTCTGGTTGGCAACCTGGAGGGTCACCGACCAGGTCCCCGTCGTGGCGAAGTCGGCGAAGGGGATGTCCATCGCCAGCGCGCCGGCGTCGTTCGTCGAGATGACCTGCTTGCGCACCTCGCGCTGCTGCGGGTCCGACACCCGCAACACCACAGGGACGGGCTTCTCGGGGGCGCCGAAGCCACGCTCGCGCACGACCGCCGCGAGGTGGGCCGTGTCGCCGGGCCGATAGACCCCCCGGTCGGTCCAGACCGCCGCCTGGTAGGGGGTCTCGTCCTGGTAGGGCAGGCCGGAGACATCGCCCTCGGGCCGGACGATCACATCGGCGAAGCGCAGGTAGCTGAGGTCCTCGCCACGCTGGGCGATGATGGCGATCGGCTCGGTAGGGTCGACGCCCGGATCCGGCACCGACAGCAGGCAGCCGCCGGACGAGTCCGTGCGGCAGACCGCCACGGCCTGCCCGCTGGGGCGGATCAGCTTGAGCTCGACCCCCGACAGCGGGGCGTTGTCCATCATCCCCAGGGCCCAGCCCCAGACCTGGGTCGGGAAGTCGCCGCCGACCGGCGTCTCGGCCCGCTTGGCGATCAGCTGCATATCGGTCAGCAGCAGCCGGCTGCTGGCCTCGCGGGAGCCGCCTCGGACGGTGATCTCGTAGACCCCGCGCTCGGCATCGGGCAGCATCGAGGCGATGTCGATCCAGGAGGTCTTCAGCGTGTCGACCGGCCCGTCCAGCGCGATCTCCTGCTCGAGGACCAGGTTGGAGGTGCGCTGATCGGCCCGCTCTTCACCCGAGAGCCAGAAGGCCAGGTTCTGGGGAGGCACGTGCCGGACCAGGACCGTGGCCTTCTCGACGTTGAGGTGGTCGACGGCGAGGTTGCTCCAGGCCTGCCGAGGCAGGTAGCGCCCGCGGGAGGTGAAGGAGATCCGCGGGGTGCGGCGGGCGACCTCGAACTCGGCCTCGTACGCGGTGAGCAGCACGCCACCGTCGACCGTGCGGGCCCCGGCGTCGATGCGCAGCGTGGCCGGTCCCTGCGGCAGCTCGCCGAAGACCCGGAAGCCGCCGCCGCCCTCGGCGATGGTGGCGGGCTTGCCGTTGAGGGTGACGACCGAGCTGGCGAGGTCGGCGTCCAGCAGGCAGCGGGTCGAGACGTCGTAGCCGTCCCAGGTGTCGCGGTCCCAGTACCAGCGGCTGCCGCTGACGGCCGAGTCCCGGCAGACGACGTCGACGTAGTAGCCCGAGGAGCCCTCCTTCACGTTGACGGCCAGGATCTCGACCGGCTGCCCGTCGCGCAAGGTCACGCTGCCCGTGCCGGCGGCCGCGGTCAGGGCCGGGTCCCAGGCCCAGGGGGTGCCCGCATCGAGCACGAGATCGAGCTGCACCTGCTCCTGGCTGAGGGAGGGATCCTTGACCTGCACCCGCACCGTGCGGCCCTGGCTGTCGGCCATCAGCACGCTGGGCTTCAGCTCGGTCGAGCCGGCCATCACCGAGACCAGCGGGCCCACCTTGCTGGGGTCGACCGGCGCGTTGAAGACGAGGTCGATCTCGGCGCTGCCAGCGACCCGATCCCGCTGGCGGGCCGCCACCCGGACCAGGGCCAGCGGCGGGGTCGTGAACGACAGGCTCCAGGCGTCCGCGACCGGCGGGCTGTGCACCGCGTCGAGCACGGCCAGCGTGTCCAACGTGGCCGTGTACTGCGTGGCCGGGCGGAAGCCCTGGCTGGGTAGGAAGGAGAGGGTGCGACGGTCGTCGATGTTCAGCAGGCCGTCCACCGCCGGCTCGAAGCGCAGGGTGGTGCCGTCCAGCGCCTTGCCGTCGGCCAGCTCGTCGGGCCAGAGGTCCTGGTCGCCCTGGATCACCAGGGACTGTGGGGTCTCGCCCGCGGCGCCGACCGCGCGGAGCACGACGCCCAGGGGATCGTCGGGGTGGGCGTCGGAGACGTCCGAGGTGCTCTCATCGGAGGGGCCGGCCGGTGCAGGGTCACGCTTGCAGGCGAGCGGAGCAGCCAACCAGAGCAATCCCATGAGGGCCAGGCAAGGACGGGCGAGCGGGTGCGAAGCGGGGGTGCGCATGAAGACCTCGGGAGATGCGGCAGCCTGGGGCAAGGAGCATGCCACACGGGACAAGGGGCTTAGCGCGTCGTCGTTTCAGCGCACGGACGGAAATTGTCCGGGGGCGGAGTCTATTGGGGGTGGATCGGGTGCTATTGCGGGTGGATTCGGGGGGCAGCGGGCTCCTCCCCCAATGGGGCCAGCGCCTCGCTGATCGAGAGGCGCCGGTAGAGGGCGCACTGGAGCCATTCGCCCGATCGGTGTGGGACAGACGGCCACCCGCCAGAGCTCAGCGCGCCCCGGCCCGCCGTCGCATCCACCAGGCCGCGCTGGCCAGCAGCCCGAACAGCAGCCCCACCAGCGGCACGGCCGACAAGGAGCGCACCCGCCGATCCAGCCGCTCCCGCCCCGCGTCGGCGTCCAGCAGCGGCCCGCTGCGATCCCCCGGCCCCCGGTAGCCCGAGGCGTCGCCCGCCGCGGCGGCGAGGTCCCGCAGCAGCTGCGGCCGCGCCTCCAGCTCGACCAGCTCGGGATCCCGGTCGGTGACCGCGAACACCGACTCGCCGCGGATGGTGCTGGAGCTAGACAGTCGGGCCTCGACCCGGTGGGCGCCCTGCTCCTGGCCCTGGAAGAGCACCACGGCCTCGCCCGAGGCGTCGGTGTCCAGCTCGAAGGGGGTGGTCTCGCCTGCTGGCGAGAGGATGGTGCCGACGATGCGCTCGCCCTCCAGCGGCAGGTAGCCAGCGTCGCGGGCCCGCACGACGATGCGCAGCTCTTCGCCGACCAGGACGTTCTCCCGCGAGGGCGAGACGGTGACCCGCTGGTCCTCGGGATCGGCCATCAGCCAGCGCAGCGCGTTCTTCCAGAAGCGCAGGTAGGCCTGGTTGCCGCGGCCCTCGGCGGCCTCGCTGAAGGACCAGCGCCAGGAGGAGTCGACCATCAGGGCCATGCTGCGCCCGCGGCCATGCTCGCGCACCGCCAGGATGGGCGCCGGCGCACCGCCAACCGTGGCGCTGGGGTGGGCCAGCAGGGTGGCGCTGTCCGGCGCCAGCCCGGCGACGATGTTGTATCCGTCCATCTCGGGTAGACGCTGCCAGATGGCGTCCGTCTCGGCGTCGGTGGCGCCCTGGCGGGTCAGAGGGTGGGCGCGCCCCGCGGGGGTCAGCACCGGGCGGAAGGGGGTCTCGTCCGAGGTCGGGCCTGTCGCCCCCAGCTGCACGGGGAGCACCCGGGAGAGGGGGGTCCCGGCGTACTGTCCGAGGTCAAAGCTGCGATCACCGCCGGTCATCACGAAGGCGCCGCCCTCCTCGACATAGGTGGCGATGTTCTCCAGCAGGGACTCGCTGCCCCAGGAGAAGTAGGGCCGGTAGTCGAAGTTCTGGAAGATCACCAGGTCGAAGGTCTGCAGCTCCTCGCTGAACAGACGCTCGTAGGGGAAGGCGATCAGCGAGAGCTCCTCGGAGCTCCAGCCGGACATCATGTCCTCCTGCGTGCGGAGGATGAAGAAGCTGACGAGGTCGACGCTGGGGTCCTCCTTCAGGAAGAGCCGCAGGGAGCTGGTGTCGTAGGAGGGGCTGCCGGAGACCTGCAGGACCCGGACCCGATCACGCACGACCCGCAGGACCACCGGGAAGCGGTTGTTGCCGGGGACGGCGTCGTCCTCCTCGACCGGGATGCTGACCTCGTAGGCGAAGCGACCCACTCGTACAGGGCGGACGGTGAAGCCGACCTCGCCCCGACCCTCGGCGTCCAGCAGGACCGGCTTGCTCTCGACGACCCGCCCCTCTCGCGAGAGGCTGACCTCGAGGGTGGCGCCGGGCTGACCGCGCACGACGGCCCGCAGGCTGACATCGGTGCGCAGAAAGGCGAAGCCGCCGGAGAGCACGTCCTCGACGGCGCTGTCGCGGATGCGCTGCTCGCCGCCGACCTGGTAGACGGTCAGGGGCCCGCCCAGCGGCGGGAGCAGGCCATCCAGGTCGCCGCCGGACTCCCGGGCGGCCTGCAGGTCCTCGCTGAGCGGCCCACGGTCGATGCCGTCGCTGATCAGCACCACGCCGCGTAGCTCCTGGCCCAGGTAGCGATCGGCCAGGGTGGAGATCGCCAGCCCCAGGTCGCTGCCGCGGCCCGTGTAGGAGGTCGGCGCGCCCGGGCGCAGCTCCTCGTCGAAGCTGTACAGGTCGACGTCGGGGCCCAGCAGGGCCAGGATCTCCTCGACCTGCTCGGCGCGGGCCTCGCCGCTCTCGCGCACCGCCATCGAGGCGCTGCCGTCGACCAGCACGACGAGGCGCCCCTCCTCGATCCGTCCCTCCTCCTCGGTCCAGACCGGGCCGGCCAGGGCGAAGACCAGCACCCCGAGGGCCAGGGCCCAGCAGAGCAGCTCGCCCCGGCGCAGCCAGCCCGAGGGGGCCTGCCGCCCGGTCCACCAGGCCAGCAGCCAGGCCAGCACCCCGGCCACCACCAGCGCCGTCAGCGTGGCCGGCCCCAAGGTGAAGGACAGCTCGCCCTGGCTCCCCAGGCCCTCGCCCAGCAGCAGGCTCACTCCAGCCTCCCCTCACGCATCAGCTCCATGACGTGGGCGATGTCGTGCTTGTAGTTGGAGGTCAGGGAGTACAGGACGAGGTTGACGCCCAGCTTGAGGGCCTCGCGGCGCTGCGCCTCGCCCCCCGGGACGACCGGGTGCCGATCGCGCCCGTCGGGGCCCCGGTCCAGCGCGCCGGAGAGGTCGTCGGCGCAGTAGACGAGGGGGGCGATCGGCCCCAGGGTGACCCCCTCCAGCGCGGAGGCGCGCGCGGTGCGGCCGGCGGGCCGGTCGATCAGGAAGAATGCGCGGTGCAGCGAGTGGTCACCGGGCAGCGGCGCCATCGGGCGGGTCGGGAAGAGGCGGGAGGCGAGGCGGCGGGCGGAGCGGGAGAAGTCGCCGTCCAGGCTGCCGCTGGCGTCGTCGAGGAAGAGGAAGCCGCCGTAGCTGAGGTAGCGGCTGAGCTGGGCGACGGCGGCGTCGGAGACCTCGGGCAGGGCGCCGGTGCCGACCAGGACGCTGAAGGGGTGGGCGAAGAGGGCGGGGTCCTCCGGCGAGAGGCTGACCGGGGTCGGATCGCAGACGACGCTGGTGGCCTGGACCACCTCGTAGAGCAGGCGGCGCCAGGCCTCGGGCCGGGAGGTCGTGCCCGACGAGAGCTGCAGCTCGGCGATGCGGATGCGGCTGCCGGCGCCCAACGCCAGGGCGCGGCGGGGGAGCAGGCTGGCGGCGAGCGCGCCGGTCAGGGCTCCAGAGAGCACGCCTCGTCGGGTCCACTCAGGCGACACCGGCCACCTCCTCGCTCGGGCCGGGCTCGCTGCGGAAGCCCGACACCAGGGCCTGTAGCAGCGCCAGGGCCAGCCCGCCCAGCATCAGCCAGGCGGAGAGCTCCCGGCGCTGCAGATAACGGTCGGGATCGACCTCGGCGGCGAGCGAGACGAGGCTGGGGCCAGGCCGCACATCGCTCTCTTCGGGGTCGACATTGGCGGCGATCCAGGCAAGCGGCGGCGAGCCGGGGCTCTCGACCATGTAGGCGCCGGCCAGCTCGACCCGGAAGCTGATCGCCCCGTTGCGCACCTGGGCCGGGACCGGGCCGCGCGGGCCGCCGACGCTGGCCTCGTCCACGCCTTCGGGCAGGGGGATCGAGACGGTCTCACCGACCTGCACGCTGCGGCGCTCCTCCCCTCCCCCGGCCTCGCCGCCCAGCCAGGCGGTGATGCGCTGCACCAGGGGCATGAAGACGGCCTGCAGCGGCAGATCGGTCCAGCCCAGGTCGATGGTGGTCGTCAGCAGCAGCACCCGCCCGCGCCCTACCTCGCGCGAGACCAGCACCGGGATGCCGCTCTCCAGGCGCAGCAGGGTCTCGACGCCGCCGCCGTCCTCGAAGGGGTCCATCGTGAAGACCCGGCTGAGCTCGACTCGCCCGAAGGCCGAGCGGCCGCCGCGGGCGAAGGGGGCGAAGAGGGGGTGGGAGGTGTTCGGCAGCGTCAGCGGCTCCCC
>ERZ761602.6295-NODE-6295-length-13402-cov-6.791564_pt1 | contig 13402 bp, 5 predicted proteins | sample MGYA00512165_ERZ761602 | MGnify/ENA primary metagenome ERZ761602 (study PRJEB28899, sample SAMN02445085) | bioreactor sludge metagenome | biome: EBPR sludge; isolation source: Thorneside wastewater treatment plant | place: Australia: Brisbane, Thorneside...
GTGGCGCTGGGTGTCGCCGTGAATGTCGCGGTCGCGGTCGCCGTGGCCGTGGCGGGCGGAGGTGTGACGACGGCGGTGAGCAGGTTGACCACGCCGTACTCCAGCACTTCCAGCGTATCGAAAGTCTGCACGAGGAGCTCGGCGTCGGCCGAGGGCGTGGCGGCCAGGCTGAACTGGATGGTCTTGGGGCCAGCCGGCGCCTCCGCCGGCACGCGGATGACCAGAGCGGCGCGGGCGTCGTTGGCGGCCAGTGCGTCGGTGAGGGTGGCCGGCTCCACGGCGAGGCTGGCGCCCGCGCCGAAACCGGACGCGCTCAGCGGCGTCAGCCCGGCCGACATCACCGCCGGCGGCAGAGTCACCAAGACGCTGCCGCCCGCCGGCACCGGCTGCGTGGTGGTGAGGGCCAGCGTGTACGTCAGATCGGCGCGGCTCAGAGCCAGCTGGTCCGGGCCGACGGCCTCGCCCGGCGTCAGCACCGCGTAACCGAAGCGCTGCGCGTTCGGCTTGGTCGAGACGGTGTACCACATCCGATAGGTCGGTCCGTCCTTGAGGACCGTGTGGCTCCACACGTCGTCGGGCTCAAAGGTGGCCGGATCGTCGGCGCCGGTGTAGACCGGCAGGCTCGGCGCCGGCCGCGTCCAGGCGAGGCCGTTCACGGAGGTCACGTGGCCGATACTGAAGACGCTGGCGTAGTCCTTGGCCTCGTACCACATCCGCAGGAGAGCGCCGTCTTTCACGACCACGGCGATGCCGGCCGAGTTCTCATCGAGCGTGCCGGGGGCGCCCGGGCCGAGCACGGCCTCGCCCTGCTCGGGACCGATCACGCGCGTCCAGTTGAGTCCATCCGGCGAGGTGGCGTAGCCCAGCAGGAAGCGGTAGCCGCTGGAGGTGTTGGCGCCCTCGTACCACATCCGGTAACACAAGTCGTCGTTGGCGACCTCGGCGCAGGGCGCGGCCGCGCTGGCGCGGTCCCGGATCACGTAAGGGACGTAGGCTTCATGCTGATCGAAAGTCCCCGGGCGGCCGGAGGCGCGCAGCACCGCGCCGCCGGTCAGCGGGCCGGGCTGACGGGTCCAGGTGAGGCCGTCCGGCGAGGTGGCGTAGCCGATGCCGTCGGTCAGGCCGATGCCGAAGTTGGCGCCGTAGCCGCTGTACCACATGTGAAAGAGGCCGTCGGCCTTGAGCACGGAGAAGTAGGAGACGCCGACGCTGTCGAAGGCGTCGGGGGCTCCGGCGCTCAGGACGCTGCCGCCCGTCTGCGGGCCGGGCACGCGCTGCCAGTTGACGCCGTCCGGCGACACGGCATGGCCAATGCGCGGCACGCCGGTGTTATCATCGCCCACGTACCACAGCCGGTAACAGGTGCCGCCCACCGGCACGGCCAGGCAGCCGGCCGCGGCCGTGGCCACATCCTTCAGAACGACCGGGCTGTAAATCTGCGCGGTGTCGAAGGTGGTGCCGGCGCCGCCGCAGTTTTCGCCCGCGCGGGCGAAGACCGCGCCTTCCAACGGGGCCGGGCAGGCGCCGGCCACCGGCTGCCAGGACTGCCGGTTCGCGGTGGAGGCCAGCGACACGGCGTGCGCCACCGGCCGCACAACATGCAGCAAAACGCCCAAGCCCACCAGACTGACCAGCATCCATACCATCCGCATCAATAACGGCGTCATCGCCACCCTCTCTCTTGGCTGCCCCGTCCGCGCTGACTTCGCCCGGGTGCGGCGCGGTCTCAGGCGCTACGGACTTCGCGATAAATGACAGGGGCCGCCTCAGGCACCTTGCCTAAGCGCAGCCCCTCATACCCAGTAAGTTGGCCGGCCCCGCCGGTGGACCGGGCCGGTGCGATCACTCATATAGCACAGCGCGCGGCGGCGAAGCTATGGGAACTCGGTCACACTGAGCGCAATCACGGCTGGCTGGAGCGCGCCGCCACCGGAATGAAGACGCTGTGCCCGCCAGTGTTCGGGATCGGAACTGTGGCTGTGGGCGTGGCCGTCGCCGTGGGTGTGTGGGTGGCCGCGGGCGTGTGGGTGGCCGTGCGTGTCGCCGTTGGCGTGTACGTGGCCGTGTGGGTGGCCGTGCGTGTCGCCGTTGGCGTGTAGGTGGCCGTGGCCGTGCGCGTCGCCGTGAACGTAGCCGTGGCCGTGGCCGTGTGGGTGGCTGTGCGCGTCGCCGTGGGCGTGTAGGTGGCCGTGGCCGTGTGGGTGGCTGTGCGTGTCGCCGTGGGCGTGTACGTGGCCGTGGCCGTGTGGGTGGCTGTGCGCGTCGCCGTGGGTGTGTGGGTGGCCGTGGGCGTGCGCGTCGCCGTGGCCGTGAACGTGGCGGTCGCGGTTGGGGCGCCGCCCGGTCCATACACGGCCGAGAAAGCATGATTGCCCGACGCCACCGGCACGAAGGCCACGCTCTGGCCCTTGATCGTCTGCCAGGTGTAGCCGGCCGCGCCGCCATCGACAGTCACCGACTGCAGGCTGCGCCCGCCATAGGTGGCCGGCAACAGCGTGGTTAACTGGGCGCCACTCCCGGCGTTCAGGTTGAACGTCAACGTCCCGCTGGCGTCGTTCCAGGCGAGGTTGGTGTAGCTGGCGGCGTTGCGCCGTTCGGTAAACTCCAGCCACTCATCGGCGTTGAGGACCGGCACCCCGTGGCTGACGGCATAATCCAGGGTCGCTTCGGCCCAGTCCTGCGCGGCGCCGGTGTAATAGTCCACGTGGAATTGCGTCATCAGCGCCGCGTAGTCGCCGGCCAGGCTGGCGTCGATCAGGGCCTGCGAGACCGCGGCCGCCTCGGCGGCGCTCAGAGCCTCCCAGCCGCCGCCGGTGCCGCCGACCAGATGCTCATCCACGAGTTGGGTCAGCTGCTGATAGACCGGCACGATGGTGCCGTCCGCTTTGACGAACTTCATCGGCTGGCCGCTGCCGGTGAGATAGCCGTGCGGCCAGGTGCCATCGCCCTTTTGGAGCCACGGCCCCCAATGATAGAAGTTGGTGTCCAGCGCCATGCCATGGGCGGCCGCCAGCTCGGCCCCGCCGGTCCAGCCGGCCCAGGCGACCTGGTGATGGCGCACCGTGCGTGACTCGGTCACGTTCGGATACGCCATCGCGAACCAGGCGTCAAAGGCCGTGTAGCCCTGCGCCAAGCTGGTGACGTTGTACGGCGCGTAGTCGTCTTGGCGCCAGGCGTAAGGATGGATGCCGAAGGAATGGCCCTGCGCCTCCCAGGCGAGCAGATCGCTCTCGGTAACGCCGGCGCCGATCGACATGTAGAGCGTGATCCTGCCGGCGTGGGCCTGCAGGCTCTGCATCTCCAGCGTGAACGCGCTGCCCGGGTTGGCGTGCGCGTCGCCGGTGGGCACCAGCACCGTCTTGGCCGAGCCGGGGAAATACCAGAGTTGGGGCATCGGCCCGGTAGCGGACAGCTGCTCCAGGATGAGGCGCGCCAGCAGCCGCATCTGCTCATCGGCCTGCGGCACCGGGATCAGGTCGCGGTCGATCCACAGCGGCGCGCCGCCGGCATAATTGGGGCTGCCAAAGAGGTGCACCGTGCGCGTCACCGGCGGGTTGGCGGTGTCCCAGGTTCCGAGCGTGTCTACGCGGTTCGCCAACGCCGGGTTGCCCTGGCGGGTGTAGACGACGTTCTTGACGAGGTCATACGTGAACGCCACTGCGCGCCCGGCGCTGCCCTGCGCCACAGCCGGATACGCGGTCGCCGTGGTCTTGTTGGTATACAGGCGCGCCACCAGGGTGCCGCCCGCCAGGGTGTATTTGTCCGCCACCCCGTGCAGTTGCAGCACCGAAGTCGCTAACCCCTGCGTCGCAGCCTGGCCGGCCTCGAACTTGAGGTAGCCGTCCGTCTGGGTGCCGGCGCTGGCTCCGAGGCCAAACAAAGCCTTGATCTGGGAGTCCGGGCGGAGCGCGATCAGGCGCCCGCCCCCATTGACGTAGTCGCTCAGCAGCGCCGCCTGCCCGCTGGTCAGCGTGGTCTCGGCCAGCACGGCCACCCGATGGGCCGCCAACTCGCCGGCCGTCAGCGCGCTCAATTGGACGGTGGCGTAAGCATTCAGACCCTCCGCGCGCAGCAATTCCCCGAGGTAGCCGCCCAACGGGTTGGCGGCGTAGGCGCTGTTGACGATGACCAGGATGGGCGCCGGCACCGGGTCGGCGTAGGCCACGCGCTCCGCGGGCGCCGTCCGGCCCAGGGCGGCCGTCACCGCCACGGCCAGCAACAAAGCCACGGCGCGAGGGGTGTATGGGATTCGGCGGGAGAAGGTCGACGACATTGACAGAGCCTGATCAGGGTCGTTGCGGATAGGGCGCAATCCCCCTAACCATAACCGGCCTGATCAGGCTCTGAATATGGGAGGCTGGTCATGCCTCGGCCGAGCGCGGGCGCCAGCCGAGGCGGCGTTCACTCTTCGGTCTAAGGCCCAGTGTACAAGGTGCGGCGCGACATAAACGCGTCCATGTAGTAGGTGCCGCGTGTGCTGGTGTCGATGCCGGCCACCGGGCCCAGGCGGATGCGCTCGACACGGCGGGTATCGTTGTCGATGCCGGTCAGGGCCGCGCGCTGGACGCCATCGATCCAGAACGTCAGGCTGCCGTTGTTGGCGCCGGCCGCCGCCGAAGCCGCCCAGTCCAACTCCACGTAGTGCGGGGCATCGCTGATGGTCACCCAATTGGTGTTGGTGAAAGTGCTGGCGTCGTTGCGGATGGCCGCGCGCAGCTGATAGTTCGGGAAGGCGTAGCGGAACTCCACCTGCAGCACCACGGTGGCATTGTCGGTGGTGTAACCGTAGAAGATGTAATGGGCGTTGCCCGTGAGCATGAAGATGCTGTTCGGGTCGAAGTAGAAGCGCGTGCGGTAACGGCGCTCGGCTGTCGGCCGATCATCGGTCACGTACATGGCCGTGTTGTTGGCGATGTTGACGTTCAGACCGCGCGTGCCCACCAGCGCCGCGGACGCGCTGACGCTCAGGCGGCCGCCGTTCGTGGAGCTGGCGCTCCAGGCGCTCAGCGTGCCGGTCTCAAAGCCATCGGTAAAGATCACATCCGAGGTCGCGGTCGGCGTAGCCGTGGCGGTGGGAGTCCGCGTAGCCGTGTTCGTGGCCGTTGGGGTCTGCGTGGGCGTGTTGGTCGGCGGGACGCTGGTCGCGGTCGGTGTGTTCGTCGGCGGCAGCGGCGTGTTGGTGGCCGTTGAAGTCCTGGTCGCCGTGGGCGTGTTCGTCGGAGCCAGCGCCGTGTTAGTCGCCGTGTTGGTCGGCGGGACGCTGGTCGCGGTCGGCGTACTGGTCGACGGCAGCGGCGTGTTGGTGGCCGTCGGAGCGGCCGCCGTGGTCCAGGTGAGCGACACGGCGTCCACGCGCGGCGAGACCAGCGGGTCGGTGGTGGCCAGGGTCAGGCGGTACTGCGCGTACCGGGCCGGCGCCGGGATGAGGCCGCCGCTGACCGGCGCGCTGCTCCAGCCGCTCCAGTTGACGCTGTCCGGCGAGGTCCGCGTTTCCACGGTCAGGGCCGCGTTGGCGGGCACAGCCGCGGACCAGCTGAGGGTCTCCCAGCTGCGGCCGAGGCCGGCGTCCAGCGGGCAGCTCGTGTACGTCCCGGTCGTCTGATAGGCCGGCGTCACCTGCGCCCAGTCGACGTTGAGCGGGGCGCTGAGCGCGGCGTTGGAGAAGTAGGCGTGGAAGTTCGCGGCGCCCGCGCTGGGCAGATCGAACTGCGCCTGGAAGACGCCGTCGACGAAGAACAGCACGCGGTCGGTGGCCGCATCCAGGGCCGTCCACTCGAGGCGGTAGCGATGCTGGCCGGCCGGCAGCGGGCCGAGGTTGAGGTTCTGCTCGCTGGTGTTGTTATTGGCGCGCGCCCACAGGTTGCCGTCGCCCTGATAGGTGCTGAAGATGAAGTAGCGGTTGCCGTCGAAGTTCTCGCTGGCGAAGCCGACGTGCTGGTAGACGCCGTTGCCGAACTCGACGCTGGCCTCCAGCACGCCGCGCGTGAACGTCGGCAGGGAGCGCCCCCAGGCGCCGCCGGAGGTCTGCACGGTCATCAGGCCGCCGGCCAGCGTCGGCGCATATGCGCCGCCGGTCCAATTGCCGGAGGCCCACCGGGCCCCGTCCAGGGCCGCGCCGTCAAAGCCGTCGGCGAAGGCCGCCGCCAGCTCCACGGCGCCGCCGCCGGCGTCGCTGACATGGGTGTTCGCCAGCGCCACGCAGACCGGCGCGAAGTCGGCGGTGCTGGTGTGAACCAGGCCGCTCGGGGTCGGGGTCGCCGTGGGCGGGATCGGCGTGTTGGTGGGCGACACCGCGGTGTGGGTGGCCGTCGGCGGCAGCGGCGTGTTGGTCGGCACGACGCTGGTGGCCGTGGGCGTCGGCGACGGCCCGGCGGTGGGCGTGGCCGGCGGTGTGGTGGTCGTCGTGAAGGTCAGCGCGTCCACGCGCGGCGAGACGTTCGGGTCGGCCGTCGCCAGGGACAGGCGGTATTGCAGGTAGCGCGCCGAGTCCGCGATAGCGCCGCCGCTCACCGGCGCAACGTTCCAGACGCCCCAGTTCACGCCGTCGGCGGAGGTGCGCGTCTCCACAGTCAGCGCCGCGCCGGCCGGCAGGTTGGCGCTCCAGGCGGCGGTGTCCCAGTAGCGGCCGAGGCCCGCGTCCAGCGCGCAGCTGGTGTAGACGCCGTTGGCCGTGTACGGCGGCGCCGCCTGGGCCCAGTCCAGCGCCAGCGAAGCGGCGCCGTTGTTGGACGCGTACGCGTACAGGCCGTTCAAGCCGGCAGCCGCGACGTCGGCCTGCGCCACCAGCGCGCCGTCCACAGAGAACAGGATCCGGTCGTTGGCCGCGTCCAGGGCCGTCCACTCGAGGCGGTAGCGGTGCTGGCCGGCCGGGATGGCGCCCAGATTCACGCGCTGTTCGCTGGCGCCGTTGTTGACCCGGGCGTACAGGTTGCCGTCGCCCTGGAAAGTGCTAAACAGGAGGTAGCGGTCGCCGGCGAAGCCGTCGCTGCCATAGCCGAGGTGCTGCCAGGCGCCGTTGCCGAACGTGGCGCTGACGTCCAGCGCCGCGCGCGTGAAGGTGCCCAGCGAGCGCACCCAGGCCCCGGCGTTGGCCGGGATGGTGAGCAGGCCGCCGCCCACCGGCGGCGCGTACGCGCCACCCGCCCACGTGCCGGCCGACCACTGGGCTGTGTCCAGGGCCGCGCCGTTGAAGTCGTCGGAGAACTGGCCGGCCAGCGCCACGGCGCCGCCGCCGATATCGGTCACGCGCACGCCGGTCGCTACCGCGCAGATCGCGGCAAAGTCGGCGTACGCGGTGTGGGTCAGGCTGTTCGCGGGCGTGGCGGTCGGCGTCGGGCCGGCCGTGGCCGTGAAGGTGGGCGCGGGCGTAAAGGTCGCGGTGGCCGCCGGCGGCTGGGTGGCCGTGGGCGTCAGCGATGGGCCGGCCGTGGGAGTGGCGGTCGGCGGCGTTACGGTGTAGACGGCCGAGAAGGCGTGGTTCCCGGACGGCACGCTGACGAAGGCCATGCTCTGGCCCTTGATAGTCTGCGCGCTGAAGGCGGCCGGGCTGCCGTCCACGCTCACGCTCTGCAGCGTGCGGCCGGCGTAGTTCAGCGGCAGCAGCGTGGTCAAGTTCGCGCCGGCGCCGGCGCTCAGGTCGAAGGTCAGCGTGCCGGTCGCGCCGTTCCAGGCGACATTGCTGTAGTTGGCGCCGGAGCGCGTCTCCACAAACGCCAGCCACTGGTCGGCGTTCCAGATCGGGATCCCCAGGCTGTTGGCGTAATCCATCGTGCCTTCGGCCCAGGTCTGCGGGTAACCGAAGTTGTAGTAGTCGATGTGGAACTGCGTCATCAGGGCCGCGTAGTCGCCGGCCTGGCTGGCGTCGATCATGGCCTGCGAGACCGCGATGCCCTGCGCCGAGGAGAGTTCCTCTTTGCCGAAGCCGGTCAGCAGGTGCTCGTCCACCAGCTGGGTGAGCTGCTGGTAGATCGGCAGGATCGTGCCGTCGGACTTGACGAACTTCATCGCTTGGCCGCTGCCGGTGATATAACCGTGCGGCCAGGTTCCGTCCGATTTCCGCAGCCAGGTGCCCCAGTGATAGAAATTCGTGTCCAGGGCGAGGCCGTTCGCGACCGCCGCCTCCGCGGCCGTCGTCCAGCCCTCCCAGGCCACGCGGTGGTTACGCACCGTGCGCGACTTGGAGCTGGAGTAAGTGGCCGCATACCAGGCCGAATAGTCGGCGTAGCCGGCCGCCAAGTTGGCGTACTCCGGCACACCGTACGGGTGGATGCCGAACTCGTGGCCCTGCGCCCGGCGTGTCTGCACGTACATATCGTTGCCGGCGATGTCGCCGCCGCGCGTGATGTAGACCGTGATCCCGCCGCCGCGCGCGCCGACGCTATTAAGCACCAGGTCGTAGTACGACTGCGGGTTGGCGTGCGCGTCGCCGGTGAGGACGAGCATGGTCTTGGCCGAGCCGGGGAAGTACCACAGCTGCGGCAGCGGCGCCGTCGCGCTGAGCTGCGCCTGAATCAGGCGCGCCAGCAGGCGCTGCTGCTCGTCGGCCTGCGGCACCGGGATCACGTCGCGGTCCACCCACGGCGCCCCGCCGCCGGCGGTCTGAAACAGGTCAACCGACCGGACGATGCTGTCGCCGTCGGTGTCCAGGTTGGCGTTAGCGGGATTGCCCTGGCGGGTGTAGACGACGTTGCGGGCCAGGTCATAGGTGAAGGCCACCGCCCGCCCGCCCGAGCCGGACGCCACCGCCGGGTAAGCCGTGGCCGTGGTCCGGTTGCTGTACAGCCGCGCGACTTCGGTCCCGCCGGCCAGCGCGTACTGGTCCGCCGTCCCGTGGATCTGCAGCGCCGCCGTCGTCAGCCCGGCCGCGGCCGGCTGCGCGTTGTCGAACTTCACGTAGCCGTCGGCCAGCGTCCCGGCCGCGGCGCCCAACCCGAACAGGCCCTTGATCTGGGCGTCCGGGCGCATGGCAATCAGGCGCCCGCCGCCGTTGACGTAGTCGGCGAGCAGCGTGGCCTGCGGCCCGGTCAACGGGGTCTCGGCCAGCACGGCCACCGAGTGAGCGGCCAGCTCGCCGGCGGTGAGCGCGCTCAGGTCGACGGTGGTGTAGGCGTTGAGGCCTTCGGCGCGCAGGATCTCGCCCAGGTAGCCGCCGAAGGGGTTGGCCGCGTAGCCGCCATTGACGATCAGCAGGATCGGCGCGGGCACCGGGTCCGCATGCGCCACCCGTGGCGCGGGCGCGGAACGCCACAACGACAGGAGTGTGGTCACCACAAAAACGAGCAACAGGCTCCGGTGGCGCAGGTCAACGCGAGTTTTCATAATATCAACCAGGGCAGACAAATAGAGGGCGGCGCCTGGCTGCTGCCCATCGCGCCGCCACTACATCGGATTGTGCATCCCGAAATAGCCGGATTGCGTCTACTTTACAGGTTCACCAGCCTCGGGAACATGGGAGGAAGGTCCGGGGAAGCGGTACCATCAGCGCCGAGCGTACAGGCTGTAAGGGCCGATCTCGGTCACCAGGGTGTAATCCGCCAGCCAGGTCTCGGGGTAGAAGTCCACATACTTCGAGAATTGGCCTGCCAGGACATAGTCGGGCTGGGCGTCCTGGACAAAGGTGTAGCCATCCGAGGGCGGCGGACCGCCCGCCCAAATGTAGCTCACGGACCGGTACAGCAGGACCTGCGGCGGGAAGTGGTAGTTGTGGTCGGTCAGGAAGCCCAACTCGGGCTCCCAGGTCTCGATCAGGGCCTCGGCCGGGACATTGGCGTTGAGGTAATCGGCCATGGCCTGCGGCGCGTTGAACGGCGGCAGCAGGACCGGGCGCGCGGACTGCGCCAGCGGCGCGAGCAGCATCGCGGCCAGCCAGGCCAGCAAGGTGGCGCGCAAGGCGCGGCCCGGCCAATCCGCGGCGCCGGCTCGCAGGGTCCGCCACAGGCCGCCCAGGTCGAAGGTGTAGCCCTGCGTGAGATCGGCGAAGAAGCGCGCCACGAACAGGCTGGACAGCGCCAGCCCCAGAAAGGCGTAACGGATCCAGCTGACCGAGGCCACCACGTACCAGACCAGGTTGACGCCGATGATCACCGTCAGCAGGCCCCAGCGCTGCGCGTCGCGCGTCCGCGGCAACGCCAGCGCCACGCCGTAACCCAGCACCGGCACCAGCCAGCCCAGGTAGACCTTGAGGCTCAACAGCTCGCGCAGGCTGCGTTCCATCAGGTCCGGCGAGAAGACCGTGGCCGCGCTGGCCGTGGCTTCGCGGTACAGCGTCAGGTTTTCGGCCACCGCGCCTGGCCCCAGGAACACGATCACCACCACCTGCCACAGCGCGAAGGACGCGCCGAGCATCACGCCTGGGACTATGAAGACCCGTTGCGGCACGGACCGGTAGTAGACCAGGTTGAGCACCCAGGCGGCGGCCAGCGCCGGCGCCAGCACCAGGAAATATTGTGACTTGGTCACGGCGCCCAGGCCCAGCAGCGCCCCGACCGCGACCAGGCGTCCCCAACCGGCTTTCTCCCAGGCGCCCAGCCACAGCGCCAGGCCGGCGACGACGAAGAACAAGCCCGGCACTTCGCCCAGCACCTGCCGCCCATACTCCAGCAAGGCCACGCCGCGCGTCCCCAGCAGCAGGGCCGCGGCCACCCAGGCCAGGCGCTCACCGCCCAGGCCACGCGCCAGCCAGAACAGCGCCACGACCGCGCCGATCAGGTACAGCGCGATCACGGCCCGCGCCTGGAACAAGCCGACGCCGAAGAGTTTGAACGCGGCCGCGATCGGCAGCATCACCGTCGGCCCGACGCCGATGGTGGGCCCGTAATAGCGAAAGCCCTCGCTGCTGTAATCGGCATATTGCCCGAAGCGCACCAGCGTCTTGGGCACGTGCAGGTGCGAGCCCTCGTCGTACCAGGGCAGCGGATATTGCGTGAGGTTGAAGAAAGCCAGTCCGGCCACCACCAGCACAGCGGCGGCATAGGGGAGCCAGGCCGGGAGCGCCGCCCGGCCGGCGGAGGAGCGAGAAGCGGTCATGCAGGCTTATCCTTGCCGGCGATCAGCGCCGGCGGCACATCCAGTTATCGCCGCCGGGCGTGGCCAGCGCAAAATACGTGTCGCAAAGTCGGACCGGCAGAGGTTCGTCTACCCCGCCCACTGCCCCAATCGGCGCAGCGCCGGTTTGACCCACCTGTCATCATACCCCAGGTCAAACGGCCAGAGGCCGGCCCATGGGTGAGTGGGACCAGCAGGGCGAGTCGGTCACGCGGCCCACGATAAGGCCGATGCGGGCCGGTGCCAATAGGACTTTGCTGTCAGCGCGAGTTGGGCTTGGTCAGCGATCCGCCAACGGCAGAAAGACGCCGTACCGGACGGTGACGCTGGCGGCGGCTACGTTTTGAGCGCCGTCGCCGTCATCCACCCGCAGGCGCACGATGTGCGCGCCCGCTGTGGCGAAGGTGCCGTTGGCCAGCGGACCGCTGCCGTCGGCGAAGTGGCCGCTGCCGTCCAGGTCCCAGGCGTAGTAGAGGGCGCCGCCGGGGTCGCTGGAGGCTGTGCCGTCGAAGCGCACGGGCTGTCCCAGCAGGGCCGTGGCCGGCCCGGCCAGGCGCGCGGTCGGCGGCACGTTGTCCACCGTGACCGTGGCCGAGGCCGAGGCGGTGCCGCAGCCCGTCCCCGCCGCCGCGACCGTGGCCGTATAGCTGCCGGGCGCCAGGTAGGTGTGCGCCAGGCTCACCGCGGTCGTGGGGCCGCCGGTCTGGCCGTCGCCGAAGTCCCAGGTGTACACGGGCGTGCAACCCACGGGGAGGTTGTTCGGCTCAGCGGTGAGCGTGAGAGGCGCTCCCTGCGCGCCGGCGTAAAACGAGCCGGCGCTCAGGCTCAAGGCGCCGGAGTCCACGATCACGGTGGCAGCGCCGCTCACCAGGCCGGCGCTGGCCGTGACCGCGTCCGTGTAGATCGTCGCCGAAGCCGGCGCCGCCGTCACGGTCAGCCACCCAGCTCCGTCGATCGAGCCGACCGCCGGGTCGGCGGCCCAGGTCACGGACAGGCCGGTGAACGCCTGGCCGGCGGCATCGACGACGCGCGCGCTGAAGGCCTGGCTCGCGGCCGTCTGCACGGTGACCAGGCCGGGGTCCACCTGCACCGCCGCGGGATGGAAGTAGCTCAGGGTCACGGCTTGGAGCTCGGGCGAGGCCAATGGCGACGTGCTGGTGAAAACGACCCGGAATTGCAGATAGCGCCCGCTCGCCCCCGGCACCTGGCCGCCGCTGTCCGTGAAGGGCGCCGACCACTCGGACCAGGCCAGGCCGTCAGCGGAGGTGCGCGCCTGGAAGGCCAGGCTGGTCGCCGCCGGGACAGTGGCGGTGTAGGCCAGCTGCCAGTTGGCCGGCTGGCCGGCGTCCTGCGCGCACGCCTCCAGCGCTCCCTGGGCGGGATAGGCGCCGGCGCGCACCCACTCCACCAAGATCTGCTTGCCCGGCAGGAACGTCGACAACCAGGCATAAGCCGGCGGGGCCGCGCCGGCCGCAACGACGCGCTGCAAGGCACCATCCAGGAAATAGCGGGTCGCGGCCTCGTCCCACTCCAGCCGATAGATGTGAAACGCCGACAAGTCCGGGCTGGGCAGCAACTCCTGAGCGTAGTTGTCCGGGCTGGGGTCCAGAGAGCCTTCCAGCGAAAGCGTGCGCAGCCGATCGTAGGCGTCGATGAAGTCAGGCGTGGTAAACAGCCGCAGGCTGTACGGGGCGACGATCGGATCGGTGTCGTTGGCGCGTGTATCAAAGCCGAGCTTGCCCAGGCCGGTAATGGTGATGGGGACAGTGGCGTTGAGCTGGACCTTGGCTTCCAGGAAGCGGACGGGCTGGCTAAAGACGGCCTGGGAGCGCAGGTAGGCGCCGTTGAGGGCGACCCAGCCGCCGCTGACCACGGGCGTGGCGGCGCCGCCGTAATCGAAGCGGCGCACCGCCAGCCAGCGCCCGGCGTCCACGGGGCCATCCGGCTGAGCGGCGAAGTAATCGTCCAGCGTGGCCGCCAGACGGACGCCGCCGCCGGTGGGCGCCGTCAACACGGTCTGCGTCAGCGTGCTGTGAGGGAACACCCCGCTCAACGCGGCGCAGTCGGCGTTGAGCGTGGTCGTGATCACGCCGCTGGGCGAGGCCGCCTCGGCGATAGCCGCCCGCGGCGACAGAAGAGCGGCCCCAGCACCGGCTAAACCGAGACCTACCGTCAGGCTGGCAGTCAGGGCCGCAATTCGGATGGAACGGGTCTGGACGCTCGTTGGCAGCATAATATCCCCTCCCCCTTGAACACTGGGAGATACTGCGCCGGAGTTATTCATCTTAGCCCGGATCATGACGGACCGGCAATCCGGAAAACCCTCAGCCTCGGCTCGCCCATTCCGAGGGGCGAGGGT
>ERZ761602.6297-NODE-6297-length-13400-cov-5.677257_pt1 | contig 13400 bp, 10 predicted proteins | sample MGYA00512165_ERZ761602 | MGnify/ENA primary metagenome ERZ761602 (study PRJEB28899, sample SAMN02445085) | bioreactor sludge metagenome | biome: EBPR sludge; isolation source: Thorneside wastewater treatment plant | place: Australia: Brisbane, Thorneside...
CCGACGTCACGTGAGCGTCGCCGTCAGGCGACCGAACCAAGCCAATTGACGTTTTTGGAGCCGGCCGCCAGGCCGAGCGACCCGACGTCACGTGAGCGTCGCCGTCAGGCGACCGAACCAAACGAACTGCCGAGCGGAGCCCGCGCTCAGCGACCGGTTCGCGCGCGGGGCGATCGCACTTCCTTCGCGCGCGTCTCCAGCTCGGCGATCGCATCGGCGTCGGGTGCAGAGCGATCGTAGACCGCGCGTTCGACGGCACCGCCGAGAGAGCGGAGGGTCGCGTCGGCCGGCGCGACGACTTCTCGGATCGTCGAACGCTCCCAGCCCGGCAGGCCCGCGCGTTCCACGGCGCTGCGCAATATCGCCCACGCGCGGTGGCGCCAGCTCTCGAGGCGCACCGTGACGCCCGTCCAATCGCCTCGGTGCGGAAGGGTCGCCGTGACGCGCTCGATCGCGTGACCCGGCGCTTCGAAGCGCACCTCCCACGTACCGGCGGTGAGCTCGAGCTCGAAGCGCGCGTCGGTGTCGGTGTCGAGCGAGCGCTCGCTGCCGTCCACGCCTCGCGCGACGACTCGGCCGCGGAGCGCGCGGGCCTCGCGGTCTTCGAGGCGTCCCGAGATCACCGTCGAGCGCTCGCGGCCACGACGCGGCTTCCCGAGCTCGACGGGGCTCGCGGGAGGACGAACCGGTCGCGCGACCACGACCTCGCGGCGCCAAAGCGAGCGCGCGAGCCAGATCGCGACGGCGCAGAGCGCGACGGCGAGCAGGGCCCATCCGCTCGTGGCGGCCGGTACGTCCACGCGGAGCGTGATCGGCGCGCTCTCGCTGGAGGGATGCCCAGGCTCGTCGCTCTCGTAGCGTGCGACGAGCTCGAGCGAAGGAGCGTCCTCGCGCGCGACGTCGAGCGTCCACTCGAACGCTCCATCGGCGCGTGTGAGCACGGAGCCGCGATGCTCACCGTTGGCGAAGATCCCGATCGCGCGCTCGGGCAAGGGGCCGCTCACGTCGCGGAGCCGCCCGCTCAAACGTGTGCTCGCTCCCACCGCGACCCGGTCGGGCGACGTGAGGTCGATCGTGCTCGCGCGGGTGCGCACGATGGGAATCTCGGTGCGACCCGGCGCGCGAGTCGTGTCCCCGTCGGTGCGCAGCGCGAGGCGACCGGCGCCGGGACCCCCGAGCGATTCGGAGCGCACCTCCAGCTCGAGTCGACCGTCCGCGTCCGTGGTGCCCACGCCGAGCGAACGACCGAGCTCGTCGAGCAGCTCGAGCTCGAGGCCTGCGCCTCCCGCGCTCGACTCGGCGCGCACCCGCACGCGGTGCGTCGGTGCGTCGAGCGAGAGCTCGTTGGCGTCGAGGGCAAGACGCAGCCGCACGTCCGCACGTCGACGGTCGACGACCCGCTCCACCTCGAGGCGCTCGTGACCCTCGTCCCCGCCGAAGATCGCGCGCGCTCGCACCACTTGGTCTTCTTCCAGCGGGAGCGCGACGACGAAGCGTCCTTCGCGATCGGTCCGTACGCGCGTGCGGGAAGTCGGCTCCTCTCCGCCGCTCGAGATCTCCAGCGCGACGTCGCGCGACGCGAGCGGCTGTCCGAGATCGTCGAGCAAGGTGCCGCGGAGCCGAACGCCCGTGCCCGTGAGCTCTCGCGTGAGCTCGAGCCGCGTCTCTGCACGCACGCGAAGCAACGGCTGCGCGTGTGCGACGCCCGTGAGCGCGAGCGAGAGCACGAGTACGACGAGGCGGAGCGGCTCGGTCATCGCGGCGCGTGAAGCGTTTCAGCTTCCTCGAGGGGCTGTCGCCAGCCCCTCCCCCACGGGGCATGAAGCCCCGATGGGGCCCCCTCCCACGAGCCTTCGCTCACTTCGTTCGCTGCGCGCCGTCCGGTAGGGCGGCTTGCGGTAATCGGCCATCAGCGTCTCTTCAGCATCTCTTCCTGGCCGTCCACCCGCAAGCTCGAACCTGCCTCCCGAAGCGGCGAGAGGTCGGGGTGCGCGTCCGTGTCCGACAAACCCCGTTGCTCCATGGGGGGCCTCGAAGCGATACTCGCGCCGCGGGTGAAGCTTCGGGTCCCCGCGGCGTCGAAGGCCCCGCTCCGCGAGGTCGGTGGGTCGCGGAAGAGGAGTGGCGCGTGGGATCGATTCGCAGACGGCTGGGGAGGGCACTGGGGATCGCGGCGTTGTTCGCGTCGTTGCTCTCCTCGTTCGCGGTCGATTCCGCGACCGCCCACGCGCAGGACCAGCGCGTCGACTACCTCGTGCGGCTCCTTCAGACCTCCGATCAGTTCCGTGTGCGCGCTCAGGCCGCGATCTCGCTCGGCCGCGTCGAGGCGAGCGCGCCCGTGATCGCCGCGCTCACGACGGCGCTTCGCGACGATCACCCTGCCGTTCGCACGGCCTCGGCGTCCTCGCTCGAACGGCTCGCCGATCCGAGCGCCCTCGACGCGTTGCAGCCGCTCAAGCGCGATCGCGATCCCGCGGTGCGACGCGCCGCCACCGCTGCGGTTCGCACGCTCGAGCGGATCGCCCGCACCGCCCCGCGCGAGGATCCCACGCCGAGCACGGGCACCGCGCTCTACTACGTCGGCATCGGCAACCCGGGAGCACAAGGAAACGCCGCGAACGCCGCCACGCTCCGCCGCGCCAAGGAGATCCTCGCTCGTCTCGCGCGTGAGCTCGAGGGAGTCGAGGTCGCGCCCGACGGTGAGACCAACGCTGCCGCGCAGCGCGTGATCCAGCGCCGCAACCTGACGGGCTACTACCTCGACAGCTCGGTGGTGAGCCTCGGCGAAGCAGGAGGCGGCACGCGCGCGGTCGTCTCGGTGATCCTCAACACGTATCCGGGTCGCGACATGCGCGCGATCCTCCAGGGCTCCGCGACCGTACCGGGTGCGACGGGCCCGGCCGCTCAGGAGCAGGCCCTCGAAGGGGCGCTGCGCGGCGCGTTGCGACGTCTGCCGCAGGCCATGGCGGCCAGTCGGCGCTGAACCTTCGTCGGCCGCGGACCCGGCCGACCGAGAACCTTCGTCGCAGATTTGTATTCGAGCGAGCGCACGACGTACGATCGGTAGCAAACGGGAGACATTGCATGTCGGCCAACGCAGAGACCCGGCCCGTTCCGCAGGGCGCGCCGCCCAAGCGCCGCCTCCGGAACTACCTCCTCGATACGCGCTTTCAGCTCAAGTACACGGGGATGGTCATGATCGTGACCGTGGCGGTCGCGAGCGTGCTCGGGTGGTTCGCGTACGATCACTCGCGCGGCCAGACCGAATCGATGTCGCTCACGATCGCGATGCAGCCGGATCTCAACCCGGATGCGGCGGCCGATCTCGAGGGCTGGGCGCGCGCCGAGGACACGAAGGTGCTCTGGAGCATCATCCTCGGCATCCTCGGCCTCGCGATCGCCCTCGGCTTCACCGGCATCATCGTCACCCACAAGCTCGTCGGGCCGGCCTACAAGATGCGCCTGCTGCTCAACCAGGTCGCCGAAGGCAAGCTCAAGCTCCAAGGCCGCCTGCGAAAGGGCGACGAGCTCCAAGAGCTCTTCGAGGCCTTCGCCAACATGGTGGAGTCCCTCCGCGAGGCGCAGGCTCGTGAAGTGGCCGAGCTCGACGCCGCGATCGCACACGCGAAAGAGGCGGGCATCGACGAGCGCGATCTGCGAGCGATCCAAGAGGTCCGCGATCGCATGAACGCCGCACTGGACTGAGGGCGCGGCCGCAACTGGACATCGACCGCGACGCTCGGTCGACGCCTGGTCACTCGACGACGCAATGCTCGTCCGGTGGTCGGCCGATGCTCACCCGGTCGACGTCACGTCGGCGCGCCGCTCACGCTCGATGGCCGTGCGATCGCGGTCGATGCGATCGCGGTCGATGCGATCGCGGTCGATGCGATCGCGCGACGGCGAGGACGTGAGAGCGATGGTCCGCGCTAGAACGCGTCTTCGCACCAATCGAGCTCGAGGCGATCGCCGCGCGCGACGATGCCGACTGCGTCGAAACGAACGCGGACGCCCCGCAGGTCGGGTCTCGCGGCGAGCCACGTCGCGGTCGCCCGCCGGATCCGGGCGACCTTCTTGGCGTCGATCGTCTCGAGCGGCGCGCCGAAGGCGTCGGTCGAACGTGCGCGCACCTCGACCACCACGAGCAGATCGCGCTTGCGGGCGATCACGTCGAGCTCGAGGCGGCCGACCCGAACGTTGGTGCCCAAAACGAAGAAGCCGCGCCCCACGAGGAGCGCGGCCACTTCCGCCTCGGCGCGACGCGCGAGCGTCTGGCGTGCTTCGGTCACTCCGCGGGCGCGGTGCTCTCGCGAACGCAGTAGCCGCCGCGGATACCGTCGCCGCCGAGCACGAGGAGATCCTCGACGCAGGTGAAGCCCGAGCCGCAATCGCAGGTCGGGGTGTCGGAGCCCGCGGGAGCCTGGCAGCGGCAGGTGCAGTACACGCGCTCTTCGATCTGGTCCTCCGAGGGGAACCGACCGCAGTCGGGCTGCATCGCGGCCTCGCACTGCTCACGCGACGTGGAGGGATCGAGGGTCGCCGGAGCGCCTTCGCCGGCCATGTAGACCATGCAGACGCGCGTACGGCACTGGACCGAGCTCGTCTCGAGGTAGGCCTCGCCCTGGAGGAAGCCGCCCGGCGGCGTCGCCTCGGGGATGCACGGGTCGCCCACCGGCGCGTCTGCGCATCCGGTCAGGACGAGAGAAGAGAAGGCGAGAACGCAGAACAGTCGCCGAAATGTCTTCATTGGCTCCTCACGTGGGACCCCACAGCAGCCCCAAGGATCGAGCCCGCCCAATTCGCGGCGGGGTGGTGGGTCCATCGGCTACGTCGGAACGGGCCGGCGGCTTTTCCACGGGCGGGGACCCTACTCAGCGCGCCGACGCCATGTCAAGCGTGCAGAATCGCGAAGTTGGCTCTCCAAAGACCCCCTTGACAATCGAAACGGGCGGTTTCTATCATCGCCGCCCGACTGAGGTGCAAGGCTTCGACTTCGTTGAACTTTTTGGTTTCTCTCGCGATTTGGGCTCCGGTGTCCGGGGCGCGAGGGGTTCCAGAGCGGGGCGAGCGCCGATGCATCACGAGGAGCGAACGATGAGGCGTAGCGGACGATGGACGTGGACGGCCGTGACGGTGGCCCTGCTCGCAGGAGCCGTCACCTCGACCACGGCTGCGCAAGACATGCAGTTTTCGCTGGACGAGACCGGTCAGCCGCCGGCGCCTCCGGCGGAAGGACCGCCGAGCGAGGCTTTGGCCAACGCGCTCCGGCTCTATCAACAAGAGCGCTACCAGGAAGCTGCCGTGCAGTTCCAGCGCGTGGTCGAGGGTGAATCCCAAGACGCGCCGGCGAACGTGCAGAAGGCGCAGTTCTTCCTCGGGAAGTGCCTCTATCACCTGCGCTACTACCAGTCCGCGCTCGCGATCTTCGACGAGATCGGTCAGCAGGGGCAGGGCCACCTCTACTTCGGTCAAACGCTGCAGTGGCTGGCGCAGCTCGCCTCTCAGTTGCCGGAGCCCGCGGGCATCATCGAGAAGGTCGGCCGCTACGGCGTCGATCAGCTCGAGCAGTTCAACACGGCGGAGAGCCAGGAGCTGTACAACGAGCTGCTCTACATCATGGGCCGCTACAAGTACGGCCAGGGTGAGTTCGAAGAGGCGATCGCCCTCTTCCAGCGGGTCGCGGCGGAGTCGCCGTTCTACGTGAAGGCGCGCTTCTTCGACGGCATCGCGCACATCCGCATGCGCCGCGCGCGTCCCGCGATCGCCGCCTTCCGCGCGATCATCGACGCGATCGACGAGGGCAACGTCGAGGGCGTCGAAGACGAAGATCGCATGCGCAACCTCGCGTGGATCTCGCTCGGACGCGTCTACTACACCGCCGGAAACCGGACTGACGCGGAGACGGGCGACCGCACGATCGACGGTCGACTCCTCGGTCAGGCCGTCGAGGCCTGGAACACGGTCGACCAGGGCAGCGAGTACTGGCTCGACGCGCTCTTCGAGACGAGCTGGGCCTTCTTCCTCGCGGACGAGTACAGCCGCGCGCTCGGCAACATCCACACGATCTTCTCGCCGTACTTCGCCGACTCGTACTACCCCGAGGCGCTCGTGTTGAAGGCCGTGACCTTCTTCGTGAACTGCCAGCTGGAGAACGCGGAGGCGATGATCGGCCAGTTCCACGAGCGCTACGATCCCGTGCGCACGGAGCTCGAGACGATCCTCGGCCAGTTCCAGGACAACACGCAGTTCTTCGGCTTCCTGCAGCAGGTGCGCGCGGGTGAAGCGAACCTCTCGCCGACCGTGCGCGGCATCGTCTCGTCGGCGCTCGCCGATCGCGACGTGCTCCGCAACATCGAGTACGTCCGCGTGCTCGAGGGCGAGGAGCAGCGCCTCTCGTCGTCGCCGCAGGAGTTCCAGAACAGCTCGCTCGGCGGCCGCATCCTTCAGGACGTCGCCGTCGCGAAGTCGTTCGCCGTCGATCAGACGGGTGACATCGCGCGCGGTCGTTACACCCGTCTCATCGACGAGCTCGCCGACCTGAGCAACCAGATCGACACCGTCGAGCTCGAGATCGCCACCGCGATGCGCGGCGAGCTCGACCAAGAGCTGCAGGACCAGATGACGGACGCCACCGGCTCTGGCGGCGGCGACGTCGAGGTCGACGAAGAGCACCAGCTCTGGCCGTTCCGCGGCGAGTACTGGCGCGACGAGCTCGGCTTCTACCGTCAGCAGGTCACGAACCGGTGCGGGAGGTGATCGCGATGCGTCCGATGCTAGGAAAGACCCTCACGATCGCGGCCCTCGCAACGGCTGCGCTCGCGCTGGGCGATACGGCGTTCGCGCAGGAAGCCACGCGGAACGCGTCGAGCGGCGGCGTGTGCATCGCGAGCACGGTGCAAACCGAGATCAACGCCTGTCCTTCGGGCGCTCCGAGCGGGCGTGCGGCGGGACCGGGGGCGTCCGAGGCGCCGCGAAGCCGTCTGCGTACGGCGGCGCCGGAGAAGCAGGCCGAGACGAAGCAGGGACCGACCGGTCCGGGCTTCGAGATCGACCCGTCGACTCGCCGGAACCGTCAGCAGGTCCAGGCGCGCCAGCAGGAGCTGCTCCAGCGCGAGGTCCGCATCCTCAACCGCCTCGTGCAGAACACGCGGCAGAACAACCCGCAGCGCCCGGACATCCTCCTGCGTCTCGCGGAGACCTACTTCGAGATGCAGACCGCACTCAACGCGCGTGTCCGCAGCTTCGACGAGCCGATCTTCAACGCGTGTCAGCGTCAGAAGAACGCGGCCCAGTGCCGTGAGCAGCGGCAGGGACAGCGGACGGCGACCGAGCAGCTCGCCGAGGCGCGTCAGCAGGCGATCCGCACCTACGCGATCCTGGTGAACGATCACCCGGACTACGCGCGTATGGACGAGGTGCTCTTCTCGCTGGCCTTCGGTCTCGAAGAGCTCCGCGAGCACGAGCGCGCGCGTCAGGTCTACCACCGGCTCATCAAGGGGTATCCGCAGAGCCGATTCATCCCGCACGCCTACCTGAGCTTCGCGGAGTTCTTCTTCGCCGAGGGCGACATGACCCCGGCGCTGCAGTTCTACGGGAAGGTCACGGAGTTCCCGCCCGATCGGAACCCGATCTACGGCTACGCGCTCTACAAGTCCGCCTGGGCCCACTACAACCAGGAGAACTTCCGCGGCGCGCTCCAGTCGTTCGTCGAGACGATCGAGTTCGCGACCGCGAACCCGAACGCGACCGACGCGGCGAACCTCGCGCGCCAGTCGCGTCGTGAGCTCGTGCTTCCGTACGCGATGGTCGGCACGCCGTCGCGCGCGCTGGAGTTCTTCCGACGGTACGCGACGAGCGACGAGCAGGCCCTCGAGATGCTCGAGAGCCTCGCCGAGCTCTACTTCGACACCGGTCAATGGCAGAACACGATCGCCGTCTACCACAACCTCATGTCGACGGCGCCGAACAGTCACAAGCTCTGTTACTGGCAGTCGCGCGTGACCAACGCGGTGATCTCGAGCAAGCCGAAGGACGATCAGGTGACGGAGCTCCGTCGCATGGTCGACCTCTACGACAGCTTCGTGAGCGGCAGCCATCCCGCGGAGGCGGTCAACGAGTGCAAGTCGGCGACCGCGCAGATCCTCGCGTGGCTCGCGACCAGCTGGCACCGTGAGGCGATCGGCACCGAGCAGCAGCCCGGAACGAACGACCGCAGCACGATGCAGCTCGCGACGCGCCTCTACGAGCTGCTCATCCAGCGCTTCCCGGACCTCGAGTCCCTCGAGTTCCCGGAGATCGCGCGTGAGGATTGGCCGACTCAGTACAAGGTCGCCTACTACTACGCCGAGCTCCTCTGGAAGATGGAGGACTGGGCGCGTTGTGGTCCGGCGTTCGACAAGGTCGTCGAGCTGAACCCCTCGGGCGAGTACACGAGCGACGCCGCGTACGCGGCAGTGCTCTGTTACAACAACCTGTACCAGCAGCAGTACGAGGGGCGCGAACGTCAGACGCGTGAGGAAGCGGCCGCCGCGTCGTCGCGAGGCAATCGTCGCGGTCGTCGCGGTCGGCAGGCGCAGGAAGAAGCGCCGCCCGAGAACCAGTATGCCCAGCGGGAGTTCACGGACCTCGAGCGCGGCATGCTCAACGCCTTCCAGCGCTACGTCTGCTTCGTGAACAACAGCGAAGATCTGCCGCAGATCAAGTATCGCCGCGCGCGTATCTACTACGAGGCGAACCACTACCAAGAGGCGGCGGTCTTGTTCAAGGACATCGCCTGGAACCACCGCGACAGCGAGCTCGCCGAGTACGCAGCGAACCTCTACCTCGACTCGCTCAACGTGATGGGATCTCAGATCGAGCCCAACCGCGTGGAGTGTCTGAACGAGCTCGAGGCGGCGATCGATCCGCTCAACGGGTTCTACTGCAACACGGACGCGGCTCGGGCGTCGCACCCCGACCTCTGCGGTGTGCTCACGACGCTGAAGTGCAACGTCTTGCGAAAGCAGGCCGAGGCCTACGGGAACAACGACCAGCACAAGCGCGCGGCCGGCCAGTACGTCCGCATCTTCCGCCGGCACCAAGAGTGCTCGGAGGAAGAGGGCTTTGCGATGGACGAGGTCCTCTACAACGCCGCGATCCACTTCGAGGCGGCGCGCCTCCTCGGGCGTGCGATCCAGGTCCGCAACGTGCTCATCGAGCGCTTCCCCGAGAGCCAGTGGGCCAAGCGCGCGCTCTACCTCGTGGGCGCGAACTTCCACGCGCTCGCGTTCTACGAGCAGGCGGCGAGCTACTACGAGCGCTTCGCGACGCGCTTCCCGGGGGAGGACGGATCGTCCTGCACCGAGGAGCAGATCGCGGGCAACGCGTGTCCGAAGGCGCACGAAGCGCTCGAAGCCGCGGTGTTGTTCCGCATCGGCCTCGGCCAGACGGAGCAAGCGGTCGACGACGCGCGGCTCTTCGAGCGCAACTACAAGCGCAACTTCCCCGCCGAGACCGCGCGCGTGAACTACGCGATCGGGACGATCTACGAGCGGGAGGCCAACTGGCAGGCGGTCGCGCGTCACTACCGCGACTTCCTCCGGAACCACCGGCGGCAGGCGCTCCCGAACCAGGTGGTTCGCGCGAACGTGCTGCTCGGTCGCGCACACTGGGAAACGAACGACAAGAACACCGCAGCACGTCACTTCCGCGACGCGATCGCGGCGTTCCGTGATGCGGCCGGCGAGATCAGCCGACTCGAGGTCGATGACGCGACCAAGGTCACGTACCTCAAGGAAGCGCTCGACGCGGCGGCGGAAGCCACGTTCTACCTCGCGGATCTGAAGTACGCCGAGTTCCGAGCGATTCGGTTCCCGCGTTACTCCGGCGGCCGCAGCCTCGAGCGGGTCAACCGCTGGGCGCAGACCGAGTTCATGGCGTGGATCCAGCAGAAGCAGACGTCGCTCCAGGCGACCGAGGCGGAGTTCAACAAGATCGCGGAGCTCCAGGTGACCGTGCGTGAGGGGCTGCCGCCGCTCACGTCGCCGCCGTGGCTCATCGCGGCCGCCGCTCGAATCGGTCAGATGTACATCTCGATCATCGACGCGGTTCAGGAAGCGCCCATCCCCGAAGAGATCGAGAACGACCCCGAGCTCTTCGACATCTACGTCGGTGCGTTCGACGAGCCGCTCGAGCCCGTCCGTGCGCAAGCGGTCGACAAGTTCGAGTTCTGCTTGAGCACCGCGACCAACGTCCGCTGGTTCAACGAGTACTCGCGCATCTGCGAGTCCGAGCTGAACCGACTCGACCCGCGCCGCTACCCGGTGGCTGCGGAGCTTCGTGGCGGCGCGACCTTCGTCTACGGCGGCGTCGGTCGCCCGGGCACGGTCGAGCTCGTGACGACGGAAGACGACGCCGACCTCGGCGGAGACTCGGGCGGGGATACCGCCGCGGGAGGTGCGCAATGAACCGTTGGCTTCAAAGCGCGCTGATGCTCGCGCTCGGAGGCGTCGTCGCGTGTGGCGGCGGCGGAGAGAACGGCGGCGGTGGCGGCGGTGGACCCGCGGCGACCACGGAAGGTGGCGACACCATCCGCTCGGCCACCGGTGACGCAGTCAGCGTGCAGGCCCACAACCACTGGACGGAGGCGGTCGCCCTCGTCCAGGCGGGTCGCACGCAGGGCTGGAACGCCGAGCGTTGCGATGCGGCGCTCGGGAAGCTCGACGACGCGATCGATGCGCAGGGCAACTTCGCCGAGGCGCTCTACATGAGCGGCATGGTGACGGAGGACTGCGGTCGCGACGGCGCGCGTGGCTTCTACGAGCGCGCGCTCGCGGCGGCCGAAGCGGCCCGGACCCGCAACCAGAACCGAACGGTCGGCAACGGTCCGCTCTGCAAGTCGCGCGTCGCACTCGGTCTGATGGACCTCGCGGGCGGGAACCAGGCCGCGGCGATGGCGGCGTTCCAGCGTGCGGTGCGTGAAGACGCGCAGTGCACGTCGGGCTACACCAACCTCGCGATCATCCAGCGTCAGCAGGGTGGGCAGCAGGAGGAGGAGGCGCTCCGCAACCTGCGTCGCGCGCTCGCCATCGAGTCGGACTACCTCCCGGCCTTCAACCAGATGGCGCTCCTCTACTACACGCGCGGTCGCGCGCGCGGAGGCAAGGCGTCGCTCGACCTCGCCGAGGTCGTGTGCCGTCAGGCGCAGCTCATCGATCGGAACTACGCCCCCATCTACAACACGTGGGGTCTGGTCAAGATCGAGAAGGGCGACGTCATCGAGGCGCTCCGGTTCTTCCAGCGCGCGATCGAGCTCGACTCGAGCATCTTCGAGGCGCAGATGAACTTCGGCGCGATCACGCTCTCGTTCCGCGGCTATCAAGACGCTCAGCGCGCGTTCGCTCGCGCAGTCGAGCTTCAGCCGCGCAACTACGAGGCGCACATCGGTCTCGGAGCCGCGCTTCGTGGGCTCAACCAGTTCGCGGAGGCGAAGGCGGAGTACGAGCGAGCGCAAGCGATCGACGGCAACCGTCCCGAAGCGATCTTCAACCTCGCGCTGCTTCACCAGGACTACCTGGGTGGCAGCTCGATGGACGAGACGATCGGCAACCTCAACCGCGCGAAGGAGCTGTATCAGCAGTTCCTCGCGAAGGCGGGCGCGGCGCCGCAGTGGGCGGAGACGGTCGAGACCGTGAGCCGCCGCTGTCGCTACGAGCGTGATCGTCGGGGTCGCGAGAGCGTGCGTCCCGCGGGCTGCCGGCCGGGTCGCGTGCAGAACATCGAGCGCACCATCGAGGCTCTCCGCGAGGCGGCCGCGATGCAGGCGGAGGCGGATCGGATGCAGCGCGAGGCTGCGCAGCAGCAGCAGCAGCAGGCGCCCGCGCCGCAGTGAGTCGAACATCGGCCCCGCGAGAGCGCGGAGCCGATGAGTTGAATGAAGAGAGCCCGCTTCGGCGGGCTTTTTTCATGCGCTTGCGTCGCAGGCGATACACCCCGGCCGAGCCTCGCGTGACGGCGATCTAGAGCCTGATCCAGGATCGGCGTCGGCGCTTCGCGCCCTGGGCACGCACCCTGAGGCATCCACTCGCGCTCGAAAATACCCGGCATTTCCTTCGGCGAGCGGATGCCCCATGGCACGCACCCAGACCACGAATCACTCAACGCCGATCCTGGATCAGGCTCTAGAGCACGAGCCCATGCCGTCCGACCGACATCGGGAAGCACTTCCGGAAACATCCCTCGACGAGCGTGCAGTGCGTGGGTATCGCGAAGAACCCGAGCATCGGCGCGCACGCGATCACCGGGCAGGATCCCGAGCGACCAGGGAACACGATGAACGCACGTTCGCTCGAGCTGGGGGCAAGTCTCGCCTTGGCGAGCTTGCTCTCGATGCGCGTGATGGGGGCTCACCCGTGTGCTTTCTCAAGGAGCGCGGAACCTCCGCGGAATCCGAGTGTCGGAGCCGGTGAGAACTGTGCAGGTCACGGCCGGTGGTCGTTGACCGAATCGAATGGGCGAGGGTAGGATGCGCCGGCTTCCGACCCTGAATGCAAGCGCAGGGCTCGAGCCCGTGAGAGCGGGCGGTGCTGGAGGTAGTCGTGGTGAAAATGCTCCGAATGATGGCGATGATGGCAGTCCTCGGCCTCGGCCTCGTTGCTCCGGCGAGCGCGCAGGACGCGGCGGGCGGTGGCGATGCCACCACCTACGACTTCGACGACGATCTCGTCGCGGGCGACCTCGTGCGCCCGGATGGCGAGCTCCTCAACGTTCGTCGTCGCGGTCGCCGCTCGTCGCTGATCCGTGTTCGCGAGCACTTCATTCCCGAGATGCTCAAGTCCGTCGAGGACCTCTGAGCCCTACCTCCGAAACACGGAGCTGAACGCAGCCGCAAGACGGCCCACCGGAGGCGATGGTGAGCAACAACATTCCGATGACGTTCCGGATCTACTCGGGAGACGAGTTGGTCCGGACGGAGACGCTGACCCAAGACATCATCAAGGTCGGCAAGCTGCCCTCGAGCCACCTACGCATCGACGACGACAACGTCTCGCGCATGCACGCGGTGATCGAGGTGACGGGGCCCGACGAGATCTTCATCATCGATCTCGGCTCGGCCTCCGGCACCGTCGTGAACGGCAAGAAGGTCAACAAGTGCAAGCTGCAGCATGGCGACGAGGTCATGCTCGGTGACACGCGCGTCGTGGTGGAGATCGGCGCGGCCGGGGCGGAGGACGATCCGACGATGGTCGCGTCCGACGCGCCCGCGACGCCCCCGCCGGCACCGGCGGCGGCTCCGAAGCCGGCCGTGCCGAACCCGTTCGCGGCGAAGGCGCCCGCGCCTCCCTCCGTCCCCAACCCGTTCGCAGCGGCGGCGGCGGTGATGAACCCGCCGGCTTCGTCGGGCGGTCACGGTGGCCACGGCG
>ERZ761602.6300-NODE-6300-length-13392-cov-15.235285_pt1 | contig 13392 bp, 8 predicted proteins | sample MGYA00512165_ERZ761602 | MGnify/ENA primary metagenome ERZ761602 (study PRJEB28899, sample SAMN02445085) | bioreactor sludge metagenome | biome: EBPR sludge; isolation source: Thorneside wastewater treatment plant | place: Australia: Brisbane, Thorneside...
AGGGAGATCGAGAGGGAGATCGAGAGGGAGATCGAGAGGGAGATCGAGAGGGAGATCGAGAGGGAGAAGCTGGCCGTGCTCGCTCAGGGCGGCGTTCCATCACCGACGAGAAGCATCGCGCGGCCTGGCGCGCGGCTACGCCCTCGTCCATCCCGGCTCTGCCACACGTTGCACGATCGCCGCCCCGGCCCCGCACATCTCCTCGCCGCTAGCGCACCCGCCGGAGGGGCGGCCGGCGCGGGGGGCACAGGATCGCGAACGCGTCGCGCATGGAGCGTGACCGACGCGGCCTCCACCGTCCGCGCCACCCGGACCTCCGTCTCCGCGGCGGCACCCCACACCACCACCGCCGCTGGCGCGGCGGGCGCGCTCCGTGCGCGCGCGGAGCGATCCGGCCCCGCGCCGAGCCGCCCCGGGGCTGCGCTGTCTCCTCGCTCGCTTCGCACGCTCGCCACGTCTCCTTCGACTCGCCGTCGCTTGCGCTCCGGCTCGCTCAGGATGAACGGCGAGGTCTCCCTCTCCCTCTCCCTCTCGCTCTCCGCCCCGCCCGCCCCGTCAGTTCAACCGCGTCCCCGCGACATCCCGGATCGTATCCGCGAACACCCCCGGCACCTCCTCCTGCAGGAAGTGCCCGGCGTCGGTTCGCATCACGCGTGCATCGCCGCGCAGCCGCGCCAGATGCGACACCACCGAGCCGAGGATCGGATCGCGCATCCCCCAGACCAGCGACACCGGCGCCTGCAGCGACGTGAACGCACGCTCGCACCGCTCGAGCGCCGGGATCGACGGATGCTCGGGCGAGTCGGGCACCATGCGCGCCAGCGCGAGCGGACCGGTGCGATCGCGCACGCGACGCAGCGGCCACATGTAGCCGAGCGCGGCCTTGCCCAGGATGCTCGTCTTCTTGCCCTGCGCCAGCGTCATCAGGTTCTGCGGGAAGCCGCCGAGCCTGAACACCGCGTCGCTCACCAGCGGCATCCGCGCGAAGCGGTGGAAGGCGGTCGGCTTGAAGCCGGCGCGCGGCGGCCCGACGACGGTGTTGCCGAGCACGAGCCCCTTCACCCGCGCCATGCGCTCGCTCGCAGCGTAGAGCGCGATCGGCCCACCCCAGTCCTGACCGACGAGCGTGACGTCACCGGGCGCGACCTCGTCGAGCAGCCGCCCGAACCACGTCCCGTGCGCCGCGAGCGAGTGCGCCTCGGCGTCGCGTGGCTTGTCCGACAGCCCGAGCCCGACGAGATCGGGCACGACGAGGCGCAGGCCCTCGCCCGCGAGCTCGGCGACGACCTTGCGCCACAGGAAACCCCACGACGGGTTGCCGTGCAGCATCACCACCGTCGGGCCGCTGCCCCACTCCGCGACGTGCATGCGCACACCGCCGACATCGACCATCGAGCGGCGCATCCCCGCCGGGAACATCGCCTCGAGCCAGTCCGGCATCTCGGGAACGAGCATCGCCCGCGGACCATACGCTACCCTCGTACGCCTTGCACCGCACCGCGCTCGCCGCCGGCCTCCTGTTCGCCTCCGGTGCGTGCGGCCTCGTCTACGAGGTCGCGTGGGCGCGCCAGCTCGGCCCGCTGCTCGGTCACACGGCCGACGCCGCGGCGGTCGTCGTCGCGTCGTACTTCGTCGGGCTCGCCGCCGGCGCGGCGATCGGCGGCCGCCTCGCCGTGCGCATGCGCCGCCCGCTCCTCGGCTACGCCATCGCCGAGGCGATCGCCGCGCTCTGGGCGCTCGCCCTCGCGCCGCTCCTCGAGCTGACCGGCGCCGCCTCGCTCGCGCAGACGCTGCACGACGCCGGTCCGGCGACCAAGCTCGTCGCGCGCGCGGGCGTGGCGCTGGTCGCGCTCCTGCCGGCGACGATCGCGCTCGGCACGACGATCCCGCTCGTCGCCGCGCACACGCGCACGCTCAAGAGCGCGTCGTGGGCGTACGCCGCCAACCTCGCCGGCGCCGTCGCCGGCACCGCGCTGGCGACCTTCTACCTGCTCGGCTCGCTCGGCGTGTCGGCCACGAACCACGTCGCCGTCGTGATCGCGCTGGTCACCGCGGTGGTCGCCGCGGTCACGGCCGCTCGCGCCAGCCCGTCGCCCGTCCCGGCACCGACGCCGGCCGACGCGCGCCCCTCGTCGCCCGCGACCCGCGACGCCTCGCTCGGCGTCGCCCTCGCGATCCTCTCCGGCCTCGGCTCGGCGATCGCCCAGGTCCTCTTCACGCGCGCGCTCGCCCTCACCTTCCACAACTCGACCTACACCTTCGGCGCGGTGGTCACGGCGTTCCTCCTCTCCCTCTCCGCCGGCGCCGCGCTCGCCGCCCGCACCCGCGCCACGCTCCGCACCGCCGCGATCGCCGCGCTCGTCGCCGCGATCCTCCTCCCCGGCGGCGTCATCACGCTGTGGGCGACGACGCAGGGCCTCGGCTACTTCAGCGCGTTCGGCGACTTCGCGGGCTACCTCGTCTCCGCGCTCGGCCTCGCCGTCCTCATCGTCGCGCCGGCCGTGACCGCGATGGCGATGCTCCTGCCGCTGGCGTGGCGCCTCGCCGGCCCCGACGACGCGTCGGGTCGAGAGACCGGCCACACGATCGGACGCCTCACCGCCGCCAACAACCTCGCCGGCGCCGCCGGCGCGCTCCTCGCCGCGCTCGCCCTGGTCCCGGCGCTCGGCCTGTGGAACTGCTTCGCGCTCGTCACCGCGCTCTACGCGATCACGGGCGCCCTGCTCGCGCACCGCGCGAAGCTCCACCGCGCCATCGTCGTCACCGCGCTCGCCGCCGCCGCGATCGTCGCCGCCGTCGCCCGCCCGGTGCCGCAGCCTCGCCAGGGCGACCGCGTGCTCACGCGCTGGGAGACCCGCTACGGCTGGCTCGAGGTCCACGAGGACCGGCGCGGCGAGCGCCGCCTCCGCCACAACATCCACTATGGCCTCGCGTCGTCGGACAGCGATCTGCGCCAGCGGCGCGTGGGCCAGCTCCCGCTGCTCCTCCATCCGTCGCCGCGGCGTGCGCTGTTCTTCGGCCTCTCCACCGGCATCACCGCCGGCGGCGCGCTCGCCGATCCGCGCCTCGAGCGCCTCGACGTCGTCGAGCTCATCCCCGAGGTCGTCCACGCCGCGCGCGCGTTCGCGGCGTGGAACGGCGGCGTGCTCGACGATCCGCGCACGCGGATCCACGTCGGCGACGCGCGCTTCTGGCTGCGTGGCGCGCGCGCGCGCTGGGACGTGATCGTCACCGACCTGCACAAGCCCTGGGAGAGCCACGCCGGCTACCTCTACACGGTCGAGCACTACCGCGAGGTCGCCCGCCATCTCGCGCCCGGCGGCCTCCACGTGCAGTGGCTCGCGCTGTGGCAGGTCGCCGAGGCCGACGTCGCGCTCATCGCCGACACGACGCGGGCCGTCTTCCCCACCGTCGTGCTCGTCCGCGGCGACGACGCGCGGCGCTGGGGCCTGCTCGCCATCATCGCGTCCGATCGCCCGCTCACCGTCGACGGCACCGACTTCGCGCGCGCCGCCGCCGCGCTCGCGCCGCCCCCGCGCCACCCCGATCGCCTGCTCGCCACGCCGCGTCGCCTCGTCGAGCTCTACGTCGGCGACTGGCCGCTGCGCCCGGGCGCGACGCTCAACCGCGACGACTCGCTGCGCCTCGAGCTCGACGCGCCGAAGCGCGATCGCTCGAACCTGACGCTCACGGGCGATCGCCTCGTCGACGTCTACCGGCGGGTGTGGAGCCGACTCGCGCGCGTCGAGCTCGCGTACACGCCGGCGCCCGGGGAGCACCCGTGGGACGCCGAGTACGGCCTACGCCAGCAGATGGGCGCGGCCGGCGAGGATGGAACGCCGCCCGAGTAGGCGGGGCCACCGCGGCTCACCAGTCGTCGCCGCCACCATCGTCATCGCGACGCCGACGGCCGCGACCGCCGCCACCCTCTTCGCCGCGCCCGCGATCGCGATCCCGATCGCGACGGCCACCGGCACCACGCCGGCCATCCGCCGCGCCCGGAGCACCGGGTCCCGGAGGGGGCGCGCCACCGAAGCCGCCGGGGCGTGGGCCGCCGAAGCCACCACCACCACCGCCGGGCGCACCGTAGCCGCCGCCGGGACGGCCACCGCCGCCGCCGCCACCACCGTAGCCACCGCCACCCGCGCCACCACCGCCGCCGAAGCCGCCGGGACGCGGGCCGCCGTACGGTCGCGGACCACCCGGACCACGAGCCTCACGTTCGCGCGCCTCGTTGATGCGGAGGTTGCGACCGTCGAGCTCGGCGCCGTCGAGCTCCCGGAGCGCTTGCTGCGCGAACTCCGGCGTCGTCATCTCGACGAACGCGAAGCCTCGCGAGCGGCCGGTCTCGCGATCCATGATGATGGATACGCTCGCGACCTCGCGCCCGTTGCTCGCGAACAACTCCCGCAGCGACTCCTCGTTCGTGTTGTAATTCAGATTGCCCACGTAGAGCTTCGTGCCCATTGACGTCTCGGTCTCCGCGTTGTCAGGTTCGGTCGTCGGTTCGGTGATGGTGCTGGTTCCAGGCTTCGAAGCGTGGGGTTGAGCGAAGCCGGCGCAATTCCACTCTATCACAAGGGCCTGGTCGCCCTCGCGCAAGCCTCTGGCGTGACAGCGGTGTCGCGGAGGGTAGGCTCGCCGCCGACTGACCCGATGCAAACCCGCGTAGCGCCTGATCGCGGGCTGGCATCGGGGTTGCCAAGACCCACCCCCATGGCTCTCGCCGCCTGCCCTGCCTGCGCCGGCCTGGTCCCCGCCAGCCGGTCCCGCTGTGTCCATTGCGACGCTCCACTGACCACCTCCACCGCGGGGCGCTGGCGCTGGGTCCGCCGCCTGCTCGCCACCACGACCGCGGCGGCCGCGACCATCACGCTGATGGCCTGCTACGGTGGACCGTCGGTCGTCGACGACTGCGTCGATCGGGACGGCGATGGCTGGTTCCCGGGCTGCTACGACGAGCCGTGCGATCCTCGCGAGGATCCCTACTGCGACTGCAACGACGGCAACCCCGACGTGCACCCGGGCGCACCCGATCCGATCGGCGATGGGATCGACTCCGACTGCTCGGGCGACGACGGCCCGGCGAAGTGCGGCGACGGGCCCTGCCCGGACGCGGCCTATTACCCCGACGCGCCGCCCGACACACCCGACCCGCCCGACGCGACCATCACACCCGACGCTGCCACCACACCCGACGCCATGCAGCCGGAGTGATACTCTGGCGGCGGGGTCGTCGAGATGCCGCCGCTACCCTATCCGCACCGGGTCGCATTCCTGGCCGCGACACTCGCGCTGCCCGACGACCCGGCGATGACCTTGCCCGACGACGCGGCCCCGCCGCTGTCGTACGCGAAGCTGCTCGGCGCGCTCGTCGCCGACCAGCTCGCCCGTCACCCGATCGTCAGCGTCCTCGACTTCGACGATCAGCAGCTCGTCGACGCGAGCGATCGCCTGCTCGACGCGCAGCACCCCGACGCGGCCGCGACGATCGACGCGCTCTTCCGCCTCGCGCGGCGTGACGAGGTCCTCTGGCTCGAGGTCGACCTCACGACCACCGCGCCCGTCACCCTGCGCTCGCGCCGTCCCCACGCGGCCGACGAGCAATGGACGGCCGCCGATGGCACGCTCGACGAGCGCATCGGCGCCTGCATCCAGGCGTGGCTCGCGGCGCGCCGACTGCCGCCCGCGTCGCCCCTCCCCGACTTCGACGAAGGCGATCTACGCCTCGCCGCCGCGCGCCTCGAGCGCGCGGTCGCCGCGTCGACGCCCTCCGACGAGGACCCCGACCCCGCGATCCCCGAGGAGCTCCTGGCGCCGCCCCCGCGCCTCGGCGTCGCGTTCCTGCGCGCGCTGCACAACCTCTCGCGCAGCGATCCGCGCGCGATCGACGCGCGCATGCTCGCGCTCGATCCCGATCACCTCGCGGCGCGGCGCAACCGCATCCTCGCCAACCTCGGCCAGCCCGGTGCGTCGCGCCGCGACCTGCTCGCGATCACCGAGGCGGCGCCGATGTTCGGCAAGCCGCACCTCGCGATCCACGGCGACGAGCTCGATCACGCCCACGGCGAGGAGAGCCCGTCGCTGCGCCACCAGGGCCTCGCGGCGATGCTCCTGCCCTCGAACCCGCGCGCGTGCTGCAACTACGGCGCGCAGCTCCGCGAGGCCGGCCGCCCCGAGGAGGCCGCGCGCTGGTTCGATCGCGCGCTCGCCGTGCGCCCCGGCCATCCCGGCGCCGAGCTCGACGCGATCCGCGCGCTGCGCGAGTGCCAGCGGCCGGGCGCGACCTACGCCGAGACCGTGCGGCGCGCGAGCGCGGCGCTGGCGGCGTGGAAGGGCGGTGGCGTCGCGCCCGGCGAGTGGGCGGTGAAGTACCACGCCGGCATGCTGATCGCGGGCGCGCTCGTCGACGTCGGGCGGCTCGACGACGCGATCGGCATCGGCACCGACACCATGGCCGACTTCCTCGATCCCGAGGGCGGCGACAGCTTCCGCTGGGCACAGGAGCGGTTGCACGAGTGGAACCACGATGCCGAGCTGTTCGCCCGCGCCTACGCGTGGGAGGGCTTCCACCGCGGCGAGCTCGGCCGCGTGCTCACCGGGCTCGCGCGCGCGCGGCTGGCGTCGCCGGAGGACGCGCGCCAGCTCGTCGACACGCTGATCGCGCTCGGGCGCGAGGACGAGGCGGCGCTCGCGTTCCACCACGCGTCGGGCGTCGATCGCGTGGGCGTGCTCGGCTTCGGCAAGACGCGGATCGCCGGGGCGATGGCGCTGGTGCTCACCGGCGATCTCGACGGCGCGCTCGCGCAGGTGCAGACGGCGCAGCTGCGCCGCAGCCAGTACCGGCTCGAGGCGGCGATCAATCGCTGGCTCCGCCTCGGCGCGATCCATGCCGCCGAGGCCTGGTCGGCGGCGGTGATGCGCCTCGTCGCGCGCGGCGCGGCGACCCTGGCGCGGTGGGCGGCGCGCGACCTCGCCGACTTCATTCCCGGCTTCGGCGCCACCGCGGCCGGCGGCCTCCTCGGCAGGCTCGAGGTCGGCGCCGTCGACGCCGCCGCGCTCGCGCGCCTCGCCGGCGAGCTCGGGTTGCCGGCGGACGTCGTCGAGCGGATCGACGCCCGGCTCGCGCGTCCGGCGGAGACCACCCTCGCCGCCGCCGACCGCCTCGCGTCGAAGTGGTTCACGTGCGTGCCGCCGCCGGCGCGCGACGCGGCGCTCCACGCGTCGGCGGCGATCTACGCCCTCGGCGTCGCGCTCGCGCACCACCTCGCGCTCGCGGGCGGCGCGAACGTGCTCTCCGGCGCCTACCGCCAGATCGCGACCGAGGCGCTGCACCTCTGCCTGCGCGCGCGCAAGGACGTGAACGACCGCGCGGCCCGGGGCCTGCTCGCGCTGCTCGACGGTTGCGCCGCCCCCGACGAGGTGCTCGAGCGATGGCTGCTCCGCATCGAGCGGACGCTCGAGCTCGAGGCGCGCCTCGGCGGCTACCTGCCCGGCGTGGTCGCCGAGCTGCCACGCGTGCGGACGCTCCTGCGCGGCGACGAGCGCATCGCGTGGGAGCTGCGGCTCGCGCACGATCTCCGCGCCGATCCCAGCCAGCGCGAGCCGGCCGAGCGGCTCTTCGCCCGGGTCGCGGTCGCCGCCGACGACTGGGCGACGTTCCGCACGTGGAGCGACACCGCCGCCGCGGTGCTCCCGCCGGCGGCGGCGCTCGACGTGCACTGGATCTGCGCGCGCGCGAACCCCGGAACCAACGCCGTGGCGTGGGTCAACGCGGCGCGGGCGCTGTTCGCGCTGGGACGCGGCGCCGAGGGCGTCGACGTGCTGTCGGCCGCGTACGCCAACACCGGCGACGAGTGGCGCGCGGGCTCGATCGCGAGCCTCGAGGAGGCGTGGCGCACGTGCCCGGGGCCCGATCTCCCCGGCGTGCCCTTCGACGGCCTCGAGGCCAGCGCCGCGGCCGACGCGGCGATCGCCGCCGGTGACTGGGCGACCGCCGAGCGTTGCCTGCGCTGGTGTCAGGCGCGCGCGCCTCGCGACGTCGACGTCGCGCGCCGCCTCGGCGCCGCGCTGGCCGCGCAGGGCAAGGTCGGCGACTGCGTGCGCGCCCTGGCCGTCGTCGATCGCGACGGCGCCGCCCTCCACGCCGGCGTCGCGCTCGCCAACGCCGGGCGGTGGACGGAGTCGGCGCTCGCGCTCCGCTACGCATCGTATCGGTTCGGCACCGTCGAGGAATGGAGCTACCTCGCGAGCGCCGGCTGGTACGCGGGTGATCACGAGGCCGCCGCCGACGCGTATCGAGCCATGCTGGCGCTGGGCGCACCGGCGAGCGCGGCCACCCTGCACTACTTCCTCACCGCCCTGTGCCAGAGCGGGCAATGGTCGGAGGCCGAGCAGGTCGCGCAACGCCTCGGCCGCGAGGCCGGGGTCGACCCCTCGTACGGCGCGGTCGCGGCGCACGGCCGCGCGGTCGCCCTGTGCGGGCTCGGGCGCCACACCGAGGCGCTGCCCTGGGCGGAGCGCGCGGCCGCGATGAACACCGTGCCCGAGCGCGACACCGAGCTCGCGGCCACCGTGACACGCGCGCGCGATCGCTCGCCCCCGCCGTACCACGCCCCGCGCAGCGCGACCGCGTCGGCGCGCGCGCTGGCGGCGCTCGCGGCCAACGACCTCCCTGCCGCCGAGAAGCACGCCGCGGTCGCCGGACCACTGTCGCTCGCGCGCCTCGTGGTGGCGGAGGTGCGCAAGCCGACGGAGAACGATCGCCTGGTCAGCGCGCGCGCCGTCGAGGCCGCCGGCGACATCCTCGACCGCACCGCCGGCACCACGACGCTCGCCGAGGCCCTGGTGCGCGTCCGCGCACGGCGCGTGATCGACGACGCCTTCATCCAGATCGATCCGCCGCCCCCGCTGGGCGCGAACGTCCCCGCCGCAGAATTCCACAAGCGGTGGCGCGACCGCGCCGACCGCGGCACCTAGCTCGGGCGCGCGCCTACCCGATCCGTACCTTGCGCGCGCGCTTGCCGCGTGCCCATCTTGTCGTGTCCCTCGGGAGGAGGCTCTTCATGAGCAGCTCGCAGATCGTCCTGGGATACGACGTCCGACGGTCCTCCATCTCGTCGCTCGCGCGCGCCGCCGACCTCGCGTGCCGCGATCGCGGCCACGTCCTGCACCTCGTCGTCGTCCTCGACGCGCACGAGAGCTACCGCGATGCGGAGCGGATCCGGCAGGAGCTGGCCGCGGTGCTGCGCGACGCCCTCCGCACGCGCGACGCCGCCGACGTCGAGTTCTACGTGCACGCGCGGATCGGCGATCCCGCGGAGCAGCTCGACGCGGTCGCCGAGGAGATCGAGGCCGACGTGGTGATGGATCTCGCTAGCGTCGCGCGATGACGCAGAGCTCGGCGTGGTTGGCGGGCAGGTGGGTGACGAGGACGTCGCGGAACCCGAGCGCGGCGACGCGCTCGAGCCATGTCGCGACGCCGCGGCGCACGATCGCGTCGTTCATCTTGAGCGTCAGCACCGCGCCCCGGAGCCGCTTCCGCCACGCCGGCACCAGCCTCGTCAAGCCGTGGAGCGCGACCGGCGGCGCCAGGTTCACGTCGAGGAGCAGCCAGTCGACCGCGCGAGGCAGCATCTCCCAGCGCACGCCGGCCAGCGTCTCCTGGACGTGGTGCACGCGCGCGCCGCCGGGGCCCACGTAGGCGAGCACGTGCGGCGCCATCGCGCCGGGATCGACGCCCCACACCGAGACCCCGCGGCGCGCGAGCGCGTACGCGGCGCCGCCGGGCGCGCTGCCGATCTCGACGGCGACGTGGCCGCCGGCGACCGGCAGATCGGCCCACGCGATCGCCTGCTCGATCTTGGCGAACGCGCGTGACGGCGCGTCGGCGGGGACCTCGACGGGCAAGTCGCCGCCGGGGAACGGCGAGCGCCCGGGACCGTGGCGGTGCAGGCCGACGAGCCATGCGCCGTCGGCAGCGACGATCACGTCGACCACGAGCTCGCCGGCTCGCGCGCGCGGCTCGGCCTCGAAGCGCTCCGGGGCGGCCTCGCGCAGCGTGGTCTCCGCCTGCGCCACCGGCGCCTCGTCCCCGTCCAGCTCCGCGAGCCCCCAGACGTGTAGCCGCCGCGCGTCGGCGGGCAGGAGCGCGAGCGCGTCGTCGGGGCGGCGGACACGCCCCAGCGAGCTGCCCCAGACGCGCGCCCACGGCGACGGCCGCGGAACCTCCGGCGGGACGTCGTCGTCGATCTTGAAGGTCAGGAACCCGGGCCGCGAGTAGGCGAGCCGCAGCGCCGGGAGATCGCGCGACACGTCCTCCTTGACGTGCGCGACGTAGTCGCTCGCGCAGCTCGCAAAGACGAATCCCACTAAGGTGTCCTCATCGAGCTATCCATCGCACCCTCGCGGTCGGCCATGCAAGTAGACTGGCCGCGGTGTCGCCCTCCCTCGACTTTCCGGCGCTGACGCTCGCGTTCGCGATGTTCGCCGGCGTCCTCGCGCAGCTCGCCGCCCACCACGCGCGCGTCCCGGGCATCGTCCTGCTCCTGACCACCGGCGTCGTGCTCGGGCCCGACGTCGCCAACGTCATCCGCCCCTCGCTCCTGGGGAGCGCGCTGGGCGTGTTCGTCGGCTTCGCCGTGGCCGTCGTCCTCTTCGAGGGCGGGCTCAACCTCCGCATCCCGGTCCTGCAGCAGCAGGCCAAGCCGATCCGGCGCCTGGTGACCATCGGCGCGATCGTCACGGCGATCCTGGCGGCGGTCGCCGCGCGGTTCGTGATGGACTGGGACTGGCGGCTCTCGATCCTGTTCGGCACGCTGGTGATCGTCACCGGCCCCACGGTGGTGACCCCGCTGGTCCGGCGCCTCCGGCTGCAGCCGCACCTCGCGTCGATCCTGGTCGCGGAGGGGATCTTCATCGACGCCGTCGGCGCGACGATCGCCGTCGTCGCGCTCGAGATCGCCCTCGCCGGCTCCGACAGCGAGGTCGCCTATGGCGGGCTCTCGATCTTCCTCCGCTTCGGGGTCGGCGGGCTCACCGGCCTCGCTGGCGGCGCCGTGCTCATCACGCTGTTCCGCCTGCGCAACGTCGTGCCGCACGGGATGGAGAACATCCTCGCGTTCGCGGTCGCGGTCGCGACCTTCCACGCCAGCGACGCGCTCACGCCGGAGAGCGGCATCACCGCGGCGATCGTCGCCGGGCTCGTGGTCGGCAACGTCGGCTTCGGCCGGCTCGCCGAGGTCGCCGAGTTCAAGGAGCAGCTCACCGATCTGGTGGTGGCGACCCTCTTCGTCCTGCTCGCCGCCGACGTGCGCGTCGCCGACGTGGTGGCGCTGGGCTGGCAGGGCGTGGCGCTGCTCGCGATCCTCGCCCTCGTCGTCCGTCCCGCGTGTGTCCTCGCCAGCACGCGCGGCTCCGGGCTCACCTGGCGTGAAACCCTCTACCTGTCCTGGCTGGCGCCGCGCGGCATCGTGGCCGCCGCGGTCGCGTCGCTCTTCGCGGTCGATCTCGCCGAGGCCCACATCGCCGGTGGCACCGAGATGCGCGCGATGGTCTTTCTGGTGATCGCCGGGACCGTGACGCTCCAGGGCCTGAGCGCCGGCCCGATGGCGGGCTGGCTGGGCGTACGCCTGCCGGCGCGCGTGGGCTTCCTCGTGCTCGGCGCCAACGCGCTGGGGCGACTGGTGGCGGCGCGGCTCACGCGCCTCGGCGTGAAGGTGCTCGTGATCGACTCGAGCGCCGAGGCCTGCGCGGCCGCGCGCGAGGAAGGGCTCTCGGTGATCGAGACCGACGCGCTCTCGCCGGCCAAGCTCGTCGACGCCGGCATCTTCTCGACGCGCTACGCGCTGGGGATCACCCCCAACGAGCACGTGAACTACCTGTTCGCGCGGCGCATCGCGCACGACCTGCGCGGGCCTTCGCTCGCGGTGGCGCTCGAGCGCGACCATCGCGGCGTCACCGCCGAGATGGTCGAGCGCGACGACATCGAGGTCCTGTTCGCGGGCGAGACCGATCTCCACACCTGGCTCGCGCGCGCCCGTCACGGCGACCTTCGCGTCGAGAGCTGGCAGCTCGGCGGTGGCGGTCGCGCGGTGGGCTTCGACCAGGGGCCGCTCGACGTGCTCCTCCCCATCGCGCTGACCCGCGGGAGCGAGGTGCTGCCCGTGGTGCGGCGCACGGAGCTGCGCACGAACGACACCGTGGCGATCGCCGTGCACGTGGCGCGCGCCGACGAAGCGGCGAGCTGGCTCGAGTCGCACGGGTGGACGCGCGTCGACGGCGCATCCGCGCGAGCGAAGACCGTTTGAGGTCAAACGGACTTGATCTATCCGGCGGATTGCACTACGATTCCCGGCAAATAGCGTGGGTGCAGTCATGGGCTGCAGGTCGAATCGAGCTGGTCGGGCCGCCGGCTCCAAAGCTCGAGGAACTCCCCGATGTCCCCCGCCCTCAACGATCACGCGAGCACCCTGGCCAGCCTGGCACGCCAGCCGCGGCTCGCGCTCCTGATCGATCTCGACGGCACCCTCATCCCCTTCGCGCCCACGCTGGAGCAGGCGATCCTGACCGACGACGTCGCCGGCCGGTTGCGCATCCTCACCGAGCTCGGCGTGCAGGTCATCGTGATCAGCGGACGCCCGCGCAACCACATCGATCCGCTGCGCCGACAGGTCCCCGGGGCCTGGTGGTTCGCCGAGCACGCGTCGTGGCGGCATGACGGCTCCGCCTGGAGCGGCCCGGCGCGGGTGAACGATCCGCGCGCGCTCGACGGCATCGCGGCGCAGCTCGGCGATCTCGCCGGCAAGTTCGCGGGCGCTCGCGTGGAGCGCAAGTCGCTCTCGTGCGCGCTGCACTGGCGCCAGGTGCCCCCGGTGGCGCGCGCCGCGATGACGGCGGCGGCCGACGTCGCGATCGAGGAGTGGCTGGAGACGCATCCCGATCACGAGCGACTCGAAGGCGTCGAGATGGTCGAGGTGCGCCCGCGGGCGTGCCACAAGGGGGTCGCGGTCGCGTGGGCCCGCGAGCGCTTGCCGGACACGCACTTCCTCGCGCTCGGTGACGACCTCACCGACGAGGACATGTTCCGCTCCCTCTCCGACCGCGATCTGGCGATCGCCGTCGGTCGTCCCGACCGGCTCTCACACGCGCGCGTGTACGTCGCCGACGTGCCGAGCGCGCACCAGCTCCTCGACTGGCTCGCGGCGGTGCGCGGCCTGCACGCCGACCAGCTGCCGCCGATCGAGGACATCGACGCCGGTGCGCGCGAGACCAAACGCGCGCCCTTCGTCGTGATCGCGAACCGCATGCCGTCGGCGCGCCCGGTCGATCGCCAGCGGCAGGTCGGCGGGCTGGTCGCGGCGCTCGAGCCGGTGCTCGAGAAGCGCGGCGGCG
>ERZ761602.6301-NODE-6301-length-13391-cov-18.106554_pt1 | contig 13391 bp, 13 predicted proteins | sample MGYA00512165_ERZ761602 | MGnify/ENA primary metagenome ERZ761602 (study PRJEB28899, sample SAMN02445085) | bioreactor sludge metagenome | biome: EBPR sludge; isolation source: Thorneside wastewater treatment plant | place: Australia: Brisbane, Thorneside...
CCCCGCAAAGCTCGCGGCTGGCGCCGCTCCTACGGCGGACTGACGTGCGCGGCGCCTCTCCTGTAGGAGCGACGCCAGTCGCGAGGGGTTGAAGGCAATCGCGCCCAACCGTCTGCCCGGTCAGCGGCGCGGAGGCTAAAATGGCAGGATGCTCGAAGACCTCCCCTCCCAGCCGGCACGGACGCAGGCCCCAGCGCTGACGGCACCCGCCCCCGGTCATGATGACCCGTCACCCGCGCACCGCATCCTCGAGCACGTCTTCGGCTACCCCGCTTTCCGCGGCGAGCAGCAGGCCATCGTCGAGCATGTCGCCGCAGGCGGCGATGCGCTGGTGCTGATGCCCACCGGTGGCGGCAAGTCGCTGTGCTACCAGATCCCGGCACTGCTGCGCACCGGCACGGCAATCGTGGTGTCGCCGCTGATCGCGCTCATGCAGGACCAGGTCAGCGCGCTGGTCGAAGCCGGCGTCAACGCCGCCTTCCTCAATTCCAGCCTGGATATGGAGCGCGCCCGCGCAGTCGAGCGCGCGCTGTGGGACGGCACGCTCGAGCTGCTCTATGTCGCCCCCGAGCGGCTGATGACGCCGCGCTTCCTCGACCAGCTCGACCACCTGCGCGACACCGGCCGGCTGGCGCTGTTCGCGATCGACGAGGCGCACTGCGTGTCGCAGTGGGGGCACGACTTCCGCCCCGAGTACCTGCAGCTCTCGATCCTGCCCGAGCGCTACCCGGCCATCCCGCGCATCGCGCTCACCGCCACCGCCGACCGCCAGACCCGCGAGGAGATCGCCGAGCGCCTCAACCTGCAGCATGCGCGCCGCTTCGTCTCCAGCTTCGACCGCCCCAACATCCGCTACACCATCGTCGACAAGGACGACGCGCGCCGCCAGCTTCTCAACTTCATCCGCGAGGAATGCCCTGCCGATGCCGGCATCGTGTATTGCCTGTCACGGCGCAAGGTGGAGGAGACCGCGGCCTGGCTGCAGGAACAGGGTCTGAATGCCCTGCCCTACCACGCCGGCATGACGCAGGAAATGCGCGCCGAGCACCAGACCCGCTTCCTGCGCGAGGACGGGCTGATCATGGTGGCGACGATCGCCTTCGGCATGGGCATCGACAAGCCCGACGTGCGCTTCGTCGCCCACCTCGACCTGCCGCGCTCGATCGAGGGCTACTACCAGGAGACCGGCCGGGCGGGGCGCGACGGCCTGCCGGCGCAGGCCTGGATGGCCTGGGGCGCGCAGGACGTGGTGCAGCAGCGGCGCATGATCGACGAGTCCGAAGCGGGCGAGGAGTTCAAGCGCCTGGCGCGCAACCGGCTCGACGTGCTGGTCGGCCTCGTCGAAGCCACCACCTGCCGCCGCCAGCACCTGCTCGCCTACTTCGGCGAGGAGTCCGCCCCCTGCGGCAACTGCGACAACTGCCTCAACCCGCCGCAGACCTGGGACGCCACCGAGGCCGCACGCAAGGCCTTGAGCTGCGTGTATCGCACCGGCCAGCGCTACGGCGCCGGCCACCTGATCGACGTGCTGCGCGGCGAGCTCACCGAGAAGGTGGTCGAGCGCCGCCACCAGGACATCACCACCTTCGGCATCGGCAGCGAGCTCGACGAGAAGCGCTGGCGCACGATCTTCCGCCAGCTGGTCGCGCGCGAGTTTGTCGCCGTCGACCACGAGCGCTACAACGCGCTGCGCCTCACCGACGCCGCCCGCCCGCTGCTGCGCGGCGAGGCCGAGTTCCACCTGCGCCTCGAGCGCGAACGCAGCCGCAGCCGCGCCAAGCGGCGCAGTGCCGCCCACCTCGAGATTCCCGACGGCATCCCCACCACCCTCTTCGATCGCCTGCGCGCCTGGCGCTTCGCCACCGCTAAGGAGCGCAACGTGCCCGCCTACGTGGTGTTCCAGGACGCCACCCTGCGCGAGATCGCCATCACCCGCCCACGCACCCTGACCGAACTCGGTCGCATCAGCGGCGTCGGCGATCGCAAGCTGGAGCACTACGGCGCGGCGATCCTCGAGCTCGTCACCGAGGCGGGCTGAGGCGGATCACGCCCCCGATCGGCCGGACCAAGCGGTCGGACCGGCGATTACAGGTAGTGGTCGGCCAGCAGCACCAGGAACAGCAACATCAGGTGGGTGATCGAGAAGCGGAAGGTTCGGATCGCGGTGTCGGCGCGCGGCGCGAACTTGAGCCGCCAGGCGTGGCGCAGGAACTGCAGGTTCAGCACCAGGCTGCCCACCAGATAGAACAACCCGCTCATGCCGACCAGGTAAGGCAACAGGCACACCGCCAGCAGCAGTACGGTATAGAGCAGCACCAGCGTGCGGGTGAAGGCGATGCCATGGGTCACGGGCAACATCGGCAGGCCGGCGCGACGGTAATCCTCCACGCGGTGGATGGCCAGCGCCCAGAAGTGCGGCGGCGTCCAGGTGAAGATGATCATCATCAGCAGCAGGGCTTCGGCGCCCACACTGCCGGTCATCGCCGTCCACCCCAGCACCGGGGGCAGCGCCCCTGCCACACCGCCGATCACGATGTTCTGCGGCGTCGCGCGCTTGAGAAACACGGTGTAGACCACCGCATAGCCGAACAGGCCGGCGAGCGTCAGCCACGCGGTCAGCGCATTGACCGCCACCAGCAGCAGGGCAAAGCCCGCACCGGCAAGCGCAAATGCAAAGCTCACCGCCTGCACGTTGCTCAAACGCCCGGCCGGTAGAGGACGCATGCGCGTGCGCGCCATGCGGGCATCGATCTTCTGGTCGAGCACGTGGTTGAAGGCCGCCGCCGCACCCGACACCATGGCGATGCCCAAGCTCGCCAGCGCCATCAAGGCAAGATCGGGCAGCCCGGCGCTGGCGAGCATCATGCCCACCCAGGCCGTGAGCACCAGCAGCGCCACCACCCGCGGCTTGGTGAGCTGCCAGAACGCACGTCCGAGCGTGAGCGCCTCGCCCACGCTGGCTGCCACCGTCGGAATCCGCTTGTAGCCGTCCATGTCCGTATCCCCTGGCTATGACACCCTGTATCTGACACCCTGTATCTGACACCCTGTATCTGACACCCTGTATCTGACACCCTGCATCTGACACCGATAGGCCGCCCCGTGCGCAACACCCGGCTCGGTGGCTAGCGCAGCTTCATCGGGCCTTGAACCGCCACCCCATAGGCCGCCCCCGGTCTTGCACGCCCTCGCGCATGCAAGGCCTGGCCCGACTGCACATGCAACTGGCGGACCAGCAGCACGAGCGCGGCAAGCAGGCATGCCGCTGTCACATTGTGGGCAACCGCATTGAAGAGCGGCACCTGCCCGACCACGTTGATCAAGCCAAGCGTCACCTGCAACACCAGCAATACCCCCACTGACGCGGCAAGCCCGCGAAGGCGCGCACTCATGGCTCGGCGCATGCACAACAGCACCAGGCCGGCCAGCACGGCAGTGACGACCAGAGCCCCCATGCGATGCAACACATGAATGCTCATTCGCGCCTCGTAGGGCAGCACGCCATACTCATAGGTCTCGTGTCCCAGCGGCAGGCTGAAAGCTGCGCGCAACGAAAACTGCGCATGCCAGCCGCCTTCGCAGAAGGGCAGCTGGTAGCACACAGCCGCGGCATAGTTGGCCGAGGTCCAACCGCCAAGCGCAATCTGCGCCAGCAGCACGGCAAGGCCCAGCCAGGCGAGCGGCAGCAGACGGGTCAGCCGGGGCTCGACAGGGTCGGCAGGGTCGCGGCCAAGCTCGACGCGCAGCAGCACCAGCATCGACAGCAGCGCGAAGCCGCCGAACAGGTGCGCCACCACCACCACTGGCATCAGGTTCATGGTGACCGTCCACATGCCGAGCGCGGCCTGGAACATCACCAGCGCCAGCAGCGCCGCACTCAGGCCTCGGGCGCGACGCAGGCGCTGGGCGAGGATGAAGACCGCCAGCACGCACAGGCCGAGCAGGCCCGCTATGTAGCGGTGCATCATCTCATTGCGGGCCTTGAAGGGGTCTATCTGGGCGTCTGGAAAACGTGCCTGCGCGGCCTCGATGTGAACGTCCTTCACCGGAGGGGTGAGGCGGCCGTAGCAGCCCGGCCAGTCCGGACAGCCAAGGCCGGCATCGGTGAGCCGGGTGTAGGCGCCGAGCGCGATCACCATCAGGGTCAGCGCGAGAGTGAGATTGACCAGCCAGGTGAAGCGCCTCATACCCCGCTCCTGTCGTAGTTGAGCAGACGCAGCAGGTCGCTACGGATGTCGGCGGCGACCTGGACCGCGTGCGCCGGGTCACCGTCCACTGCATAGCGCAGCAAGGCCAGGCCCGCTCGATTGACGATCACGATGTGACGCATGAGCGCGGCATCGGCGAGCGCTGCGGCCTCCCAGCGTACGCTCGGGAAGCGCTCGAGCACGGCCGGACTGGCGGCGGCGACAACAACCGGACGCACCTGTTCCTGCTTGCGGCCGAGCCCCGCATGCAGTTGCTGCAGGATGTGCAGGGCCGCTTCGACGGCGGCCTCGCAGGCGGCGTCGCAGTCGCTTGGCTGCACGTAGGCCAGGCGCCAGTGGGCGTCGCCCCCCGCCGATGCCGGCAGCACCTGCACCTCGTGGTCCAGCCATTGGCCGCGATTGCTGGCGTGGCCGGCAAACCAGCCCTGCGTCAGCGCCAGCCAGGCTGCGGCGAGCGGCAACAGCGCACAGAGCAGGAACAGGGCTAGGAATTTACGGCTGCTCATGCGGGCGCTCCTTGCACTGCCCCGCCGCCAGAGCGACAACGATCACCGCCAATGCCAGCAGCGCCCACTGCAGGGCATAGGCGCGATGGCGCTCGGCGGGCAGCACCACCGGCCGGTAGTGGATATGAAAGGGCGAGCCCTGCTGCTGATGCACCAGACCTCTCACGAGCGCTACCGGCACCAGGGGAGAGAGCGCGTCCACATCGACCTGCTGTATGCGCATCGGCCAGCTGCCGCGGTCCTCGAAGTTGGTGCCGAGCAGCAGTCCCCCCACGTCGGTGCGGAAGATGCCCTGCACACGCAGTTGCGTGGGGATGGCCGGCAATGGCAGGACATCGCGTGCGGCCGGCGCCTCTATCCAGCCGAGGTTGAGCAGCACGGCCAGTCCCGCAGCGCGCGGGTCGCTGCGATCGGCGACCGCAATCAGCACGTCGTAGCCGGCGCGCCCGTCGACGATGCGGTTGTCGATCAGCCACACGGCGGGCGCCAGCCAGCGCGCCTCGAAGTCTACCTGCAGGCCGTCGACCGCGCCCTCGCCCGCCCCAACGCCGGCCTGCACCAGATGCGCCAGCCGCGTCAGGCCGACCGCGCCCTGCGCCTGCCACGCCGCGATGCGCGCCAGCGTCTGCGTCTTCTCGGTAGCGCGCTGGAGCTGCCACATGGACAGGCTCGCCAGCAGCGCACTTGCCGCCAGGCTGACCAGGGCCCAGTGCCAGCGAATGGTCCAGCGGCGCCCGAAGGCTGTTATCTTCATCACCATCCCGCCTGCGGAGCCTCGCCATGTTCATCAAGATCCTGCTCGTCATCCTGCTCGCCGTGGTGATCGTCAGCCTGTTCCAGGCGCTCTACGTGATGCTGAAGAACGATGGCTCGCACACCCGCATGTCGCGCTATCTCGCCCGTCGCGTGTACTTCTCGGTGGCGGTGATGGCACTGCTGGTGGTGTTGCTCGCCACCGGGGTGCTGACCACCAATCCACGCCCCTACTGAACGCCGCCCCGCCATCCGGCGCCCGTTCAGAGCACGTACACGAAGATGAACAGGTTCAGCCACACCACATCCACGAAGTGCCAGTACCAGGCCGCGGCCTGAAACCCGAAGTGCTTGTCGGCGGTGAAGTGGTCCTTGATCACGATGCGCAGCCAGATCACCAGCAGCAGGATGGCGCCGATGGTGACGTGCAGGCCGTGAAAGCCGGTGAGCAGAAAGAAGGTGTTGCCATAAATGCCCGAGTCCAGGCGCAGGCCAAGGTCGCGGTAGGCATGCACGTACTCGTAGACCTGGAAGCCGAGGAACACCGCACCGAGCACGATGGTGAGCCCGAGAAAGATCTTCAGGCGCGCTCGGTTGCCGAGCTCGATGGCGGTGTGCGCGACCTGTAGCGTCACCGAGGAAGCGAGCAGTATCAGCGTGTTGATGAGCGGGATGCCCGACCAGGGCATAGGCTGCGTCTCGGTGCCACCCGGCGTCTTCAGCACCGGCCACACCGCGTCGAACTGCGGCCACAGCAGTTCGCCGGTCATCGCATTGTTGCCTGCCCCGCCCAGCCAGGGGACCGCGATCACGCGTGCGTAGAAGAGCGCGCCGAAGAAGGCGAGGAAGAACATCACCTCGGAAAAGATGAACCACGCCATGCACTGGCGGAAGGAACGGTCGAGCTGGTCGCTGTAAAGGCCGCTGGTCGATTCGCGGATGACGGTACCGAACCAGCCGAACAGCATGACCACCAGCAGCGCGATGCCAGCCCAGAAGATGTAGACACCATTGCCACCCTCGGGCTTGCCCGCCTGCGTCACCCACGATGCGGCCCCGTAGCCCACCAGCAACAGCGCGACCGCGCCGAAGATCGGCCAGCCGCTGTCGTGCGGCACGTAATACCTCTGATGCGTGGTACTCATGCTCATGCCTCCATTTGTGCGTGGGCCGCGGTGCGTGCGAGCCCGCCCGGATACGGACGCTCAGCGGCTGGCGGTGTGGGCGCTCTTGTACAGGCGATAAGACAAAGTCATGTTCCGAAAACGCTCGGGCAGTGCAGGATCGATGTAGAACTGCACCGGCATGGATCGCGTCTCGCCGGCGGCCAGTGCCTGCTCCTCGAAGCAGAAGCATTCGATCTTCTTGAAGTAGCGCGCAGCCTCGCCGGGTGATACCGAGGGCACGGCGGTCGCGACCAGGGCTTCGCCGCTGCGATTCGCGACCTCGAACTCGACGATCTGCAGGTCACCCGGGTGGATCCTTACGCGCTCGGTCAGCGGCACGAAGGTCCACGGCATGCCGGCATCGCTGCGCGCAAGGAACTCGACGCTGACCTCGCGCGACAGATCTACACCGGCAGGCTGCGCCGCGGCCACGCCCTCGGTCTTGCCATTGATGCCGGTGATGCGACAGAACACGTCGTACAGCGGCACCATCGCAAAGCCGAAGCCGAACATCGCGACGCACACCAGCAGCAGGCGCCGTACCAGGCTTGCGTTGCTCGTCATGATCCTTGCTCCTTGCTACTGGCGCCATACGCTCACTTGACGACCGGCGGCGTTTCGAAGGTGTGGTATGGCGCCGGCGAGGGGATCTCCCACTCCAGCCCCTGGGCACCCTCCCAAACCCGGTCGCTGGCCTTGTCGCCGACACCGCGCATGCAGCGCACCACACCCCATACGAAGAGCAGCTGCGACAGGCCGAACAGCAGGCCACCGATGCTCATCAGGGCGTTGAGGTCGGCAAACTGCAGGGCGTAGTCGGGAATCCGGCGTGGCATGCCGGCCAGGCCGACGAAGTGCATCGGGAAGAACAGGATGTTGACCGACACCAGCGAGCACCAGAAGTGGGTCTGTGCCAGGCGCTCGCTGTACATCACGCCGGTCCATTTCGGCAGCCAGTAATACACGCCGGCGATGATTCCGAACACCGCGCCGGTCACCAGCACGTAGTGGAAGTGGGCGACGACGAAATAGGTGTCCTGGTACTGGAAGTCGGCCGGCGTAATGGCCAGCATCAGGCCGGACAGGCCGCCGATGGTGAACAGCACGATGAAGGCGAGCGCAAACATCATCGGCACTTCGAAGGTCATCGAGCCGCGCCACATGGTCGCCACCCAGTTGAACACCTTCACCCCGGTAGGCACGGCGATCAGCATGGTGGCATACATGAAGAACAGCTCGGCAGCCACCGGCATGCCCACCGTGAACATGTGGTGGCCCCACACCAGGAAGGACAGAATGGCGATGCTGGCGGTGGCCACCACCATCGACTCGTAGCCGAACAGCGGCTTGCGTGCGAAGGTGGGGATGATTGCCGAGATGATGCCGAAAGCCGGCAGGATCATGATGTACACCTCGGGGTGGCCGAAGAACCAGAAGATGTGCTGGAACATCACCGGATCACCGCCGCCTGCCGCATCGAAGAAGCTGGTGCCGAAATACTTGTCGGTCAGCACCATCGTCACCACGCCGGCCAGCACCGGCATCACCGCGATGAGCAGGAAGGCGGTGATGAGCCAGGTCCACACGAATAGCGGCAGTTTCATCCAGGTCATGCCCGGTGCGCGCATGTTGAAGATGGTGACGATGATGTTGATCGCGCCCATGATCGAGGACACGCCCATCAGATGCACTGCCAGCACGAAGAAGGCGGTGGAGTCGCTGCTGTAGGTGGTCGACAGCGGCGCGTAGAAGGTCCATCCGGCCGCCGGGGCACCCCCCTCCATGAACAGCGTGGACAGCAGGATGGCGAAGGCGCAGGGCAGGATCCAGAAGCTCCAGTTGTTGACCCGCGGCAGCGCCATGTCGGGCGCGCCGATCATCAGCGGCACCATCCAGTTGGCCAGCCCGACGAAGGCCGGCATCACCGCACCGAACACCATCACCAGCCCATGCACGGTGGTCATCTGGTTGAAAAAGTGCGGATCGACGAACTGCAACCCGGGCTGAAACAGCTCGGCGCGGATCACCATCGCCAGGCTGCCGCCGATGAACAGCATCGCCAGCGAGAACAGCAGGTAGAGCGTACCGATGTCCTTGTGGTTGGTGCTGTAGAGCCAGCGCGTGATGCCGCGCGGCTTGTGCTCGTGGTCCAGATGCTCGCCGGGGTGCAGGGCACCGGTCTGTTCTGTGCTCATCGCTCACTCCCCTCCCTGGATCGCGGCGGCCACATCGGCCGGCTGCACCATGTCTCCGGTGTCATTGCCCCAGGCGTTGCGCTCGTAGGTGATCACGGCCGCCAACTCGCTGGTGCTCAACTGGCGGGCGAAGGCCTGCATCGCCGTACCCGCCTTGCCAAACACGACAATGCGGATGTGACCGGGAATGTCGGCGGTAACCATGGCGCTGCCCTTGAGGCCCGGGAACACGCCAGGCAGGCCCTCGCCGGAAGCTTGATGGCAGACCGCGCAGGCCGTGCCGTAGACCTTCTCGCCGAGCGTCATCAACTCGTCCATGCTCATCGGGGTCGCTGCCGCATCGGCCGTGCGCGCCGCCTCCTGCAGCGCGACCTGCTCGGCCGCCCAGGCTTCGAAGTCGGCCTCGCTCTTGACCTCGACCGCCACCGGCATGAAACCGTGATCACGCCCGCACAGCTCAGCACACTTGCCGTAGTAGAGGCCGGGCTTGTCGACCCGCGTCCAGGTCTCGTTGATGAAGCCGGGGATCGCGTCCTTCTTGATCGCGAAATCGGGCACCCACCAGGAGTGGATCACGTCGTCGGCGGTGAGCAGGAAGCGCACCTTCTTGCCGGTGGGGATGACCAGCGGCTTGTCGACCTCGAGCAGGTAGAGCGCGTCCTTTTCCGCCTCGTTGGAGATCTGCGCCCGCGGGGTGGCGAGGACCGAGAAATACTCGATCGGGTAGTCGAGGTACTTGTAGTGCCACTTCCATTGCGAGCCGGTGACCAGCACGGTCAGATCGGACTCGGAAGCATCCTCCATCGCGATCAGGGCCTGCGTGGCCGGAATGGCCATGACGACGAGGATGACCACCGGAATCGCGGTCCACAGCAGTTCGATCTTCATGCTGCCGTGGAACTGCGCAGGGACAGCGCCGGCCGACTTGCGATGGCGCACGATGGACCAGAACATCAGCCCGAACACGATGATGGCGATCACCACGCAAATGTAGAAGATCGTCATGTGCAGGCCATACACGCGCTGGCTGATCTCGGTCACGCCACGCGTCATGTTGTATCTGCTTTCCTGGGCAATTGCCGCCTGGCACAAGAACATGAACAAACCGCCAAGGCACAGCCGCGAATACCTTGCCGAATACAACGCGCTCAGGATGTGGTGTCTCACTGCACGACTCCTAATTATCGTTTGGGGGCTTGGCAACCCTGTAGGCGGAGGTCTGATGCAAAGGCCTTGGCGGCCGCGTCGTGCACGCGGCCTGACGATTCACTATATGCAGGGAATCGGGAAACGCAAGAATCAGCGAGAACCTTAAGGAGAATTAGTCCAAGTTGAGAAAAAGCACAAAATCAAAGGGCTACGGTCAATTGGGGATTACCTGCATGAGGCTGGTGCTCCGATGCTGCGACATCGCACCGCCCGACCCGACTGATGGCACCACAAATGGCGTGTGTCGGCTTTTTTTACACCCCGCACATGGCTGGATCATGGCGTTTGGCGATGAATGCGCGCGCGCCCGCAAGAAGGGCGCGACCGTCAAGCTCCACATCCGGCAGTCGGCGAATCATCCGTGACACACATCACAAATGAATGAGGGTACTGGGCGCTGTGTGAGCGCAAAAACGCCCTGAAGAACGTCTCGCCGCGACGGAATCCCGCCTGGCACGGCTATTGCTTAGAGTCCTGCACTGAAAAACCGCTGCCTCGAAATCAGCAAAAAGCACAGCAGGCTTCTCCGCTGCTGGTCTGAACAGACTCTGACGGAACGTAAGAAATGCTCAAGAAACTCACGATTGCCCTTACCGCATCCATTGCCCTCGCCAGCAGCGCCAATGCTGCAGTGATCAACACCTTCAGCAATCTCGCAGCCTTCAGCGCAGCGGCAGGCACGACCGCGCTGGAAGACTTCAACGATAGCGCACTCGGGCGCTTCAGCTATGGCGTCGCCTACGACTTCGACGGTTTCACGCTCACTGCAGCAGCAAACCCGCGCGGCACGGGCCCCGGCGTCGGGATCGAGAACACGGCACGAAGCACGATCGACAACACGGCAAGACTGATCTGGGGCTCTCAGACCTTCGGCGCCAATGGCAGCGGCTGGGGTCCCCAGATCGAATTCATCTTCGACGCCCCGACCTACGCCTTCGGCTTCGACTGGCGCGACACGGACTCGACGGACTCCTACAAGCTGACCGTACTCGGCGTCGATTTCGGTGGCGCTACCACCGGTGGGCTCTTCCCGCGCAATGGCACGAGCACCTCCGGCTTCTTCGGCCTCGTAAGCGACACCGCATTCAGCTCGGTGCTGTTGCAGCAGGTTGCTCGAGGCGGCGTCCTCGACGATATGTCCATCGACAACGTGCGCTTCACCCCAGCGCCTGCCAGCGCGGTGCCCGAACCCACGGTACTCGCCCTGCTCAGCCTGGGCCTGCTCGGTCTTGGCGCGGTTCGCCGCAAGCAGCGCACCGCCTGAAGCTGAGTGCAAGCCACGAAAACGGCGACCCGCGGGTCGCCGTTTTCGTGCCAGCACAGGCCCGGCTCAGCGCTTGAAGCGCTCCTCGGCAATTGCGTCAGCCACCTCGCCGGTCGGACGCTCCTCCTTGCGCGCGCGCTCGAAGACTTCCATGAGGTTGTCATGAATACCCTCAATGTGCTTGAGCAATGCGGCGCGATCGAAGCCGATGCGCTCGTGATAGACGTCGATGATGCCGCCGGCATTGATAACGTAGTCTGGCGCGTACAGGATGCCACGCTTCATCAGTTCGACGCCGTGGCGCGGCTCGGCGAGCTGGTTGTTCGAGGCGCCCGCGACGACCTTCGCCTTCAACTGCGGAATGGTGCTGTCGTTGAGGATGGCGCCCAGCGCGCACGGTGCGAACACGTCGACGTCGAGGCCGAAGATCTCATCCGGCGCAACCACGGTCGCGTCCAGTTCCTTGCCCGCCTGCAGCAGCGGCTCGCGGTGGATGTCGGTGACCCACAGCTGGGCACCGGCCGCCTTGAGCTGGCGAGCGAGGTCGAAACCGACATTGCCGACACCCTGCACGGCGACGCGCAGGCCCTCGAGCGAATCGCGCCCGAGCTTCTCCTTCACCGCCGCCTTGATGCCGATGAAGGTCCCGTAGGCGGTGGCGGGCGAAGGATCCCCGCTGCGCGTGCCTTCGTCGGAGGGCTTGTCGTGAATGCCGGCCACATGCTGGGTGAATTGCGTCATGTACTTCATGTCGGCGACGCTGGTGCCGGAGTCCTCGGCGGCGATGTAGCGCCCGTTCAGCTGTTCGAGCGCGCGGGCGAAGGCGGCAAGCAGCTCGGGCGTCTTCTGCGTGCGCGGGTTGCCGATGATCACGGACTTGCCGCCACCGAGCTTCAGGTTGGCCATCGCCGACTTGTAGGTCATGCCGCGCGACAAGCGCAGCACGTCGCGGACCGCCTCCTCCTCGGAGGCGTAGGGCCACATGCGGCAACCTCCGAGCGCAGGGCCGAGGTTGGAATTGTGAACGGCGATGATCGCCTTCAGTCCGCTCGTGTCGTCGCTGACGAACACCACCTGCTCGTGGTCGGCGAAGTCGCTCAGGGAAAATACGGCCATGTTGTGTCTCCTTCCTTTTGGGAACGTGGGGATGAGCCGTCCCGCCGGCACCGCTCGTGGCGGGCCGGTGAGGCGGCGGGGGTAAGAAACGGGAGCGGGCTCAGCCCGGGATGATTGCGATCGTCTTGCGCACCTTGGTCGCCACCGGCGCGCTCACCGGGCGGCGGTGGCGGAAGTCCTCGAGCAGCGCTGCCTGGCGCTTGCGGGCGCTGGCGACATAGCGCTCGCGGACATGACCAAAGCCACGGATCTGGTCTGGAATCGCCGCCAGCTCGATGGCAGCCTCGACGTTGGCCTGGTCGAGATTGACCAGGATCTCCTCGACGATGCGCTCGTAGTCGGCGATCAGCTCGCGATCAAGCTTGCGGTCGTGGCTGCGCGCGAAGGGATCGAGCATCGAGCCGCGCAGATGGCGGAACTTTGCCAGCACACGCATCGCCTTGAGCATCCACGGGCCGTAGGCCTTTTTCTTGAGCTCGCCGGTCTGGGCATCCTTGTCTGCCATGGTCGGCGGTGCAAGGTGGAAGACGAGCTTGTAGTCGCCCTCGAACTGCTCGTCGACACGCTTGAGGAAGTCGCTGTCGGTGTAGAGGCGCGCCACCTCGTACTCGTCCTTGTAGGCAAGCAGCTTGTGATAGCCGCGTGCCACCGCCTCGGTGAGCAGGCTGATGCCGGGAGCAACCCTCGCCTCGGCCGCACGCACGCGCTCGACCAGCCTGGTGTAGCGCGTGGCGTAGGCCGCATCCTGGTAGTCGTTCAGATGCGCCTTGCGGCGGGCGATGACCTCATCGACGCTGGTCGACAGGCGGTGGTGCTCCGGCGTCCCAAGCTGCGGCTTGGCCGCCTCGACCACTGCCTTGAGATCCACCGCGGCACGGCGCCCCCACAGGAAGGCAGCCTTGTTGGCGTCGACCGCGGCGCCGTTGATCTCGATCGCGCGCTCGATCGCCTGCCGCGACAGCGGCACCAGGCCG
>ERZ761602.6302-NODE-6302-length-13391-cov-3.396896_pt1 | contig 13391 bp, 9 predicted proteins | sample MGYA00512165_ERZ761602 | MGnify/ENA primary metagenome ERZ761602 (study PRJEB28899, sample SAMN02445085) | bioreactor sludge metagenome | biome: EBPR sludge; isolation source: Thorneside wastewater treatment plant | place: Australia: Brisbane, Thorneside...
CTCTTATGTGGATCAGGTGCCCCTACGATTGTTTCGCCACACTTCTCAATTGCGCTCCGCAACACCTTCATCGCTCGCCCGGCGTCGGCGACTTTTCAAGATGCATCCATGGGGTCGCTGACCTTGAAAACCCGCTTGTCCGCCTCCATCGGATCTTGGACCAGGTAAACCCGTTTCTGAGCGTCCATTGGATTTTGAACTACATGGACCCGCTCGTCCGCGTCCAAGAAATCGTGGACCAGGTAAACGCGTTCGTCCGCCTCCATTGGATCGCTAACAATGTAAACAGATGGCATATTCTCTGAGGGTTGCTAATGCGAGGCGATGCGTGCCGCCGAACGACCAAGCCAGCGACCGCCGCCGGAATCGCCCGGTCGGCAGCAAGAGTCGGAAACAAATTATCCAAAACGCCCAACTGCCCTGCGGGGCTGCGGTTAGCCGCAGCGCCTTGGTTAAGCCCTTGGTGAACCGTCGTCTTAGCGTTGTCTGAGTATTTCCTTCCAAATCCAGGTCTCCGGATCGTCTCCCTCGCTCGGTTCCAAGATCCATGTCTTGCCAGTTCGGGTATCGAGCAGAAGGGTATTCTGAGTCGAATAATCACCCTCAGATTCCTTTGGTGTGCCGTAGGAATAATCCGCCCGGAAAACTTGCCATCTTGGGGAACTGCACCCCGTCAAGCACACGACGGCAGCAACCCACACCAGCGAGTTCACTGTTTTCTTCATTTAGATGTTTGGTAAAAGGTAAGCAATGGTAGGTCAAGCCCTCGCTATGGTTGGCGGTGTCCCGATTTGAAGGTAACGAGGTGACGAGGCGCTTGAAACAGCCCTCCTCACGTCGTGCCCGAGAGCCGACGATCAGCTCACCGATGGCGGCCCCTCCGTGACATCCGAATTGCCAAGCTGCGTGGCGGGGCCGCCATTAGGTGCAGCGCCTGGTTCGACGTTCTTGTCGAGTTCTTCTTCCAATTCGTCCCACATGGCGTCGGCCCGCTCAATGACATCAGTCCATACTGTCGAGTCGTGAATCAATCTCTTCGCTTCCGCAAGATCGCAGCTACGAACGCACTTGGTGGCGACGATGCACTCAATGATCGACGCTCCCGAAGAACGCAACTCTCGCATCGAAGCGTCGAGGGTGAGGCCCTCGGCCAAACGACGGCGCAACTGCTTACTGAAATCGCGGGGATACATATTCACGTCGAACGCCTTCGTAAGCGACAGGAGACAGCGGGAAACGGTCTCAAGAGTAAAAGCGAGCGTGGAGGCTGCCTCCTGTTCGCTCGACGAAATGGTTAGGTGGCATGGCGTTGCAAGACAGTGTGAAACTCCTCATGCGAAAACTCCGGCAGCGGCAAACCGTGCCGACGACGGTGTGCCATGTATCTACGCAAATGCTGATGAACACGACGCGGAAAAGGATGATAAGCAGCACAGACTGCCCAGCGCGCCTGCGGGTCGAACCACATGTCCCACAGCCGAAACAGATGCGACCAAGTAATGGGCGGTTGGGGAACTAACTCAAAGACAGCGATGCGCATATCAACCTGCCGCTCGAAATCTGCGGAGCGCGCCATCTCCTGCAACCAATCCCAAACCTCCGCGTCACAGACGTGCTCGCCGAGCAAATACGAAATCTGATGAAACACATGATAGCGCGCCTGACGTTCAGACACTTGGAAAGCCTGCTCACAGCACTCGAAGAAATCCGCGATGCGACGCAGTCGATCGGCTGTGTTCGCAGCCTTCGCAATCTCAGGCCAGAGCTGCTCAATGCAGGACTCAGATGGCGTGAAAGTCTGCATACGTGTGCTGCCGCCTAACAGATACTAGGCCAGACCAGGGTTTGGCCTGTCATGGGGCTCGCTGGTCCTTGGTTCCACATGGTGTTCTTGCGAATAGAGGATTTGAGGCGACGGGGCAAGCCTTTGGTGTGACCTGGCCGACGTCATCACCACCGGGTCGCCAGGAGGAAGGCCAGCAGGTCGGCCAGTTCCTGGGCCGAAAGCAATTGGTCCAGTCCGCCGGGCATCAGCGACATCGCACCGGGCGTCAGTTCCGCAATGTCCGACCGCGGAAGGCTCGTCAGCACCCCCGGCCCGGTTGCGAGCAGCACATGATCCCTCCCATCCTCGCGCACGATGCCTTGATGGTCCTCGCCGTCGCGCGTGCGCACGGTCACCGTTTCGTAACTGCGCACAAAGCTGGAGCTCGGAAACAGGATCGCCTCCAGCAGATCGCGCTGATTGCGAATCTGCCCGATCCGCGTCAGGTCCGGCCCGAGGTCGCCGCCGAGGTAACCGATGGCGTGACACGAGTTGCAGGCGGCGCGCGGGCTGTTGAACAGCTCCTGGCCGCGCCGGATGTCGCCCGCGGGGAGGCTCGCGAGGGTGGCATCCAGCCGCCGCTGCTGTTCCGCGAAATCCACGTCCAGCCGGCCGACCAGTTCCATGACGCGCGGCTGGAGTCCGGCCGGATACTTCGCGAAAAGCCGGCGCACGCGGTCGGCGTTAAGCGAGCGGAAGGCTTTTGCCTGGCCCAACGTTTCCATCAGGCGCGCGTCGGTGGCGTCGCCGGCCGGCTCCTCGAAGGGCGGCAGTACGGCGTTCAGCTCCATCGGGCCGAGTTCCGGCAACACCTCCAGCAGGGCGCGGCGCTGCTCCGGCGACAACGGATGCCCGCCGAGGGCGCGGGCGGCAAGTTGCCGGACGAGCACCGGTTGATCGGGCGCGAGCTGCTCAAGGGCGAAGGCAAACAACGCCGGATCGCGGTCGAAGAAGAAAGGGTTCGGCACCGCCGCGAGTGCGGTCATCCGCAGCTCCGCCGGCAGGGCGGTCTCCCGCGCCACCTCCGTCAGGGCCGACTTGAGTTCGTTATCCGTTTCCGCGCTGAGGTTGAAAGTTGCGGCCGCATGCACCGCCGCCGCCCGAAGTTCGGCCGGTGTTTCGCCGCCCAACAGCCCGGTTACCACCCGCTTCCATTCCGGTGGCGTGGCACGCACGCCGGAGCGGCTCATCGCGTGCAGCAAGGTGACGCGTCCTGCGGCGGCAACTTCCCGATTGAGTTGAACGGCCAGCCACTCCCGGATGGATCGCGAGGCAGCCATGCGGCCGATTTGTGTGGCCAGCGTTTCGTCCGGGGCGGTGAGTCCGACCAGCCGTGTCTCAAAGTACTGCGTCAGTTCTCCACCCCAGTCAGCGTGACGCCGGACGATCCAGTCGGCGGTCTGGCGGTCCGCTTCACGATTCGAGGCCAGCAGCGGCAGAACATCCGTCACGGTCGCCGCGCCAAGTTGGTCCAGCGCGATCAGCGCGCCCAAGGGCATGGCCACAGCTTTTTGGGAAACCGCCGTACGAATCGCCGGCGCGTTGCCGATGTCGATCAATCCCCGGGTCAAAGCAGGTTGCAGGGTGGCGTCCGCGTCGGCCAGCGCGACCACCAACGCGGGCACGGCCTGCGCGTCACCGATCCGGCCCATCGCCTCGGCCGCGCCGCGGCGATGCGGCGGCGTGCCGGCGGTAAGTTCCCGCAGCAGCTCGGTCGTGGCGGCTCGATCCCGCCAGAGAGCGACCGAAGCGAGCGCGGCCTGACGCACAACGGAATCAGCGTCAGCCAAATGCGACCGGTTAAGCGTGCGGGCTTCTCCGCCAGAAATACGCGACAGCGCCCACGCAGCGGCAACCCGGGCATCACTGGACTTGCCGGCAGCAAGGGCGGCCTGCAGCGCGGGCAGTGCGGCGTTGCCTTGCGCGGCAAGTTGGTTCACCGCCCGCTGCCGGACGAACGGTCGCTGATCCGCGAGTCGTTCCGCCAGTTGCCGCGGAGTCGCTTCTGCCCAGGAGATTTTCAAACCACGCGGGTCGTCGAGGCGATGCGCGCCGGTTTTGCGAATCCGATAGATGCCGCCGAAGACATCCGGCTTGTAGAGCTGCGACGTCGGGCAACAAATTTTATACCAGCCGCCGGTGTCGATCACGATGAGTGAACCGTCCGCATCCTCGAACACGTCGGTCGGGTGGAAGTCGCGGTTGTCGCTCACCAGAAAGTCTTCGTCGATGGTTCGAAACCCCGCGCCATCGGGCACGAGCACGTGCCGGGTGACCTTGTGCAGGTTGAACATGGTGGCGAACAAGTTGCCCCGGTATTCAGGACCAAACTCCGCCGACTCGATAAGGCACAATCCCGTGGGGGCCGCCGGGCCGAGGTGCGTGATCGGCTCGGTGAGCGCCGGCCCGGTGCGCGGATGATCGTCCAGCACGTCATGCGGTTTGCCAAAGAGCGCACCATAGCTCGCGTGGCCGATGCCATCGCGTTTGCCGCCGCCCGGATGCAGCATGAACGTCGAGGTGAAAAACTTCTCGCCGGCCGGCGTCATCACAAACTCGACCGGGTTGTCCATGCCGCCGGTCATCACCACTTCAACGCCTCCGCCGGAAGGGTGCCGCCGGAAAATGTGCGCCGCGCGAGTCTCCAGTTTACCGCCGCCAGCGAGTTCGAGTTCCTGTTTCGCGAACGCGCCCTTGCTCCAGTAGATCCAGCCATCGCGTCCAAGGAACGGTCCGTGAAGGTCGTTGGCGCAGCCAGTCAGCGTGCCGGGATTGAACCAGACTTCGCGCTGGTCCGCCACGCCGTCGCCGGTGGTGTCGGTGAGCTTCCAGATTTCTGGCGGCGCAGTGACATAGACCGAGCCATCATGCCAGAGCACGCCCTCGGGAAACATCATGCGGTCGGCAAACACCGTGTGGCGGTCAAACACACCGTCGCCGTTTGTGTCTTCGAGGCGGAGGATGGAATGCGGCTTGTCCTCGAGCTGCTTCTGCACGGGATCATTCGAGCCTGACGACTCCGCGACGTAGAGCCGGCCTTGTTCATCGAAATCGGCGTGAACCGGGCGCCGGGTCAGTTCCGGCGCGGCGATGCGCTCGATGGTGAAACCGGCCGGCAGGGTGAAGGTGTGGCCATCCAGTTTGAATTCAGCCGCCGCTCCCTGATGGGTGTTGATGAATCCCAGACCAAGGAAAAGGAGCAAGGAGGTTCGCAAAAAAGGGCGCATGGCTAGCCGGAACTTCTAACCCGGCCACCACGAAACGCGAGCCAATTGTCGAGGGACACAGCGGCAGGAATCCGGAGGGATCAACCAAAAGAAAAAGAAAAATGGAGCGGGCGAAGAGACTCGAACTCTCGACATTCACCTTGGCAAGGTGACGCTCTACCAACTGAGCTACGCCCGCTCACGGAAAGCGGGCGCTAAAATCCACAGCGGACGCCCCCAACGCAAGACTTTTGTTCACCGGATTGAGCGCGCGCTTTCAGAGTCGCCGATCCAAGCGGGCAAACAAAAGCTTTCATACCATCAGATCAATAGCGGCAGCGCATGATTACCCGGCTCTGGAACTCGCTTCACTGCCCCGCGCTTGCCACCAGCGCGCGAGTTTCCTAACCTTTCATCATGCTCCAGACCGGAATTCTCAACCCGCAGTTGCTCTCGCTCATCAGCCGCGTGCGCCACACGAACACGCTGGTCATCGCCGACCACGCGTTTCCGTTCTGGCCGCAACTCGAGACGGTCGATCTGGCGCTGGTGGCCGGGGTGCCGACGGTGCCGCAGGTGCTCGACGCGCTGCTGGCCAGTTGGAAATGCGGCGCGGTCTGGATGGCCGCCGAGTTCAAGCAGCACAACGAGCGCAGGACGGTGAATGCCTTTCGCCGGGCGTGTCGTGGCGTACCGATCCACTTCGAACCGCACGTCGAGTTCAAAAGACGGGTTCCGCTGGCCGTCGGCCTGATCCGCACCGGGGAAACCACGATCTACGGGAACATGATCCTGGAATCGGCGTGAGCAGACACCTTGATCTCATTGGGGTTCATTCGTGTCAGTTCGCGGCGGAGATGAATCGTTCAGCGTTTCCATGTGAATCGCCGGCTTCGCGCTTGACCCTTTGGCAAGCACGCCCGGAAGCTCGCCAAGGATCGCCGCGTTTGCGGGCCAACTTCTGTTCATGAGCCAGACCCTCTTTCTTTCACCGCCTTCCTTCGACGGGTTCGATGGCGGCGCCGGATCGCGCTACCAAGCGCGGCGCGAGGTCACCAGTTACTGGTATCCGACCTGGCTGGCGCAACCGGCCGCGCTGGTGCCGGGCTCCAGGCTGCTTGATTGTCCGCCGCACGGCATCGGCATCGCGGAGTGCCTGGAACAGGCGAAGGCTTACGACCACGTCATCATCCACACTTCGACACCGTCGCTGCGCAACGACTGCAAAGTCGCCGAGGCGATCAAGGCCCAACGACCGGCGACAACGATCGGTTTTGTGGGCGCGCACGCCGCCGTTTTGCCGGCCGAGACGTTGAAGGCTTCACCGGCCATTGACTGGGTGGGCCGCAAGGAATTCGACTTCACCTGCCAGGAAGTCGCCGCAGGCCGGGAACTGGCGACGGTGGCCGGGCTTTCTTACCGGGATCGCGACGGCAAGATCCGGCACAATCCCGAGCGCGAGTTGATCCAGGACATGGACGCGCTGCCGTGGGTGGCGGACGTGTATCAACGCGACCTCCAGATCGAGAAGTATTTCATCGGCTACCTGCTGCATCCGTACGTCTCGATGTACACTGGTCGCGGCTGTCCCGCGCAATGCACGTTCTGCCTCTGGCCGCAAACGATCGGCGGGCACAAGTATCGTGTGCGCTCGGCCCAAAACGTCGCGGATGAGATGGCCTACATGAAACGGCTCTTTCCCCAGGTGAAGGAATTCTTCTTCGACGATGACACATTCACGGCGAACCTGCCGCGCGCCCGCGAGACCGCGAAGAAGCTCGCGCCGCTCGGTCTGACCTGGAGCTGCAACAGCCGTGCAAATCTCGATTACGACAGCATCAGCTTCTTCAAGGACTGCGGGCTGCGGTTGTTTCTCGTCGGTTATGAAAGCGGCAGCGACACCATCCTGCGGAACATCAAGAAGGGCGTGACCACGGACGAGATGCGGCGCTTCACCAAGGACTGTCACCGGGCGGGCGTGACGGTTCACGGGACCTTCATCCTTGGGTTGCCGGTGGAGACGCCGGAGACCATCGAGCAGACCATCAACTTTGCCCGCGAGCTCGATGTCTTCAGCATCCAGGTGTCGCTCGCGGCCCCCTACCCCGGCACCGAACTGTTCGAACACGCACGGATGAACGGCTGGTTCACTCAACACGACAAGACCGATCTCGTGGAGGGCGACGGCTTCCAGCAGAGCACGCTCGAGTATCCGGGGCTGAACAAGGAACAAATTTTCGCGGCCTTGGAGGAATTCTACCACCGCTATTACTTCAACCGGTTCGGCAAGCTGCTGGTGCCCCGCAAACCTTCCTGGCGCATCTTCAAGTCCATGCTGGAGGACCGCGACGTATTCAGCCGACGCCTGCGCGAGGGAATGGAATTCTTCACCAGCCTCGCTCAACGCCGCGGCGAGCCGGCCGGAGGGAAAAGCCCTGCAAATTAATCTGGAGCCACGCCGTCCTACCGAAACTTGGATGCGGCGAGTTCCACCGTCAGATCGTCGATCAAGCCGGTCCAGTTGGGCGATTCGCCGGCCAGGCCGTGCCGCCACACTGCGTAATGAAGCGTCAACATCGGGTCGGCCTGCAATGACGGTTGTGCCAGCAGGCCGGCCAGATAACCGGCCAACACGTCACCGCTGCCTCCTTGCGCCAGCCGGGGTCCTCCGGTGCTGTTGACAAAAACTTCACCGGCCGCGCGGCCGACGAGTGTTTGGTGCCCTTTCAGGGTCACGTGACACCCGCCGTGTCGTTCGGACAGTTTGCGCAAGGCGGTCAGACGATCCGCCTGCACCTGAGCCGTCGGCGTGTCAAGCAGGCGGGCCGCCTCGCCGGGATGCGGAGTGATCACCCGGAGGCCAGGCGCCGGGGCGGTGGCCGGGGCCAGCCAATCCAATCCGCTCGCATCGGCGACAACCGCGCCGGGGAACTGCTGCCAAAAATGTAACGCCTGTTTGCGGAGACCGGCGGGTACGCTGGCATCCGCCAGACCGGGTCCGAACAAAATGGCGGTTGCGCGATCTGGCAGCTCCCAATCCGCAGTCCACGGACGAACCATCGTGGATTGCAGTTGAGCCGCGACCGGAAGATACGTTTCGTCAGTGGTCACCACGGTGATCAGACCGGGCCGGGACGCTTGAGCGCCGCGCGCGGCAAGCACTGCCGCCCCGTGATAACCGAGACTTCCCGCCAGGATCACGACATGGCCAAAGGAGCCCTTGTGAGAGTCGCAACGACGGGCGGGCGGAAATCCTTCAAAGTCTTCGGCTTGCGTCCAAGACAAGTCGCTCTTCACCGGGCATTCGATGAGCCCGATGTCCGTCGCCAGTTCCAGCCAGCCGACAAATTCCGCGGCGGAGGATTGGACCAGCCCACGCTTGACCGCACCGAGTGTCAGCGTGAGGTCGGCTTTGATGGCGGCCCCTTCCGGTTGACCGGTGTCGCAGTTCAACCCCGAGGGTGCGTCCACTGCCAGCACACGAGCATTGGCCTGATTGACCAGATCGATGATCCGCTTCCAGTCTTCATCCAGCAGGCGGTTCAGGCCGATGCCAAAGAGCCCGTCAATGACCAGTGCCGGCCGCGTTTCAAGTGCCCTGGCAAGTTGGGGAAGTCCTTGGGCCGGGTCGGTGATTTCGAGCAGTTCGACCAAGCGATCCTTCAAGTGCGGCCGCGCTTGGCGAACGTCGTCGCCGTTGTGACCCTTGCCGGCGAGCAGAAGCAATTGATCTCCCGCGCGCGTCAGCCGACTGGCACGCTCCGCGACAAGCTGGCCGACCCGGGCGATGACGGCTTCCTCGCGCCGGCCAGCCTGCCAGGTCGCCTGTTCCCACGCGCGCATCTGGGCCACACTCAAGATCGGACTGGGCATGAGCGAAGTATGGCGCGCGGGTCGCCGGTCACCGCAACCAAAAAGCAAAACGGCGGCGTGCCGGTGAAACCACCACACGCCGCCATGGAAATCGATCCTCCGGCCGCTTGCCCGGGAGAAGGGGTCAACCTTCCGTGCCGCCCGTGCCCTGGTTGAACGCCACCTGCCGGACCAGTTCACGCTCCCGGTAGGAGAACTGAACCGCCTGATACAGGTTGGCGAACCGCTGGGCACGCACGAGATACAGCCGGTTGACGCGCTTCAGGGAATACTTCACCGACGCAAAGTGGCCGGGCTTGTTCCAAAGCAGATAAAGCTCGGTGGCATCGGGATCGCGCTGGGTCTTGGCGCGAAATTCCTTCACCCTGTCGGTCAGGATGCGCTCGGCAATCTCCCAGGCCGCGAGCGGATTGTGGTAGTCCCGCGAGGAGGAATACTCCCTCCAGACGGCCGGCATGATCTGGTAGCGGCTCACTTCGCCGCTGCCACCTCGTTTGAAGTCGGCTCCATTGCGGTTGAAGGATTCCGCTCCGGACTCGAAGAGGCCCAGCGCATAAGGAAGTGGATCTGCCTTGAGGTTGGTGGTGAAGTGGAGGCCCAGGATCAGCGCGAACAGCGTTGTGATGGTCTTCATAGGTATGTTTGTCTTTCCCTCCGCCGAAGGCCACCAGTCCCGGCGAAGAGCGGCGCACACTATTCACGTCCTGAAATGAGTCAAGGGGTGATTTTCAGGAATTCCCGGACCCCGAAGTTGGCATTCCAGACAAACCATCTGGATTTCAGAAGGTTAGCTCCGGGAAGCCGGTTCTTGAAAAAAACTCAATAAAAAGGCCGTCAGCGGGTTAAAACACCACTGACGGCCCAAAATGTACCAAAGCTGGAAAAAGTGCCCAGGTTCACCTGGGTGAATCCCGCTTGATCCGGCTACTCTTCGACCACCTTGAAAACCCGGCTTTTCTCGGAGCGCTTGCGCTGGTTCTCGTCCAGGATCTTCTTGCGCAGGCGGAGGTTCTTGGGGGTGGCCTCGACAAACTCGTCGGAACCGATGTATTCGAGCGCCCGTTCCAAGCTGAGTTTGAGCGGGGCGTTCAACTGGATGCCCTTGCCGTCGCCCTGGCTGCGCATGTTGGTCAGCTTCTTTTCCTTCACTGGGTTCACGGGAATGTCATTTTCACGGGCGTTTTCACCCACGATCATGCCGGCATAGACCATGTCTCCGGGTTGAACCATGAGCCGGCCGCGCTCCTGAACCATGTTTAGCGCGTACGAAGTGGCCTCGCCGGAGTCCATCGAGACCAGTGAGCCGTTCTTGCGGGCTTCAATTTCGCCCCGATCCGCGCCGTATTCGTGGAACAGATGACTCATTACGCCCATGCCCCGGGTCTGATTGACAAGATCCGTCTCAAAGCCGATCAAGCCACGCATCGGGATCAACGCCTCAATGGTCACCTGGTTGCCATGGTGGTTCATGTTGGTAATCTCCGCCTTGCGGAAGGCGAGGTTCTCCATGATCGCCCCCATGTTTTCCTGAGGAATCTCCACGAACAGTTTTTCAATCGGCTCCATCAGGGAACCATCGGCCATCCGGCGGTAGAGCACCTCGGGGCGGCTCACCAACACCTCATAGCCCTCGCGGCGCATCTGCTCGACGAGAATGGCGATCTGCATCTCTCCGCGGCCGGCGACTTCAAAGACCTTGGGGTCGGAAGTTTGCTTGATCTTGAGCGCTACGTTGGTGCGCGTCTCCTTCACCAGGCGATCCCAGATGTGCCGCGCGGTGACCAGCTTGCCATCCTGGCCGGCGAGCGGCCCGTCGTTGACCGCAAATTCCATCTGAATGGTCGGCGGATCAATTGGGATGTACGGCAGCGCCGCGCGGGCTTCGGAATCACAAATCGTCTCCCCGATGAACACGTCTTCAAAGCCGGTCAAACCAACGATGTCACCCGCGTGGGCCTCCTGCACTTCGATCCGCTTCATGCCCTCGAAGCGATAAATCATGGTGATCTTGCCCTTGCTGATCTTGCCGTTGCCGTGACGGCAGATGGCAGGATCGCCGACCTTGATCTTGCCTTCGTAAATCTTGCCGAACGCGATTCGGCCCAGGTAATCGCTATAGTCGAGGTTCGCGACGAGCACCTGGAAACCATCCCCCGCATGGGCGCGCGGCGGCGGGATGTGCTTCACGATCGCGTCAAACAACGGCTCCATCGTGCCCGTGACGTGCTCCAGTTCGGTCTTTGCGTAGCCATCCTTGGCCGAGCAATAAATAAAGGGGAAATCCAACTGTTCATCCGTGGCATTGAGCGACATGAAGAGTTCGAACACCTCGTCGAGCACCTTCTTGGGATTGGCGTTCTCGCGGTCAATCTTGTTGATCACCACAATCGGCTTGGCCCCCGCCTCGAGCGCCTTGCGCAGCACGAAACGCGTCTGCGCCTGCGGGCCCTCCGCCGAATCCACCACCAGCAGCACCCCGTCGATCATGTTCATGATCCGCTCGACCTCGCCTCCGAAATCCGCGTGGCCGGGCGTGTCCACGATGTTCACGTGGTAGTTCTTGTACTTGAACGCGGCATTCTTCGCGCGGATGGTGATGCCCTTCTCCTTTTCCAGATCCATCGAGTCCATCAAGCGCTCTTCGGAAGACTCGTGCTGATTGGCGCGAAAAGTACCGGACTGTTTGAGCAGGCAGTCCACGAGCGTTGTCTTGCCGTGGTCCACGTGCGCGATAATGGCGATGTTACGGATGTGTTGCATGGGCGTCGAATCAACCGGCCAGACCGACCGGGCCGCGCAGTGTGCCGCCAACGGGCAAGCCGTCAAGCCCCGCGTGAACCTAATACGTGAATGACCAGAGGTGACGAAAGTGCCGGCCCGGCTACCCGAGCCGCCTGTTCCGCTATTAACGCAGCCACCTCGGAAGCGGAACAATTGCTCCGGCATCGGAACAATCACCAGGCAGGCAGCCCGCCATCCTCGCTACGGCCGTGCCTGTAAAACCAGGTGAGAGAGTGCAGCATTCACAGAGGTTCCCTGGAATTTTAGGAATCGCCTCCGGCCTGGCCCGATCCTGAAGCCGGGTGGCATCTTGAATGCGAAGGGGTCTGACGTGCGACTCCTCCTGGCAGAAGATCAACCGGCCATGGCCGAGCACCTCGTCGAGGGGCTCCAGGCCCACGGCTTCGCGGTGGACGTGGCCCAGGACGGCGACGAGGCGCTCTGGCTCGCCGATCAGGGTCGTTACGACGCGCTGTTGATGGATGTCATGCTGCCGGTCAAGGACGGCATCACCGTCGTGCGGCAGTTGCGCCGGCAGGGCAATCAAACGCCGGTGCTGTTCCTCACCGGGCGGACGGAGGTCGAGGACCGGGTCCGCGGGCTCGACGCCGGCGGCGACGATTACCTCCCCAAGCCCTTTCATCTCGAGGAACTGCTGGCCCGGCTGCGCGCGATTCTCCGGCGCCAACGGTCGGACACCTCGCTCTTGATGCGTGTGGCTGATCTCGAGCTGGACCTGATCAGCCACGTCGCCCGACGCGCCGGCCAGGAAATCCTGCTGACACCCCGGGAGTTCGCCCTGTTGGAACTGTTGATGACCAATTCACCCCGCCCGGTCAACCGCACCACGATTGTCGAAAGAGTGTGGGACCAGCACTTCGACTCCGGAACGAACGTGCTGAACGTGTACATGAACAAGCTGCGCAAAAAGCTGAATCTGCCGGGCACCGTCCCCTTGCTGCACACCATCCGGGGAACCGGCTTTGCGCTGCATGCCCTGACGCCATGAGCTGCACCGAACATTAACAGAAATTAACCCCTCCGAGGGCCGAGAATTTAACCCGCTGTGCGATACCCAAGCCACATGACCAAGCTCGCCGACAACTTGGAAACGACCGCCCTCCCGCGGGCGCACTGGCGTCGCTGGTGTCTGGTGGGCTGTTCGGTCCTCCAGAGCATCGGCCTGTCGGCGGAGGATCACGTTGACTACAAGTTCGAGGAATACGACGAGAGCGATGATCGGATCCGGATTCAGACCCACTCCGCTTTGCTGGAGCTGGCCCTGGGCAGCGCGGTGACCGCGAAAGGCGAGTTTGTTTACGACAGCATCTCGGGCGCGACCCCCACCGGCGGACCGCCCCCGGCGGGCAGCGACCAGGTGCCCCTGGCCCAAATGGACGATGTGCGCCGGGCCGGCAGCCTGGGCACCGCCATCGCCTGGGGGCGGAACATCACGACGCCCCAGGTCGCTTACAGCCTGGAAAGCGATTACGAATCCATCGGCCTGTCGCTCAATCACTCGATCGATTTCAATCAGAAGAACACCACCTTGAACCTCGGGGTCGCGCACAACTTCGACACCATCATGCCGGAGTTTTGGGCCGGCGAGGAGTCCAAGGATTCAACCAGCTTCCTGATCGGCGGGACGCAACTGCTCGGGCCGCAGACGGTGCTGACCGCGAATCTGACGCTGGGCTTCGATTCGG
>ERZ761602.6304-NODE-6304-length-13381-cov-4.952874_pt1 | contig 13381 bp, 12 predicted proteins | sample MGYA00512165_ERZ761602 | MGnify/ENA primary metagenome ERZ761602 (study PRJEB28899, sample SAMN02445085) | bioreactor sludge metagenome | biome: EBPR sludge; isolation source: Thorneside wastewater treatment plant | place: Australia: Brisbane, Thorneside...
ATCCAAGCGCATCACAATATCTTATGAATTATTCAATAGCTTCAAAATATCTTTTGTTATCGACTTGCCTTTCTTTCGGGAGCCAGCATTATAAATAATTGAATACCCTTCTCTTTGCCCATATTCTGATATAGATGAATTTATTTTCTGAAATATCTGCCCTAAAACCACTTTTCGTTCTTCGGCAATCGACGCAAGCGTTTCATCATCATATTTCTTCAACTCTGATACCTTTTCATACAAAGCATCGCTATCATCAGCCTGAGCTTTTAGAGCTTCGATTTGCTCTTTGATTTGATTTCTTACAACGTCTTTTTCGCTTGCCCGCTCTTTTAACGCCCTATCTGCTTCTATTGTTCCAACATAGTTTTGAAAAAGATAATTTATATCCACGTTTCCCACTTTGCTCTCATGGACACCTGACTGGTAAACAACATCATTATCTTTTGCCACACTAAGCCCTGCAAAGCAAATACCCCCCGCCACAAGAAAAAAAAGCGTTATGAGTTTTCTGCTATGCATCGTATTACCATTGGTTGACCACTGGTCGATTCTCATTTGCAACCTCCTCCTTTATTTTTTTACTCTTGGGAGCGATACCCAGCTCTTTATAATATGAGTCCATTCCCCAATCTCTCCCTTTACGATTTGCATCCGGCAACTGTTTTGCAATACGAAGATAATCTTTTGCCTCTTCATCATCTTTATTAAGAGCAAGCGCCTTCTCCAAATATGCTATTGCATCTGTTTTCATATTTTTCTGAACGCTCGCAGCTCCTAACATACGCCAAGCAAGAGATTCATTCGGAAACAAAGTCAAGGCGACCTCATATTCCTTTATGGCCTCATCAAACATTTTTTTACCCAAGTAGCCCCACCCCAAATTGATGTGAGCCAAAAATATATTTGGATACAAATCGACTACCTTGCGGTGGATTGCGATTGAATCATCAAGACGACCGTGCGTTCTATAATGGGCGCCAAGGTTAATCAAATAAGCAAAAATAGTTGCCTTGGCTCCAGGGACAGAAAAAAAATCTGTTTTAGAACCAGAGAGCTTGAACTGTTCAACATACCAGTCATCGTTATACGATTTTCCGGCATCAGTTGCTTCGATATTGATGCTAAAACCATTCGAGACATAGCGTACAAACGTATGGTTTGTAAGAAAAATACTTTCCAGTGGCATTCCAAGTCGCAATCCCACCAATCGATAAAGGAGTGACAACGTGTCACACATCCCAGGATTGCCATCAAGAACAGAAGTTAGTAGCGGTGCATTCGGGTTGATTTTGCCAAAATCAGCTGAAAACTTTTTTTCTTTAAAAAGAAACTCATTCATTCTATTTATACGTTTGTAAGGATCACTCTCGCCTTCCAAATAAACCGCTAACTCCTGTGCCAACTCACTAATTTGAGATTGATAAATTTGAATATCAATATCTTTACCCAGCAAATCCCGATTAGTAATCTTTAGAAGCTCAAAGATTTCTTTTTCAAGATCAATATTAGCTTCTGGCGTGTTTGCTAATTCTTCGACCTTTTCTAGAATGGAGCTTGTTGGTATAGAGCCCACGTTCTCTTGCGCATGAAGATAAGTTTGTAAAAACATAAGAACTATCAATGAGGGTAAAGCAATTCGCAGCAGGCGGAAGAACGAAATCGAATAAAAAAACATAAGCTGAATTATACTCTAATCTAAAGATCTGACCGCTATTTACCATTAAAAGTGTTAACAACTACTGTTAACAATGTGAATCCCTAAAGTGTGTCTACTGATTGACTACCCTTTATATTGATACTTTGCCCGATTCCGCTTTTATATTCCAGCATTGCGGGATCAAGATTCAAGTCTCTTGCTTTTTCAATTATTCCTCTAATATCCTTTAACTCCTTCATTCTTGGATTATTAGAATAGCGAGCGACCTCCTTAATAACCATGTCGTGCTTTACTAATGCCTCTTCGTATCGCCCTTGCAAGAGATAAATATTTCTAAGTAGCTCATAAAAATAAAACGGCGATATATCACGCTGTTCAACCTTAACCGAATAGTCTAAACCTTCTTTTAGAACTTCCTCTGCCAGCGTGAAATTTAATTGTCGGTAAAAAACTCCGCCTATTCCAGATAATCCGTTCGCCTTCATAGAGGGGTGGTAAATCGCAAAAGTTAAATAGGCCAAATCAAGTGCTTCTTGCGTGACCTCTGGATAAGGGTCATTTACTTTATTGCTCCTAGGCATATTATTCATATTCTGCAACTCCCAAAGCGCAACAACCTCACTGTTAAGAAACTGGCTACTTCTGTTATGAGAAATGATAAATTCCTGCCGTTTCAAAGCATCAGCCCAACGCTTATCAAGCTTAGCTTGAAGCAACTGCTTGTGCGGACTACTTGAACTACTTAGTGGGTATGCATTAAGTTGCTCTATCGCTGTTCTCTGCGAAGCTAAGTTTTCGGACACTTGACGTATTGCAGTTTGTATTTTTTTAAACTCAACATCATCTTGTGCTGGCTGATCAACAGCGCGTATTCTTTCCGCCAGCACCTCCCAAAACCTTTTATCCAATAATGCCCCATCAACTTTTCCAACCACATTGTTTGCCTCCAGCCTATTCAAAAATCTTTTAAATGCAGCAAGCTGAGACACATCAAAAAGCTGAAATATCTCTTGATTCAAATACTGTGAATTTAAAACTTTTGTAGCTTTCTTCCTTAGTGCCAAATTAATTTTTTTATTATTTCTTTGTGTTTTCTCGTTTTCCATCCGGCTTAATGTTTCAACATCAAAAGTGACTAGTGCTAGTGGACCTTCTACAAATGCCCCAACAAGCTCACTCACGACTTGTGGAAAATCAGAAGCTGAAGGCTGACGCGACTCGCTCATTGATTCATTTAATTCATCAGAGAAACTTCCTGAGTCACCTAATTTGCCAGCGCATGTTGGCGCAAAAGCCATCACCACAGCAACCAGCCCCAATAAATCAGAGCGAGTTTGCGCATAATCGAATACTGATGTTGTAAGGAAAATATGCCCCTCCCCATCCGATGCAAAATCAAACTTACTAAAGCGATACAGCGCATCTTTTCTTATAATCGTAGTATCAAACTTCTGATCAAAACAATGCAATGATGGCTTCACTTGTGAAATGAGCTGATTCATAAAGGGTTCCGACACGGCAAAATAGGCGTGATTCTTTCTTAGCTGAAATACATTAGCAGAAGCAGTGCTAGCCCCTGGTGTAAATAGAATGAAAAAAATTATTGAGAAGCGAAAAAACCTCTCAATCCAAGCATGTTTTTTTAAATCCATTCCTTGTCGGTCTCCCTCATGAAGAAAGCTGTGTTGCCCACTATTTGCCATCAAAAGTGTTAACAACCACTGTTAACAAATTGACCGTTGGGATTGCCAAATTAATTAGAAATTGCTGCCGGATCGCTACCGTATTTATTGTCTCCGGCATCACTGTAGCGCAGCATATAATTAAGCCAAAAAAAGAAACCAAGAATGGGGACAAAAAAGGTTAAAGCATACATCCCCTCTTTTCCCACATCATGAAGCCTTCTAACCGTTACTGCAACACTCGGAAGCAGCACCAAAACAAAATACAATTCTGATATTCTCGGATTAAAGCTTGATTTTAGATAAATTACTGAATCAAAAATTTTAAGAGCTATATAAATAGCACCGCTCAGCAAAGTAAAAACCCAATACTCCCTTCTGCTGGCACGCCCATTAAACTCAGCATACTTCTTTAATGCCTTTACATACCAACTCATATTAATCCCTCCAATTTATTTTTAGGCGCTTCGGGCAAAAGTAGTTTTGAATAGTAGTTGTAAATAAAACCCGCCACGATGAAAACAACCCCCAACCCGATGAAGGAAATGATTTTGTAAATAACCTGCATATTTGCAAAGTCATAAGCAAAAAGTCGGATCAATACTAATAGGAACAGGCTGAGCCCAATCCAGCGATAGACTTTTTCGCGGCTGCTGAATCCGCACACGATAAAGCCAAAGGCCATGGCTCCCCACATCATAGCCATAAATGACTTTGTTAATTCGTCAGAAACAAGTGTGGCAAGAAGCAACGCTCCTGCAATTGCAAAAGACGGAAACAGCCAATTCTTGAAAGACAAATCAAGATACCGGCGACGAGTCCACTCACTCAGCATTAGGACACTCATCGTTGAAATTGCGCCGGTAGCAAAGCGCAGATACAGAGATACATCTGATTTTGCGGATGCCAGCGAATACTCAAAATCGATACCAAGCAAACGCAATACAGAAAAAGCAATAAAGGTCAGTCCCACATACATGACGCCGCTTTTTCTAACCGCACATGAGCAAAACAAATAGATACCAATTCCCATAAGTGCCGTTGAAGAAACAGATGCAAGTCCCCCAATAAGGAATGCGCTACCCAGAACACAGGCTGATGTAATTAATGCCGCATTAGACCAATTAGTGCGCACGCTTGATTCTAACTTGGAGCTGCGCAAATAAAACCGATGCAAAAGGAAAAATGCCGCTGCCGAAAAAGCTCCGACAAAGAAGAAAGGATTGATAGTGACAAGCCCTCTATAAATGATTTCGCGATCTAAGAAATCAAATGAAACTAAACGGAAAAGCACTAATCCCGCCAAAACCCATCCGATAACTCGTAGCACGTAACGGCTATGCTTAAATCCAAGCCACATAACCGCTACACTGGCAGCTGACCATCCATAGGTAATTGATGATCCATCAAAATACATTGGAATAATCATACAAAGCAGTGAAACAGAAAAGACGAGATGAATGTCGGATTGATGTTTTTGATTACGGGAGTTTTCAAAGAATGAAAGCCCAAGAAATACAACGCCCATAACCGCGGCGAATATCCATTTAACGGCCGGATAATAAAGATGGAGGTGATGCATAAAGCAAAAAATAAAGATCAGACTATTTATAATTGCCAACGATGAAGACAAAGTCTCATCTTTATCATTTTTTGAACGAAAAATAGTCATTGAAGTAAAAAGCATCCAGTAGAGCCCCAAGAAAGCTAAATGCAGCAGAGACTTTGCTTGATCAATAACAGGATAAACCTGCCATTCACCACCCGCCCACGGCAGTATGAGCATTCCCCAAAGTCTTTCAGTCGAAGCTAAAGATTTCATTCCATAGATGGAAGGTTCCAGCCACAACCAGTGAATTCCATAAACAGCAGTTAAGCACAAGACCGCTAACCAGCTCCAGCCTAGCTTGCGATTCACAATGACCACTGATATTCCAAGCAGATAATTTGCAACGAGTGTATAAACGCCTATGTCTGTCGATGTTGTTGCAAAAAAAGCTAAAAAGTACGACATGAATGCCAAAGCCCGTGATTCATATCGAAAAGACTGAGCAATAAAAGCGCACGCAGCCACAAGCATCAATGCGAAACCCAATGCGGGGTTGTGAATCACTTTTACCATCGGCACATGATATGCCGCAAAAACGGTGAAGTATAAAATTGCCCATCCTCCGCCGATTGACGACATGGCCCATTTACGATATTTTTCACTAGCAGCAAGATAATTTCCCGTACCGACCAAAACCAGTCCAAGAATTGCTCCGATCGAAAGTTTTCCCCACGCCCCCATAAACTGAGATGTATAAGTGATTAAAAAAACAATTCCGAGAAGCAATGTGAAAATACCAATTCGGGAAAGCCAATACTTTCCAATATCAGATTCTGTCGTTCTTTTTTTCTCGCTTACCATGACCGACTTTTTGACAGGCTCTGGCGACGCCACATATGCAGCGCTCGGCCTCAAAGCTGGCTTTTGTTCAGAGCCCCATATTGGATTTGGCTCCGTACGAATTTCTGTGAGTTTTCTATAAACCGAACTATGTCTGACAGGATTCCGCACTTCAGCGGTCGGCTTATTCGCCTGAATCTGATTTATTTTCAAATTTAATGCTTTAATCGCGCTATCAACAGATTCACACAAACGGCTAACTTCATTTTTAATATTCAATAAACTTTGTACATCAGCTAGTGTTATTGAGGCCCTCACATTTCCATAACCCTCAATTAACGAGATTTCAAAACCCAGGGTTTCGATTTCATCAAGCGTTCTGCATACCTGCATTGGCTCCAGATTTTGAAAAGCGATACTTTCATTCTTGCTCAAATAGTCACGCGTCTGTTGCTCGTCCCATCCGGTTCGTTTGGAAAGAACTCTTACCAGCTCTGGATTCGACCAATGCTTCTGGACTCCAATAACGGCCAATGTAAATTTTTTCATTTTGCCTCCACCTGAGTGAACAACGCCCGATCACTGCGCTTTATCTCAATTCGAACTAAACTTCCCTGCTTTATTTCCGCAGCCGCCTTCAACAAATCAGCCAATGTGCGTATTTTTGTATCTTTGACCTGAACAATTTCATCATTGGTTCGTAATCCCGCCTTATATGCAGCACCATGGGTTCCAATTGCATCAATTAGGATTCGGCTCTCGCCATTTTCTTTTTCTTCGCGAACGGAAAAGCCGAATTGTTTTTTAAGTGCGTCATATTCTTTAGATTCTGCCGGCATTGTTTTAAGGGACGGTAATAATTTCCTAATTGTCTCGACAGAAATTGCAAAATTGATTCCGCGTGCTCTCCTGTCGCTTATCGTCATGATTCCAAACATACGGCCGGAAGAATCAACCAGAGGGCCGCCGCTATTCCCGGAATTCACATCAGCCGTCGTCTGGATCATGTCCTCAAAAATATGCTCGCTATCAAAATCAACTTTTCTGCCTGTTGCGCTTACGACGCCTTCGGTAACGGAGTGGCCGTAAGAAAAAGGATTGCCAATGGCATAGACGGTTTCTCCGGATTTGATTAACGAAGGATCCGCCATTTGAATTGCCTGCCAATCAAAGGCCTCTGTTACTTTTAAAAGTGCTAAGTCTTTTTTCTCGTCCTTATTGATAAGGACTGCATGAAAATTTTTCCCATCGACGGTTTCCACTTCTATTACGTCAAATTTTGAAACGACATGTGCATTGGTTAAAATCAGCCCTTCCTTATCGATAACGATGCCCGTCCCTTCGTAGCGGACCGGAAACTTTTCTCTAATGAGATCGCTCTTTTCGATGTATGCCGAAGCCAAAGCCTCGCTGAACGTAGGCTGCCGGCGAACGGAAGGCTTAAGCATCACATTTGTGCGAATGTTCACGACACTATGCTTAACGCTCTCAATAATTTCCTTTTTATCGGGCTGCTGCGCCAAAGCGGATCCAGCGATCAAAAAAAGGGCCGCTAAACAAAAAATGCCTTTTTTTATTAAATCAGTTAATCGTTTCATTTGTCCTCCTCTACTTTGAATCTTCATGCTTTGAATCATGTCTTTGCCGTGCCGATACCGCCGGCACACCCGCAAACACCGAACGTGTTTCTACAACTGCATTTTTACTTAGAACAGCCCCTGCTGCGATTACGGCTTTATCTCCGATGTCGGCCCCCGGTAGCACCACCGAATTAAGACCGATGGTCACATCTTTCCCGATTCTTACCTTTTTAAGAATCAGTCTACCTCGCTCGAAAGAATGCCCAATGACGGTAGCATGGCCTCCAATCACTGAACGATCTCCTATTTCGAGCATGCAAAGATCCGCGCAGTACTTGGAGTTAATCTGAACATTTTTCCCAAGTCTTGCGCCCATGAGCCGGTAGAAGATATTTGCAAACGGAGTTAACAGGATGAAATCCATAAATGTATTTGAAACAATTAATACAAGTGAGTTTGCCAAAGCCCATTTAAGAGCGCCGAGTGACTGCATAGGATATTCGCCTTCTTTTAGGCGTAGTCCAAGAATGATGCGAACGGTGCCGACTACGAAAAGAACACAAATGCCATATAAGAAATATGCGGCGACTGCAGCAAAGCACATGCAAAGTAACTGCGCTTCAAATGACATATGAGCTGTTGATTGCCAAACATTCAAACAGAGCAATACACCCGGATAAATTGAAGCGCCGATAACGGCTACTCCGACGGCATAGAGACACAAGGTAAAAAGAAGCTGGATAGCAGAAACTAAAAGCCAATTCACCGAAGCCTCCCCGTGGGTTTTTCTGACAGTTCTAGTCTAAGTCGTTCCTCAATTTCATCTGTAAGCTGCAAAGCCATCATCCGCTCATGTTCGCTTAAGTCACACCGCATATTGATTAATGTTAAAACTTCACGCAACTGTCTCTGCAGACTGAATAACCGATCGGCCTTCATGTGCAACCGTTCCACAGCAACATAAAAAGTGGATTTGAGTGTATGTAATTCATCTGCCTGAATCTTGCTTATTTGTGTATTCAAAATATATCGAGCTCCCTTAACCGCTCGAAAACAACACTCCATTTTTTTCAACTCCGTAAGATAAATTTTTTTAGTATCCATATCAGAGATTCTGGCTAAGCCAATCTATACAGATTCGTTCAAACTGATCCGACTGTTCATCAAATATCTTCTCTGCGTGCCCAGCGCCGTTGATTCTTACGATTTTTTTTGGTCCTTGTGCGGCCGCAAACAATTTATCGCTGTGGTCTGGCTTAATTAACCAATCATTTTGGCCATGAATAAAAAGTATAGGTGTTCGAGTTTCTCTTTTGCTTACAGCATCAATCGGTTTTGTTTTGGGTAGAAATGGATTGCCCGGCCTCACGCCCTTACCTTTTCCTTTATGACCTAAATTCAGTTTCAAATCCTTAAGCATTTCCGGCTCCCAAAAGTGACAATTAATTTGCCAGAAGTCGCAAGGCGCACTAACAGCGATAACAGCATCGATTTGATTATTCCGGCTGGATTCTATTAATGAGGTGGCGGCACCTAATGAAAAACCGATTAGTCCAATTTTAGAATATCCGAGATTTTTTACATAGGAAACGACAGCCCGCAAATCTGCCGGCTCGTATGCAGTCCAAGAAAACAACCCGCTACTTTTACCATGTCCTCGGAAATCAAAACTAAAGGTGTCGTAATGCTGATACAGCATTGCAGAGATTTCTTTGAACAGATGAGTGTCTTTGTTGTTATAAAAGCCGTGAGCCACGATTACGGCGGTTTCGCGGCCGTTGCGAAGTTCCGTTAATGCTATTTTGTGTCTATCGTCTGTAAGAATAATCATTCGCCGCTTTCAAATTGACTCTGAGCTGTTTTTTCGGAAGCCATATTCTTAATGCTTTTTAAATCCAATTTTCCTGTTCCCAAAACTGGAATGCCCGGAACCTGATAAAAGTCTTCTCGTTTAGGAATCCAAAGTTTTGGCAGTCCGCCCTCATTTAGTTTTTCCCATAATGCCTGCACATCAACTTCACCTTGATATAAAACCACTAACCGTTCGCCTCTTTTTTCATCTGGAACTGAAGTGACTGCGCATACCTGCTCAATGGCTTCGAGCACGTTTAATATTTCTTCTTCAACTTTGATGTGCGGAACCATTTCCCCGCCAATTTTGCTGAATCGGCTTAAACGATCTGTGATACAGATAAACCCATCTTCATCAATGACAGCGATGTCTCCTGTAACATACCAACCGTCTCTTAAAACTTCCGCGGTCTTTTCTGGATTATTCAAATACCCAAGCATGACATTTGGGCCTTTTATCAACAACAACCCTTCAGAATTAAAAGGAAGAGTCTCAAACGTATCGGGATTAACTATTTTGGCGGCTACACCGGGAATAGGATGACCAACTTTTCCTTCTTTGTATCCAACCTGTTTAATTCTTTCATCATGACTAATGTAATCAGGGACCGCCATTGCAACTACGGGTGAAAGTTCAGTCGTGCCATAGCCTTCAAATGGAACAACGCCAAATTTTTTAAAAAAGGCCTGCGACAAACTGGTTTTCAATTTCTCCGCACCGACACCTGCATATCTCATGCTGGCAAATTGTTCTTTCGTGCACTTGCGTATATAAGCCGAAAAGAAAGTCGGCGTTCCGAGAAGAATAGTTGCTTTGTATTTTTGAGCTAGCTCACCTATTGTTCCTGCATCGAGTGGGTTAGAGTGATAAACAACTCCCAGCCCAACACCCACCGGCATGCATAGTGTCGCGGTAAACCCGAATGAATGAAAAAACGGTAGCACGCCAAGGACAATATCATCATCCCGGATTTTCAACACTTGATAGAGGGCTTCGATATTTGAAAAGATATTTGAATGTGAAAGCATCACACCTTTGGGCTGTCCGGTGCTGCCGCTCGAAAAAATGATTGTGGCTAGATCATCTACATTTCTCTTGTCCCCGCGCACGAACAGAGCCTTTATCAAAAACTTCGGCAATACGAAAAGCGCAGCTGCAATCAATGCTTTATCCTTTGATGAAACCTTGCGGACAAGATCTTCAAAGAACACCATGCCCGGACGTTCTTCCAGCTTGGCTTTTTTAAGAAAAATTCGTGATGTAATAATTTTCTTCATGCCGCACTGCGCAACACACGAATCCAAACTTTCTTTTGACGCGGTAAAATTCAGGTTAACGGGTATCTTCCCTGCGAATAATGCAGCTCCATTAGCCATAGAGCCCGCGCAGGATGAAGGAAGCAGAATGCCCACTTTTTCGCTATCACCGGCTTCTTTGCCGAATAACTTCTGAGAGAAAAGAACAATACCCGTCAAAACCTGCAGATAATTCAGTTTTTGTCCCGTTGAGTCGGCCATACAAAACTTGAATGGCCTTTTCTTCGCTTCATCTACAAAAGCTAAATGCAGTTTCTGCTGGCTGTTTTTGCGGAGTTTAAAAGCTTCGGCTGTTAACTCTTGAACTGCTAACCGAACCTGATATGCCTTGGAATCGGGCCGCATCGGCTTACCAAAGGAAACCGTAGCTGGATAAGGCCAGGTTTTCGGCCATTTCCAAATGAACTTTCCATTTTCATAGCTGAAAATGCTGCCCCAAAGTCTATCCAAGCAAAGGGGCACAATCGGTGCATCAACTCCGTCCATTATTCTCTCAAAGCCCTTGTTGAAAGGAAGCATGTTACCGTGGCGAGTCAGGCCACCTTCCGCAAAAATGCATACTAAGTGGCCTTGAAGAATCGCCTCACGAGCGCTCTGCAATGATTTCAGAATCGCCTTCGGTCCTTCTTGGCTTGAAATCGGAATAGCATTCATAATTTTTGCCACCGGATTGATAATGGGATTTTCGTAGATCCCCTTAAACATTAAGAAACGAATTGGCCGAGTAGATGACGCAAGAACAAGCACGGCATCCGCGTAAGTCACGTGGTTACAGACCAGCAGTGCGCCGCCAGCTTTCGGAATGTTTTCAATTCCTTCAATGCGAATTCTGTAAACAAGATGCGCAAATATAAAATTAAAAAGACGCAAAAACGCTTCGGGAAGAACTTTCAAAATAATGAGCGTTATTGCTACGGAAAATAATCCCAAAACAAAGAAAAGCTGCGCCGCGTCAAACTGCAATCTAGATCCAAAAAACCACACAAATGCGGATGCAAACAAAATACAGAACGAGGTAGCTATGTTCGATGCGGCCATATATTTACCGCGCTCAGCCTGAGGACTTTTCAGCTGATAATAAGCATTTAGCGGCACGATGAAAATCCCGCTGAAAGCACCGAGAAGGAACAGAAATACGAAAGCCGCCCAAACCTGCTCTGTTCTAAAACCGATAAATAAACAAATAACTGTTATTCCAATAGCTCCGAGCGGTACTAATCCATACTCGACTTTTTTCTCCGACAGACGCCCTGCCAGCAAACTGCCTACCCCAATACCGACCGATGTCGCAACGAGCAACAGACTTGCTCCGGACTCGGACAGACCCAGGATTGTTTTTCCATAAACTAATACATTCATTTGAAAAACAGCCCCAAGAAACCAGAAAAAGCAAACAGCAATAAGCGTGAGATACAGCCATCTGTCATTTTTGATTTGTCCGAAAGCGGCAAATGCATCTTTATACACATTACGTGAAGATGTCAAAGCAGCTTCCGAAGGGACTGACTGCTGAATAAAAAGGCTTACAATGGCGCCTACAATCGAAAAGAAAATAAGAGTAAGCACTGCATAGTGGCTTTTCCCGGAGAACACATGGCCAATTTGTCCGCCATATGCGGAACCAAGAATAATTGCCAGAAAAGTCCACATCTCAAGATAACCATTCCCCTTAGACAACTCCTCCGTCTCAAGCATCTCGGGCATAATTCCGTATTTGGCCGGACTAAAAAAAGCACTGTGAGTGGCAAGAAGGAAAAGCACAGAGGCAATTGCCGCTAAATTGCCGCTTGATACCGCAAAAAAGCCAGCAATCATAATAAATATTTCTACAATCTTAGTGACAACAATCACATTTTTTTTGGAATAGCGGTCGCTCAAATAGCCAGCAATAGGAGAAAATAAAATAAAAGGAAGAATAAAGAGCGCGCCGGTGAGACTGATATATTGAACAGCTACATTCGGCTCCAGCAATCGCAGAACTAAAAGAGAAATTAAAACTTTGAAGGCATTGTCATTAAACGCACCAAAGAATTGCGCGACCATTAGCGCACGAAAAGACTTATTCGCTTTCATTTGGCGACTCCACCGTGCTTGTCGGCATCCGATATGTTTACACGTATGATTTCGAGACATCCAATCAAAACTCGTTTTTTCTCAAAAGATATACCTTTCATCAGGTCTTCAATCTTGGAAAAATAAACTTTATCGACCCTCTTAATCAGATCGTGCGATTTCTTGGTCAAGTGTAAAACATGCTGGCGACGATCCGTTGGATGCTTATCACGACTCACATAGCCTGCTTTTTCTAATCGATCAATTAGCCCAACCATGTTGGATTTACTAACGACCAATTTTTCACTCAAATCTTGCTGACTGAGCCCCTCTTCATCAAAGCCCTCTAAAGTCTTAATGATGTTGTATTGAGTTGTTGTCACGCCATAATTTGAAAAAAATCGGTCTGAAAAATTAAAGAGACGCGACGTCGTAACAACAATATTCAATAGAGCTTCATTGTCGTGATTGTCATACTCTCGTTTAAGCTTCAATTCTTCATGCAATCTCATGGGCTCCCCTCATCAATTAATGGTCAACGGCACAAGCTATAATTATCGCTGCCGGCAATACAGCAACCAAACCCACTGCCACAAGAGGTACGGCCAAAGCAATCCCTACCCCAGTTAGCGCTACCTCACCAACCTTCTTAACCCCCTGATGCTCTACCCCAGCAAAGCATTCGGAGGAAGCAAACAAAGCACAAATAAGCATAACCGCTATCAACTTCTTCTTCATATCTACCTCCATACAAATATTAGTTTATATAATAATAGTTTATATGTCAACTATTTATTTAATTTTTATTTTCTCCTTAAAGACCTTTGGGTTTTCGGGAAAGCGGTCTAAC
>ERZ761602.6306-NODE-6306-length-13377-cov-6.044738_pt1 | contig 13377 bp, 15 predicted proteins | sample MGYA00512165_ERZ761602 | MGnify/ENA primary metagenome ERZ761602 (study PRJEB28899, sample SAMN02445085) | bioreactor sludge metagenome | biome: EBPR sludge; isolation source: Thorneside wastewater treatment plant | place: Australia: Brisbane, Thorneside...
GATGTGAGTAGCCTGCCTTTTTTTTATTGACAATTTTTTTTATCTTCAATTGTCAATTTACCAAATATGTACTCCGACAATCTTAGAGAAAGATTAAAATCCTTCGCACCTCGACTTTTTCCTTTATGCAAAGCGTTTCTTAGAAAAAAAATTCAATATAAATTTAAAAATCAGTCATGAAATTCTTTATTGACACCGCCAATCTCGATCAAATTAAAGAAGCCAACGATTTAGGCATTCTTGACGGCGTTACTACCAATCCTTCATTGATGGCCAAAGAGGGGATTAAAGGCGAAGAAGCTGTTATGAAACATTATGAAACCATCTGCGAAATGGTTGATGGCGATATCAGCGCCGAAGTAATCAGTACCGAAACGAAAGCCATTATCGAAGAAGGTAAAAAACTTGCAGCCATTCACCCGAACATCGTTGTAAAAGTACCGATGATTAAAGATGGCATTAAGGCCATTAAATGGTTTACCGACAATGGTATCAAAACAAATTGCACCTTGGTATTTAGCGCAGGGCAGGCCATTTTGGCTGCAAAAGCAGGCGCTACATATCTTTCGCCGTTCATCGGTCGTATTGATGACAGCGGTTGGGAGGGTATTCAACTGATCCGGCAAATCGCAAATATTTTTAATATTCAGGGATATAAAACTGAAATACTTGCTGCCTCAATCCGCAACAGCAATCACATCATTCAATGTGCAGAGGCGGGTGCCAACGTGGTTACCAGCCCGTTGGAGCCAATTCTTGGGTTGCTGAAACATCCGTTAACCGATAATGGCCTCGCAAAATTTTTAGAAGACGCGAAAAAATTTCAGTAGCAGATGATGGTTTGCAGGTCATGGTTCATCAAGTAGCTGTGGTCTTCAAGCCATACACCATCCTTCATGAATATTTCTTCATTCATAGCCAACAGAATCGCGTTTAACCAGCAACGGTCTTTTTCGCGTTTTATCATCCGGCTTTCAATAATTGCCACTGTCATCAGCGTGGCGGTAATGATTATTACGCTTGCATTTGCAAATGGATTTCAGCAAAAAGTAAGTGAAAAAGTTTTCAGTTTTTGGGGGCATATTCGATTGCAGGAGGCAATGCCTTACCAAAATATTTTAAAAGAAGAGTACCCCATTATTGCAAACGATTCAATTGTTCGGGAAATAAAGCAAAACCCCGAAGTAAAAAGTATTCATCCTTTTGCAACGCGCTACGCGATTTTAAAAACGGTTGACGATCTGGAGGGTGTGATGGTAAAAGGCCTCGACAGCACCTACGATTTCAATTACCTGAAAGAATTTATGGTTCCCGGCGGCAGACCGCCAAAATTTAATGACACTACCTACAGCAGGGAAATCATGATTTCGAAACGAACGGCGGATGCAATGAAACTGAATGTGGGCGACAAGGTGTTCATTTACTTTATCAGGCCGGACAGAAGCCTTCGCCCGGACAGGCTTACCATTACCGGATTATTTAGTACCGGTATTGAAGAATATGATAAAACATTTGCCCTGGGCGATATAAAATTGATCCGCAGACTGAACGACTGGCAACACAACCAGGTAGGGGGCTACGAAGTGTTTTTGAATGATTATAGAAAAATTGACAGCGTTGAAGAACAAATTCTCAATCTCCCAAACCTGCCGCCTACCTGGTCGGCGCAAAGTATTCAGCGTATAACACCAAATATCTTTGACTGGCTGAACATGCAGGATGTAACTCGAAATGTATTGATGGGCATCATGGTGGTGGTGGCGGTTATTAATTTAATTACGTGTTTAATCATTCTCGTTTTGGAGCGGATGCGCATGGTAGGTATTTTAAAAGCCATTGGCGCCAGCGACTGGCAGGTGCAGAAAATATTTTTGCGGCATAGCCTTATTATCACACTATCGGGCATTGTTGGGGGCGTTATTTTTGCACTGGGATTGCTTTTACTCCAGGTAAAAACCAGGTTTATAAAATTAGACGAGTCTGCCTATTATTTAGACCATGCAGCGGTGCAAATAAGCGCTGTTGAAGTAATCACAATTTGTGCAGCAACATTTCTTATCAGCCTGCTTGTGCTAATGATTCCAACCTATATTGTTAAAAAAGTACAGCCGGTGAAGGCAATTCATTTCAGGTAAGCATGAACTTTTTTAAAAATCACTTGCATTAGAAATGGCGTTTTCTTTGGCTCCGCTTCCACCGTGCCGTTGCAGAATTTAAAAGCATGATAATTTTTGGGCAACGCTAAAAAATTCTTTATCAGGGATGGGCTATATGCGACAAAATAATCCCCGTTGCCACCGCCGCGTTTAATGATTCAGCTTCTCCAATTCTTTCAATCGTTATTTTTTGAGAAACGTGCCGCATCACTTCGGGCCGGATGCCCCTGCCTTCGTTTCCAATCACCAAGATGCCCTGCTGAATGTTTTTATAAGATTTGAGCGGAATGCCATCGAGCGCAGCGCCATAAATAATCGTGTTTTGCAGCATTCCCAACCATTCCGACAAGTCGGTATAAAAAACTTCTGTTCTAAAAATACTTCCCATGCTGGCCTGCACCACTTTGCTGTTATAAATGTCAGCACAATCTTTGCTGCAAATCATTTGTTTAATGCCAAACCAATCCGCTATTCGTAGTATGGTGCCCATATTGCCGGGATCCTGAATGCCATCAAGCGCCAGCGCGATTCTTTCATTGTCTATTTCAAAGCCTTCACTCCAAGGGGTTTCAATAATAGCCAAAACCTGATGCGGGGTTTTTAATTGCGAGATGCGTTCCAGATCGGTTTCAGATACGGTAATCACTTCGCTGAGATGGGAGTATTTTTTATTTTCGTTAACCCATTCTTCTATCGCAAAAACTTTTTTAACATTTACAACAGGATTGCTTAAGGCTTCTTCAATAATTTTAGGACCTTCGGCAATAAACAAATTTTCCTGTTGCCTGAATTTTTTTTGGAACAAACTTTGAATATATTTGGTTTCAGTTTTACTGAGCATTTTTGATAGAATCTATAAATTGAGTCAACTGTTACAATTATACAAAAATATACATCTTGTAGTTTTACCCTTGTTAACGGTATTTCTTTTTTCTTCCTGCACAATATTTACGGTTGTAAGAAATAGCCCAGAGAACACTCCGTTCATTTTTGATACTAAGATTGACGTAAAGGGAACGGGAATTGATAAGGAAGAAAAAACAAGGCTTGAAGCAGGGCTTTACGAGCAGCTTGATGACAGCATTACTGCACGTAAGGTTGATAAAGTGGTGTATGCGGTTTTAAAAAATCCGAACAGGCTGGATAGCAGCGTGATCAGCAAGTCATTGCAATACATGCATTTTTACCTGCATGGAGAAGGCTATTTTAACGATTCCATCAATTTTTATACCGAAGTAAAACCCAACGGGGATCAGCTTCGTGTACATGTTGTTTTTCATGTATGGCCCGGAAAAGTAACCCGGATTGACTCGCTTAGTTATACCCTGAGAGACGATACCCTGCAAAGCCTAACAGCAGGAAGCCTGAAGACGGCAATTGTTGAAAAAGGTGACCCATTTGCGCAAGGGCCGATCTCATCGGAGCTTGATCGCCTGGTGTCGCTGTATAAAGAGAACGGTTATTTTATGTTTAACCGCAACCTTTTATATGGGCTTTGGGATACGCTTGATGTATCGTTGCTACAACCTTCGCTCGATCCTTTTGAGCAAGTGGAGCGGATGAGAAAGCTGCGCGAACGATTGGAAGCTCCCACAGCCAACCTTGATATTCGATTAAGACAGATCCTTGATTCGACATTTATAAAAAGATATTACGTTGGAAATGTGTACGTGTATCCGGATGCGAGGGCTGATACAACCGTCGGCAAAAGGGAAGAAGCAACGAGCCACAACATTACCGTCATTCAACATTACAATAGGTTCAAGCCAAAAATATTTTCACCCAATATCTATCTCAGGTATGGCGATATGTATAACCAGCGCAGGTACCTGAGAACTTTGAGCAGGTTGAACAACCTCCCGAGCTGGCGGTTAGTTGACATTGGCTACGACACTACAAAGAGGCCGGGGCAGGATACACTTGATTTTATAGTGAGGCTTACACCTGCACCGAAATATAGTTTCTCAACAAATTTGGAAGGAAGTTTCAATCAGCAGAGCCTTGTTTCCAGCAGTTTTTTTGGGATGGGAATTAACATCGGGTTTCAAAACCGAAATTTCCAGCGGGGAGCCAATACTGCCACAACCAATCTGCGTTATGGCATTGAGTTAGGCAGCTTTGAGCGGGGCGACCTGATTCAAACACAGCAGGTAAGCCTGAGTAATACCATTGTGTACCCCAGGTTTATTTTCCCGGGATTGAATGGCTTAAAAAATGATTTTAGCGGGTACATCAATTCGGTTTTTGGACTAAATGTGGCAAGTACCGAGAGGCGGAGGCTTTTTGATCTTTCCACTATAAATGCCAACTGGGGATACGATTTTAGCTGGCGGGCCAAATCATACAACAGAAACAACCGAACTTATAATGTAGGCGTAAAAATACCGAATATTGAGTATTCGTTCCTGGTGAGAAAAGACAGCCTCAACAAGCTCATTGAACGAAATCCTTCAATAAGAAACATGTTTTCTGACGGATTAATTTCGTCAGTTATCGGGCGGTTTACTATGCCGTGGAATGGCACGCGAAACAGGCAAACGAATGTTTTTAAAGCCAATCTCGAGGTTTCGGGACTGTTGTCTGGCATGCTGCCAAGCCGTTTTATTGATTCGCAGTTATATCGTTTTGTGAAGTTTGATGTGGAATATGCCAAGCTTTTTAAGTGGGCGAAAACTTCGCTGGTGTTAAGAGGCTTTGGTGGTATTGGCTATGAATTTGATTTTACAAAGAATCCTGACAAGCAAAATCAACTTCCTTTCTTTAAGCAATATTATAGTGGCGGGCCCAACAGTATGCGTGCATGGCAACTCAGGCGTTTGGGGCCGGGCTCTACCGTAAAATACTTCAGAGGATCTGAGGATCAAACAAGAATTATAGTGCCCGACAGGTTTGGCGATGTGCAATTGGAAGCGAACATCGAGTATCGAATGCCTATATTTTCTATGGCCGGCATTCCGGTCAATGGAGCGGTGTTTACTGATGCAGGGAACATTTGGTTTTTAAAGCCCGAGGCGGGCTTGGCGGAAGAAACATTTAAACTCTCACGTTTGGGAACTGATCTTGCAATTGGTTCGGGAGCAGGAGTGCGAGTGGATTTTGGCTTTTTTGTAATACGGGTGGACTATGCATACAAAGTAAAAGACCCTAGTCCGGATCCGGGCAATATCCGGTATCGAAATAAATTTTTCGCATATCCATTTTTCAAAGGAAGCCAGCTACAGTTAGGGATTGGTTATCCGTTTGTGTTTTAGAACTTTTCGTAAACAACTTAAAAACCAGTGATGCAATTTCAGATTAGGGAGTCGCCCATTTATTTATTGCTTCTTTCTGTTTTTATAATATTTGCTTAAATCTTTAATCTCCACTTTTCTGAACTCAACGGGGTGGCTTTCGCTTTGTAATGAAATATAACCACCAGTTAAAGGTTGGCCATCCTGCTTTTCCGCCGGGTCAAAATCGCTCACATTTCCGCCGCCAATTTGAGGTTTTTGATAGACAAGAACGGTATCGCCATTCACAATATGTTTAATCTCTTCATTACCCAAAACTAAAATTTCAGCGCGCACCCATTCATCATTCCTGAAGGTTTTCGATTTTGAATTAATACAATGAGGAGTAAATAGTTTGCCATCCATTTCCACGTTAGTGCCCGGTGTGCAAAGGTTACAGGTGCTTCTTTCTCCATTGCTGTCACCTCCAAGCAGTTGTACTTCAATTGAAATGGGGAAATCCTGGTTATTGTACATGGTTTTAGGATGCTGGCTGTGGATCATCACGCCGCTATTTTTGTAGGCCCACCCGGGTCCCCCAGGGCATTGTTCACCTACAAACCGGTATTCAACGGCAAAAAGATAATATGAGTAGGGCTTTTTATAGAACAGATGTCCGAAGCGATCGTCAAATTTGTCATAACCATCGTAGCCAACAATAAGAGTGCCGTCTTTTACCCTAAATGTATTTGCGAAGTTGTCTTTGAAATTGTGACCTTTAATTTTAGGTTGCCATCCTTTCAGGTTTTTCCCGTTAAAAAGTTGTTTCCACTTGCCGGGGTATTGCTGCTGGGCATTTGTGAAATAGCATGCAAAGAACAAAAGCGATAAAAAAAGTAATCTCATGGTTACGTAGAATTTATTGACAATAAATTATTTCTTTTCGAAGAACCAGGGTAGCGGGTATCTTTTTTTGATCTGGTAATTGCTCATGATGTATTTGCTGATGTGGTTCATGGCCTCATCAACGTCATCAGTTACCAGCACAAGGTCTAAATCTTCTTTTGAAATCGTTCCCTTTTCGGCCATATCTTCAATGGCTTCCATCATGTCTTTGTAAAACTCTTTTCCAAAAATGACTATCGGAAATTCTGCAATGGTTTTGGTTTGAACCATTGTTAACGTTTCAAAAAATTCATCCATTGTACCAAAACCACCCGGCATAATCACAAAAGCATAGCTATACTTCACCAGCAAAACCTTTCTCACAAAAAAGTGCTCGAAGGTTACGGATTTCGTGAGGTAAGGATTGTAATGCTGCTCAAACGGAAGCTTAATATTACAACCGACTGATTGGCCGCCTTTCTCATAAGCACCACGGTTGGCGGCTTCCATAATTCCCGGGCCGCCACCCGTCATGGTAGTGAATCCGATTTCGGCAATCCTTTGTCCAAATTCACGCGCCTTTTGGTAATAAATATGATCTTCCTTAAACCTGGCCGAACCAAAAACCGTGATGCAGGGGTCTAAAAAATGCAGCGCTCTGAAGCCTTTTAGAAATTGCTGCATAACTTTTAATAAAAAAACAAATTCGTACCCCCGGCTTTTTGGCCCGTCTAAATAAACCTGCTCTTTTGCGGGTATCAGTCGTTTATCGCTCTTAGCTTTGTGTCTGCTCGCCATATAACTTTGCCTATTTGGCGAATGTAAAATTTAAATCATTACAAACGAGTAACAACGCTAATTTTGTTGTTTTGATATTCTAAATGCAAAAAGCCATGCGCATCATTAGTTACAACGTAAACGGGATAAGGGCTGCAATAAAAAAAGGGTTTATTGATTGGTTGAAAACCGATCCCGCTGATGTTATTTGCTTACAGGAAATCAAGGCCGAAAAATCGAATGTGGATCATACCCTGTTTAACGAATTGGGTTATCAGGATTATTGGTTCCCGGCACAGAAGAAGGGTTATAGCGGTGTTGCAATACTTACAAAAATTCAACCGGATAATGTGCAATACGGAACAGGCAACAAGGTAAGCGACGATGAAGGCCGCGTGATTCAAATTGATATTGGTGACATCAGAATTTTGAGTGCTTATTTTCCGTCGGGAACGAGCGGAGAAATACGGCAGGCTTATAAATACGTGTGGCTGGATGAATTTTATATCTACATCAACAAACTCAGGAAGAAGCATCCAAAACTAGTTATTTGCGGGGATTATAATATTGCCCACAAAGAGATGGACATTCACGATCCGAAAGGGAATAAAAATTCTTCGGGCTTTTTGCCGGATGAGCGCGCATGGATGGATAAATTTTTAAAGCAGGATTTTAACGACACCTTTAGGTTGATTCGGCCGGAAGAATTGCATCGCTACAGTTGGTGGAGCCAGCGCTTCCCAAGCGTTAGGTTAAATAATAAAGGCTGGCGCATTGATTATATTTCTGTGACTGACTCGCTTAAGGGTAAAGTGGAGGACGCCGAAATTTTTCCCGATGTGAAACATAGCGATCATTGCCCTGTGTACGTAAAATTGAAACTCTGATGGCTCAAATTATTTATAATGTAACCACCAAAGTACGTCAGGAGGTTTCTGATGAATGGCTTTTGTGGATGAAGGAAGAACACGTTTCCAAAATCATGGCAACCGGTTGTTTTAGTAAAGCGGTAATTTTGAAATTGCGGGAGGTTGATGACAGCGATGACCCAACCTATGCTGTGCAATACCATGCACCTAATGAACAGGACTACAAAAGATATTTGGAGGATTTTGCAACTAATTTCAGGTCTGACGCTTTAACCAAATGGAGAGATAAAATTGTTTCGTTCAGGACAGTTTTAGAGGTTGTGAATTGAATGTGCATAAGATTTTGGAGGCAGATAGAAGTATATGAAATTTGTTGTATATTCCTTTAGAACCTTTGTCTGCACGGCATTTCAGATAATTTTTTCTGAAATCCTTTGCCACAAAGGGTTTCAGAAAATCGGCACTTTTGGTTTTGCAATTAGGAGTAAGTGCATATTTTTCTGAAATGCTTACTGCGAGAGGCTTTTAAGTAAGTTATGGAGATGGTAAAATTTAAAATATATTGTTGTCGTCATTCGGAATCAGCTAATTTTGATTTGTAAATTAAAACTCATTAAAATTTAAATCATGAACAAAGCTCAATTGATTGAAAAAATCGCTGGTGATACTGGCATTACTAAAACGCAGGCAGGTGCTGCTTTAGATTCTTTTACTACTGCTGTGCAAAAAACTTTAAAAGGTGGCGGAAAAGTTACCCTGGTTGGTTTTGGCACTTTCTCTGTTTCTAAAAGAGCCGCACGTACAGGACGTAATCCTCAAACAGGAGAAACTATCAAAATCAAAGCAAAAAAAGTTGCCCGTTTCAAAGCGGGGAAAGAACTTTCTTCTAAGATCTAAAAGATTGTTATTAACGAAGCGATGCCCTGAAATCAGGTATTTCGGGGCATTTTTTATTTTACAAACCTTACATTTGCAAAATGTTTAAAAAAAACATTATTATGGGTAGAGGAGATAAAAAAACAGCAAAAGGTAAACGTTTTCTGGGTTCTTTCGGTAAAAGCCGCCCTGCGAAGCCAGCTAAGGCTACTACAAAAAAAGCTGAAGAAAAGAAGAAGGAAGCATAATTGCTAACTTTAAATTACTACATGATGGCATTCTTTACAGGATGCCATTTTTTTATTACGGGGCCAGTCTCTGTATTTTCCAACTGCCATTATCTTGTAAGCTATATTGAATACGATCGTGCATGCGGCTGGGTCTGCCCTGCCAAAATTCGATAGTGTGAGGCTTTACCCGGTAACCGCCCCAGTGCGGAGGCTTGGGAATTTCTCCGTGCTTGAAGCGTTCGCGATAAAAATTAAAGGTTTCTTTTAGAAAGGCCGCGCCGGCAATTACGGCACTTTGGGCGGATGCCCACGCACCCAGTTTACTTCCTTCGGGCCGGCTGTTAAAATAGGCAATACTTTCTTCGGGGCTTATTTTTTCTGCCCGGCCTGTTATGATTACCTGGCGTTCCAGCTCTTTCCAGAAAAACAGCAGGCACACATTGGGGTTGCTTTCAATGTGTTTGCCTTTGCGGCTATCGTAATTGGTGAAGAAAATAAAGCCACGCTCATCATAACCTTTCAATAATACGGTTCGTACTCTGGGAACATTATTTCCGTCGGAAGTAGCCAGTGTCATTGCGTTCACCTCATCAAATTTTGAGTTGAGTGCTTCGTGCCACCAGGTTGTAAATTGTGTAATGGGATTTACGTCAACGTCTGTTTCGGTTAAACTTTTTTTGGTATAATCGGTTCGTATATCGGCTATTTCTTTATTTGCGTTCATGGTTTATTGCTTATGGTGGATAGCAACCTATAGGATTTGTTGAGATTTGCACATGTGTTGAAGTGAGTGACACAACGAAGGTGATAGTAGCACAAAGGCTGATGCAAAAAAAATCAACTTATTTGATAATTGTGCCAACACCTTCACCCATCACAACTTTTTTAAGATTGCCCGGCTGGTTCATATCAAAAACAATAATGGGCAGATTATTTTCCATGCAAAGCGCAAAGGCCGTCATGTCCATAATTCGAAGATTCTTCGCAAGGCATTCCTGGTATGACACCGAGGAGTATTTTGTAGCTGTTGGGTCTTTTTCGGGGTCGGCGGTATACACACCATCAACGCGCGTGCCTTTCAGGATTACATCGGCGCCAATTTCAATCGCTCTGAGGGAGCCGGCTGTATCTGTTGTGAAATAAGGGTTTCCTGTGCCTGCGCCAAAGATTACTACGCGGCCTTTTTGCAGATGCCTGATGGCGCGGCGCCTGATGTAAGGCTCTGCAACCTGCTCCATCTTTATGGCGCTTTGAAGGCGGGTGTAAACTCCAATTTTTTCAAGCCCTGCCTGTAATGCCATGCCATTGATCACCGTTGCAAGCATTCCCATGTAATCGCCGTGCGCACGCTCTATGCCGGTTTCGGCTTCGTTCATACCACGGTAAATATTGCCACCGCCAATTACCAGGGCCACTTCAACCCCGGCCTGTGTTACACCCTGAATTTCATGAGCATACTGTGAAATGACGCCAGGGTCCATTCCAAAATTTTTGTTGCCCATTAATGATTCGCCGGAGAGTTTTACAAGTATTCTTTTGTACTTTGGCTGCATGTAATTGCTTTTTAACGTGATAGATATTGGCGAAGATAACATAATCAGTACAAATCAAAAGCGCCTTCGCTGGTGCTGTGGCCAGGGGTGGTGAGAGGTGAGCTTCTAAAAAAAATTGTGCGAAATGACTACCTTTAAAGACATTCAAAATCGTTAAAACCCTTTTAATAATGAAACGAAAATTAGGAACCAGTAGTGTTGAAATTACGCCAGTTACAATGGGTGCGTGGGCCATCGGCGGGTGGATGTGGGGTGGCAATGAAGAAAAGGATTCTATGGCGGCAATTCATGCGTACGTTGACAATGGGGTTACTTCAATTGACACCGCACCTGTTTATGGTTTTGGTTATAGCGAAGAACTTGTGGGCAAAGCAATTAAAAATTATAGCAGGGATAAGGTGCAGCTTCTCACCAAGTTTGGTATGGTGTGGGACAGGGAAGAAGGCGATTTTTCGATGGGTAGTATAGACAATAGCGGCAGGCCTATTAAAGTGTATCGTTATGCAGGTTATGATAAAATTATGAGCGATGTGGAGCTAAGTTTGAAGCGTTTGCAAACAGATTATGTTGATTTGATTCAGTTGCATTGGCCCGATTCTACCAGACAGGTGGAGGAGCCAATGCGTGCCATGGAAAAGCTGTTGAGGGACGGAAAGGCAAAGGCAATTGGCGTATGCAATTATAGCGCGATGCAGTTAACCGAAGCTGATCAAACTGTAAAATTGCATAGCAACCAGGTGCCGTACAGTATGCTTCGCAGGCATATTGAAGCAGACGTTGTTCCTTATGCAAAACAGCACAATCTTTCAATTATCGCGTATTCACCAATGGAGCGGGGGCTTTTAACAGGGAAATATAAAGGCGCAGAAACTCTCGCCGAAGGCGATCACCGAAGCGGTTATTTTAAGAGGTTTGATATGGAGAAAGTGCAGATGCTTTTGAGCAATCTCGATGAGGTAGCTCAAAAGTATAATTCGTCTATTTCTCAGTTGGTATTGGCCTGGACGTTTCATCAGCCAACAGTTGCGGCGGCGCTTGCAGGCGCACGAAATGCACAACAGGCCGAAGAAAATGCAAAGGCAATGCAAATAAAAATATCAGACGAAGATTTAGCGTTGATTCACTCATGGTTACCGCAAAGAGTTTTTAAGTAAAGAAAATGGATGATATTGAATACACCGTATCAGACTCCCACAGATACGAAGCTCTAAAAAGCACAGTGTGTTTTGGCGAAGTGCTTTGGGATATTTTGCCAACCGGAGCTTTGCCCGGCGGTGCGCCGATGAATGTGGCTTATCATTTGAATCAATTAGGTGTTGAAGCAAAAATGATTTCGGGGATAGGTGATGATGAAGAAGGTAGAAGGCTTTTGGAGTTTATGAAAAATCATAAAATTCCAACTGATTTGGTACAGAAAAGTGACTATTCGTCAACAGGAACCGTGTTGGCCACGCAGGGTGAGAACCACGAAATGGTCTATGACATAGTAAAGCCTGCGGCGTACGATTTTATTGATGTAACACCGGGTGCGCTTGACGCTATTTTAAAGGCTCCCTATTTTATTTTTGGCAGCCTTGCTGTGCGTAATGAACACTCGCGCAGAACACTTAAGACGTTGATAAATCTTGCGGAAACGAAAGTGTTCGACATCAATCTAAGGGCACCGCATTATGACCAGAACAATCTGGAGCAGCTTTTATTGCAAACGGATATTTTAAAATTGAACGAACACGAAATAGAGTTGGTTTCCGGCTGGTATGCAGATATTTCAAGATTTGAAGACAAAGTAAGATTGATTAGCGACAGGTATCAAATTGCCAGAATTATTGTTACAAAAGGCGCAGAAGGCGCAAGTTATTTTGACGGTGATACTTTTTACCATCACCCGGGTTTTACAGTAACCGTGGCCGATACAATTGGCAGCGGGGATGCTTTTTTGGCGGCATTTTTAAGCAAATTAATAAATGGTGCAACTCCGGGCGAATGCGTGGAATTTGCGTGTAAGCTTGGCGCTTATGTGGCAACTCAAAAAGGGGCCTGCCCTGATATGAAATTTTTTTCGGTTTCACAGAAAACATGATCAACCGGTAATTACAACACTCAGCTTAAGGAACCGTTACTTCTAAATAAATTACGTTTAATGGCGGCTCAGATTCCCACACCCTTTTTTGAACTATTTTAATGCTGGATTTTCCCGGCCTAAGTGCCGTGATACTAATCTGTTGTTTAATGACCCCTCCAATAGAACTCCCCCGGTCATTGCCGGAAACGGTCAAAATTTCAACTTTGGTAATTACGCTGTCATTCAATTCAGTTTGCCAACAATATCCGGCGCCACCGAGGTTGTCAACGTCAATTGTATACACTTCCGGTACTTTCAAAGTAATATTCTTGTTCATGATTGATGACGTGTTAAAAAAGTTAAAGTTGTTTTTACCACATTTATTGCATGCCAATAACACAACAATAATATAAGGTAAAAACAACTTTGAGATTTTTTTATACTTATACACAATGCCTAAAAGACGTACAATTCATGCACCATGTTGTCAGCCTCGGTGCGCACATTTACATTTCTGTTTTTGTCTCTTGCGTGTACTCCAAGCATTAATATTGCCAGCAAAGCCTGTGCGTTGGTGTTTTTAATTTTTTTGAAACCAATGCCACTAATGTTCAGCCATGCGTTTTTATCTTCTGCTTTACCCCATGTACCAACTATTTTCTTATTGTTGTCCCATGCGCCAAACGAGTCATCCTGGTTAGGTAAAAGCGTAGGGAATGAATTTTTTACTTTGCCGCCAACCTCAAGGCTTGCATTACTG
>ERZ761602.6307-NODE-6307-length-13376-cov-7.845357_pt1 | contig 13376 bp, 11 predicted proteins | sample MGYA00512165_ERZ761602 | MGnify/ENA primary metagenome ERZ761602 (study PRJEB28899, sample SAMN02445085) | bioreactor sludge metagenome | biome: EBPR sludge; isolation source: Thorneside wastewater treatment plant | place: Australia: Brisbane, Thorneside...
TTTCGAGCGCGTCGTTCGGCACCGTCTGCAGATAGTTCGTCCGGTCGCGGCTGGTCGAACCATTCGCACCCGATCCGCCGATCCTCGCCGAGAGCTTATCGAGCCCGCCTTTGCCGAGGTTTTCCGATTCGAGAAAAAGCAGATGCTCGAACATATGAGCAAAGCCCGTGCGGCCCGCCTTCTCGCGTGCCGAACCGACGTGGGCAGTGAGATTTACGGCAACCACCGGGTCCGACCGGTCAATGTGAAAGACCACATCGAGCCCATTCGGCAGCGTGAACTTCTGATACTCGATCTTGAAGCTCGGCTTCGAATCAACTCGTTGGGCAGCCACCGGCATCGCGGTTAGCGAAACAAAGACGGATAGGATAATTGCTACTACAGTTCTCATAATTTTTTTACCAGGAGCGGGTTTGCAGTTTAATACGCAATTCAACATTAGCAGGTTTTCGAATCAGTCGAGCGTTGAGTTCAAGGTCGCTCAATCTAAAGCACCGGAACCGAGTATTTCCTTCTCTCGGGATCGACGGTCACGATCTTCAGCACCCGAGCCATTGCCTGCGAAACAAGCATTCTGTCGAACGGATCACGATGGTGAAACGGTAAGCCAACCAAAAATCGGGCATCATTCTCATCGAACGGCAAACTCTGGATTCCGTGAGCTTTTCGCTGAGCGGGGATGAATCGGTCTGGCGCTTGCGGCAAAGGCAGTTTGCCGAGTTCATACTTGATCACGATCTCCCAAAATGATCCAACGCTAAGGAATACGTCATTATTCGGCTCATCGATTGCATCACGAGTCGCGGTCGAAAGCTTTGTATCGCCCGTAACGTACCAAAGAAAAATGTGGGTATCCAGAAGCAATTGCATTAGTTATAAAATTCCTCGAGGATGTCATCCGGCAACGGGGCGTCAAAATCGTCCGGCACTACAAACAGACCTTTTGCCAAGCCGAACGGTCGCCGGGCCTTTGGTGCTGTATCTTTATTCTCATCGAGGACCGTAACTATCACCTCGACCTCCTCACCTTCGCGAATTGACTCAGGGACCTCATCGTTCCACGTCAGCACACCGTTATTGAGTTTTGCCTTAAAGGTTTGAAGCATTGGCTACCTCCGTTCATCATCTTACACCAGAAATTTCCCGTGTCGTGATCGAGGTCGATTCCGAAGCGAAACGAAAAATATCCGAGTTCAGGTGATAGTTTTTCCCTCATCGCTCCGCATTCTCTCTTGGATGGCGATTACGGCATCCGAGATAATTAACTAAGGAGGACTACTTAAGAAGAACACTACTAATCGATTCAAAGGCATCATGGGCTTCACGCTCATCGAACTTCTCGTCGTCAGCGCATCGGCAACGATGCTTATCGGACTGCTTCTTCCGGCTATCCAGAATTAAGCCCGGCGGTGCAACCGCTCAACAACGCCGAGGGTCCTTTCGAGGGCTCTCGGCTTTATTCATCTATCACAGGTTCCTGCTTTCGTGCTTTCCGCCGTTCAGCTTTCCACGCTTTTCTAACTGCCGCCACGTCAAATTTATCCCGCTTGCCGTCGCGCATATTCTCCACCTCGTGCTGCACTCTGGCAGCGATCAGGCGATATGCCTCCGTGTTCGGTACGCCCTCGGTCATATCCCGCAGTTCCTCATAAGAAAGAAACCGCCCGATCTTCGCCCCGACCTTTGCCCCGATGCTGTCTCGTTTCGGGATGGTCATTCCCTTCGGATACGCTTCGAACGTTCCCCAAAGGTAGATCGGAAGAATGCCGATCTTCTGATTCAAGGCCAAATAGCCGATGACCGGCTTGAACTCGGCGATCTCGCCGGTCAGGCTGCGCGTGCCCTCGGGAAAGATCAGGGCGTTGTAGCCTTCGTGTAGGATGCGCGTTACGTGGCGCAGCGATTGCCGCAAACTTCCGGTCCGCTCGATCGGCACAAGCGTCGTGAAGTTGTTCATATACGCCCGCTTGTATTTCGTATCGAACCAATAATCCGCTGCGGCGACCGCAACGGTCTGCTCCGCAACGTCCTTGCCCAGTGCCCGCTTTACGAGGCCTGTATCGATGTGCGAGGCATGGTTCGGCGCGACGATGAAATTCACGTGGGCCGGCACATTGCCCTGGCCCTCGATGCCCGTGTCAAGAACCTTCGAATAGAGTGTCTCTTGCGCCAGGTCAACCGCCGCGTTGCCGATCCGCCGGACGAGCGAAGGTATGTGGATCTCCTCTTCATCCCTCTTCTCCTCGACCTTCGGCTCATCGGCCAGCCGTTTTGTCTTATCGACCCGCTGAACGGCGGTCAGCAGTTCGCGGACGGTCTGTACTTCATTGAGCGTATCCGGCGAAAGCACGCGTCCGCCGGCGTCTTCGACCGCCGCCTGCAGCTCAACGAACATCAGCGAATCAAACCCGAGATCGGCGAGCTTGTCCTCGACCGCAACGTCCGAGAGCGGCCGACTTGAAACGGTCGCCACGATCTTCCGGATCCAGAGCATATTATCGTCGCCTTTCGATTCGACCACGGCCTTCGTCTTCTTGCGGTCGCGCTCCTCCAGTGCAATGAGCATCTCGACGACCTCTGGCCGCTTTACCTTTCGCGTCGCCGTCCGCGGCAGCTCGAAAGGCGTCACGTGCATCACCTTTACCCGCTTGAAGAACGGCAACCCGGCCGCGACCTCGCGGAAATGTTCCTCGATCCGCTTGTTCACATCCGTCCGCGAAAGGGCGATGTCGTGTTCATAATCCGGTACGACGAGGGCCGCGATCTTCTCGCCGCCGTCGCTGTCCGGCAGACCGACGACGCTTAGTTCCTTTATAAAACCGGACTTGGAGTAAAGCTCTTCGATCTCGTCCGGATAGATGTTCTTACCATTCGAATCGATGATCACATCCTTTGACCGGCCGACGATGTAGAGATTTCCGTCCTCGTCGATCCGGCCGAGGTCGCCGGTCCGCAGCCAGCGGTCGTGGAGCACGGCCTCGGTCGCTTCGTCGTTATTGAAGTACCCGAGCATCACGTTCTGCCCGCGAGCCAGGACCTCGCCGACGCCATTGTCGTCCGGCTCATCGATCTTCACCTCAACACCGGGAAGCGGCTTGCCGACGCTTCCCCGCAGGAGCTTGTTGCCCGGCCGAGCGACCGTAAGCACCGGTGACGACTCCGTCAGCCCGTAGCCCTCAAGCACCGTAAACCCAAGCCCGTGAAGGTCTTTCTGTACCTTTTCGCTCAGGGCAGAACCGCCCGAGATCATATATCTCATCTTCCCGCCCATCCCTTGATGGATCGGGAAAAAGACGATCGGGCCGAGGTTGAACGGCGTGTTGTCGCGGAGCCAGGCATTGAACTCGATCATCGAGTCCGCCGCGTCCGCGATCCAATCGCCGCGTTCGCGAAGCCGCGTCTTAATGCGGCGGTGGAGCATTTCCCAGAGTGCCGGTACGCCGACCATTCCCGTTACATGGCCTCTCTCGATCGCTCGCGAAAGCTCTTCGGCGGTCAGGTCGTCGAGGTAAGTGATCTGTGTGCCGTTTGAAAATGGCGTCAGAAAACCGGCCGAGAACTCGAACGTGTGGTGCATCGGCAGAACGGAAAGAACGCCGTCCGTGATGTCCATATCGAGCACGCTCGAAAGCATCGAGACCATGTTCGTGAAGTTCTTGTGCGAGAGCATCACGGCCTTTGGCTTGCCGGTCGTCCCGGAAGTAAAGATCAATGACGCAACGGCATTGCCGAGCACTTTCGGAGGCAGCAACGCGAGCCGTTTTGCTTCCTCAAGCTCGTCCGGCATCTCAAAAACTTCACCGAACTCCCAAACAAACGGAGCGCGGACACTCTTGTCCGCATCGCCGGTTCCTCCGGCGAGATCACCGGCATCTGCTGGCCCGCCCGCGCCATCCACGCCTTTTTCGTCCTTCGGACTCATGCGGACTGGAGTGTCCGCTCTCCATGCTGAGGCGAGCCTTTCTGCTAGATCGGGGTTTTCATTCGCCAGCCGCGGGCTGATCACGATAGCCGAGACCTCACCGGCCTTGGCAAAATTAATGATCTCATCGACCGAACTCGCCGGGTCGATCGGCACGGCGGTCGCTCCTGCCTTCAGGATGCCGAAATACGTCATTCCCCACTCGGGCATATTGTGCGAGAAAAGTATCACACGGTCGCCGGGTTTGATGCCCTTATCGGCAAGAAAGCCGGCGGCACGGAGCGTCAGCTCGCGGACGTCCTCAAAGGTGTACTGCTCTTTGCGGCCGTTGCGCTCGATCCGCATCGCGACGCGCGTCGGGAACCGTTTGGTTGCCGTATCGAAAAGATCGAGCAGGTCCTTATACGTATGCGACCGCCGCTCCTGCGTCTTGAGCTCTTCCTCGAGCGTCGGCAGGACCCACTTCTTCATTCCGGGGAAATGGACCTTGAGCCAGTAGTCGTACCAATCGAGCCGCTCCGGGTACCACGGCAGCAGGTGCTTCTCTTTTTCTTTGACGACCGCCATCAATGCCCGGACGTTGTCCGACCGATAAAGATATTCGTTGTCGATCATGAACGGCTTGAACATCGCAAAGGCGTGCATCGTCTCGCTCGTCGTCCGTTTGAATTCCTCGGTCGATTTCTTGAGGTCCGAAATGATGTTGCCGATCCGGCCGCCGCCCCAGCGTGGCGTTGCCCGGTCCATCAGGTCGTCGGCCCGCTTGGCGAGCTTGTTGAGCATCGGCGCCGAGGTCAGTTCATACGTACGCTGCTTGACCGGTGCCGCCTCGATCATTCCGGCGAGCTTGTTGACGATCTTACTGCCCGTCTCTTTTTCTTCGAAATGCTGCCGCTTGTATAGCCCGACCAACCCGACGATGCGCTTCATATCGTTCGGGTTCGAATCGCCCGACGACGCCTGAAAAACTAGCGGCGGGTTGTCATCGACAAGCACATTCATCGCTGCCGCAAGTATCACGCCGGCAACCATGTCGACCGGGATGATGTCGAGTATCAGTTTTTCATTGACCGGAATTATCGGCTGGCCCCGCAGCGCGATCAGGATCAGCGGTGCGGTCGTCGTAAAGCCTTCGTTCCATCCCGGGAATGGATAGCTTTGAGAGGATTCGACGATCGAAGGCCGCACGAGCGTTTTGACGATGTCGTCCTGCGAGGCGATGATCTGCTCCGCGAGCGACTTCGAATAGGTGTAGATGTTCGTCCAGCCCCAGTATTCGGCACGCTCGGCACCTAGTTCGGTCGTCCGCTCGCGGATCCACATTTTGCGTTCGCGGAAGATGGCGGATTTCAGCTCGGCCTCGTCATCGGGGTCGCGGCCCTCTTCGATAAATCGCTTGCGGGCCTGCTCGCGAAACTTCGCGGCCTGGACGGCGTCGTCGGCTTCCTGCCGTGCCTGCTCGGATAAACGTGCGCAGTCCTCGACCTCGCGATTGACATCGAACGTCGTGCCGACAAGCTCGTTCTTTCGAGGAAAATAACCGACCACCGGCTCGTTTTCCCAGATCGCACCGCTCCGCTTGCCCGCGACGAAACACGTAGAAACATGAACAACACGCGGCTTTTTCATCATCCGGGCGAGCTTGATGATGTTGTTCGAACCGACGACGTTGGTCCTTAAGGCAGACTCGAGCGGCGGGTTGAACGTAACGTTTCCGGCACCGTTGATAATGAGGTCGGTTTCGGCCATTATCGCCGCGGCCTGCTCTTCGCTCATTCCGAGAAATTCGTTTCCGACGTCGCCATTGACCGGCACGACCTTTTCGCGGATGAACTCCTCGAACTTCTCGCCGTATTTTTCGCGCAGCGGATCGAACGTCGGCGAGGTTACGATGCTCGTCCAGAACCGCGTCGTCGATTCGTTCTCATCCCGCGCCCGAACGGTCGCATATACCTTCCCGACATCCGGGAAATTGTTGAGCAGCATCGACAGCGTGACCTTCCCGACGAACCCCGTCCCGCCGATAAAAAAGATCGTCTTGCCCTTAAATATTTCTGTTGGTGATAACTTCATAACGGAGCGCGGACACTCATGTCCGCATCGCCGGTGCCTCCGGCGAGTTCACTACAAAATCTGCACAACGATATTCATCGACTCATCGTTCGTGCCGACGCGGCATTGCGAGCTCGGCGTCGCGGTTGTCTTGCTTTCGTCCGCACGGTTTCACGCTTTTCGTCCCTCAAGCTTCTCAGCAGCTCTTCCAGGTCACGCAGTGTCGGCTCCTTGCAATTGCTGCATTCGTACGGAAAGAACTCGTATTTTCCAATCACTAGCTCACTCATTTCTTCAACTTCTTAGATTCAACGAATCCGATCTTTCGTTTCAGGAATTTCGGATCACGTAGGATCTGGCTGAGCAGATCAGAAACTACCCCAAATTTCTGCCCGTGATAGTCGGTCACTTTCTCAAGCTCTTCGACCCGATCTGCCAGGTCCTGATGCAACGCCAACATTGCTCTCATTCGTACAAATGCACGCACAACGACAATACTTGCTTTGATTGCGGTTGGGCTATTTAGGATTGTCGCCAGCATTACGGCGCCGTGTTCGGTAAACACATAGGGACGAAACCGAAGGTTCCGTTTTGATGCGGTCACATTTTGTGACCGGATAGTTTCGAATTCCGACTCGGACAGTTGAAACATAAAATCGGCTGGAAACCTTTGCAAATTTCGTTTGACCGCCTGATTAAGTACCTTTGTCTCAACCCGGTAAATTTCAGCTAATTCATGGTCAAGCATCACGCGCTGGCCGCGAACAATGAAAATTCGGTCTTCAATTTTGCTGATCTTTACGACTGCTTTTGCTATTTCCTTTTTCGCCATTATCGAATCTGATCCGGTCACAAATTGTGACCTCAAACATCTAATCACTCACATTACACAACCCAATTATCGGCTGGTGGAGCATCGTGATCTCGGCGTTGCGGCCCATGTAGCTGCGGCCCATGGCGATGGCTTCGGTCAGATTGTCGGCGCGTTCCCAGCCCAGCATTTCCGGCACGTGGGCGTTCTCCGCTCCCGCGACGATCACCTTGCCGACGTGCTGCCGGCCGTTCTCGCCCCAGTACCACATAAAGAACGGGTGCGCCCCGTGGTATGCGTTGCCGCGGCGATACATCTCGATATAGGCCGGGTTCGACGCGAACTCGCGTTCATATTTCTCCCGCAGATAGAAAGCATCGCGCGATTCGGGCAGCAACCGATGGAAAAACTCGATGTACGACGGATGGAAATTATGGTCAAATTCGTCAAAGCACGGATGCGTAATGATCATCACGCCGCCCTTACGCAGCAGCGGCTTGTTCCGGTACATATTGAAGTGATACCCAAGCGCCATCACCTGCACGAGCAGCGGATTGAGCGCCGAATAGACGTTATAGGGCGAGATGTCCGGAATGCCCGAAATCAAAATATCGCACTGCCCTTTCACCGGTATCTCATACTGCCGGTAGTTGAGGTCAAGGATCTTGTCGTGCACCGGTTCGGTCTTGCCCGCAAAGCAGCCGATCATCTCATACTGCGCCGGTATCGCATGGAGCATCTTTCGCCGTGCTCCCCGAGGCAGCGGCGAGAAGGTTCGCGCCATCGCCTCCCATTTCATCCGGTCCATGAATGAGAACTCGTCCTCGTTCCGCGTCAGGATGTCGTAGCCCTCAGGGAACATCCGGTTGTTGAGCGCCGTCTCGATGTGAAAGACCTTGCACTGCTCATCAACCAATTTGCCGAGCCGGATGACCTTATGGTTCAGTTCCGAGGCCGGCGGGTCCATATAGGAATGCGAATCGCGGATCGTCTGCGGCTCGTGGTGCGCCCGCAGGCTTTCGTAATCGCAAAGCCCGACCGCGACCGACTTGTGCCCGCCGTCCATCGGCACAAGGTTGATATTGAGATATATAAGCAGGTCGCTCTCGATCGCCCGCTTGTTCACCCTGAGCGGTTCGTTGTGCCGCGTGTGGCCGAGCGTGACCAAATTGTCGTCGTCCTCGGCGTCGTGGTTGTAATAGCGGTCCGGATAAAATTCGCTGAAGATCGCCGGCCCGACCATCCGCTTCATCTCCCAAGCGGTCATCTTTCGGTGCAGCGAATTCGCGATGATCAGATGAATGTCGTCCACGCCGTTGGCCGAGCACATGTCGAGCACGACCTCCAGCATCGTCTGCCGCATGTCCGGTATCGCCATCGGCGGCAGCGGCAGCGAGATGTCGTCCATCGCTATCGTCACCCGCATCCCGGGTTCGAGCAATGCGTAAAGCGGCTCCATCTCGATCGGGTGATTCACCGCATAGCGGATCGCCGCCTCGCGGTTCGGCAAACCCTTGATCGGCGGATTCGGATAAATGACCCGCGTCCCAACCGGTATATCCTCAAGGATAAAATCCTCGCCAAACGGCATTATCCGCGGCGCCGAGTCCTTATCAATGTACACGATCGATTCGTGCGTCTTGCGTCTTAGCTGAAGTGCCATATCTTAGCGTTTTGTCTGTCTTCCTTTCTTTCCGATTACGCTGCCAATGATTGCGTCGATGTTCGTCTGATCTAAATCGACCTTTTTCAAGACTACCGACATCCTCTTTTGATCTCGTGCAGAAACCGCAGCGTCAAATTCATCCGCTAATCCCGCAATATACAACCGTTCGTTGACTGTCATTGCTGCCGCGCTTTTCTCTGCAACGGATGGAATTCCCTGGTCAACCAGTTTCAATCTATTCAAGTCTTTGACCGATACGATTACGGCCACTTCCTTTGTGCCGCGCTTGATCACTTGCGGACGCCCGCTCTCGGCGAGGTCCAAGATAAGGTCTAAATTCTCCTTCGCTTCCTTAATATTGAATGGCATCAGCAAATTCGAACGTTCTTTCACAAAACTACTTAGTCGCTTTATCGATCATCCTCACTGCCTCGATGACTGTTTCTACCGCGTTAACATAGAAGTCCTGATCGATCTTTTCGAAATCGTCAGTTGGGCGGTGGTAGTCGGGGTGGTCCTCGACGCCGAAGTAGATGAACGGTATCTTTTCGCGGTGGAAGGCTCCGTGGTCGGACTGAAACGTCCAGTCGTCGCGGCCGCTGCCGGGCGTATCGTGCCCGAGCAGGAGCTTCACCTTGGCCTTTTTCTGCACCGCCTCGAGCGCCGGTTTGAACTGCGGATAGTGGTGCGTCCCGGCGGCGTAAAGCTCGCCTTTTTCGCTCCGCGAGAGCATGTCCATATTCACATTGAGCAGGATCGCCTCCTTCGCAACGGGAAGGTTCGCGACAAAATGTCTTGCTCCCTGAAGGCCCTTTTCCTCCGCGTCGAGCGCGACAAAGATCAGCGAATGTTCCGGTCGGTTCTTTGAAAAGTACGACGCCATCGCAAACAACGCCGCCGTGCCTGAGGCATTATCGTCCGCACCGTTATATATCTCACCGTTCTGAATGCCGACGTGGTCGTAATGGGCCGTGATGACGATGTACTTCCCCGACTTCTCTTTTGAGCGACCCGCGATCCGCCCGATAAAATTCACACCCGTCAGCTCCTCTTTCCCGCGGCGGGGCATGAACTTAAATTCCTGCCGTTCAGGCTCGATGCCCGATTCGCGCATCCGCTTCGCAACGTAGTCGCGTGCCTTCGCTATCGACGGCCGGTCCGGCGAACGGCCTTCGAGTTCGTCCGATGCGAGATACGTGACGTCCTCAAGCAATCGCCCCGCGTCAAAATACTTCGAGCTCGGCTTCGATTCCCGGTCGTTGCGTTTACCAACCGCCAACTGCGCCGGGGCAACCATCACCGCGACAACAACTAGAAACGCGGCCCATACATTTCTTGCTAAAAATATCTTCAAGACTTACCTCTGTGCCCTCTGTGGCAAAAATACCTATTTCAGATCCAAAACCGCCCAATCATGCTGCCTCGCCGTCTGCTTCAAACGAAAATCCGGACACACCGCCACCGGATGCCCGACGATCGAGAGCATCGGCAGGTCCGAAATGCTGTCCGAGTACGCGAACGATTCCGAAAGGTTTATCCCTTCCCGCTCGGCATATTCGCGTATCCATTTTGCCTTCGTCGCCGAGGCCATCACCGGCGGCAGCACGCGCCCGGTCGCATAACCATTAACGAACTCAAGCCGGTTCGCGACGTAGTCATCAATGCCGAGATACTCGACTAACCGGTCGATCGTAAAGTCGAGCGCACCGGTCAGCACCACCTGCCGCTGGCCGTTCTTCTTCCCTTGCGCGATAAGGTCCGGCGTGCCGGGAAAGATCGCCGGCTTTAGCACGTCCTCGAAAAGCTCCTCAGAAAAATACCGAAGCCGATCCTCAGACCACCCTTCGTAGCTGCGGAAAAAGACCTCGTTAAAAACGTTGCGCGAATAGAGGTCCGTTACGCCAAAGAACGGCAGCTTTGCCAGAGTGCTGACGCTCGCCTTCGCCGTTTGCCAAAGCCCCTGTTGGCGGGTTGAGTAAAACGCGAGCGTGTGCACGAGGTTCGTGCTTACGAGCGTTCCCTCAAGATCGTAAAATGCCGCGGGTATTCCATTCTTGGCCATATCGTTCTATAATTCTGAAATCCCTTAAATCGTAATTTCGAATATTACCATTTATGAACCCAAAAGCTACCGCCGAACAAGTCAAGATCGTGGTATTGGCCGTTCTCGTAATTACATTGTGCCTACAGGCATCTTGTAGCTCAACCGCCGAGGGCGAAACGCCGGCCGGACGACCGAGTCCCGCACAGATCGCCGAGGCACGGGCCGCGGCCGAGCGCCTCTTCGCCGAGCGCACCGATCTGGCAAAGCTTCGGGAGGCGGTCCGAACGCTATCGGACGTGCGCGACCCCGAAAGCCGCGACTTTGAGACCGAATGGACGTACGCGAAGTACAACTTTTTCCTCGGCAAGGCGGCCCCCGAAAAGGAGAAGGAAGCGATCTGGGAACGCGGCAAAACGGCGGGCCAGATCGCCGCACGGCTTGAGCTGAATCGGCCCGAGGGCCATTTCTGGTATGGTGCCAATCTCGGCGAACTGGCAAAGCTCAGCCCGGTAACGGTGGGCATCAAATCGGTCGATGAGATCCAATCGGCGATGAACCGCGTGATCGAGATCGATCCGGGCTATCAAAGCGCAAGTGCGTTCGACGCCCTGGCCCAGGTCGAACTGGCTACGCGGATGTTTGGCGATGGCTCGGCCGAAAAAGCGGTCGAGTATCTGGAAAAGGGCATCGAACTCGGGCCCGAAAACGCCTTGCTCCGGGCGACGCTGGCCGAGGCTTACGTCTCGCTCCGACGCTCGGCCGATGCACGCAAACAGATCGACGCCGTGCTTGCAATGCAGCCGAACCCCAGCTACATTCCCGAACACGAAGAAGCCGTCGAAAAGGCCAAAAAACTCCTGACCCGCATCAATTAAGTTGACGGCCCGCTGCTGGCGCTTGCCGGCGGCGGGCCGTGGGGCTAATTTCCGGTTGCGGCGCTGCTCCGGTCCTCAGCCAAGCCTTTGACAAGGCCCTCGATGTCCTTCGCAGTCCGCTCGGGAGCTTCCCAGTTCGGTGCGTGGCCGATGCCCTCGTAAACCTCGAGCCACGAGCCCGCGATCCCGGCGAGCAGTCGTTCCTGATCGTCGATCGAAAAGTAAGCGTCCTGATCGCCCCAGATCAAAAGCGTCCGAGCCTTGATCCGCTCGAGCAGCGGCCGATGGTCGGTCTCGAGCATTGAATGGCAAGCGGCCTTCCAAACATGCGCCGGTGCTTTCAGGCTCTCCGCAACCGCCTGCTGAAAAAACTCGTCGCTGACGCCCTTGTGCAGCGTGCTCGTTTGAAACGCTTCCACAAACTCTGCGGCGATCGGGTCCGCCAGGCAGTCGACCGCCTCGGCGACGAACTGCTTCACGCCCCCATTATCCGCACAGCTCGCGAAGGAACCGATCAGTACGAGCGCCGCGACCCGGTCGGGATACTCGGCAGCAAACCGCTGCGCCGCAAAGCTCCCCATCGAGTGGCCGACGATGACCGCCGCCGGGATCTCGAGAGCGTCCATCACCTCGGCGAGATCGCCGGCAAGGTCGCTCGAGCTGTAGCCCGACTCGGGTTTCGAAGCCTCGCCGTGGCCGCGTTGGGTTATCGCGATGGCCCGCAGATTCGGGTCGAGATACGGAAAAACAAGCTCCCACGAGCGGTGCGAATCTGTAACGCCGTGGAGGAAAATGACGGGCGTCCCGGCCGCGTCGCCCTGTTCAATATACGGGAACCGAAGCCCCGAACGCGTAGTAACGAATTTCTCAATGAATGCCATATAGATAATGCCTCCGATCTCTAAAGACGCGAACCGGGCGGCAAACAGGCAATTAGACGCGCGGCGAGCTTCGCTTTCGCTCGTGAATATGCGTAAAATGCAGGCTTAAATGCGAAGAGCTATCTTTCCGGGTTCTTTCGACCCGCTGACCAACGGCCACCTCGACATCATCCGTCGGAGCATTCCGCTCTTTGACGAGATAGTCATCTCGGTGCTCAATAATCCCGATAAAAATCCGATGTTTACGGTCGAGGAACGCTGCGAGATGATCGGCGAGATATTGTCCGAACTCGGCGGCAATGGCTGCCATCTGCGGGTGGCGAGCTTCTCGGGCCTGACGGCGCACTTCGCCCGCGAGATGGAGGCGACCGCGATCGTCCGCGGCATCCGGGCCGTCAGCGACTATGAGTACGAACTGCGGATGGCCCTGATGAACCGGAAGCTCGAGCCCGAGATCGAGACCGTTTTCCTGATGGCCGGCGAGGAATATTCCTACGTTTCATCGACGCTGATGAAGCAGGTCGTCGAACTCGGCGGCCGCGTCGAAGGCCTCATCCCCGAATCCGTCGAACGCCGCATCCGCCAAAAACTCGCCCAGACAAACTGACCCCGCATTGCTGAATCCCATTGCAGAAGCCCGTCTCTAAAGACGGGGCCGGGGTCAAGCGCAGGGGTATCTGGCCGCGGATGTAGCGGGGAAGATATTTTTGAGTTTGTTGACAAAGTAGATTCGTTCATTGTTATTGCTTTAGCAGTTTTGTCTGAAGCGTGGTGGTTCAGACGCGTCGAGTAGAACTCAGGTGGTTCACTTATTCATCTCTTCGGGCATTAACGAGGGCATTGTAGCTGATGCCCTATAGCCCGTGATGTACTGATGCGTACTTCTTCGTTGGAAGAAGGTTGGCCTGGCCCTATCACGCGAACGGTCATTTCAGACCACGGGCTTCACGGGCATTGCCAACTGTGCGACCACGCAAAGGTCGTGTTGGAGACAACTCCCACTGAACGTCAAACTCATCTGCGTTGATGTTATCGCGCAGCATGATGGCAAGTTTGACCAGAAGCTTTCGGTGTATAATCAAGGTTCATTCCTAACAGGTTTGGTTTGACCCAACGGCGGCGTCG
>ERZ761602.6308-NODE-6308-length-13375-cov-3.878153_pt1 | contig 13375 bp, 16 predicted proteins | sample MGYA00512165_ERZ761602 | MGnify/ENA primary metagenome ERZ761602 (study PRJEB28899, sample SAMN02445085) | bioreactor sludge metagenome | biome: EBPR sludge; isolation source: Thorneside wastewater treatment plant | place: Australia: Brisbane, Thorneside...
GCTGGGGGGCGCCAAGGCGCTGGCGGGGGACGGCGACGAGACCGAGGTCGCGATGGCGCGCGGGTCGCTGATTCACAGGTTGCTCGAAGACCTGCCACGGGCCGAGGATCCGCAATCCCTGGGTCTGGCGCTGGTCGAGGGTCATCCGGCGGCCGCCGAGATCCTGGCCGAGGTGCGCGCGCTGCTGGCCGATCCGGCGCTGCGCGAGGTCCTGGGCGGTGACGCGCTGGTCGAGGTGGGGCTGTCCGGCCTCTGGCGCGGTCGCAGGATGTACGGCGCGATTGACCGGCTGATTGTCGACGAGGAGCGAGTGCTGGCCATCGATTTCAAGTCGAACCGAACGGTGCCTGCGGATGCGGGCCAGGTGCCCGAGGGGTTGCTCAGGCAGATGGGCGCCTATGCGCATCTGTTGAAGGGGATCTATCCGGGTCGCGAGGTGCAGTGTGCGCTCCTCTGGACCGCGACCGGCACGCTGATGCGCCTCGATGCCGCGGCGCTGGAGGCGGCGCTGGATCGGGCCGCCCTTGACCCGGCACTGGGCGCTCCTTAGGTTGCAGCAACCCCACAGACCCCCAGGAGAGACCCATGGCGACCGTTCCCGTGACCGACGCGACCTTCGATGCCGAAGTGCGCAACAGCAACATCCCCGTCGTCATCGACTTCTGGGCCGAATGGTGCGGCCCCTGCCGCCAGATCGGGCCGGCGCTGGAGGAATTGTCGAACGAATACGCAGGCCGGGTGAAGATCGCCAAGGTCAATGTCGACGAGAACCCGCAGGTCACGGCGGCGATGGGCATTCGCGGGATCCCCGCGCTGTTCCTGGTCAAGAATGGCCAGATCGTCGCCAACAAGGTCGGCGCGGCACCCAAGGCTGCGCTGCAAAGCTGGATCGATGCCTCGATCTGAGCGCGAATCGTTGCTGCTTCTTGACGCCGGGCCCTGACAGGCCCGGCGTTTTCATGCGCTGGCCCGCAGGACCTGGGCGCGCGGCGAGGTGGCCAGCGGAACTTCGTCCGGGACAAAGGAGATCATCAGCGCCCCGGTCGATGTCCTTCGTGCGGTCACGGCCAAGGTTTCCCCGTCGCTCATGCGCATCCGGTCGCGGATGGGCGAGCGGTCTGACAGGCCGGGGCGGGCAAGGGTGGCGACCCGGTCCCACAGGTCGCCATTGTCGCTGACCTCGCGCCAGTTTTCCAAGGCCTCGGCCAGGGTGACGGCGGCCAGGGATTCCTCGCCTTCGAGCGTCCAGAGTTGCGAAAAGGCGGTGTTGGTCAGCACGAGTTGCCCGTTGGGGGCGAAGACCGCGATGGCGTCGTCGATCTGGTTCAGCACGGATTGGCTGGTGTCCATCTCGGAGCGGACATTGCGCGTCAGATGGGTTTCCGAGGTGATATCCTCGATCAGGAAGGCCAGGGCGCCATCGGGATGAGGATTGGCGCTGACGCGGAAGGTCTGGCCCGTAGGCAGCGACCAGGTTTCCTCGAACTGGCCGGCATTGGCCGAGGTTTCGATTTCCAGCAGGCGGCGCGCCCAACTGCGATAGTCGCGCGGTTCGGGCAGCACATGCTTGTCGCGCATGCGGTTCAGGAACCCCTCCATCCCCGGACGCGACAGCAGGAATTCGGGCTCCAGACCGGTCAGGTCGGTCAGCGCGGGGTTGAACACCTGCAAGCGGCGGGTGCGGTCAAAGATCGCAAGGCCGATGGGCAGCGTGGCAAAGGTCTTGGTCAGCGTCTGGACGAATTCGCGCCGGGTCTTTTCGGCATTCTGCGCCTCGTCGGCGGGCAGGGCATAGGCCAGCGTCCCGTCCTCGCCTTTGATGCGGGCGACATCGAACCACGCGGGGCGCGCGCCATTGGTGCCACCGAGACAGACGCGGCGGCCCGTGTCCTGCGCGAAAAGCGCGGGCAGGGGCCAGGCCAGCCCGGCGCCGCCGAGCATCTCGCTCGCGCGGTGGAGATAGGCGCGGTTGGCCCAGGTCACGCTGCCTTCGGCCGTCTCGCGCCACAAGAGCAGCGGCGCCGATTCGGTGATCTGGCGCAAAAGCTCAAGTTCCTGCTGCATCGCGCGAAAGCTGAGCCGGTCGAGTTGGATGGCGCCGTCCTCCTCGACCTTGTCGGACAGCGACAGGCGCAGGACGCCGTCCAGCCATTCCACGGTCAGATCCAGCGGCAGGCCATCGGCGGCGGCCAGCGCCGCTTGTTTTCGCGCGGGGATTTCGGCCAGCACCGCGTCCAGCGTCGGAAAATCGGCGGCCAGATGGCGCGTGAGGCGGACAAGGTCGTCCCCGTCACCGCTGGCGCGCAGCGTGTCGAGCAGAGCGGCGGCGCGCGGCGTGCAGTCGAGCAGGGTGCGCCCTTCGAACAGAAAGGCGGTCGCCGGGCCGAGGGGCAGGGCGGACCCGCGTTTTCGTGGCTGCGGGCGTCGCAGCGCCGCGACGATCAGCAGGATCCCCGCCACGGTCAGCGCCGAAGTTCCGACCAGCACCAGCGCGAATGCGAATGTCTGCGGCATGTCACCACCCTGTCAGCACGGCCGGGGATTGCCCCGGCCCTGTGTTCAGGAATCGGTCGGATTGGTTAAATCGCGGTTAAGAAGCCCGGGCGATCAGGAAGAAACATGGGGCGTGTTCTGTCCCAGAGGCCGCCGCGCATCGGATTCGATCGCCCGACGCGGCCAGACGACCTCGGCCATGGCGCCGCTGCGTTCGCCGGCGCCCCGGTCGGAACGGCTTTTTGGCGAGCAATTGGCGAATCGCACCTCGGCCCCGGTGCGTTCCAAAAGCGTCTTGGCGATGAACAGGCCCAGACCCATGCCGTCATATTCGGGTCGGCTGGGCCGTGTTTCAGTGGTGCGGTCGCGCAGATAGGGGTCGCCGATCCGGTCGAGAAGATGCAGGGGAAAGCCCGGCCCGTCATCGACCACCCGTATCTCCACCGTATCGCCGGTCCAGGACAGGTCGATCCAGACCTGCGACTGGGCGAAATCGACGGCGTTCTGGATCAGGTTGCGCAGGCCGTGGATGACTTCGGGCCGCCGCGCGATTTCGGGCATGCGGTCATCGCTCAGCGCCTCGATCGTCACCTTGCGCCCACGGTCGACATGGGGGGCGGCGGCCTCGGCCACGACGGCCTCGAGCGGAGCAGAGCGCAGGTGCAGATCGTCCTTGCCCGCCTGTCCCATCGACCGCAGGATCGCGCGGCAGCGGTCGGCCTGCTCGCGGATCAGGCGGGCATCCTCGATCAGGTCGGGGGCCAGGTCCGGACGGTCGAGCGCGTCGATCAGTTCCGCCGATACCAGCTTGATCGTGGCCAGCGGTGTGCCCAGTTCATGCGCGGCGGCGGCGATCACCCCGCCCAGATCGGTCAGTTTCTGTTCGCGCGCGAGGGCCAGTTGCATGGCCATCAAGGCCTCGGCCAGGGCGTGCTTTTCCGCCGCGATCGAGCGGGAATAGAGCCCGCAGAAGGCGATCCCCACCACCACCGCCAGCCAGAACCCGAACCGGAAGATGTCCGGCAGCAGCAAGGGGGCGCCATCGGCAAGGTGGAGAGGTTCGAAAACGAGGGCCAGAAAGGACGCCAGCGCAACCGCGATCAGCCCCAGAATCAGCGTTGCGCGCGTCTGCAGCGCGGTCGCGGCGATGGTCACCGGGGCGATCAGCAACAGGGCAAAGGGGTTGTTCAGCCCGCCGGTCAGGAACAGGAGAAGCGCAAGCTGCAGCGTGTCGAAGATCAGCGTCAGCAGGGCCTCGGTTTCCGACAGGCGCTTCGAGCGCGGGAAGATCCGTCCACTGAGCAGGTTCGAGGCGACCGAGACTGCGACAATCGACAGGCACAGCACCAGCGGGATCTGGAGATCGAAGAGCTGCACGCTGGCAAGCAAGGCCACGACCTGGCCAAAGGCAGCGAGCCAGCGCACACGGGTCAGGGTCTCCAGCCGGATCCAGTGGCCCTGTGCCTCGCGGTTCATCAGGCCCTGTGCGGCGGTGTTCATGGGGTGGCCTGTTGTCGCGGAGGGGATCGGGGCCATTGATAAGGCGCCAGCGCTGGGGCATCAAGCGCGGACAATTCAACAGGCCCGGAGGCAAACGCATGATCAGGACCTATACCATCGGCGCGGCGGTCTTCATCGCGGGGCTACTGGGCGTGCTGGGCTGGATGGCGTTTCGCCCGGCGGGCGGCGATCCGTTTGCGCCGTGCCGGGTGACGTCGGTTTCCGGGGGGCTCGACCTGATCGGGGGCCCGTTCGAACTGGTCAACGCCGCGGGCCAGACGGTGAGCGATGCCGACATCATCACCATGCCGACGATTCTCTATTTCGGTTATACCTTCTGCCCGGACGTCTGCCCGCTGGACAATGCCCGCAACGCGCAGGTGACCGAGATCCTGGAATCGCGCGGCATCATGGTGCAGCCGGTGTTCATCTCGATCGATCCGCGCCGCGACACTCCCGAACTGGTGGGCGAATTCGCCAGCGTCTTTCATCCGCGCATGATCGGCCTGACCGGTAGCGAGGAACAGGTCCGCGCCGCCTCGCGGGCGTATCGGACGTTCTATTCGGCGCAAGCCACCGGCGACGACTATTACCTCGTCGACCATTCGACCTTCAGCTATCTGGTGTTGCCCGGTCGCGGCACGGTCGAGATCTTTCGCCACGACATGAGCGCCGAATCCGCGGCGCAGGTCGCCGAATGCATCATCCAGCGCGCCTGATCGCGATTTCGTGTATCGCAGTTTGACCTTGGCCGTTCCGCCGACTAGATCGGTTTCAGAAACGGGAAGGAACAGACATGGCCGATGACAGCCCTCTCGACCTTGGCGACGACCCCTCGCTGCTGCTGGTCGATGATGACGAGGTGTTTCTGAAACGTCTGGCCAAGGCGATGGAGAAGCGCGGCTTTCGGGTCGAAACCGCCGCGTCGGTGGCGGCCGGCAAGGCGTTGGCGATGCTGCGGCCCCCGGCCTATGCGGTGATCGACCTCAGGCTGGAGGACGGCAACGGTCTGGATGTGGTCGAGGCCCTGCGCGCCAAACGGCCGGATGCGCGGATCGTCGTGCTGACCGGATACGGGGCGATCGCCTCGGCGGTGGCGGCGGTCAAGATCGGCGCGACGGATTACCTGTCGAAACCCGCCGATGCCGATGAAGTGGTGAACGCCCTGCTGCAACGCGACGGCGCTGTGCTGCCGGACCCGGCGGAAAATCCGATGTCGGCCGACCGGGTGCGCTGGGAGCATATCCAGCGCGTCTACGAGCAATGCGACCGCAATGTCAGCGAGACGGCGCGGCGGCTGTCGATGCACCGGCGGACGCTGCAACGCATCCTGGCCAAGCGCAGCCCGCGATAGGAGCGTTTTCAGCAAAAGTGGGGACCACTTTTGCGGTTCGAAAATGCGACCATGCAAAGGCTCCGAGACCGCGCAGGGGGGCGTTGCTCCCCTCACCCCCCGGGATATTTGAGGACCGATGAGGGGTCAGTCGTCGCGTTCGAGTTCCGAGCGCAATTCACGCAGGACCGGCAGCACGGCGCGCACCCGGTCGATGCCGATCTTTGCCGCCAGCCCCGCGATCACCGGCGAAATGGCGTGCAGCGCCGCGTCGCGCGCCTGACGGCCGGAGGGGCTGATCGACACGAATTTGCGCCGCGCGTCGTCCCAGTCCGGGCGGATATGGATATGGCCGGCGATTTCCAGCTTTGACAGCGTGTTGGTCATCGCGCCGCGGGTGACGTGAAAGGCCTTGGCCAGTTGTGCCGGGGTGCGTTCGTCCTGCAGGCGGGCCAGTTGGTTGAGAACGCTGAAATGCGACAGCTCCATGCCTTTTGGCAGTACCCGGGTCAGCCGGGCGCGGGCCAGCTGGTCGGCCATGAAGAGTTCGGCGAAAAGGGCGACCGCGAGGTCGTCGACCGGCTTCATTCCGGCATCCCGAAGGGGCGGTCATGGTCGAGCGAGGGGACCCGGCCGCGGGCATGGGCAACGGCGGCGCGGTCCAGATCGACCCAGATCACCCCGGGTTCGGCGCCTGCATCGGCCAGAACCTCGCCCCAGGGTGCCACGGCCAGCGCATGGCCATGGGTGCGCCGTTCGCGCCCGGTGGTCTGCGGGTGCTGGCCGCATTGCGCCGGGGCCAGCACATAGCAGCCGGTCTCGATGGCGCGGGCGCGCAGCAGCGTTTCCCAGTGCGCGGCGCCGGTGACCGGGGAAAAGGCGGCGGGCACGGTCAGAACCTCGGCCCCGGCCTGGGCGAGGGCGCGGTAGAGATGGGCGAAACGCACGTCATAGCAGATCGACAGGCCCAGCGTGGCAAAGGGGGTGCGGGCGATCACCGCACGGTCGCCGGGCCGGATGCCGGCCGATTCGCGATAGGTTTCGGTCGGGGTTACCTGCACGTCAAAGAGGTGGATCTTGTCATAGCGCGCGGCAATCGCGCCATCGGGCCCGATCAGCAGCGAGCGATTGGCGAAGCGTCCGTCGGCATCCCCGGTCTTCACGATGATCGATCCGGCCAGAAGCCAGATGCCTGCGCGCGCGGCCTCGTCTTGCAGCATGGCCAGCACGGGGTCCGAGCCCTCGTCCCCCAGAACCCGGTGCTGGTGCGCCCGGTCGGCCGAAATGCAATTGGTGCATTCGGGCGTCAGCACGAATCCGGCACCGCCCGCGACGGCCCGCCGCACCGCCTCGCGCACCAGTGCCACATTGTCGGCGGGCAGGTCGCCGACGCTGAGTTGCAAGAGCCCCGCGCGCATCGGATCAACCCCGCAGGAGCGGGTCGAGCCCGCCCTCGCGGTCCAGAAGGTGCAGATCGTCGCTGCCGCCGATGTGACGATCCCCGATGAAGATCTGCGGCACGGTGCGCCGACCCGCGGCGCGGCGGAGCATCTCGGCCCGGCGCTCGGGGTCGGCCTCGACGTTGAATTCGGTGAATTGCGCACCCTTCGATTTCAGCAGGCGCTTGGCGGCGGCGCAGTAGCCGCACCAGGGGGTGGTGTAGATCTCGATCACCGGCATGGCACATCCTTTGCGTTTGAAGAGGATGTAGTGCGCGAAAGGCCGGTTGTGAACCTCTTTCAGGGATCGTGCAGGACCCGGGCCAGGATGACGATGCCCACATCGTCCGCGCCGGCAGCGAAACTGGCCTCGGCGGCGGCGGCCAGCGTCGCGCCCGAGGTCATCACGTCATCCACCAGCAGGATGTGGCGCCCCGGAATGCGTGCGGCCCGGCGCGGATGGGCGGTGATCGCGCCCTGCAGGTTCAGGAATCGCCCCTCGCGCGAGCGGCCGTCCTGCGAGAGGGTCGGGCGGCTGCGCACCAGCAGGTCCGGGCACAGGGGCAGGCCGGTTTCCTGCGCAAGGGCACGGGCCAGCAGGGCGGACTGGTTGTAGCGGCGCTGGAACAGGCGCCAGCGGTGCAACGGGACCGGCGCCAGCAGGGTGTCCGGCCGCAGCATCGGGGCGGCGGCGCGGGCCAGCCAGCGGCCGGCCGGGCGGGCGATGTCGTGGCGGTCGCCGTGTTTCAGCGCCAGCACCAGCCTGCGGCCGACATCGCCATAGGTCAGCGCGGCGCGGCCCTTGCTCCAGGGGCGGGCGATGCGCAGGCAATCGTCGCAATGGACGGGCCGCCCCTCGTCCTCGCCGGGCAGCGGGGTGCCGCAAAGATCGCAGACCAGCCCGTGGACAAAGGGAGTCTGGCCCCAGCAGCGCGCGCAGAGGGTGCCGGGCTCAAAGACCGCCTCGTCGCAGGAAAGGCAGGTCGGGGGAAAGAGCGTGTCGATCATGCCGCGCAGAGCGGTACGGGCCAGGGAGAGCCCCTTGACTTCGCCGTGCGGGGTGTCCTTGAACAACACCATGACTGCACCCCCTATCCCCCTGTTGACCGACCGCGCCGCGCTGGAGCGGTTTCGCGCCCGCGCCCTCGGCGCCCCCGCGCTGTTCCTGCACGAGGATGCGGCGGACGATGTTCAGGAAAGACTCAGCGAGGTTAACAGAAGGTTTACGGCGCCCGCCGTGGTGACGCCTTTTGCGCAGGTCTGGGAAGGACGGCTGCCCGGCGCGCGGATTGTCGCTGACACGCCTGTGCTGGACCTGGAACCCGGTGCGCATGATCTGGTGATTCACGCGCTGGGATTGCACTGGGCGGATGATCCTCTGGGCCAGATCATCCAGTGCCGCCGCGCGCTGCGGGCCGACGGGCTGTTCCTGGGCGTCACCTTTGGCGGCCAGACCCTGCACGAATTGCGCGCCGCGATGGCCGAGGCCGAGGCCGAAGTGACCGGCGGCCTGTCGCCCCGGGTGGTGCCGATGGGCGAGATCCGCGATCTGGGCGCTCTGGTGCAGCGCGCGGGGCTGGCGCTGCCGGTGGCGGATGCGTTTTCGCGCCGAATCCTGTATCGCGACCTCATGCATCTGGTGCGCGATCTGCGGGCGATGGGCGAAGGGAACGCGCTGGCCACCCGCCACCGCGCTCCGCTGCCGCGGGCCCTGATCGCCCGGGCGGCGCAGATCTACGCGCAGGGCTTTGGCGATGCCGAGGGGCGGATCCCGGTGACCGTGGAAACCATCGTGCTGACGGGCTGGGCGCCCGCGGACAGCCAGCCCAAACCCTTGCGCCCGGGTTCGGCGGCGGCGCGGCTGGCCGATGCGCTGGGGGCCGTGGAAATGCCACTGGAACCCGCGCCAATTGCCACACCCGGACGCGCAAGGGATTGACCTGCCGCGCGGTGCCGCTAGTTGGGGCAGGTTGTCAAGGAAAGGACTGCCGATGAGCCAGATGGACACGCCCGGGCAAGGCCGACTGGCGCATGCGCCCGCCGATCATCCGCCTGTGGCGCGCGCGCGGATCGGCGTGCTGATCGCCAATCTGGGCACGCCTGACAGCCCGGATTACTGGCCGATGCGGCGCTATCTGAACGAGTTCCTGTCGGACAAGCGGGTGATCGACATTCCCGCCTGGAAATGGCAGCCGCTGTTGCAATTGATCATCCTGTCAAAGCGGCCTTTCACCTCGGGCGCGAATTACCGGTCGATCTGGAACCAGGAGGCCAATGAAAGCCCGCTGATGACGATCACCCGGGACCAGACCGCCGCCCTTCGCGCGCGGATGGAGGCGGCGTTTGGCGGGCAGGTGATGGTCGAATTCTGCATGCGCTACGGCAATCCCTCGACCCGCTCGGTGGTGGACCGGATGGTGCAGGCGGGCTGCGAGAAGATCCTGTTCTTTCCGCTCTATCCGCAATACGCGGGCGCCACGACCGCCACCGCCAACGACCAGTTCTTTCGCGCGCTGATGACCCAGAAATGGCAGCCCGCCGCGCGCACGGTCCCGGCCTATTTCGACCATCCGCTCTATATCGAGGCGCTGGCGCAATCGGTCGAGCGCGCCTATGCCGCCGCCGAGGTCCGGCCCGAGGTCCTGGTCGCGTCGTATCACGGGATGCCGCAGCGCTATCTGCGCGAGGGCGATCCCTATCACTGCCAGTGCATGAAGACGACGCGGCTGCTGCGCGAACGGCTGGGGTGGGCGCCCGAGGCGATTCACACCAGCTTTCAATCGGTGTTCGGGCGCGAGGAATGGCTGCGGCCCTATACCGTTCAACATGTTGTGAAGCTGGCCGAATCGGGGATCAAGCGAATCGCGGTCATCGCGCCGGCCTTTTCGGCCGATTGCATCGAGACGCTGGAGGAAATCCAGGGCGAGATCTGCGAGGCGTTTGAGCACGCCGGCGGCGAGAGCTTTACCTATATCCCCTGCCTCAACGACGATTCGGCACATGTCGAGGCGCTGGCCGCGATCGTCACCGACAACCTGCGCGGCTGGATCTGAAGGCGCCAAAGCCAAAGGGGGCCGGGCATAAGCCCGACCCCCTTGGTGGATCAGCGGTTCCGAGACCGGATTTCGCAGGGAAACCCGGCCCGGAAACCCGTCAAATCACAGGGCAACAGCCGCGATGACCAGCAGCAGGAGCAGCGGGATCACGATGCCGCCGACCGACGACGACGAGTGAGCCACGACAACTTCCGGCTCGACGATCGGAGTGGTGTAGCCCGAAGCGAAAGCGGCGGTGCCAACGGTGGCCAGCACGGCGGCGAGAGCAAGTTTCTTCATGTCAACCTCCAGTATTCGCACGGCCCTGTTTTTGTTTGAGGACAGGAACATGCACCCAAGACGATACCTCGTAATGCCTTCAAAAGCAGGTTGTGCGGCGAATTGCAACCGGGCAAATGGGCCCTCGCCACCGGTTCGCCGCAATGTCGTCAAATAAGCAACACCTGCGTGCCGATCCGGGCAAAGCTGTAAAGTTCGGCGATATGCTCGTTGTAAAGCCCGATACAGCCGTTGGACGAGCGCCGGCCGATCTTGCGGGTGTCATGGGTGCCGTGGACGCGGTAATATTCCCACGACAGGTAAAGCGCATGCGTTCCCAGCGGGTTGTCGGGGCCGGGGCCGACGTATTCGGGCCATTCCGGGTTACGCTGGCGCATCGACGGGGTCGGCCGCCATTCCGGGCCCACCACCATGCGGGTGACATGGGTCATGCCGCGGCGGGTCAGCTCATCGGTCATCGGCACTGACGACGGGTAAAGCCGATAAGTGCTGGCGTCCTCGGACCAGAAATGCACGCAGCGGCTGTCGGTATCGGCCAGAATCGCGCCCCGCTGCAGGTTGCTGAAATAGTCGCGCCAGTCGAGCGTGCGGAAACTGGACAGGTTGCGGCGCACGGTCTCGCGCACATCGTCCTCGAGCTCGGTCGAATTGGCCATGGACGAGGGTGCGGGAGGCGTTGTCTGGGCCCAGACGGTCGGCGCGGAAAGCGTCCCACCCAGAGCGGCGGTGCCAGCCAGAAAACCGCGGCGGCTGAGCCGGCGAAACGGGTCATTCGTCATGTCGAGTGCCTCAAGGATGTAGGGATTTTTCCCATGCTATAAGGCAAAATCCGGCACTTCGCAACGCGGCGCGGCGAAATCACGCCGAGTTGCATTTGAACTTTCCCGGCGCTTTGGCTATTGCGGGGGCAACCAACCCACAGGTTCCTCATGCCCAGCCCCGTCCATCCCGCCCTGCTCGCCCTTGCGGCGCTTGCCGCCTGCACCTCGCCGGGCACACCGATGCGGATGGGGCCGGATGGCCGACCGGTTCCGGTGATCTATCGCATCACCGATCGCGAGGTTCCGCGCATCCAGACGCGGATGCGCGATGCGATCAATTCGGTGCGCGCGCAAAGCGGGCTGGCCCCCGTCGAATTCAGCGTGCCGCTTACCTCGGCGGCGGCGACGCATGCGCGCGACATGTCGGTGCAGGGGCGGCCCTGGCATTTCGGTTCGGACGGCTCGTCGCCGATCGACCGGGTGCGGCGCGTCGGCTATACCGGGCTGTTCCTGGGCGAGACGATCTCGGAGACCTACGAGACCGAACTGGAAACCCTGACCGCCTGGCTGGAACAGCGCGACACCCGTGCGATCATCCTGGAACCCCGCATCCGCGAGATCGGCTTTTCCTGGTATCAGGAGGCCAACGGCAAGCTGTGGTGGGTCCTGACCACCGGCGTCACCGAGGGGCTTCCCGGCACGCCCGCCTGATTCTGGCGGAGGCAGGGCCTGCCGTCACGGCAAGATCATGATCGGTGTCTGCAATCCGACCATGGAATAGATCTCCTCGATCTCGCGGTCGGTGACGGTGATGCAGCCGACCGACCAGTCACCCCGCGCGCGGCGGTGATTCGGCCCGCGCCCGTGGATGAAGATGTCGCCGCCCGGATCGACCCCCAACTCGCGCGCCCGGGCGCGGTCGGCCTCGTTGGGATAGGATATTCCGACCGACAGATGATAGGCGCTCTGCGGATTGCGCCGGTCGATGTGGTAAAGTCCCTCGGGGGTGCGCCCGTCGCCCTCGCGCTCCTTGTGGCCCTCGGGCGCGAAGCCCAGTCCGATCTCGTAGCGTCTCAACACGGTCTCGCCGTGCAGCAACTCCATCGTCCGATCGGTCTTGTAGACGCGGATTTCGGTCACCTGGGGCCCGTCATAGCTCAGGAACCGCGGCCCGCGCGCACAGGCGGCCAGGAGGCTGAGCAGCAAGAGACGGCGGGTCAGGCTCAGTCCAGCCAATGGGTCACTCCTCGAAGAAAGGCCGCGTCGCCGGGGTTGCCCAGGCGGTCGGCCGCATCGTCAGGGTTCATCCAGTGCGCGCTGTGGCCCGGTTCGGACGGCGGGCCGTGGCGGCGCACGGGCAGCGCCAGAAAGATCATACACAGCTTTTCCGCCCAGAGGTCATATTCCGGCATGTAGGTGAAGCGCCGGAACGTCCCCAGACGCCGCACCTGGCCGATGTGCCAGCCGGTTTCCTCGAACACCTCGCGGTGGAGGGCGCGCAACGGCGATTCGCCCGGGTCGATCCCGCCGCCGGGCAACTGGAATTCCGGCCAGGGGTCTTTCTGATGGGTCAGCAGCACCCGCCCGCCGCGCCACAGCACGGCATAGGCACCCGGCCTGCGGGTATAGCGCCGGTCAGCCTCGCGCGGGGTGCCATAGCGTCGTATCATCGGCTTTCCTCTGTGCGGGGCGGCGAATCACGGTTGCCCCCTTGGCCCGGGCCTTGGCATTCCTATATGACGGCGACAAAGAAAAGCCCCTGATGTGAAGGTTCCCCCATGACCCTCGGTGCGCAAATCGCCTGGGACGATACGATCCTGCCGTTTCAGCTGGACCGCGCGGACATCCGCGGCCGCGTCGCGCGCGTCGATGGCGTGCTCGATCGCGTGCTGGCCCAGCATTCCTACCCCGCGCCGATCGAGGATCTGGTGGCGCAGGCCGTCCTGTTGACCGCGATGATCGGCCAGACGCTGAAGCTGCGCTGGAAGCTGTCCCTGCAGGTGCGTGGCAAGGGTCCGGCGCGGCTGATCGCGACGGACTACTACGCCCCGGGTGCCGATGGCGCCCCGGCGCGCATCCGTGCCTATGCCAGCTATGATGCGGACAGGCTGTCGCTGACCGGGTCGGCCTTTGACCAGATCGGCGAGGGCTATATGGCGATCCTGATCGACCAGGGGCCGGATACCGTGCCCTATCAGGGCATCACGCCGATTGCCGGGGGCTCGCTCGCCGCCTGCGCCGAGGCGTATTTCGCCCAGTCCGAACAACTGCCGACCCGCTTTGCCACCGCGCTGGGCCGGTCGACCATGCCGGGGCGGCCGGAACATTGGCGCGCGGGCGGCATCATGCTCCAGCACATGCCAAAGGCCAGCCCCTTTGCCCGGGGCGATGCCACCGGCGAGGGCGGTCTTCTGGCCGCCGCCGATCTGGTGCACGGCGAGGATGCCGAGAACTGGACGCGGGCGAATGTCCTTCTGGACACGGTCGAGGAACTGGAGCTGATCGGCCCTTCGG
>ERZ761602.6312-NODE-6312-length-13368-cov-9.242019_pt1 | contig 13368 bp, 15 predicted proteins | sample MGYA00512165_ERZ761602 | MGnify/ENA primary metagenome ERZ761602 (study PRJEB28899, sample SAMN02445085) | bioreactor sludge metagenome | biome: EBPR sludge; isolation source: Thorneside wastewater treatment plant | place: Australia: Brisbane, Thorneside...
GTATTACCGGGTCAAATCGACGATCTTCAACGCGCTGATCGAAACCATCGATCTGACGCAGCTGGCGCAGCTCGACCCCGAAAGCTCGCGCGATGAAATCCGCGACATCGTCGCCGAGATCATCTCGATCAAGAACGTGGTGATGTCGATCGCCGAGCAGGAAGCGCTGCTCGACGACATCTGCAACGACGTGCTTGGCTATGGCCCGCTAGAGCCCCTGCTCGCGCGCGACGACATCGCCGACATCATGGTCAACGGCGCCAACGCCGTGTTCATTGAAGTCAGCGGCAAGATTTCAAAGACCGGCATCCGCTTTCGCGACAACGGTCAGCTGATGAATATCTGCCAACGGATCGTGAGCCAGGTCGGCCGCCGCGTCGATGAAAGCTCTCCGATCTGCGATGCGCGCTTGCCGGACGGCTCGCGCGTGAACGTCATTGTGCCGCCGCTCGCCATCGACGGACCCACACTGACAATTCGGAAGTTCAAGAAGGACAAGCTTAAGCTCTCAAACCTTGTCGAGTTCGGCTCGGTTTCGCCCGCCGGCGCCCGGATCCTGCAGATCATCGGCGCGTGCCGCTGCAACGTGCTGATTTCAGGCGGCACGGGTTCGGGCAAAACCACCCTGCTCAACACGCTCACCGCCTTCATCGACCCCACCGAGCGCGTCATCACCTGCGAGGACGCGGCGGAACTGCAACTGCAACAGCCGCACGTCGTGCGCTTGGAAACGCGTCCACCGAACCTTGAAGGCACCGGGCAAGTCACCATGCGCGACTTGGTCAAGAACTGCCTGCGGATGCGCCCCGAGCGCATCATCGTCGGCGAAGTCCGCGGTCCTGAAGCGTTCGACCTGCTGCAAGCGATGAACACCGGCCACGACGGCTCAATGGGCACGCTGCACGCCAATACGCCGCGCGAAGCGCTTTCACGTCTTGAATCGATGATCACGATGGGCGGCTTTTCGCTGCCCGCGAAAACCATCCGCGAGATCATCGTCGCCGCCGTCGATGTCGTCATCCAGGCCGCGCGCCTGCGCGACGGTTCGCGCAGGATCACGCAAATCACCGAAGTGCTCGGCCTCGAAGGCGACACCATCGTGACGCAGGACTTGCTCAACTACGAAATTCAAGGCGAAGACCAGAACGGACGCATTATCGGCCGCCATCGCGGCACGGGCGTGGGTCGTCCGCGTTTTTGGGAGCGCGCGCGCTACTTCGGACTTGAGAAAGAACTTGCGCAGGCGCTCGACGAAACGGAGGCCGCGTAATGGACCCGGCCATCATCGCCGCGGTGCTCGCCTTTGTCGCGATTGGCGGCGTGGGTATGGCGCTGAGCGGAGGCGGCCAGCCGACGACGGCGAGCAGACGCGTGAAAGCCGTCGCCGCCACCGGCAAGGTCGATCGGCGGAAGCAGGCTGTGGACATGGCCGCGTTGAAGCGCCGCCAGTCGACGCAAGACGCGCTCAAGGAACTCGCCGCCAACGAAAAGCAATCGCGCCAACGCCGTTTCTCGGTGAAGGGCCAAATCGCGCAGGCGGGCATCAACCTCACGCCGACGATGTATTGGGTGTTCGCGGGCATAGCGGCCGTCGTCCTCGGCATTGTCGGCTTCCTCGTGTACAAGTGGATCGGCGCCGCGATGGCGTTCTTCGTGGGGCTGCTTGGCCTGCCCCGCTGGGTGCTCGGCTTCATGGTTTCTGGGCGCCAGAAGAAGTTCGGAAGCCAACTGGCCGACGCCATCGACATCATCGTGCGCGGCGTGAAATCCGGCCTGCCGCTGAACCAGTGTCTGCGCATCATCGCGTCGGAAAGCCCAGAACCCCTGCGCGCCGAGTTCCAAGCCCTGTGCGACGCGCAAGCGATGGGCGTGCCATTAGACCAGAGCCTTCAGCGCATGTACGATCACATGCCGCTGCCTGAAGTGAACTTCTTCGCCATCGTGCTGGTGATTCAGCAAAAAACCGGCGGCAACTTGTCGGAATCGCTCGGCAATCTTTCATCGGTCTTGCGGTCGCGCAGGCTTATGACCGAGAAGGTCAAAGCGCTGTCCGCTGAAGCCAAGGCATCCGCAATGATCATCGGCGCGCTGCCATTGGTGGTCATGGGCATGGTCTGGTTCACGCGCCCTCAGTACATCTCGATTCTGTTCACTGATCCTGTCGGCAATCTCATTCTCATGGGGTGCGCGGTCATGATGTCGCTCGGCACTTTCATCATGCACAAGATGGTCAACTTCAAATTCTGAGGGTTCGAGCATGGACATCGTCAAAACCCTCACCGACCCCATCACCATCGCCGGCGTGCTCGCGGCGGGCGCGTGTTTCGCGACCGTCGTTACGCTGGCCGCGCCGGTTTTGTCGGAAGACAAGCTTGGATCGCGCCTGAAGGAAGTCGCCAAGAAGCGCGAGGAGTTACGCAAGAAGAGCCGCGCCGAACTCGCGAAAGGCTCTGGCCTTCAACACAAGGACGCCAACTCGCTCGCGAAAAGCCTCGTCGACAAGCTCAACCTGCAGAAAGCGCTGGCCGACGATACGCTCGCTGAAAAACTCATTCGCGCCGGCCTTCGCGGCAACGCGGCGCAGACGATGTTCTACTTCTACCGCGCCGCGCTGCCGATCGTTTTTGGCGTGGCCGGCCTCGCCTACGTTCTTCTATTCGGCGCCGATCTGCAGCTTCATCTCAAGCTCGCCGCGGTCGTCGGCGGCGTCGCGCTGGGCTTCTACGCACCGAACATCTATCTCCAAAACTTGGCGGATACTCGTCGCGCCAAGATCATGCAAGCCTTCCCAGACAGCCTCGATATGATGCTGATTTGCGTGGAAAGCGGCATGTCGATTGAATTGGCGCTCCAACGCGTCGGCCAGGAAATCGCGCCCGCCTCGGTCGAGCTCGCCGAGGAATTCGCGCTGACGACGGCGGAATTGTCCTACCTGCCCGAACGGCGCATGGCGTACGAAAACCTGGCGCGGCGCACCAACCATCCCGGCGTGAAGGCCGTCGCGATGGCGCTCACGCAAGCCGAAAAGTACGGCACGCCCGTAGGCCAGGCGCTGCGCGTCATGGCCAAGGAAAATCGCGAGCTTCGCTTGTCGGAAGCGGAAAAGAAGGCCGCCTCGTTGCCGCCGAAGCTCACCGTGCCGATGATCGTGTTCTTCTTGCCCGTGCTGTTCGCGGTGATCATCGGCCCGGCGGTCATCCAGGTGAATCACATCCTCGCCGAACGCTGAGAGCGACAGACGCCGCTCCAACTGTCGCGAACGCATTCCGTGCTGTGTTAGCCGCGGCGACCGCCCAGCTCATCCCAGCGGCGTGGATCGCTCAGCAGGCCGCGAAGGTAGGCGACGTTGGCAGCCGCTTGCGCCGGCGGCAGATCGACCCGCGCGATCTGCTCCGCTTCGTCGAAGCGCCCCTGCAGCGCGATGGCGACGGCGAGATTCTGCCGCGCCTCCGGCGGGGCATTCGCGATGGTTGAGGCTTGGCGCAGGATGGTTTCGGCTTCCTGAGGTTCGCCGGCCAAGATGTGCGACACGCCCATGTTGACAAGAATGTGCGGGTCGTCAGGCTCCAGCGCGAGCGCTTCTTGATACGCGCGGCGCGCTTCCGGGAAACGCCCCAGCTGATCAAGTGCAACGCCCAGCGCCGAACGAACGCGCCAGTTGTCGGATTGGCTCGCCGCCACCATCGCCAATGGCCGCAATGAAGCTTGCGGATTGCCAGCCGAGATTTGCGCCAAGCCGTATGTCGTCAACAGTTGTTGATCGTCCGGAAAGCGCGCGATCGCCTCCCCCGAAATCTGCACAGCGCGCTCCACGCGGCCCCCCTTGCGAAGCGCCTCGCTGAATCGCTGCGCCGCTTCAAGATCGTTGGGGAAAGTCTGGTATTCGCCCGCCCAGAACGCCATTTGGCTGAGCATGTCCTCGCGCGCGATGCGCTGGCGGGCTTGGCGGTCCACCGAGCGCGGCGGCGTTGCGGTCAAGCCGGATGGGTCGGTAGCCGCGGTCTGACCGGTCGTGGCGCACGCCGCCAAGGCGGAAAGCGCAAGCAGAGCGGCAGGCAGTCGCGAGGAAGCAGACATCACAGCGAATCCTAATAAGCGCCTAATGCTGACGCCGCATGCTCAACAAAGCCCTAACGGCGCACTAGGGTGACGCTATGACCGAACTCCCCTTTCTCGCTGACGCAGCCGCTCCCGCGACCCCCATTCACGCCATCCGCGCCAGCGAGTGGCCGCAATGGCTTGAAGGCCGTCCGGAAGCGTTGAGGAAACTCGCGGCCGCGCACGACTTTCAGGCCCAGAACGCGCGCATTCTGCTGGTTCCGGCCACCGACGGCGCCATCGAACGGGTTTTGTTTGGCGTCGGCGACCAAGCGAACGCGCTGGTGATGGGCGCCCTCGCCCAGAACCTTCCAGCCGGCGACTACAAGATCGCCGCGGCGCCGCGAGAATTTCCAGCGACGCTCGTCGCTATCGCCTGGGGGCTCGGGAGCTACGCCTTCGACCGCTACAAAAAACGCAAGCGCCCCGCCCCCAGGCTAGCGCCGCCAGAAGGCGCCGACATGTCGGAAGCGGCGCGCGTCGTCAGCGCGACATGGCGCGCACGCGACCTCGTCAACACGCCGACAAACGACATGGGTCCGGAAGCGCTGCACGCGGAAGCGCAACGCCTCGCTAGCGCGAGCGGCGCGGCGTTCAACGCCGTGGTCGGCGAAGAACTGCTCGCGCAGAATTATCCGCTCATTCATGCGGTGGGACGCGCCGCGGCGGAGGCGCCGCGCTTGCTGCATATATCCTGGGGGAACACGGCTGCCCCACGGCTCACGCTGGTCGGGAAAGGCGTCACCTTCGACACCGGAGGGCTCGACATCAAACCGTCCGCCGGCATGCGCCTGATGAAGAAGGATATGGGCGGCGCCGCGCATGCGCTCGCGCTCGCGCAGATCATCATGGACGCGAACATCGACGTTAAGCTCGACGTCTTTCTGCCGGTGGCGGAGAACGCGATCTCCGGCGCCTCGTTTCGGCCTGGCGACGTCATCGCAAGCCGCAAGGGGCTGAGCGTTGAGATCGACAACACCGATGCGGAAGGACGCCTGATCCTCGCCGATGCGCTCACGCGCGCCAGCGAAGATGCGCCAACGCTGCTGTTGAACTTCGCCACGCTCACGGGCGCGGCGCGCACCGCGCTCGGCCCGGACCTGCCGCCTTTCTACACCAACGATGACGCCCTCGCGGCGGATCTCTCGGCGGCGTCAATCGAAACCGCCGATCCCATCTGGCGCATGCCGCTGTGGAGCCCGTACGACAGCGACATGGACACGCCCATCGCCGACCTGAAAAACGGCGGCGACGGCGCGTTCGCGGGATCGATCTACGCCGCCTTGTTTCTCAAACGCTTCATCAACGCGCCCTCCTGGGCGCACTTCGACGTCTTCGCCTGGGCTCCGAAGGATCGCCCCTCCCGCCCCGCCGGGGGTGAAGCGCAAGCACTGCGGGCTTGCTGGAGGGTCATTCGGCAGCGCTTCGAAAAAACCTAGCCGAAACAATCCCTCCGTTTCTTGCCCACAACATCTTGTGGTTTCGCTCTCGACACCAATACCAAATCAGCCAATCCTCTCACCTGCGATTCAAACCGGAGGGAGCGGCATGGAGCTCGTCCAAGACCAAGTGGAAGCCTTAGATTTGTGGCGGCGGGTGACCGTCAGCACGGTGCGTTCGGACGCGCCGGACCTGACCGCGCGCCAGCTCGCCGTCCTCATGACGGTGCGGCTGCAGCCGGCGCCGCACACCGTGCGCGGCTTGGCCAGCGCGCTGAATGTCGGCAAGCCGGCGATTACCCGCGCGCTGGATACCCTGACGCGCCTGGGCTTTGTCCAGCGCCGCCGCGATCCGAAGGACGGACGCAACGTTTTCGTGGAGCGCACCGACAAGGGCGACGCGTTCTTGGATCAGCTTGGCGCGACGATCCTCCAGGGCGACAGCGGCCAGGAGCGCCCGAAGCTGCAAGCCGTTTCGTGAACGAACGAACACAGGGACGGCGCTTCGCAAGAGCGGAGCGCCGTTTCTGTTTGTCCGTTTAGCCCGGCGTAGCGGCCTCGGCCGGCGCCTCAGCGGGTGCGGCCTCCGGCAAGGCGGCGGGCAGCGGAACCTGGTTCGGCGAAAGCGAGCGCAGATAAGCGATGACAGCGACGCGATCCTGCTCGTTACGCAGCCCCGCGAACGCCATCTTCGTTCCGGCGACATAGCGCGCGGGCGATGTCAAAAAATCATTGAGAGTCAAGTAGTCCCACGTGCCGCCGTGCCCGGCCATGGCTTCTGAATAAGCGAAGCCGCCGTGCGAACCGACCGCGCGGCCGAAGACATCATGCAAGGCAGGCCCGATTCCATTAGAGCCGCCGGCGTCAAAGTTGTGGCACGCCACGCATTGCGCATGCACGCGCTCTCCGCGTGTCACCAACTCGGCGAGCTGAGCCGGGTCAGCGAAAATTCTGCCGAAATCGGGCGGCCCCGCGGGCGTAGCGGGGCCTCCGCCGCCGGACGCCTCAACCGCCACCTCCGGGAGGAAACCCGCCTTCTCGGGATAATTTGACTCCACGATCATGTCGGCGGCGACGCCAACGCCCATCACGCCGAGAACCGAGGCCAACACCGCCCCGAAGATCGAGTTCATCCGCAGATCGCTCATGCGCCCTATCCCGCTGAATTAAGCCTCGCCTTATGGCCTGCGTCGCCGCCCCCGCCAAGCGGGGTGAGTCGTCGCGGGGCATGCTCTTGCGCGTCCAACCGCCGCACGGCAAGCCCTCCCGCCATGAGCAACGCAATTGTCGTGATCCCAGCGCGCATGGCCTCGACCCGCCTGCCCGGCAAGCCGCTGGCGGACATTCACGGTCGGCCGATGATCGCCTGGGTCGTGGCGCTCGCCCGCAAAGCAGACGTGGGGCCGGTCCTCGTCGCGGCGGCGGAGCCCGAAATCGCCGATGCCGCCCGCGCCGCGGGCGCTGATGCGGTGCTGACAGACCCGGCACTGCCCTCGGGCTCGGACCGCGTCTACGCCGCGCTCGAAACGTTCGATCCGAGCGGGCGGTTCGCGGTCGCCGTCAACCTCCAGGGCGACATGCCGACCATGGCGCCTAGCGATGTCGCGCGCGCCGTCGCCGCGCTGCGCGCGGGCGCCGATATCGCCACGCTGGTTTCGCCGTCGAACGACGCCGCCGACCGCGACAATCCCAATGTCGTAAAAGCGATCCGCGCCGCCGACGGGCGCTGCCTCGCGTTCACACGCGCGCCCGCGCCCTGGGGCGATGGGCCGATCGAACGCCACGTCGGCGTCTATGTGTATCGGCGTGACGCGCTCGCGCGATTTGTCGCCGCGCCGCCTTCGCCGCTCGAACTGCGCGAGAAACTTGAACAGATGCGCGCGCTCGAGATGGGCATGACCATCACCGCCGATGCGATCGCGGATTTTCCGAAGGGCGTCGATAGTCCCGCCGACCTCGAAAGCGCGCGCGCCGCATTGATGCGTGGCGGCATCCCTTGAGGATACGCGCAAGGACATCGACGCCGTCATCGCCGCGCAGGCGGACCTGATCGAGGTCGTGCACACGCTCAAGCAGATCGTGTGCGTAAAAGGGTGATCGGCCACGCCATCCTGGACGCGTGAACCGCGTCCAGGATGGTCGCGCCCTTTATCCCGGGAAGCTCTGGGCGCCGACCTTGGTCAAGGCGCCGCTCTCGAAGACGAGACAGGCAAGGCTTTCCATGCCCTGCACGTAGCAGAAGAGCGGCGCGTCGCGGCGGCGCACGGCCTCGTAGGCGGCGCGATCCACGCCCTCTTCAAGGTAAAATGGAAACTCGCCGCTCATCGGCTGGTCTTCCCCCTCCGCCCACGCCGGTAGATCGCCCGCGCTATCCATCGCCGCGCCCGCCGGCGTGATCCACTCGCCGAGCCGGCGCTGCAAATCCTCGACCGACTCCGCGCCCGCGAGCGTCATGACCTGATCGGCTGCGTAATTTTGAGTGTAGAGCGTATCGGCGCCGTCGCGGATGGTGATCCGGACGGCGGCCGTGGCGCAATCCGCCCCGCCGCTTTCCGCGGCAAGAGCAAGTCCGCTCCAGGTTGAGGCCGCGCTGGTCGCGCAGGCGCCCGTGAGCGCGGCTTGCGGCGCGCTTGGCAATTGCGTTTCGGCGGTCTCGCTTTCGGGATTGCACGCCGCGAGCGCCACAACGCACGCCGCCAAAGCCGCTCGAATCATAACGCCTCCCTTTCGCGCGCGAAGTGCGCCCGCGCCAACTCGCCCACCTCCTCTAGGGCGCCAGTTGCGGTTTTGGAATACGCGGTGAAATTCAAGCCGCCGTGCATGAGTACTGGGTACTTGCGCTCGGTGACGGGAATGTTCGCGTCACGCAGTTTTTGCACGAAGGCGCGAACGTCGGCCCGCACTGGATCCATTGGGCCGCCGCCAGCGACGATGGTGGGCGGCGCGGCGCTCAGGTCCACGTCGAGCAGAGACGGCAAGGCTTCCGCGCCGAGAAACTTGGCGATGTAGATGCAGGCGACGCGCCCGAGGAAGCGGAAGTTGCGCAGCTCTTCTTCCGCCCACATCGAGTCGTTCACGTGAATAAGCGGATAGAGCAGAATTTGTAGCGCTGCCGCGCCCGGCGTCGCGCGGTTGATTTCGAGCGCCATGCTCGCGGCGAGATAAGCGCCTGCGCTATCGCCCGCGAGCGCGATGCGATGCGGTTGCGCGCCAAAGCGCCGCGCGTTCGCGAACCCCCACGCGCAGGCGGCGCGCACGTCATCGATCTGACCGGGAAACGGCGTCTCGGGCGCGAGCCTATAGCCGACGGACAACACGCGCCCGCGCGAGGACTTGGCGAGCCAGGAGCAGATCGAGTCATGGGTGTCGATATCGCAGCAGACGAAGCCGCCGCCGTGAAAGTAAAGCAGCAGCGGCGCTGCCTCCGCGCCCTTGGCTTCATAGTACCGCGCGCTCAGCGAGCCCCCCGGTCCGGGGATGGTCAAATCCTCGACCCGCGCCAATCCGCCCGCGCGCGCCCGCGGCACAGCCAAAAGCGTGCGCAAGCCGCGTCGTGTTTGCGCCAAAATGGCGCGTTCCAGGTCAGCCGCTGATCTCACCGCGCGTCGCCTCTACCACTCTCCCGGCGCCTGCGCTAACGCTGCGCCCTCATGAACGACCGTATCTCATTTCAAGGCGAACCTGGGGCGAACTCGCACATAGCCGCGCGAGAGGCCTATCCGGAGCTCGAACCGCTGCCGTGCCCGACCTTCGAGGACGCTTTCGCCGCTGTGAGCGAGCGTCAGGCCAAGTACGCCATGATCCCGGTGGAAAACTCGCTCGCCGGCCGCGTCGCTGACGTGCATCATCTCATCCCGGAGAGCGGGCTTTACATCATTGGCGAGCGGTTCGTGCCGATCCGCCATCAGCTGCTCGGCGTTCCGGGCGCCACGCTGGAAGGGCTCACGCACGTTCGCTCCCATCCCCAGGCGCTCGGCCAGTGCCGGCGCATGCTGCGCAAGATGGGCGTCGCCGCCGTGAAGACAGCCGACACAGCCGGCGCCGCGCGCGAAATCGCCGAACTTGGCGATCCGAAGATCGGCGCCCTCGCCTCGGCGCTGGCCGCCGAGATCCACGGACTGACCATCCTCAAGCCAGACATGGCCGACGCCCGCCACAACACGACCCGCTTCCTGGTGTTCTCCAGCGAAGCCGACGACGCTCCGCCCGGCCAAGGGCCGTGCATGACGAGTTTTGTCTTCCGCGTGCGCAACGTGCCCGCGGCGCTCTACAAGGCGCTCGGCGGCTTCGCCACCAACGGCGTCAACATGACGAAACTCGAGAGCTATATCGAAGGCGGCGGCTTCTCGGCGGCGATGTTCTTCGCCGAAGTAGAAGGCCATCCCGAGGACCGGCTGGTGAAGCTGGCGCTGGAGGAGCTTTCGTTCTTCTCCGCATCGCTTAAAGTTTTGGGCGTCTATCCCGCCGATCCGTTCCGGCGCGCCTGAATGGCGCTCCGCGTCGTTGTTCCAGTGACCGCGGACCCCGCCGACCGCGACATCATTCTCGCCGGACTCAAAGCCTACAATGAATCCCAGGTCGGCCCCGGCGGGCACGAGGCGGTCTCCGCACTCATCCAAGATGAGACGGGCGCCACGGTCGGCGGTTTGTGGGGCCGCAGCGCCTTTGGCTGGCTGTTCATCGAACTGGTGTTCGTGCCTGAAAGCTTGCGCGGGCGCGGGCTCGGCCGTGAGCTGATGCGCGCGGCCGAACATGCGGCGCGCGCGCGCGGGTGCCACGGCGTCTGGCTCGATACCTACGAATTCCAAGCGCGCGGTTTCTACGAGAAGCAAGGCTATCGCCTGTTTGGCGAACTCGACGACTACCCTACCGGCCACAAACGCTTCTTTCTCTCCAAGCGCCTGTAACCGGGTCGACGCGGCGCCCGTACTGCGCCTAATGCCGGCTCATGGCTGATGAAGCCCATCTCCGCGCGCTGCTGCTCAAAGGCATGGCCGGCGAGGCGGCGGCGCATCGCGCGTTCCTCGCGGAAGCGGCGGCGCTTTTGCGCGGCTACTTCCGCAACAGACTGCGCGCGCGCCCGGAAGACGCCGAGGACCTCGTGCAGGAGACGTTAGTGGCGCTGCATACGCGTCGCGATAGCTACGATCCGAATTTCCCGCTCACGGCGTGGATGTACGCGATCGCGCGCTACCGGCTGATCGATTTTCTGCGTCGCGCCAAGCATCGCGCCCACGCATCCCTGGATGACGGCCTCGACATCGGCGGCGTCGATCCGGACTACGGCGCCAGCGACGCGCGTCGCGACGTGGCCACGCTGCTGGCGAAGCTTCCCGAAAAACAACGCACCGCCATTCGCCTCGTCAAACTCGAGGAGAAGAGCGTCCACGAGGCGGCGACTGAAACGGGATACTCCGAATCCGACATCAAGATTTCCATTCATCGCGGCATGAAAACCCTGATGCGCCTCATGGGCCAGGAGCACGCGTCATGAAGACCGACAAGCTCATCGAGATGCTCGCGCGCGGCGACGATCCAACGCCGCAATCGCGATCGCTGCTTCGCCTGGCGTTGACGCTTGGCGCGGGGCTCGCGGTCAGCGTGACGCTGCTGGCGCTCTGGCTGGGCGTGCGCCCTGACATTGGCGTCGCCATGATGCCGGTGATGATGAAGGCCGCGTTCTCGGCGGCGGCGGCGGCGGCGGCGCTACCGCTGGCGGCGCGCCTGATGAAACCGGGGCGTCCGCTCGGATGGCGACTTGGCGCCGTCGCCCTGTTCGTCGCGCTCGCCGCCTTGGTGAGCTTCACCGCGCTGATGGGCGAGGAGCCGGGCGAACGCATGCGCGCCTGGACCGGCGGCGGTTTTCCGTGGTGCCTCGTGCTGGTTCCCGTGCTTGGCGCGCCCACGGCGGCGCTGTTGCTTTGGCTGATGCGCGCCTTCACGCCCACGCGATTGACCATGGCGGGCGCGGCGATCGGCGCGGTGTCGGGCGGCGTCGGCGCCATGGCGTACTCGATGTATTGCCCGATCGACTCGGTGGCGTTCGTCACCACATGGTATGTACTCGCCATCGCGCTCTGCGCCGTGCTCGGGGCGGTGATCGGGGCCAGGGTGTTGCGCTGGTGAGAATCCGCGCGGCGGACAAGCGTTAACAAAGCATCAAAGGATTGGGCGCAGGCTTTCGTGATACGGGAGGCGTTTGATGACTCCAACGCAAGTTTCGCTGGTGCAGCAATCGTTTTCCAAGGCTGCGGGGTTGGGCGAGGCCGTCGCCGAAATCTTCTACGCGGAATTGTTCGCCATCGATCCGAACCTGCGGGCCCTTTTCAAGGGCGACATGCGCGAGCAAGGCCGCAAATTGCTCACGACGCTCGCCATGGTGGTCAATGGCCTCACGTCGCCAAGCACGATCGTGCCGGCGGCGCAGAAACTGGCGGTCAAGCACCTCGATTACGGCGTTGAGAGCCGCCACTACACGTTTGTCGGCAACGCGCTGCTGCGGACGTTGAAGAAAGGGCTGGGCGCTGAATTCACGCCGGAAGTGCGCGAAGCCTGGATCGCCGCATACCAGTTGCTGGCGAACGTCATGCGCGAAGCCGCGTACGGACCGCAAGCGGCGCCCGTGCAGCGCGCGTCCGCGACGGGCTGATCTGACGCTCCTGACCGCTGGAATGAGGCGCTGAGCTTTGTCCCTCGAATTCCAGGACTCACTTCACTCGTTCGCGCGGCAGTTCCGGATTGAGGCGCAGCGTCAAGCTCCGTCGATCGCCGGTGAACCGGAAGAAGCCGTGCCGCACCAACGTCAGCGGCGTCCCCTCGCCGCTCCGCGGCGCGATCTGTACCAGCATCGAGTCCATGTTCCAGTTGTCGCCATCGATGCCGCCGCGAAAACTCGTCTCCAGCCGGATGCCGCTGAGGTCCGCCAGGCGGAAATTCGACGGCAGAAGAACATTCGTGACGTGGCTGGTGTGATCGGCCCATCGCATCGAGCGTTGGTTGAGAAGATGGCGCGTTTCGCGCCCGCCAATCGTCACAACCGCGTAGAGATTGTCGCCGCCGCCGCGCAGATCGTCGTTTCCGGTGGCGGCCGTGAACCGCAGAACCACCCGATTTTCCTGCGCCGAGGCGGGGTCGGCGAGGCCAAGCCAAATTAGCGCAACTATGAGTGCGATGAGCCGCATCGGCGAACGCTCCGTGATTCCATCCCCGCGGGCGCCACGTTTCTCCAGCGCGCCGCGCCCGTCAACCGCCCCGTGGCCGTAACCGCACGCCCGCCTCGCGCGTCTTCCATGACAATCCGTCACGCCAAGGGATAGATCCAATGCTCCCGCTCGTTCGCCGTTTCGCCCCCGCCGGCATTTCGGCTTTCGCGGCCGTCATTTTTCTCGACAGCCTGCGCTACAAGTTCACCGACCACCCCAACACGCAGGAGATTTTTGGCCGGCTTGACGGCTGGGCGGGCACGCTGGGGTTGCCGGGCCTGTTCGCGCACACTGGCCTGTTCAGCCAGTATGTCATCGGCACGGCGGAACTCGCCGCGTCCGCGTTGCTGCTGATCGGTTTGCTGCCTGGCTATGCGCGGTTGAACGCTCTCGGCGCGGCCATCGGCTTCGCGGTGATGAGCGGCGCCGTGAACTTCCATTTGTGGACGCCGCTCGGCGTCGATCCCAACAATGACGGCGGCGGGCTCTTCATCGCCGCGTGCATCGTGTGGGCGACGACGCTGCTGCTCATGATCATCCGCCGCGCCGACCTTTTCGGGCTCGCGCGCGATCTGGGCCGCGCGCTTGTTCCAGAGCGCACATCTCGAAAGCATCCCCTCCCCCTGGAG
>ERZ761602.6313-NODE-6313-length-13366-cov-7.121103_pt1 | contig 13366 bp, 14 predicted proteins | sample MGYA00512165_ERZ761602 | MGnify/ENA primary metagenome ERZ761602 (study PRJEB28899, sample SAMN02445085) | bioreactor sludge metagenome | biome: EBPR sludge; isolation source: Thorneside wastewater treatment plant | place: Australia: Brisbane, Thorneside...
GACGGCTCGGGCACCACCTTCAACTTCGTCAACTACCTGTCCAAGGTCAGCGGCGAGTGGAAGAACGCGGTCGGCGAAGGCACCTCCGTGCAGTGGCCGACCGGCATCGGCGGCAAGGGCAACGAGGGCGTGGCCGCCTACGTGAAGCAGATCAAGGGCGGCATCGGCTACGTCGAGCTGTCCTACGCGCTGCAGAACAAAATGGCCTACGCCCGCCTGAAGAACGCCGCCGGCAACTTCGTGCTGCCCAGCGACGAGACCTTCGCCGCCGCCGCGGCCAGCGCCGAATGGGGCAGCGCCAAGGACTTCTACCTGGTGATGACCAATGCCCCGGGCGCGAATTCCTGGCCGATCACCGCCACCAACTTCATCCTGGTCAGCAAGCAGCCCAAGAATCCGCAGGGCACCCGCGAGACGCGCGACTTCTTCGCCTGGGTCTACGCCAACGGCGACGCGCAGGCCAAGGCGCTGGACTACGTGCCGCTGCCGGACGCGCTGGTCAAGCAGATCGAAAGCTACTGGTCGCAGAACCTGAAGTGACGCGCCGCCCCTGACGGGGAACACCATCGCGCAGCAAGGGCGGCAGTCCCTCTCCCCTGCCGCCCCTCCCGAGCGGGCCTTCCGGCCCGCTTTTTCCTTGCCTGATGCCTGCTGCATGCCTGAGGCACAGGCAGCCGCGCATCGCACGGGCCACGACAGGTGCCGTGCCGCTGTTGCGACTGCGGCCACGCAGCACGGAGTTGCACGGACCAAGGCCGCGCCTGCACCTGACGCCTCCACCCCCATCTTCGCGTCGCATCCGCGATGCCACGCGCCCCCGCAGCAACCGCGAAGCGCCTGCGTCCGATCTCCTGGCACGCCGGCCGCACGCCTGCAAAAGGCGCCATCACACGCCGGCCACCGTGTCATCACGCTGTAACAAAAACATCATTTCATAGCGCGCATCACAGACGACCCGCTTCCGGAGCCCGTTCATGCACGCCCGCCGCTTCCGCCTCGCCATGCTCGCCCTGGCCACCGCCCTGGCCGTCGCCGCCTGCGGCGACAGGCCCGCCCCGCCGGCCACCGGCGGCAACGCCTCCGCGGAAACCGGCGGCGCCAAGGTGGCGGCGGAGATCACCGGCGCCGGCGCGTCCTTCATCTATCCGCTGATGGCGCGCTGGTCCACCGACTACAACAAGGCCACCGGCGCCAAGATCAACTACCAGTCGATCGGCTCCGGCGGCGGCATCGCCCAGATCAAGGCTGCCACGGTGGACTTCGGCTCGTCCGACAAGCCGCTGTCCTCCGAGGAACTGGCGCAGGCCGGGCTGGGCCAGTTCCCCTCGGTGATCGGCGGCGTGGTGCCGGTGATCAACGTGGCGGGTGTGGAAGTCGGCCAACTCCGGCTCAGCGGCCCGGTGCTGGCCGACATCTTCCTGCACAGGATCACCGCCTGGAACGACCCGGCCATCGCCGCGCTCAACCCGGGCGTGAAGCTGCCGGCCGACAAGATCAACACCGTGCACCGCTCCGACGGCTCGGGCACCACCTTCAACTTCGTCAACTACCTGTCCAAGGTCAGCCCGGCGTGGAAGCAGCAGGTCGGCGAAGGCACCAGCGTCAACTGGCCCGGCGGCGTCGGCGGCAAGGGCAACGAGGGCGTGGCCGCCTACGTGCGCCAGTTGAAGGGCTCGATCGGCTACGTCGAGCTGGCCTACGCCGAGCAGAACAGGATGGCCTACGCTTCGCTGCGGAACGCGGCCGACAACTTCGTGCAGCCGACCACCGAGAGCTTCGCCGCCGCCGCGGCCAGCGCCGACTGGGCCAACGCCAGGGACTTCAACCTGGTGATCACCGATGCGCCGGGCGAACAGGCGTGGCCGATCACCGCCACCAACTTCATCCTGGTCTACAAGCAGCCGAAGGACGCCGCGCGCGCGCGCCACACGCTGGACTTTTTCAAGTGGGCCTACGAACAGGGCCGGGCGCAGGCCGACGAACTGGACTACGTGCCGCTGCCGCCGGAGCTGGTGGGCCGGATCGAGCAGTACTGGAGCACCGAGATCAAGCTCTGACCCGCGCGCGAAGGACCGCCGGCGCCGGCGGTCCGCTGTCATCGCACGGTAACCGCGCCATCGTCCACTCGCCTGCGCGGACGCACGCACCTCCTCTTTCCCTCCACCTCCGGCCTGCATGAACGCCACCACCCTCCCCGCTCCGCTGTCGGACATGCGCACCGCTCGCGATGCGCGCGCCGACAGGCTGTTCCGGCTGACGCTGACCGGCGCCGGCGTGTTCGTCCTGGTCTCGCTGATCGCCGCCGCGCTGTCGATGCTGTGGGGCGGCCGCGAAGCGCTGCAGACCTTTGGCCTGGGCTTCTTCGCCAGCACCGACTGGAACGTCGGCACGCGCGAGTTCGGCGCGCTGGTGCCGATCTTCGGCACCCTGGCCAGCGCCGGCATCGCCATGCTGATCTCGGTGCCGGTGAGCTTCGGCATCGCGGTGTTCCTGACCGAAGTGGCGCCGGCCTGGATGCGCGGGCCGGTCGGCATGGCGATCGAACTGCTGGCCGGCATCCCCTCGATCATCTACGGCATGTGGGGCCTGTTCGTGCTGGCGCCGCAACTGAGCGAACACGTCTACCCGTGGATCAACGACCACCTGGGCACGCTGCCGCTGATCGGCGCACTGCTGTCCGGCCCGCCGCTGGGCATCGGCATGCTGACCGCCGGGCTGGTGCTGGCGATCATGGTGATCCCCTTCATCTCCTCGGTGATGCGCGAAGTCTTCCTGACCGTGCCGGGCCGGCTGAAGGAATCGGCCTACGCACTGGGCTCGACCAAGTGGGAAGTGGTCTGGGACATCGTGCTGCCCTACACCCGCTCGGCGGTGATCGGCGGCGTGTTCCTCGGCCTGGGCCGAGCGCTGGGCGAGACCATGGCGGTGACCTTCGTGATCGGCAACGCCTATGCGATCAGCCTGGCGCTGCTGGAACCGGGCACGTCCATCGCCGCGACCATCGCCAACGAGTTCGCCGAGGCCACCGACCCGTTGCACAAGGGTTCGCTGATGCTGCTGGGCTTCACCCTGTTCCTGCTGACCTTCATCGTGCTGGCCGCGGCCCGCCTGATGCTGCGCCAGCTCGCCAAGCGGGAGGGCAACTGATGGCCGCTTCGCTCTACACCTGGCGCAAGGTCAAGAACGCCGCCGCCCTGGCGCTGTCCATTGCCGCGGCGCTGTTCGGGCTGATGTGGCTGGTCTGGATCCTGTGGACCACGGTGACCAAGGGCATGGGCAGCCTGAACCTGGACCTGTTCACCCAGATGACGCCGCCGCCCAACGAACCCGGCGGCCTGGCCAACGCCTTGTTCGGCAGCGTGGTGATCAGCCTGCTGGCGATCCTGCTGGGCACGCCCATCGGCATCGCCGCCGGCACCTACCTGGCCGAGTACGCCAACAAGCACTGGCTGGGCGAAACCGTCCGCTTCGTCAACGACATCCTGCTGTCGGCGCCGTCCATCGTGCTGGGCCTGTTCGTCTACACCGTGATGGTGGCGCAGATGGGCCACTACTCGGCCTGGGCGGGCGCGGTGGCGCTGGCCTTCATCGCCCTGCCGGTGATCGTGCGCACCACCGACGAGATGCTGCGGCTGGTGCCGCAGCAGATGCGCGAGGCCGCGCTGTCGCTGGGCGTGCCTCAATGGAAAGTCACCACGCAGGTGCTGATGCGCTCGGCGCTGCCGGGCATCGTCACCGGCATCCTGCTGGCGCTGGCGCGGATCAGCGGCGAGACCGCGCCGCTGCTGTTCACCGCGTTCAACAACCAGTTCTGGAGCACCGACCTCAACCAGTCCATGGCCAACCTGCCCATGGTGATCTTCCAGTACGCGATGAGCCCCTACGACTCGTGGAACTCGCTGGCCTGGGCCGGCGCCTTCCTCGTCACCGGCCTGGTGCTGATCCTCAGCCTGGCCGCGCGCACCATCCTCCTTCGAAACAAGGTGACCCATGAATGACGCCGCCCGCATCGCCGTGGTGACGCCGCAACGCTCCGACGACCTGGCCGCGCCGGCCAGGGTGAAGCTGGCCGCGCGCAACCTGGACTTCTACTACGGCGACTTCCACGCGCTGAAGGACATCAACCTGGATATCCCGGAGAAGCGCGTGACCGCGCTGATCGGCCCTTCCGGCTGCGGCAAGTCCACCCTGCTGCGCATCTTCAACCGCATCTACTCGCTCTATCCCAAGCTGCACGCCAGGGGCGATGTGCTGCTGGACGGCCAGAACATCCTGGACGCGAAGTACCCGATGAACCGCCTGCGCAGCAAGGTGGGCATGGTGTTCCAGAAGCCGGTGCCGTTCCCGATGACGATCTACGAGAACGTCGCCTACGGCATCCGCCACCACGAGCGGCTGAACAAGGCCGACATGGACATCCGCGTCGAGCAGGCGCTGCGGCAGGCGGCGCTGTGGGACGAGGCCAAGGACAAGATGAAGCAGAGCGCGCTGGGCCTGTCCGGCGGCCAGCAGCAGCGCCTGTGCATCGCCCGCGCGGTGGCGCTGCGCCCGGACGTGATCCTGCTGGACGAGCCGACCTCGGCGCTGGACCCCATCTCGACCAGCAAGATTGAGCAGTTGATCGAGGAACTGAAGCACCAGTACACCATCGCCATCGTCACCCACAACATGCAGCAGGCCGCGCGCGTGTCCGACTACACGGCCTTCATGTACCTGGGCGAGCTGGTGGAGCACGACGCCACCGCGACGATCTTCTCCAACCCGGGCAAGCAGCAGACCGAGGATTACATCACCGGGCGTTTCGGCTGAAGCCGGAACGGGTGATTCGCGGTTGGGGATCCGTGATTCGCGAAAAAAGATCCCCGAGCACGAAACACCCTGCCTTTCCCATCACGGATTACCCATCACGGCCCTCCCATGAACACCCAACCCCATGACCACATCGTGAAGAGCTACGACGAAGAACAGCGCCGCATCGTCGGCGACATCGTGCGCATGGGCGAGACCGCCGTGGCGCAACTGGAGGCCGCGCTGGACGTGGTGGAGCGCCGCGACGACAAGGCCGCCCAGCGCATCGTCGCCAACGACGAGGCCATCGACGCCATGGAGCACCGCGTCAGCCACGACCTGATGCAACTGGCCCTGCGCGGCCCGATGGCGCGCGACCTGCGCGAGATCCTGGCCGGCCTGCGCATCCCGGCCGACATCGAGCGCATCGGCGACTACGCCGCCAACGTGGCCAAGCGCTCCATCGCCCTGAACGTGTCGCCGCCGATGCCGCAGATCACCGGCCTGCGCGCGCTGGGCCGGCTGGCCGCGCGCCAGGTGCGCGACGCGCTGGCCGCCTACCAGGCCGGCGACGCCGAACATGCCGTGCAGGTGCGTGCGCGCGACGCCGAGCTGGACGCGCACTACACGGCGCTGTTCCGCGAGCTGCTGACCTACATGATGGAAGACCCGCGCAACATCACCCCGTGCACGCACCTGCTGTTCATGGCCAAGAACCTGGAGCGGATCGGCGACCACGCCACCAACATCGCCGAGAACGTCTGGTTCCTGGTCCACGGCGACCAGCCGCTGCCGCCGCGCGACAAGCGCGACGACACCAGCACCACCGGCACGGTCTGACCGCCCGGGCGGGCGCCGCCCCCGTCCCGCCCTCGCGGGGCGGGGCGCATACGAACCGCTAACGCGGGGGCGCTACACTCCGCTTCTTCGGTGCGGATGATCCGCACGTCCACGGGAGAGACCCATGTCCAAGACGATTTCCAGACCCGCTACCGTCGCCATCGCCCTGGCCGGCGGCATCGCCCTGGCCGGTTCCAGCTTCGCGATGCAGCCGCTGGCGCAGGGCTACCTGCTGTCCGCCCCGGAAGCCGCCAAGGCCGGCGAAGGCAAGTGCGGGGAAGGCAAGTGCGGCATGGCCCACGCCGACACCGACAAGGACGGCAAGGTCTCGCAGGCCGAGTTCAACGCCGCGCACCCGGACAAGGCCGCCAAGTTCGCCGAGATCGACACCAACAAGGACGGCTTCATCGACGCCGCCGAGCACAAGGCCCACGCCGGCGCCAAGGCCGCCGAGAGCAAGGGTGCCGAAGGCAAGTGCGGCGAGGGCAAGTGCGGCGCGGGGATGAAGAAGGAAGGCTGATCCCGCTCCGGCGACCGCCTGCCACAAGGCGGGCGGTCCCGTTACGCCGCGATGACTCCGCCCCTGCCCCCCGCGTCCGCCGGCCTCGGCCTGCGGCGCGCCCTGCTGGACGATCTGCTCGCCGCGCCCGCGGGGGGATTCGATTTCCTCGAATGCGCCCCGGACAACTGGATCGGCGTGGGCGGGCGCTATGGCGAAGCGCTGGCGGCGCTGTCCGCCCGCCATCCGCTCACCTGCCACGGGCTGTCGCTGTCGCTGGGCGGCGTGGCGCCGCTGGACGAGGCCTTCCTGGCCCGCACGCGGCAGTTCCTCGACCGCCATCGCGTGTCGCTCTACAGCGAGCACCTGAGCTACTGCGCCGACGACGGCCACCTGTACGACCTGATGCCGATCCCCTTCACCGAGGAAGCGGTCGCCCACGTCGCCACGCGCATCCGCCAGGCGCAGGACGCGCTGGGCCGCCGCATCGCCGTGGAGAACGTCTCCTACTACGCGGCGCCGGCCCAGGCCATGGCCGAGGCGGACTTCGTCAACGCCGTGCTGGCCGAAGCCGACTGCGACCTGCTGCTGGACGTCAACAACGTGTTCGTCAACGCCGTCAACCACGGCTACGACGCGCGCGGCTTCCTGGCGCGCATGCCGTCCGCGCGGATCGCCTCCTACCACGTCGCCGGCCACTACGACGAGGCCGACGACCTGAAGGTGGACACCCACGGGACGCCGGTGAAGGACGACGTGTGGTCGCTGCTGGCGCTGGCCTACGCCACCCACGGCGTGCGCCCCACCCTGCTGGAGCGCGACTTCAACTTCCCGCCGCTGGCCGAACTGCTGGCCGAAGTGGCGCGCATCCGCGGCCTGCAGGCCGACGCCGCGCCGCCCGCGGCCCAGGTGTCCCGGCATGGCCGGTGAACGCCTGCGCGAGCAGCAGTTCGCGCTGAGCCGGCACCTGCGCGATCCGCAGGCGCATCCAGCCCCGCCCGGCATCGAGGAGCGCCGGCTGGCGATCTACCGCGAGCTGTTCTTCAACAACATCGAGAGCCTGCTGGCCGGCAACTTCCCGGTGATCCGGCGGACGCTGGGCGAGCCGGCGTGGCGCGTGCTGGTGCGCCGCTTCTACGCGGAGCACCGCAGCCGCACGCCGCTGTTCCCGGAGATCGCCCGCGAGTTCATCCGCTACCTGGAGACCCGCGAGCAGGACGCCGACCTGCCGCCGTGGCTGCGCGAGTTGGCGCATTACGAGTGGGTGGAGTTGGCCCTGCAGATCGCCGACGACGCGCTGCCGGCGCACGTGCCGGACGGCGACCTGCTGCAGGGCGAGCCCGTGCCCTCGCCGTTCGCCTGGGCCCTGGCCTACCAATGGCCCGTGCACCGCCTGGGACCGGACCACCGACCCGGCGTGCCGCCGCCCGAGCCCACCCTGCTGCTGGTGCGGCGCGATGCCACGCACCAGGTGCGCTTCGCCGCGATCTCGCCACTGGTCTACCGCCTGCTGGAACACCTGGGCGAAGGCGGCCGCAGCGGCGCCGAGGTCCTGCGCCACCTCGCCGCGGAAGCCGGCGTGGACGACCTGCCGGCCTTCCTCGATCAGGGCGCCGCCATGCTCCAGCGCATGCGCGAGGAAGGCACCCTGCTGGGCACCCGCCCCTCCCCGTTGCCGGTCGTGGAAGCGACGTAAGTCGCGACCGCAAGGCCGAGAGCCTTTCGACACGGATCACGCGGATGGACACGGATAAAGGTAAAGGCTTTTTTGCCTTGATCCGCTTTATCCACGTTTGTCCGTGTCGATCCGTGGCTTGAAGACGTTCTAGCGTGCGGTCGCGACTTGCGTCGCTCCTGCGGCCGGGAACGGGGAAGATAGGGCCGGGATCCGTGGCCGGCTCTGCTACCCTTTCGCGCATGGACCATATCGCCGCACCCGCCCGCATCACCCCGATGTCCCACCGCTTCCGCGGCTACCTGCCGGTGGTGGTGGACGTGGAGACCGGCGGCTTCGACTGGAACCGGCACGCGCTGCTGGAGCTGGCCGCGGTGCCGCTGGAACTGGACGAGAACGGCCTGCTGGTGCCCGGCGTCACGTCCAGCGTGCACCTGCATCCGGCACCCGGCACCGAGATCGATCCCAAGTCGCTGGAAGTCACCGGCATCGACCTGGGCCATCCGTTCCGCTTCGCCAAGCACGAGAAGGACGCGCTGGACCACGTGTTCGCGCCGGTGCGTGCGGCGGTGAAGAAGCATGGCTGCCAGCGCGCCATCCTGGTCGGCCACAACGCGCATTTCGACCTCAACTTCCTCAACGCCGCGGTCGCGCGCGTGGCCCACAAGCGCAATCCCTTCCACCCCTTCAGCGTGTTCGACACGGTGACCCTGGCCGGCGTGGCCTACGGCCAGACCGTGCTGGCGCGCGCCGTGCAGGCCGCCGGCTTCGACTGGAACGCGGAGGACGCGCACTCGGCCGTCTACGACGCGGAACAGACCTCACGCCTGTTCTGCAAGATCGCCAACGCCTGGCCGCAGCCGCTCGTCTCGCCGGCGGAGCGCGTCGAGGACACGGTCACCCTGTACCGCCCCACCGGGCCGGAGGAGATGCGCCTGCTGATGCAGGGCGATTTCCGGCGCTGGCCGCCGCGCCTGCCGGAGCAACCGATCTTCTATCCGGTGACCAACGAGCGCTACGCCACCGAGATCGCCATGCAATGGAACATCAAGGACAGCGGCGTGGGGTACGTCACGCGCTTCCGCGTCCGCCGCAGTTTCATGGCGAAGTATCCCGTGCAGAAGGTCGGCGGCGACCACCACACCGAATGGTGGGTGCCGGCCGCGGACCTGGAGGCGCTCAACGACAACATCGTCGGCGTGATCGAAGTCGTCGGCGAGTACCGCTGAACGGGGAACGGCCATGGAACGCGCGCTCGGCATCGCCCATCACCTCGCCTGGCTCGCCTTCGTCGCCTACTGGGTCTGGAGCGCGCGCGGCATCAAGGCGCCGGTGCGCATCCAGGCGCCGTGGCTGCGCCTGCTCGCGTACTGGCTGCCGCTGCTGCTGGCGGTCGTGCTGCTGGGGCCGGGCGAGTGGTTCGCGGACAGTCCGTTGCGCGAGCGCTTCGTGCCGAAGGGCATCGCGGTCAAGGCGGCCGGCCTGCTGCTGACCGTCGCCGGCATCGCGCTGGCGTGCCGGGCGCGCCACCTGCTCGGCCGCAACTGGAGCAGCGAGGTGCAGATCAAGCAGGGCCACGAACTGATCCAGGTAGGTCCGTACCGCCTCGTGCGCCATCCGATCTACACCGGCCTGCTGCTGGCCTTCCTCGGCACGGCGCTGAAGGTGGGCGACTGGCGCGGGCTGCTGGCTGTCGCCATCGTGTTCGCCTCGTTCTGGTTCAAGCTGCGGCAGGAGGAACGCTGGCTTCTTGAAAACTTCGGCGCGCCCTATGCCGACTACATGCGCCGCACGCGCGCGCTGATTCCCGGACTGCTGTGAGGCCGCGGTGGCGATCTCCGCCCTGCAAGCCGACCTCACCACGCTGCGGGTCGATGCCATCGTCAATGCCGCGAACAGTTCGCTGCTCGGCGGCGGCGGCGTGGACGGCGCCATCCATCGCGCCGCCGGGCCGGGACTGCTGGCCGAATGCCGCGCGCTGGGCGGCTGCCGCACCGGCGAAGCGAAGATCACCGGGGGCCATCGGCTGCCGGCGCGCCATGTGATCCACACGGTCGGCCCGGTCTGGCGCGGCGGCGGCCATGGCGAAGCCGCCCTGCTGGCCGCCTGCTACCGCAACAGCCTGGCGCTGGCCGCACACCACGGTCTGGGCAGCATCGCCTTCCCCTGCATTGGGACCGGCGCCTACGGCTATCCGGCCGAGGCGGCGGCCGACATCGCCGTGGCGGCCGTGGCGGCGGCCCTGCAGGCATCGGCGGAGCCGCTGGAGATCGTGTTCTGCTGCTACGCGCACGCGGACCTGGCGCTGTACCGGAGCCGGCTGGCCGCCGCGCCCGGCTAGCCCTCGCCGCTGCCGGGCGCTTCCACCGGCGCGCGCGCCGTCAGCGCGGCGCCGGCCGAGGCGATGATGATGGCGCCGATGGCCAGCCACTGCAGCGCCGACAACTGTTCGTGCAGGAACAGCAGGCCGCACAGCGCGCCGAACGCGGGCTCCAGGCTCATCAGCATGCCGAAGGTGCGCACCGGCAGCCGGGTCAGCGCCACCATCTCCAGGGTGTAGGGCAGCGCGGTGGACAGCAGGGCCACGCCCAGCGCCACCGGCAGCAGCGCCGGCGCCAGCAGGGCGGTGCCGGCCTGCGCGAAGCCGAAGGGCACCACCAGCACCGCCGCCACCAGCGTGCCCAGTGCCACCGTCTGCGGCCCGTGGTCGCTGCCGGCCTTCTGCCCGTACACGATGTACAGCGCCCAGCACACACCCGCGCCCAGCGCCCAGGCCGCGCCGGCCGGGTCCAGCGCGGCCCCGCCCCGGTCAGGCACCAGCAACACCAGCCCGGCCACCGCCAATGCCACCCAGGCCACGTCGCGCAGGCGCCGCGAGCCGAACAGCGCCACCGCCAGCGGGCCGGTGAATTCCAGCGCGATGGCGATGCCCAGCGGCACGGTTTCCAGCGCCTTGTAGAACATCAGGTTCATCAGCCCCAGCGCCGCGCCGTACAACAGCAGCGAGGGCCACTGGCGGCGTTCGATCCGCATCCGCCAGGGGCGGAACACCAGCGCCAGCAGCACCGTCGCCAGGCCCAGCCGCAACGCGGTGGCGCCGGCCGCGCCCACCGCCGGGAACAACCCCTTGGCCAGCGAAGCGCCGGTCTGGATGGAGGCCATCGCCACCAGCAGCAGGACCACCGGCTGCCATTGGACGCGGCTGTGGGAGAGGGACGTGGAATGCATGGCGACACCTAGCCGGCGCGCCTGGACGCACCGGAGACTTGTGGGGGGAGAGGAATGCGCACTATATTGCGCCAACCAAGCTTAACCTATGCGCAATATAATGCGCAAACCGCACCCATGAGCGTCCTCGAACACGTCGCCGACAACGTGCGGCGCCTGCGCACCGAAGCCGGCCTCAGCCAGCAGGCCTTGGCCGAAACCTCCCGCGTGAGCCGGCGCATGCTGGTGGCGATCGAATCCGGCGACGCCAACGTCAGCCTCAACACCCTGGACCGGATCGCCGAGGCGCTGGGGGTCACCTTCGCCGATCTGGTCAAGGCGCCCAGCAATCCCAACCGCAACCGCATCGAGGCGCTGGCATGGAGCGGCCGCACGCCGGGCTCGCGCGCGGTGCTGCTGGCCAGCGCGCCGGCCGCGCACGAGGTGGAATTCTGGTCCTGGACGCTGATGCCCGGCGACCGCTACGTGGCCCCCGCCGACCCGGCCGGCTGGCACGAGATGTTCTACGTCATCGAGGGCCGTCTGGTGGTGGAACTTCCCGAAGGCGACCACGCCATCGAGGCTGGCGATTTCTTCGTGTTCCCTAGCGACCGCGATTACACCTACCGCAACGACGGCGACACGCCGCTGCGCTTCATCCGCAACGTGGTGCATTGAAGAACGCGGTATTGCACGCCGAAGGCGCGGGAAGGCGGTGCATTGAGGGTTACGCCGTGCCGAAACAAAGGGCGCTGGTCCACGGCGTACGCCGGCACTGGCACCTGCATGCTGTGCCGGGCCGTGGTGCCGTGCCAGTGCATCGGCCTTTCGCGACAGCGGGGAAATCCCGCCGCGTCCCGCCTCACTGGCGCTGCCGCACCGCCTCGAACAGGGTGACGCCGGCGGCTACCGACACGTTGAGGCTTTCGATGTCGCCGGGCATGGGGATCTTCACCAGCCCGTCGCAATGCTCGCGGGTCAGCCGCCGCAGGCCGTCGGCCTCGCCGCCCAGCACCAGCGCCACGTTGCCGCGCAGGTCCAGCGCGTACAACGACGCATCGGCTTCGCCGGCCAGCCCGTAGATCCAGACGCCCAGCTTCTGCAGGTCGCGCAGCGTGCGCGACAGATTGGTCACCGCCACCACCGGGATGCGGTCGGCCGCGCCGGCCGAGGTCTTGCGCACGGTGGCGTTGACGCCCACCGACTTGTCGCGCGGGATGACCACCGCGGTGACCCCGGCCGCCGCCGCGCTGCGCAGGCAGGCGCCCAGGTTGTGCGGGTCCTGCACGCCGTCCAGCACCAGCAGCAGCGCCCTGCCCTCGGCGGCCTCGACCAGGCCGGCCAGCTCGCCCTCGTCCCAGGTCTTCGCGGCGGCGTAGCGCGCGGCCACGCCCTGGTGGCGCAGCGCTCCGGCCACGCCGTCCAGCGCCTGCCCGGTGACCCGGCGCACTTCGATGCCCTTGCGGCGCGCGTTCTCCTCGATCTCGGTCAGGCGCGCGTTCTTGCTGCCGCCCTCGACCAGCACCTCGCGCACGTGGTCGGCATCGTGTTCGATGGCCGAAGCCACCGCATTGACGCCGACGATCCACTGGTTCTGCTTGCTCATGGGGGGCACGAAGGGGAAAGAAGGCGGAATGGTAGGCGCTTGGTGGGCGTCCGGCCAGTTCGGCGGCATCCGGTCGCTGTAGGAGGGGCTTCAGCCCCGACCGCGGGAACAAAACAAGACATTGGCAACGGATCGGCGCGGATTGACACGGATAAGGCCTGATCGCTTCATCCGCGCAATCCGTGTCGATCCGCGGCGGAAGGTTTCCTGGTTCCCGTGGTCGGGGCTGAAGCCCCTCCTACACGGGCATCGGCCATTGCCCGGTGTCGTGGTCGGGATGCTGGAAGGAAACGACCCGGGCCAGGAACGCGGCCGCCGCTTCGTCTTCCTCGGTGCGTCGCTGCGGCAGCTCGTGCAGGCCGTCCACGTAGGGCAGCTTGCCCTCCACGCCGTACTGCACCCACGGCGCCAGCGTGGACGGATCGTCGAACGCGCCCGCCGCCAGCGCCACGCCGTCCGGCGCCTCGTAGGTCAGCGGCGTGCCGCAGTCGGCGCAGAAGCCGCGCTGCACGACATTGGAGGAGCGGAAGCGCTTCGGCTCCCCGCGCGTCCATTCCAGTGCGGCGCCGCGCGTGGACACCAGCGGCGCGTAATAGGCCCCGAAAGCCTTCTGGCACATCCGGCAGTGGCAGATCGATGTGTCCTTCAGCACGCCGGTCACGCGGAAACGGACCGCGCCGCATTGGCAACCGCCGGTATGGATTTCGGTTGGCATGGATTGGGTGGGGTGAGGGGTGAGGGGTGAGGGGTA
>ERZ761602.6314-NODE-6314-length-13365-cov-4.711495_pt1 | contig 13365 bp, 13 predicted proteins | sample MGYA00512165_ERZ761602 | MGnify/ENA primary metagenome ERZ761602 (study PRJEB28899, sample SAMN02445085) | bioreactor sludge metagenome | biome: EBPR sludge; isolation source: Thorneside wastewater treatment plant | place: Australia: Brisbane, Thorneside...
GAGCTGGTGGAGGTCGTGCGCCGGCGCCTCGTCGCGGAGGGCGTGGCGCTGTTCGAGCAGACGAGGGTGCTGCGCGTCGAGAAGCGCGGCGCGGGTATCGCGGCCGAGATCGAGCGCGCGGGCAAGCGCGAATTCGTCGAGGGCTCGGACCTGCTCGTGGCGGCGGGGCGCGCGGCCAATGTCGACGGCCTCGACCTCGACGCGGCCGGCATCGCCTATACCAAGCGCGGCGTCACGGTGGACGCGCATCTCCGCACCACCAACAGGCGCGTCTTCGCGATCGGCGATGCGGCCGGCGGGTATCAGTTCACCCATGTCGCCGGCTGGCACGCCGGCATCGTCATCCGCCAGATGCTGTTCCGCCTGTTCTGGACGAAGGCCGACGCGCGCGCAGTGCCGTGGGTGACGTTCACCGATCCCGAGCTGGCGCAGGTGGGCCTCTCCGAAGTAAACGCGAAGCAGCGCTACGGAGAGGTGCGCGTGCTGCGCTGGAGCTTCCACGAAAACGACCGCGCGCAGGCCGAGCGCGCGACAGAAGGGTTCATCAAAGTGGTTTGCACCCGGAAGGGCCGCATCCTCGGCGCCGCCATCGTGGGCCGAAGCGCGGGCGAGTTGATCCACCCCTGGGTGCTCGCGGTGGCCAACCGCATGAAGGTGTCGCAGCTCGCGAGCTACATCGCGCCCTACCCCACCCTCGGCGAGGCCGGCAAGCGCGCGGCCGGCAGCTTCTATACGCCCGCGCTCTTCTCCGCGCGCACCCGCCGCATCGTGCGCTTCCTGATGCGCTTCGCATAGCGGAGGAAAATTCTCAGGAGTCCGGGAGACGGAGAAAAGCACGCGATGAAATGCGATTTTTCCCGCCTTGCCGTCTCCCGTTCACGTCAGGCCGCGCGCGGACGCCGGCGGAGATACACGAACCAGTACACCGCGCCGACCATGAGGCTGCCGCCGACGAGATTGCCGACGGTAGAGACCGCGACATTGTGCACCGTGGCGCCGAGCGTGAGCGCCGGATAGGCGGCCGCGGTCTGCCCGATCGCGCTCCAGAATTCGGCCGGCGCCCACGCCTTGATCGCGAGCGCGTAGGGCAGGAAGTAGAGATTGGCGATCGAGTGCTCGAAGCCGGCGGCGACGAAGGCCGCGATCGGCGGCACGATGACGAGCACCTTGTCGGTGACGCTGCGCGCGCCGAAGCTCATCCACACCGCGAGGCAGACCAGCACGTTGCACAGAACGGCGAGGAAAAAGAGCTGCGCGGTGGGCAGCGCGGCCTTGCCCGCCGCGATCGCGAGAGCCGTCTTGCCCAGTGCGCCGCCGGCGAGGCCGTAATGGCCGGAGAGGTAGACGAGGACGGCCGTTCCGACCGCGCCGGCGATGTTGCCGAGATAGACGACGAGCCAGGCGCGCAGCAGCGCGGCGATCGTGATGCGCCGGCCGGCGCAAGCGACGATCATCAGCGAATCGCCGGTGAACAGCTCGGCGCCGCCGACGATGACGAGGATGAGCCCGAGCGAGAAGACAAGCCCGCCGAGCAGCCGGGCCACGCCCCAGGGCAGATCGCCGGCGCCGGTGAGCACCACGGTCATGAAGATGGCGCCGAGCGAGATGAACGCTCCCGCGAGCAGGCCGAGAACGAACAGGGTGAGCAGGTCGCGCCCGGCCTTGGCCGAGCCCGCCGCCTCGCAGGCGAGCGCCATGTCGGGCGGCAGAAGCGCGTCGATGCCGGCGCGCGCCGGCGACGTGGGCTCGTTCATGCGCAGATCTCCCCTCGGCGAGCGGCGCGGACCTTCCGCCGCGCACGCTATTGCGGCTTTGACCTGCGTCAAGCGTGCAAAGCGTTGACCTGCATCAACGCGCGCGCCGCCGCCCGCGCCATCCTGCGCGCCAATCATGGGAGTGCTGCGATGTTGAAGACATTGTGCGCGACGATCCTGGGTTTGGCCGCCGCCGCCGCTCTGGCGGCGCCAGCAGCCGCGCAATCGGCCTGCCCCGCAGGCTTTCGCTTCCAGGCGCCGGCGAGCTGCATCCAGACGCGGACGCCAGGCTGCCCGCGCGACTATCAGCTCAACGCGAACAAGACGCTGTGCGTCAACACCGCGGGGCGGCGGCCGCCGACGCACGTTCCGTCATGCCCCGCCGGCGCGACGCTGCAGCCCAATCTCGGCTGTACCATCACGCGCGCAGCCTCGTGCCCGGCCGGCAAGCAGATCGGCCGGAACGGCGCCTGCGTGACCGGCGTCGTGCGATGAGCGCCGCCTCGCGCGGCGCGGCCGGCGCGATCGCGCTGCTGCTCGCGGCCGGAAGAGCCGAAGCCGCGCCGATCCCGCCCATCGGCCCGCTCGACCTCTGCGGCGACGTCGCGATGCAGAGCTGGGAGCCCGAGCGCTTCGTGCGCGGCAAGCCGGGCTTCTCCGGCAGCCTCGGCCGCGACCGCAAGTTCCCGGCGCGCTTCCGCGTCGTGCTGCGGAACTATCGCGGCGTCGACGCGGCCACGGCCGCGCGAATCAACGGCGTTCTGTCGATGCGGACCGAGGAGCGCGGCGCGGGCGAGCCGCGCGTGGTGCTGCTGGTGCCGCATGGCGACGCGCGCTTCCTCGAGGACGCGGCCTCGCTGTGCGTCGAGGGCTACCACATCGACGGCGACGAAGGCGGCACCTGGACGCGCTATCGCACGCTCTCGGTCCGGCGGCGGTAGCGGCGCTTCCGCTCAGCTCCGCAGCGTGCCGCCGGTCTGCTTGGCGACGGCCGCCACGATCTTGGCGCCGATCGCGTCGATCTCTGCGTCGGTCAGCGTCTTCTCGGTGGGCTGGATGGTGACCGCGATCGCCACCGACTTCTTGCCTTCCGGAATGCCAGGCCCGGCATAGGCGTCGAAGATCGAGACCGCGGTGATCAGCGCGCGATCGACGTTCTGCGCCGTACGCTGCACCTTCTCGGCCGGCACCGCGGCATCGACGACGAACGCGAAATCGCGCTCGACCGGCTGGAATTGCGACGGCTTCAGGAGCGCGCGCGCCTTGCCTGCCTTGGCCTTGGCCGGCGGCAGGCGATCGAGGAACACTTCGAACGCGACGCAGGGGCCGTCGACGTCGAGCGCCTTCAGCACGCGCGGATGCACCTCGCCGAAATGCGCGAGCGCCACATTGCCGATCTTGAACGAGCCCGAGCGGCCCGGGTGATACCAGGCAGGCGCCTCGGCCGCGGTCTGCACCGAGCCCGCCGGCCCGCCGGCAGCCTCGAGCGCGGCGAGCGCATCGGCCTTGGCGTCGTAGGCATCGAGCTTGCGCGCTTTCTCGGCCCAGTGGCGCGGGGTCTCGCCCTGGCGCAGCCCGGCGGCCACGAGCGTCTGATCCTCGGGCTCGGTGCCGGCATATTGCGGGCCGACCTCGAACAGCGCCGCGTTCGGCACGCCGCGATCGGCGTTGCGCTGCGCGGCGCGCAGCAGATTGCCGACGATCGAGGGCCGCATCGCGTCGAGATCGGCGCTGATCGGATTGGCGAGCAGGATCGGGCTGCGATTGCCGGAGAGGAACAGCGGCGCGTCCTTGGCGCTCATGAACGACCAGGTGACGGCCTCGAGCATGCCGCGCGCCGCCAGCGCGCGCCGCGCGAGGCGCGTGCGGCGCTGATGCGGCGTGACGGTCTGATGCGGCAGGCGGCCCGGAGTCATGCTGACCGGCGGAATCCTGTCGTAGCCGTGGATGCGCAGGATCTCCTCGACGAGATCGGCCTCGCCTTCCGAATCCATGCGCCAGGGCGGGATCGACACGGTCCAGCTGTCGCCGGAATCGTTCGTCGCCGCGTAGCCCAGCGCGCCGAGGATGCGCTTGGCCTCGGCCGGCGGCACGGCGAGGCCGCCCAGCGATTCGAGCCGCCGCGGGCGGAACGCGACGCTGCGCCGCCATTCCGGCATCGCACCGGCGGAGACCGGCTCGCTGGCCTCGCCGCCGCAGCATTCGGCGATCAGCTTGGCCGCGATCTCGGCGCCCCAGACGGCGCTCTCGGGATCGACGCCGCGCTCGAAGCGGTAGCGCGCATCGGACTGGATGCCGAGCTTGCGCCCCGCCGCCGCGATCTTCACGCGGTCGAACAGCGCCACTTCGAGGAACACGTTCTTGGTTTCGGGCGTGCAGCCGGTGTTCTCGCCGCCCATCACGCCGCCGATCCCGTGCGCGCCGTTGGCGTCGGCGATGACGGTGATGGACGGATCGAGCCTGTAGGTCTTCCCGTCGAGCGCCAGGATTTCCTCGCCCGCGCGCGCGAGGCGCATCGCGAGGCCGCCGGCGAGCTTGTCGGCGTCGAACACGTGCAGCGGGCGGCCCAAATCGTAGGTGACGTAGTTCGTGATATCGACGAGCGCGCTGATGGGCCTGAGGCCGATCGCCACCAGCCGGCGCTGCATCCAGTCCGGGCTCGGGCGGTTCGTGACGTTCCGGAAATACCGGCCGACGACGAACGGACAGGCGTTGCCGTCGGGCGCGATCGTCCACGCGATCGGGCTCCGGAACGTGCCCTTCACCGGCTTCACCGGCCACGGCTTGAGCGCGCCCACGCCCATCGCCGCAAGATCGCGCGCGATGCCGCGGATGCCGAGCGCATCGGGCCGGTTCGGCGTGATCGCGATCTCGACGACCGGGTCGCCCAGATCCAGCAGATCGACATAGCGCTTGCCGATGGGCGCATCGGCCGGCAGGTCGATGATGCCCTGGTGCTCGTCGGAAATACCGAGCTCGCGCTCGGACAGCAGCATGCCGTTCGATTCGACGCCGCGGATGACGCCCTTCTTCAAGTCGAGCTTCGTGCCGGGAATATGCGTGCCGGGCGGCGCATAGACGCCCTTCATGCCCTGGCGCGCGTTCGGCGCGCCGCACACGACCTGGATCGGGGCACCCTGCCCGATGTCGACCTTGCACACCGACAGCTTGTCGGCGTTCGGGTGCTTCGCGCATTCGACGACGTGGCCGACGACGAACGGCGCCAGCGCCTTCGCCTTGTCCTCGATACCTTCGACCTCGAGGCCGCCGCGCGTCAGCGCCTCCGCGACCGCTTCGGCGGACGCGGCGGTGTCGAGATGGTCCTTGAGCCAGGAGAGCGTGAATTTCATTGGCCGAGCCCGCCCACGAGCGAGGGCACGTCGAGCGGCACGAAGCCGTAGTGCTTCAGCCAGCGGATATCGGCATCGAAGAACGTGCGGAGATCGGGGATGCCGTATTTCAGCATCGAGATGCGCTCGGCGCCCATGCCGAACGCGAAGCCCTGATACTTCGTGCTATCGACGCCGCACATCTCCAGCACGTTCGGGTGCACCATCCCGCAGCCCAAAATCTCGAGCCAATCGTCCCCCGCCCCGATCTTGAGCTCGCCGCCCTTCCTCGAGCAGCCGATATCGACTTCGGCCGAGGGCTCGGTGAACGGGAAGTGCGAGGGCCGGAAGCGCACCGGCACGTCGTCGACCTCGAAATAGGCGCGGCAGAAATCGATGAGGCAGCCTTTCAGGTGCCCCATATGCGTCGCCTCGTCGATGACCAAGCCTTCGAACTGGTGGAACATCGGCGTGTGCGTCATGTCCGAATCCTTGCGGAACGTGCGGCCCGGCACGAGGATGCGGATCGGCGGCTTCTGGCTGAGCATCGTGCGCACCTGCACCGGCGAGGTGTGGGTGCGCAGCAGCCGCACGGCGCGCTCCGGGCTTTCACCCACGAGCACACCTTGATGCAGATGCGCCTCGCCCTGCTGCGCGAGATAGAACGTGTCGTGCATCTGCCGCGCCGGATGGTCGGGCGGGATGTTGAGCGCCGTGAAATTGTGCCAGTCGCTCTCGATGTCCGGCCCCTCGACGACGGTGAAGCCCATCTCGCCGAAGATCGCGGCCACCTCTTCCATGCATTGCGAGAGCGGATGGATGCGGCCCTGCGCGAGCGGCCGCGGCGGCAGCGTCACGTCGATGCGCTCGGCGGCGAGCTTGGCGTCGAGCGCGGCCGACTCGAGCGCGGCCTTCTTCGCGGCGAGCGCGCCCTCGATCGCGGCGCGGAGCTGGTTGAGCGCCTGGCCCTGCGCCTTGCGCGCCTCGCCCTGCAATTCGCCCAGGCCCTTCATCAGCTCGGTGAGCCGGCCCTTCTTGCCGAGCGCGGCCACGCGCGCGGCCTCGAGCGCCGCCGTGTCGGCGGCGCCTTCGATTGCGGACAACAGTTCGGATTTCAGGGCGGCGAGATCGGACATGGCTGGCTCAACGACGGCGCGCAATAGCACGATTTCCGAAACGGCGACAAACCCCGGCTCAGGCCGATTTCGCGGCGACGACGACGATCTCGACGAGGTCGGCACCTTCCAACTCGACGCCGAGGCACGCGCGCTGCGGCGCGTGCGCCGGGTCGACCCAGGCGAGCCAGGCCTCGTTCATCTCGGCCTTGCGCTTCATGTCGGCGATATAGACCGTCGCCGACAGGATGCGCGTCTTGTGGCTGCCCGCCTCGGCAAGATTCTCGTCGAGGCGCGCGAGCGCATCTTCGGTCTGGGCGCGCATCGAGGACGACTTCTCGCGCGCAACCGCGACCGTGTAGACGAGGCCGTTATGCTCGACGATGCGGCTCCGGCCTTTGGCGGAGCCGGGCGTGCGCCTGATCGTCATCGGCAGGGGCGCCGGCTTACGCCAGCGCGGCCTGCGCCTTCTCGACCACGGCCTTGAAGCCGGCGGGATCGCGCGCGGCGAGATCGGCGAGCACCTTCCTGTCCATCTCGATCCCGGCCTTCTTCATGCCGGCGATGAACTTGCTGTAGGTGAGGCCGAGTTCGCGCACGCCGGCGTTGATGCGCTGGATCCAGAGCGCCCGGAAATCGCGCTTGCGCGCGCGGCGGTCGCGATAGGCGTATTTGCGGTCTTTCTCGACGCGCGGGCGCGCGGCGCTGATGATGTTGCCCGAGCGGCCGACCGAGCCCTTGGCGGCCTTGATCCACTTCTTGTGGCGGGCATGGCGCTTGACGCCACGTTTGACGCGAGACATGGGCGAAACTCCGACGGATGAGGTTCAGACAGCGGGGCGAGCCGCCCCGGAAATGGCGTGCAGCGGGCGCGGCTAGGCGCGGCCCGGCAGCAGGTAGCGCTTCACCAGCTTCACATCCCCCTTGGCGATCAGCGACGTGCCGCGGCGCGACCGCTTCATGTCCTTCGTGCGCTTCGTGAGGTTGTGGCGCTTGCCGGCATGGGCGCGTTTGGGCTTGCCACTGCCGGTGAACCAGATCCGCTTCTTGGCGGAGCTCTTCGACTTCATCTTGGGCATTTTGCGATCCTTTCGGAATGGAGGGACGCTTCGAGGCGGCTGGGCATGCCCGTTGTCGCGCCGGAAACCCCAGAAGCTGGGGTTGGCCGGCAAGGCCGTACCGCCCGGTGGAGGAAGGCGCGGTTTATAGCGGCGGCTTATCCCCAGCGCAACACGCCGAAACTGCGGCGGAATCGGCAAGAAAAATCAGGGAACAGGAGGCGGGGAGTCGGGGAGAAGTAAAGATGCGCGCCAAGGGCGCGCGAAAGCGGTTCTCCCCGCCTCCCCGTCTCCTGTGATCTTCCCTTCATTATTCCGCCTCGCAGGCTTCAGACTTTGAGCCGGGGCTGGGCGAGGGCGCGTTCGAGGAAGTGGAGCAAGGCGATCGAGGCGAGGACGGCGCCGGTGAACAGATAGATGCCGGCGTGGATCGCGACGTTGGTGATGATCGAGACCTGGATCGCGGCCACGAGGAGGGCCACCACGAACACGTCGACCATCGACCACTTGCCGAGCGCGCCGACGAAGGCCACCGCGCGGCGCCCGCCGCCGGCGAGCGCATCGACGCGCGCCCAGAGCCAGAGGCCGATCGCGAGCTTGGCCACCGGGAAGATCATCGAGAACAGCACGATGACGGCGCAGATGAAATATTCGCGGTCGCCCCAGAGCCCGCCCACGACGCGCCAGATCGAGAATTTCGTGCTCCAGATCCACGGCACCTTCTCGACCGTCATCGTCGGGATGAACCAGGCGACGACGAGGGCCGCGAGCGCCGCCAGCATGGCGGGGCCCAGCCACCACCAGCGCCGCGACAGCGCGAGCGCGTTCGGATGGACGAGCCCGCGCCCATCGTCGCGCGAATCGAGAGCGCTCATGCGTGACATCGTCCGGAAGCCCCTGCCCGTGCGGGCGCCATCACGGCGGCGGATTGGGGCGAAGACATGGCGGGAGGATCAATGTGCGCGCCGCGCCCTTACCGCACCCATTCGAGCATGCGCTCGAAGCCGCCGACCGTGAACAGCAGGATGACGATGTAGCCGAGCGCCAGCAGCAGGCAGCCCGTCACGGCGACCGTGGCGACGAAACCGGCGCCGTTGTTGCGCGCCCGCTCGCCCGCGATGCAGCCCAGAATCGCCACCGCGCAGCCGCCGGCGGACCACGGCCATTCCATGTGGCGCGCGAAGGTTTCGAAGAACGCGAAGCCCCAATCGATCGGGATGCTGCGCAGGCTAGCGAACTGCAGCGCGATCGCGATGGCGCCGGCCATGCACGCATAGGCGAGCGCGCAAGGCAGAGCTCCGGTGGGTTCCGAACGCCGACGCATCGCGGACGGAGTGGCGCCGCTACTTCGGCGCCACCACCATGCTCATCTGCTTGCCTTCGAGCCGCGGATACTGCTCGATCTTGGCGAGATCCTTGAGGTCGCCGGTGACGCGGTCGAGGAGCTTCGTGGCCAACTCCTGGTGCGCCATCTCGCGGCCGCGGAAGCGCAGCGTCACCTTCACCTTGTCGCCTTCGCCGAGGAAGCCCTTCATCTGGCGCATCTTGACGTCGTAGTCGTGGACGTCGATCGAAGGCCGCATCTTGATCTCCTTGACCAAGATGACCTTCTGCTTCTTGCGCGCCTCGGCGGCCTTCTTCTGCAGCTCGTACTTGAACTTGCCGTAGTCGAGAATCTTGCAGACCGGTGGACTTGCCGTGGCCGCGATCTCGACAAGGTCGAGGCCGGCCTCCTGGGCCTTTCGCATCGCCTCGAAGCGGCTGACGATGCCCACCTGGTTTCCGTTCTCGTCGATCAACCGCACGTTCGGCGAGTTGATCATCTCATTGACCCGTGTGCCGTCGCGCTCGCGCGTCGGCAGGGCCGAACCCATAGGTCTACGTATTAGGCATTCTCCATCGGAAAAAGCGCCCGTATCGGGGCGCGGTCAGGCCAGCGGAACCGGAGGTTTCGCCAGCTCTTTCAATTTAGCCACCGCCTCATCGAGCGCAAGGCTCTCCTGCCGCTCCTCACCCAAGCGACGGATGGTGACCTTGCGTTCCTCGGCTTCTTTTCGTCCTAGAATCAACAGGATAGGCACTTTTGCCAGCGAGTGCTCGCGAATCTTGTAGTTGATCTTCTCGTTGCGCAGATCGGTTTTCGCGCGCAGGCCCGCCGCCGCCAGCGCCGCTTCCACCTCGCCGGCATAGCCGTCGGCGTCGCTGACGATGGTGGCGGCGACGGCCTGCACCGGCGCCAGCCAGAGCGGGAACTTGCCGGCGAAGTGCTCGATGAGGATGCCAGTGAAGCGCTCGAACGAGCCGAGGATCGCGCGGTGCAGCATCACCGGGCGATGGCGCTGGCCGTCTTCGCCGATGTAGCTCGCGTCGAGCCGCTCGGGCAGCACGAAATCCACCTGCAGGGTGCCGCACTGCCAATCGCGCCCGATCGCGTCGCGCAGCACGAACTCGAGCTTGGGCCCGTAGAACGCGCCCTCGCCGGGATTGAGCTGCAGATCGAGGCCCGCCGCCTCGGCCGCCGCGCGCAGGGCGCCCTCGGCCTGGTCCCACACCGCGTCGCTGCCCGCGCGCACGGCCGGGCGATCCGAGAACTTCACGAAAAAATCGGCGAAGCCCAGATCCTTGTAGATGGTGCGGAGCAGATCGCAGAACGCGACAGATTCCGATTCGATTTGCGGCTCGGTGCAGAAGATGTGCGCGTCGTCCTGGGTGAACGCGCGCACGCGCATGATGCCGTGCATCGCGCCCGAGGGCTCGTAGCGGTGGCAGGAGCCGAACTCGGCCATTCGCAGCGGCAGATCGCGATAGCTCTTGAGGCCCTGCTTGAAGATCTGCACCGCGCCGGGGCAGTTCATCGGCTTGATCGCGTAGATGCGCTCGCCATCTTCCGCATGCGCGGTTTCGGCGCGCGGGGTGGCGAGAAACATCGCGTCTTTGAACTTGTCCCAGTGGCCCGATTCTTCCCAGAGCTTGCGGTCGACGAGCTGCGGGGTCTTCACCTCGACATAGCCGGCCGCTTCCAGACGCGCGCGCATGTAGCGCTCGAGCGTGCGCCACAGGGTCCAGCCGTTCGGATGCCAGAACACGCTGCCCACCGCCTCTTCCTGGAGGTGAAACAGGTTCATCTCGCGCCCGATCTTGCGATGGTCGCGCTTCTCGGCCTCCTCGATCTGGTGGAGGTATTCCTTGAGGTCCTTCTCGCTCGCCCAGGCGGTGCCGTAGATGCGCTGCAGCACCGGATTCTTGGGATTGCCGCGCCAATAGGTGCCCGACACCTTGGTGAGCTTGAACGCCTTCGGCAGCTTGCCGGTGGCGGGCAGATGCGGGCCCACGCACATGTCGAGCCAGTCGCCCTGCCTGTAGACGCTGATCTCCTCGTCTTTCGGCAGCTCGTCGATCCACTCGGCCTTGAAGCTCTCGCCGTGCTGCTGGAACCAGGCCTTGAGCCGGTCGCGCTCCCAGATGCTGCGCTCGATCGGCAGGTTGCGATCGACGATCTCGCGCATCCGCTGCTCGATCCGGGCGAAATCCTCGGGGGTGAACGGCTCCTTGCGCGCGAAGTCGTAATAGAAGCCGTTCTCGATCGCCGGGCCGAAGGTGATCTGGGTGCCAGGGAACAGCTCCTGCACCGCCTGCGCGAGCACATGCGCCGCGTCGTGCCGGATCAGCTCCAGCGCGTCGGGGTCCTTGGCGGTGACGATGGCGACCTTCGCGTCCCTGGCGATCGGCAGCGCCAGATCCTTCATCTGGCCGTCGATCTTGACCGCGAGCGCGGCCTTGGCCAGGCCGGGGCCGATGCTGGCGGCCAGCTCGGCGCCCGAGACGGGCTTCTCGAAGGAGCGGACGCTGCCGTCCGGGAGGGTGATGTTGACCATGACAGGGCTGCTATGGGCTTGGGTCGTGTCGCTGTTTTTCGTCGCCCGGGGCACAAACGACAAGGCCCCGTCCGTCTCCGGCCGGGGCCTTGGGGTTCGTCTCGCCGCCGCAAACTCAGCGCACGCGCGTACCCTCGGGCCCGCCGGAGCGGGTCGTGGTCGTCGTCGTGGTTGCGGAGCGGCAAATCATGGCCGTTCCGTAGCTTAGGTAGTTTGCGCCTGTCAATGCGGCAACCGCGCGACAATGGCCGCGGCTAACGCTTCACCGGAGGCGCGAACGGGAGCGCGTTCTGCACTTCGGAGACCGAGAGCGCGACGAGATCGGGCTTGCGCAGCACCGCCACCTTGCCGCCCTGGGCGCCGGGCCGCGGCGCGCAGAGGGCGGGATCGGATTCCTCGGAAAACAGGACCAGCGACGGCGCGCCGGCCGCGGCGATGAGATGCATCGGCCCGGTATCGTTGCCGACCGCGCCGAGCGCGCCGCGCGCCAGCGCCACGATCTCCTCGAAGCTCGTTTGGCCGCAGAGATTGACGCCTTCGGGGACGTGCCGCGCGATCTCGTCCATCGCCGCGGCCTCGGCCGGGCCGCCGATCAGCACCGGCGCGACGCCGAGGCGCACGAAGCTGCGCGCGAGCGCCGTGAACTTCTCGGCCGGCCAGCGCTTCTTCGGCCGATGCGCCGAGCCGCCGGGCACGAACAGCACGTAAGGCTCATTCACGCCGAAGCGGGCGGTATCGGCCGCGATCCAGGAGAGATCGGCCGCGGGAACGCTCGCGATGCCCGCGATGCGCAGCTGCGCCTTCTGGCGTTCGACCGTGTGCAGCGTGTCGCGATCGGCGGCGAGGTGCGCGTGCGAGGCGCCGGACGCGTGGCCCGACCACTCCGGCCGGCCCATCGCGCGCCAATAGCGCGCGGTCCGGCCCGAGGTCTGCAGATCGTAGACGCGCCGGAAGCGGCCGCGCCGGAGTTTCCGCGCCAGCGCCAGGCCGCGCCACGGCTTCCACCACGGCGCGCGCTCGTCGATCCACACCTCGTCGCAATAGGGCATGGCGCGGGCGAGGTTGGTGAAAGGCGTGGTCGTCAGCAGCGTGATGCGCGCTTCCGGATGAAACGCGCGGATCGCCGCCATCGGCCCCAGCGAAAGCACGAAATCGCCGAGCGCGCCGAGCCGGATGACGAGAATGCGCTCGCGATCGCTGGTCTCTGCGGCGCCGGCCGCGCTTGCCGTCATCGCGCCGCGGCCTCGGCGGGCGGCCGCGCATGCGCGGCCGCGACCGCCCGGTAGAGCGCCAACGTCTTGGCGCACATCGTTTCTTTCGCGAACTTGCCGCGCACATGGGCCTCGGCCGCGGCGGCCATCGCCTGGCGCTGCTCGGCGGTGAGGCCGAGCGCCCGGCGGATCGCATCGGCCAGCGCCGCGGCTTCGCCCGGCGGCACGAGCCAGCCGGTGACGCCGTCGCGCACCGTTTCGGGCGCGGCGCCGTGATTGCTGGCGATGACCGGCCGCCCCATCGCCTGCGCCTCGACGACGATTCGGCCGAACGCCTCGGGATCGGTCGAGGCCGAGACGACGACGTCGGCCAGCATGAAGGCGGCGGCCATGTCGTTGACGTCGCCGACGAGGCGCACCTTGGTTTCGAGTCCGAGCGCCGCGATACGGTCCTCGAGCTCCTCGCGATAGCCGGTGCGCCCCTGGTCGCCGCCGACGACGACGCCCATGCAATCGAGTTCGGCGAGCCTGGCGAGCGCCTCCAGGAACACCGTTTGCCCTTTCCAACGCGTGAGCCGGCCCGGCAGCATCACGACCGGCACGCCATCGGGCAGGCGCCAGCGCTGCGCGAGCGCCAGAATGCGCGCCACCGGCACCGCCTGGGGCGCGAAGATGTCGAGATCGACGCCGCGGTGGATCACCTCGAGGCGCTCGGCCGGCACGCGATAGTGCGTCTTCACGTGCTCGGCGATGAACTCCGAGATCGCGATCACGCGGTCGCCGCTGGCCATGATCGCGTTGTAGCGTTTCTTGAACCAGGATTTGAAATTGTAGGTGCCGTGAAACGTGGTGACGAACGGCACCCCGGCGCGCCGCGCGGCGGCGCGCGCGCTCCACGCCGGCGCCCGCGAGCGCGCGTGCACGAGATCGACGCGCTCGCCCGCGATCAGCGCGGCGAGCGGGCGCACGTTGCGCCACATCTCGAAGGCGTTCTTCGTGTCGACGTTCATCGCGACGTGGCGG
>ERZ761602.6315-NODE-6315-length-13363-cov-7.917493_pt1 | contig 13363 bp, 8 predicted proteins | sample MGYA00512165_ERZ761602 | MGnify/ENA primary metagenome ERZ761602 (study PRJEB28899, sample SAMN02445085) | bioreactor sludge metagenome | biome: EBPR sludge; isolation source: Thorneside wastewater treatment plant | place: Australia: Brisbane, Thorneside...
CATTCTTCCTTTTTTCTTTATCTTTTTGAAAAATTCGGTAAATTACAATTGATTAAATTATCTGCTCCTGCTAACTGCTTCTCTCCATAACGACAAAGATCTCTTTGCAAAGATCTCCCTGGACGACGAAAGCGCTTTCAGGGAAGTGTTCTACGCGTACAGCAAAACCTTGTTTCCCTTTATTTTATCGCTGGTAAAATCGGAAGCCGCCGCTAAAGAGATCATCCAGGACATCTTCCTAAAACTCTGGCTGAACAGGAAATGCCTAAACCTGGTCAATAACCCCGGGGGATGGTTGCATACCATCGCCGCCAACAGCGCCTACACGTATTTACGCAATGAGGCGCGTTATCACCAGCGTCAGGAACGGGCCGTCTCTATACATCACGAGAACGACCAGGATCCCTATCAGCGTCTCGACGCCCTTGAAATGGAAGCCCTCGTGTTCGAAGCGGTCAAGCAGCTCCCCTTCAGGCGCAGGCAGGTTTTTCAACTGAGCCGCATAGAAGGACTGAGCAGGAAAGAAATTGCCAGGCAACTCAATATTTCTGAAAACACGGTGCGTAACCAACTGGTGGACGCTGTTCATTTTGTGCAGGACTACCTGCGCAAAAAAAGTCCATTGCTGATCATCTCCCTCCTCTTACTGTCTTACCGATTCTAATTACGACCGCGGGCCTGAAGATTAGGCAAGCAGGAAAACCGCGATGCCGTCATTTATTTTTTTTAATCGCATAGTACGTCTCCGCCTCCCGCGGAGTCAACGATATATGCTCCACCCGATAAACTTATCGCACATTGGAAAACAATGATTATTTCAAAGAGTTATTGCTTCGTTATGCCAGGGGAAATATCTCTGACCAGGAAAAAGAGGCTTTGTTTGCCTCCCTTAATGAACAAGCTAATGAAGACCTGTGGAAAGACAGGATCAGGGAGCTGAGTTTTACCGGGAAGGCTGGCGACGAGCTGCATACCGTAGACTGGGAGCCGGTTATCCGGTCTATCCTTTCGTCTGCCCCTGCCGAAGCGCCTGTCGCCGGCAGACAGGTCCGATTGTTAAAGCAATGGAGAAATGTTGCGGCAGCGGCGGCAATTATCCTTTTGGCGGGAGCGGCGTACTATATCTATTCAGGAGCGCCCGAAAAGCCAGTCGCGCAAAGCGCCGCCGCCGAACCAGTAAAGGATATTGCGCCGGGTAAGGATGGGGCCATTTTAACGCTGAGCGACGGGAGCGCCATCGTACTCGACAACCTGGAGAGCGGCCTCGTGTCTACCCAGGGAAACGCTCAGCTCATCATCAGTAATGGACAGCTTGCTTACAAACAAACGGGAACGGCAAGCGACGAGATCTTATACAATACCATTACTACGCCTCGTGGAAGGCAATACCGGTTGCAACTGCCCGACGGCACCGAGGTATGGCTGAATGCAGCTTCTTCCATACGCTATCCGACGGCTTTTGCCGGCGGCGAAAGAAAGGTGAACATTTCGGGAGAAGCTTATTTTGAAGTGGCCAAACGCCCGGACATGCCTTTTAAAGTAATCGCGGGCGGATCTTCGGAGATAGAAGCGCTCGGCACGCATTTTAACGTTAATGCCTATACAGACGAAACCAGCCTGAATACCACGCTCCTGGAAGGGTTGATCAAAGTATCGGCGGTCAACGACAAACCGGTATTGGTAAAACCGGGACAGCAGGCGCAGATCGGTCCGCATACCGGGAAGGTAAGGATCGTGGAAGGAGCGAATACCGATAATATAATGGCCTGGAAAAACGGGGCGTTCAGCTTTGAAGACGCCTCTTTAAAAGACGTGCTCAGGCAGATAGCGAGATGGTACGACGTGGAAATAGACTACCAGGGAAATATTTCCGATAAGATCATCCGGGGTAAGATGGGCCGCGATCTGAGCTTATTGCAGATGATCGCCGTGCTGAAAGGATTAAGAGTGAATTTAATGCTTGAAGGAGACAGGAAGCTGATCGTTTTACCGGAGGAAGGATCCAAAAGCTGATCGTCGGCTTTATTCATTGGCCGCCCTTGAATAAAGCCCTTATATAAGGAGGTTCTTAAAACAAAAACCGGAAGTGTTTAGGCCACTTCCGGAGGATAGTTTCAGGCAACTCCAATAAATAGGTTTTAGCAAACGGATTTTTTTCATTAACCCAAAACTTTTACAAAAGTATGCAATTAACTGCTATTGTATGCCCGCGCTTTTGCGCAGGCAACCATCAACCAGAACGCCAGCCCCTGTTATGGCTTCGGCTGGTTAAAAAAACTTCGCGAGCGATGAAGCTAACCGCTGTTCTTTTAACGTTATTCTGCATACAGCTAAGCGCCAAAAGCGTTTCCCAGTATGTGAGCTTTTCCGGCAAAAATATCGCGCTGGAACAGGTTTTTCAATCTATTGAAAAGCAGACCGGCTACTTTATGATCTATGAGCCGGAACTGCTGAAAAACCTGAAAAAAGTAAGCGTCCGCGCCAACAGGGTTCCCCTGAAAACCTTTATGGACGAATTGCTCCGAAGTCAACCGCTCACGTATTTTTTCCAGAACACCACCATTGTCATTCAACAAAAGCCGGATCTTGCGGCGTCCATTCCCGATCCCAACGCGCCCGACCCAGCGCCCGTAATGACCCTGGAAGGAAGAGTGACTGATGAACAGGGCCGTCCTATTGAAGGCGTGTCCGTGAAAAACCTGCGGAGCGGAAACGGTATCGCAACCGACGCCCTCGGGTCATTCAGGATAGAAGCCGAGATCAATGATATACTGGAATTCAGTTTTGTAGGATATGAAACGCATTCATTTAAAGTATCCTCCGCTCAATCCATTGCAGTAACGCTGAAAATAAAGGTCAGTGAACTCACCGACGCCGTTGTCGTGGGATATACCAGCCAGCGAAAGAAAGATATCACCGGCGCCGTAGCGGTGGTAGACATGACGGCGCTTAAATCGGTGCCCGCAGGATCGGCGGAACAGGCGCTGCAGGGGCAGGCTTCGGGCGTTACCATCATCAGTTCGGGCGTGCCGGGAGCGCAAAGCAATGTGTTTATCCGCGGCGTAAGCTCCTTCGGAAATACCGACCCGCTGGTTATTGTAGATGGCATCCAGGCCTCGCTGAACGATATCAGCGCCGAAGACATTGAGTCCATGCAGGTATTAAAAGACGCCGGCTCCGCTTCGATCTATGGCGTGAGAGGCTCTAACGGGGTGATCGTAATCACGACCAAAAAAGGAAGATCAGGACAGGCGACCATCAATTACAGCGGCTATTACGGCGTACAACTCCCCTTACATGCCAACCCGTTCAACCTTTTGAATCCTACGGATTTCGCCAGGTTATTAAAAGAAGTAAACCCTACTACCAGATTATTTGCCAATGGCGTTCCTGACTATGTGTACGCCGGTCCTTCCGGCTCAGGGGTCGCCAACGCCGGGGATCCTACAGTGGACCCTTCCCGGTACAACCTGGAAGTTGGACGGCCATCCAGCAGTTATGTCATTCAGAAAGCCAATAAGGAAGGGACAGACTGGTACCGGGAAACTTTTAAAGCCGCCCCAATGCAAAGCCATGTGGTTACAGCCAGCGGGGGAAGCGAAAAATCCACTTACCTGTTTTCCCTGGGATATTTAGATCAGCAGGGTACGCTGATAGAAACCCATCTAAAAAGATATTCCGCGAGAATAAATACGCAGTTTAATGTGAAAAACAATATCCGGATAGGAGAAAATGCCTATGTTTTTTACAAAGACAATCCTGCGTTTGACCTCTCCGATCCCAGCGGAGGAAACCCTATATCCATGGCTTACCGCATCTATTCCATTATCCCGGTATATGATATCAAGGGAAATTACGGAGGAACTTTCGGAGGCCCCGAACTGGGCAACGCAAGAAGCCCGGTGGCCGTGCAGAAGCGCAAGGCAAACGACAAGAACGATTACTGGGATGTCGTAGGCAATGTATATGGAGAAATAGATTTCTTACGTCATTTTACCGCGCGCACCAGCTTTGGCGGCTCCATCGACCACCAGTATTTTCTTGCTTTCCGCCCCACCCCTTACAATGACGCAGAAGGCAATACGGCGGCCAATCGCTTAACGGAATCTTCTGTTTACAATACCAATACTATCTGGACGAATACAATAAGCTATAGCAACCAGTTTGGCAAACACAACCTGAAGGTATTGGCGGGCAGCGAAGCGATCAGGAATTATGGCAGAAGCGTTGGCGGAGCGGCTACTACTTTTTTCTCCGAAGATCCCAACTACCTGTATCTAACCAATGGCACGGACGCCATTACCAATTTCAGCGATGGGTATACCAATACCTTGTTCTCGCTGCTGAGCCGGGCAGATTATTCCTATAACGACAAATACCTGCTGGCGGTTACCGTGCGCCGCGACGGATCCTCCGTATTCGGCGCTGATAAAAGATATGGCGTTTTCCCGTCCGTATCCGCGGGATGGAGGGTATCTGAGGAAAATTTCATGAAACAGGCAGACTGGATAACCGACCTCAAGGTCAGGGCCAGCTATGGCGTTCTGGGATCGCAGAATAATGTGAGCCCTTCCAATGCCTTTACCTTATTCGGAGCCTCCCGCACCGCATCGTACTATGATATTGGAGGAAGCACCAATACCAGCTTACAGGGATTCTACCAGATTACCAACGGCAATCCCGGCACAGGATGGGAAGAAAACATCGTAACGAACTATGGCCTCGACGCCACCTTGTTCAATGCCCTGGATTTTTCTATCGACATCTACAAAAAATCCATTAACGGTTTATTGTTTGCCCTCCCGCTGCCTGCTACCACCGGAGGCGCGGAAGCGCCCGTGGTGAATATCGGCGATATTCAGAATAAAGGCGTAGATATTGCGCTGGGATACCGCGGCGCCATTTCAAACGATCTTCAGTTCTCTGCAAAGGCGAACATTACCGCCTACAAAAACCTGGTAAAAAATATCCCCGGAACAGGCTATTTTGATATCGTAAGTTCTCGTTACGGATCGCTTGTCAGAAACCAGACAGGCCAGGAAGTAAGCTCCTTCTTCGGATACGAGGTAATAGGATTATTTAAAGACGATGCCGATGTGGCCGCTTCTCCTACCCAGAACCAGGCGGCGCCCGGACGGTTTAAATACCGCGATACTAATGGCGATAAACAGATCACCCCGGAAGACCGCACTTTCTTCGGAACCCCCAACCCCGATTTCACCTATGGGCTGAACCTGGGACTTACTTACAAAAACTTCGACCTGTCGGCCATCTTTTACGGTTCGCAGGGCAACGAGGCGCTGAACACTACCCGCTGGTACACGGATTTCTTCGGATCATTCCCGGCGCAAAAAAGCGCCCGGTTACTGGATGCCTGGACGCCGACAAATACGGGGTCAGGTATTCCAAAAGTAGAAGCGGCCAGCACTTTCAGCACCAATGGCGTGCCCAATTCTTACTATATGGAAGACGGCTCCTTTGTCAGGCTGAAGTCGCTGGTATTGGGGTATAATGTGGCCCCGTCCTTCCTTCGGAGAATAAAAGCAAACAAGATGAGAGTATACCTTCAGGCGGTCAACCTGTTCACCATAACCAAGTATACCGGCCTGGATCCTGAACTGACAGGCGATGCGGCCAGCTTCGGCATTGACTTTGGCAATTTTCCCAATGGCCAGCGCAGCTTTATGGCGGGCGTTAACTTATCCTTTTAATCTTATCCGTATAAACATTCATCATCATGAAAAGATCATATTCAACAATTAGTATAGCAGTCGCGCTTACCGGAACATTCCTGGTCATCGCCTGCAATAAAAGCTTCCTGGAGAAAGTAGACCAGGGTTCCTTAAATGAAACGGTTATCGCTTCCAAAGACGGCGTCAACGGGCTGCTGATCGGCGCGTATTCACTGCTCGACATGGTGGGAGATAGAAGAGGCGGAGGCGAGTATGCCGCTATCAGCAACTGGATATTCGGAGGCATCGCTTCAGACGATGCGCACAAGGGACAGGCATTCGGCCGCAACCCCGCCCAGGAACAGGTAGAGAACTATACCGTAAACCCCTCGACCAACACTGCCCTGCTGCCGAGATGGAACACGGCTTATGCAGGCATACAACGCGCAAACGACGTGCTGCGCATCCTGGCGAAAGTCCCCGAAAACCAGTTAACGACGGATGAAGCGCTGCAAATAAAAGCAGAAGCAATATTCTTACGCGGCGTATACCATATGGAACTAGCCAAGGTATTCTGGAACGTTCCTTATGTAGACGAGACCATCACCTTTGCCGCAGGCAACTATAATGTAACCAATACCATTCCCGTATGGCCCAAGATAGAAGCTGATTTTCAATTTGCGGCCGACAACCTTTCCGCATTAAAATCGCAGATCGGCAGGGCCAATAAATGGTCTGCCAAATCCTTCTTAGCCAAAACATTGATCTTTGAGGAAAAATTTTCCGAAGCGCTGCCCATACTGACCGATATCATTCAAAACGGTATTGCGCCTAATGGCGTCCGTTATGCGCTAGGCTCTTTTGCCGACAATTTTAACGCCCTCACAAAAAACAATTCGGAATCGGTCTTCGCCGTACAATTTTCGGTAAAGGACGGCGCCAACGCTCAAAACGGCAATTACGGGGATATCCTCAACTATCCCGTGAACGCTGTAACCAAATGCTGCGGCGCCTATCAACCCTCCTTCAGCCTGGTCAATTCCTATAAAACAGACCCGGTCACCGGCTTGCCCTTGCTGGATACCTGGAATGATTTTGATATCGTCAACGACTTGTTCATTCCTTCTTCCGATCCTTTTACGCCTTATGCAGGAACCGTCGATTCGCGGTTAGACTGGACCGTTGGACGCCGCGGTATCCCCTATCTCGATTGGGGCGTGAACCCCGGGGCGGCATGGGTCAGCTCACACGCAGGAGGAGGCCCCTATCTTCCTATCAAAAATTCTTTCTGGCAGACCATGAAAGAAACCACGAACGAACCTTTCGGATGGGCCAGCGGCTACAATGCCAACAACTATGAAATGATCCGGTTTGCCGACGTGCTGCTATGGGCGGCGGAAGCGGAAATCGAGGCCGGATCCTTACAAAAAGCGGAAGACTATGTCAACGAGGTAAGAGCGCGGGCGGCCAATCCTGATAACTGGGTAAAGACCTATATCGACAACAGCAACCCAATGGGCGGATTTACCAATACCCCGGCGGCAAATTATAAAGTGGGCCTCTACAGCGGTCAGTTCACGGCGCAGGGAAAAGACTTTGCGCGGAAAGCTACCCGCTTCGAAAGAAAGCTGGAACTGGCAATGGAAGGGCACCGGTTTTTTGACCTTCGCCGCTACGATAAGGGAACAGGCTATATGGCCGACGTGCTGAACGCTTATATTCAGCATGAGACCCATATCCCCGGATGGGATTTTGTATATATGAACAATGCCGTTTTCGTGAAAGGAAAAAATGAGTTGTTCCCCATACCGCAACAGGAGATCGACGCCAGCATGGAGGATGGCAAACCGACCCTGATCCAAAACCCGAATTATTGACGTTAGCCATTATCCAGGCGCCGGGAACGGATCATGGAAACCTGGTCAATACCGGGCCTTCGAGAATGTTAACTTTATGCGGTACTCGCGCGGACGACTTCAAGTAATCCATCGACTTCCGCGTTTCGTAAGGTTAACTTTATGAGTAGCCGGGATTATTGACTCCAGCTCCTTTAACAAACAAACGCAACGAAAGCAAAAACATACGATGATCGGGAACAGGCGCAATACCCTGTTCCCGATCATTCATAACGCCTCGTTTTTTAATGACTAAATTGTTCCGCATAATGCCCGCTATGAATGATATTAAGCCAGCCCTTCTGTTTATCGCCTTAAACCGGTATGATCCTATCCCCTGATATGCGCCGGCTTCTAAAAACAATATTAATCTTTGGAATAGGAAGCCTTACGCTTTTGTATTGCACGCTTAAACGAGCGCCCCAACCAACTAACGGGAAAGCGCTGGCAGAAAAACATTGCGGCAGCTGCCATCTTCCGGTTGCGCCCGGTATGTTGGACAGCGCTACCTGGGCAGATAATATCTTACCCGCTATGGCGCCGAAACTCGGCATACAGGTGTGGTCTAAAACCGCGTATTATAAGGAAGATGAGCTTCATGTAGCCGGGCAGGGATCAATAAACGCCCTGCCTGCTGATCAAAGCCTGTCGCTGGGCGACTGGATGAAGATAGTCGACTATTTTAAAGAAGAGTCGCCAAAAAAACTCGATCCGGCAGCTCCTCCGCGGGAACCTGTATACGACTGGTCGGTTTTTACCCTAAAAAAACCTGCCATTAAAAACCCGCCCGCCGCGCGAACTACCCTGGTATCCTTTAATGCCGCCGACAAACGAATATATACCGGCAACGACTATGCGGAATTGACGCTATGGGACGCCGATCTTCGGCCGCTGTCCACTGGGCGCGCGCCATCTGCCCCGGTGCATATCCGCTATACGGATAGCGGCGCCAATGACCGTCAGGCCATCCTTACCTGCATCGGAACCATCGACGCCCTGGATAACAACCTGGGAAGCGTTCTCCGTTTAAGCTCAGGAGCGGCGGCGTATCATGATACCCTGTTCAACAGCTTGCCGCGACCTGTTCAAACCGCGCCCATTGATTACAATAAAGATGGATTGACAGACTGGATCGTATGCGGGTTCGGGCGCCATCAGGGAGCGCTATACCTGTTCCGGCAAATGAAAGAGGGCGGTTTCAGCAAGATCATATTAAAAGAACAGCCCGGCGCCATACAAGCAGAGGTCAATGATTTCAATGGCGACGGATGGCCCGACCTGCTGGTATTATTCGCCCAGGCAAATGAAGAGATCGTCTTATTCCTCAACGACGCCAAAGGAAACTTTATTCAGAAAACGCTGCTACAGTTTCCGGCGGTTCAGGGATCCAGCAGTTTTCAAACGGCAGACTTTAACAAAGACGGCAAATGGGATATTCTCTATACGGCGGGCGATAATGCAGACTATTCAAACATTCTTAAACCTTACCATGGCGTCTATATTTTTATGAATAAAGGCGATCTTGTTTTTGAGCCTTCTTATTTCTACCCTATGAACGGGTGTTATAAGGCGATGGCCGCCGATATGGACGGAGATGGAGATATGGACATCGCCGCCATCTCCTTCTTCCCCGATATGGAAAAAGAACCCAGGGAAGGTTTTGTTTACTTAGAGCAGGACGGCGCCTTGCGCTTTCTGCCGCATGCAATACCCGTTAGCGCGTATGGAAGATGGTCCTGCATGGACATCAACGACTATGACGGCGATGGCGACCAGGACATCATCCTGGGCAACTATTCTAACGGGGCGGCGTATAAAAAAGAATTATCATCAACGCAATACGAAACGCAACCATTCATCATATTACAAAATCAAACGCGATAATTTTTTTATAAGGCAGAATTCATTTAGTTTCGGGCAGGCGCCCGAAGATAGCGGCGCGAGAATGTAAAGCAGGCCCGGCATGCTATACGATACAGAACCGTTTCAATGATTTAATTATTTACCATTTTATGAAAAAAATAATTGGAGCTTTTTTACCGCTAAGTTTATTTGTTATGATCACCGCTAACCAATCCTGCAGCGACGCTCCTCAGCAAGCCGACGCTAACGCTAAAGACAGCCTTATTCGCCTGATCACCCTGGCCCCGGGACATTTTCATGCGGCCCTGGTGCAGAAATATATGTATGACAACGTGAGCCCTGACGTACATGTATATGCGCCCGAAGGACAGGAATTACAATCGCATCTGGCGTTGATCAACCAATATAATACGCGGGCCGAAAATCCCGCTTCCTGGAATGAAAAGCTGTACACAGGACCCGATTTCTTCGACAAGATGCTTTCTGAAAAAGCGGGCAACGTCGTAGTGATCGCCGGCAACAACAAAGAAAAGACCGACTATATCAAAAAATCCGTTGACGCGGGGTTGAATGTGCTGGCCGATAAACCCATGGCCATTGACGCCGCCGGCTTCAATAAATTAAAAGAAGCATTCGCTTCGGCGGAAAAAAACAAGGTCCTTCTCTACGATATCATGACCGAACGTTTTGAGATCAACAGCATATTGCAAAGAGCGTTCAGCCAGATGCCCGAGTTATTCGGAACCCTGGAAAAAGGAACCCCCGAAGATCCCTCGGTCATTAAAGAAAGCGTTCACCATTTTTACAAACAGGTTTCCGGTAAACCGCTGGTGCGCCCGGCCTGGTATATGGACGTAAACCAGGAAGGCAATGGCATTGTGGACGTCACCACGCATATGGTAGACATTATCCAATGGAGCTGCTTCCCCGAACAAACGCTGGACTATCAGCAGGACATCGCGTTGCATTCCGCTAAAAGATGGGCTACAGAATTGACGCCTTCGCAATTCAAACAGATCACCCAACTCGACGCTTATCCCGACTTCCTGCAGAAAGACGTAAAGGATAGCACACTGCATGTATACGCTAATGGCGAGATCAATTATGCGCTGAAAGGAGTGAACGCAAAAGTGGTGGTCATCTGGAATTTCCAGGCGCCCGAGGGAACCGGCGATACCCATTTCTCCATGATGCGCGGAACGAAAGCCAGTCTTTTCATCCGGCAGGGCAAAGAACAACAGTATAAACCCACATTATATATTGAGCCTGCAAAAAATACCGACGTCGCGGCATTTGAAAAAACCCTGCAGAGCGGCCTCTCAACCATCCATCAAAAATATCCCGGCGTGGAAGTGAAAAAATATAATAAGGGATGGGAAGTTATTATTCCGCAGCAATACAAAGTAGGCCATGAAGAACATTTTGCAGAAGTAACCAAGAATTTTCTTCAATACCTCGAAAAAGGCAATATGCCTGCATGGGAAGTTCCTAATATGATCGCCAAATATTATACTACCACCCAGGCGCTGGAAAAATCAATGGCCAAATAACAGGCGCTGTCCTATAGCGGCAGGCTGCCGGCATTGACAACAACATCATTTATCTTTCATATTGTAATTACTATGAAACGGATCTGTCATGTATTGTTATTCCTGCTGCCCGCCGCCGTTGCGACAGCGCAAAACGCCGATTCCATATGGTTCGTCAATAATTATATTAAAAGAGAGTATTCCATCCCGATGCGGGACGGCGTTCATTTGTTCACCTCCCTGTATATTCCGAAAGATAGCTTAGAGAAGCATCCCATACTGCTTACAAGAACTCCTTTTTCCTGCTCCCCCTATGGAGAAACGCAATTCGCCGGTTTATGGAATACTTATATCAAAGCATATCTCAAAGAGAATTATATCCTGGTTACGCAGGATGTGCGGGGAAAATTCATGAGCGAGGGAACATTTGTAAATGTCAGGCCCTTCATCAAAGAAAAAAGATCCGTCAATGATATCGACGAATCCACAGACGCTTTCGATACCATCGATTGGCTGATCCGGAATATCCCGGGCAACAATGGCAGGGTAGGCGTTACCGGCATCTCCTATAACGGGTTTTATGCTTCCCAGGCCGCCGTCAGCAATCACCCGGCATTGGTAGCGGTCAGTCCCCAGGCGCCGGTAACCGATTGGTTTATGGGAGATGATTTCCACCGCAATGGCGCTTTCGCGCTGATCGACGCATTCGGTTTTTTTACGCGGGGATTTGGCAGTCCCCGTCGCGCTTTAACCAGCGAATGGCCGCAGGCGGCATTTTCGCATTCGGCGCCCGACAGCTATCGCTTTCACCTGCAAACAGGAGCCCTGCCTAATTTCACTAAGCTAACGGGCGACAGCATCAGTTTCTGGAACGATATGATGAAGCATCCGAATTATGACGATTGGTGGAAGGCAAGAGACGCCAGGAGATCATTGTACAACATCAAAGCCGCAGTCCTTGTAGTCGGCGGTTTCTATGACGCTGAAGATTGCTTCGGCCCGCTGAACACTTATAAGGCTATCGAAAAACAGAATCCCTCCGCCGACAACAGGCTGGTCATGGGCCCCTGGTATCATGGGCAATGGGCAAGAAATGATGGAACTGCCTTAGGGAATCTCCGTTTCGGCAGCAATACTTCTGAGTGGTTTGTCAACAATATAGAAATTCCTTTCTTCAATTTCCATCTTAAAAACAAGGGCTCCCTCGAAAAACTTGACGAAGCCGTTGTTTTTTTTACAGGCGAAAATCAATGGAAACAATTCAGCCAGTGGCCGCCGATGCAGGCTACCAACAAGGCGCTGTATTTAAACGAGGAAAACAAACTGAGCTGGCGCCGGCCCTCTGCAAAAAGCAGCTATTCTTCTTACCTCAGCGATCCCGCAAAGCCCGTTCCTTATATCGAAGGAACGCATGACCGCAGGATCAGGGAATACATGACCGGCGATCAGCGGTTTGCCGCTTCGCGCACAGATGTGCTGGTATTCCAGACCGAGGCGCTGGAAGAAGATATAACGCTGGCGGGGCCGCTGATCGCGGATCTTTCTGTCAGCCTCTCCACTACCGACGCCGATTTCGTCGTTAAGCTGATCGATGTATTTCCGGATGACTTTAAGTACGGCGCCAAGGACCCTTATCCCATGGGCGGCTATCAACTGCTGGTTCGCGGCGATGTTATGCGCGGTCGTTTTCGCAATAGCTTTGAAAAGCCCGAGCCATTTACTCCCAGCAGGATCGCAAAAGTAAAATATACGATGCCGGATATTGCCCACCGTTTTCAGAAAGGGCACCGCATCATGGTGCAGATCCAGAGCAGTTGGTTTCCGCTTATAGATCGTAACCCGCAGGAGTTTACAGATATCTATCATGCGCGCGATGACCAGTTTAAAAAATCAACCATACGGATCTACCACGACCAGGTCCACAGCAGCAATATCATACTACCGGTTCTGCCCTGATGATATATGCTAATAGGGTTTCTTTACGCGCGACAGAATAGATCTATCCGAAATATTTTTCCTTAACAAGCCTGATAGCCGAGACTTTATAATGGTTAGGCGCAATGGCGCCGGGGCTTATCGCCTGAACACCCTGAAACCTCCGGGAAAAGAAAAAACCTCCGAAAACAAAAAACAGTCTGCTGACAACAATTTTCGGGGGGAGCCTTAACAATATATCGATCGCCATCTTGCGAAGAAGACGACAGCGCGAAAAGCGCATCAGCGCCGCGATCAGCGAAGTTTCCCGGATATCTTATACTGCTCCGTTTTCTGTCGCCTGATATATTTCGCCACTTCTCCTACAGGAGCAAGCCAAACGCCGTTTGCCGGATCCTGCGCATAACGGATCAATTGCTCCAGCATAGCCGTCCGCGTTGTCTGCCTGCCTTCTCCTCCTATTTCATGA
>ERZ761602.6316-NODE-6316-length-13359-cov-4.496242_pt1 | contig 13359 bp, 10 predicted proteins | sample MGYA00512165_ERZ761602 | MGnify/ENA primary metagenome ERZ761602 (study PRJEB28899, sample SAMN02445085) | bioreactor sludge metagenome | biome: EBPR sludge; isolation source: Thorneside wastewater treatment plant | place: Australia: Brisbane, Thorneside...
ACTGACCGATCCACAGGTGTATACCCTGACCGCCACCGGCAAGAGTTCGATGGCCGGTTTCACTTATACCGTCAACCAGGCCAACACCCGGCAGACGACCGCCACCCTGACCGGCTGGGGCAGCCCGCCGGTGAACTGCTGGGTCACCAGCAAGGGAGGTGGCTGTTGAGATCCGCGTCTGGCTTCAGCCTGATCGAACTGCTCGTCGGCGTCGTCCTGCTCGGTGTGCTGATGGCGATCGGCATTCCCGCCTTCACCGACGGACTGCGCAACGCCAGGGTACGCACGGTCGCCTCGTCGGTGCTGCAGGGGCTGCAACTGACCCGCGCCGAGGCGGTGCGGCGCAATACGACCGTACGTTTCCAGTTCGTCACCACGCTCGCCAACAACTGCGCGCCGAGTGCGGCCGGGCCGAACTGGGTGGTCAGCCTCGACGATGCGACCGGCCGGTGTGCCGCGGCCGCCTCCGACACCGTTGCGCCGCGCCTCATTCAGGCGCGCAGTGGCGCCGAAGGCTCAGCCTTCACCACGCTGGCGGCAGGGCAGCCTGCCTTTGTCTTCAACAGCCGTGGCCGCCTGACGACTCCACCGGCGCTCATCGACCTGTCGGCCAATGCCGGCGAAGCCTGTGTCGACGCCGGCGGGCGGGTGCGCTGCCTACGCATCGTGGTGACGGCTGGCGGCCAGATCCGGATGTGCGACCCGGCGCTTCCCGCCGGCGACACGCAGGCCTGCACATGAACACCGCATCCCGCATCAGGCAGGGGCAGGCAGGCGTCATCCTGCTCGAAGCCCTGATCGCCATCCTCGTCTTCTCGCTCGGCATCCTGTCGCTGGTCGCCCTGCAGACAACCTCGATCCAGCTCACCAGCGACGCCAAGTATCGCACCGACGCGAGTCTGCTGGCCGGCAAGCTAATCGGCCAGATGTGGGCCAGCGGCGGTACGCCGACGACCCTCAAGACCAGCTTCGAATCCCCCAATGGCGCCGCCTATCTGGCGTGGCTGGCCAATGACGTGCAGGCTAGGCACTCCCTGCCCGGCGTCGTCGGCGCCTCGGCCGGTGTCGTGTCGACCCTGCCGATCGTCACGGTCAATGACACGGCCGGCGTCAACGCCGGTCAGGTGTCGATCACCATTTTCTGGCGCACCCCGCAAATGGATCCGAACCAGGCCGGGCATCGCCACGTCGTCATCTCGCAGATCGTCTTCTAGAGCCGGTGATGAACCCTCCTTCGACCCCCACTGCGCGCGCACCTTCCCGAACCCGGGGATTCACTCTGGTGGAAATCCTGGTGGCCATGGTGATCGGCATGATCGGCATGATCATCATGCTGCAGGTCTTCGCCACCGCCGAGGGGCAGAAGCGGGCCACCACCGGCACGGGCGACGCGCAGACCAGTGGCGCCATGGCCATCTACGATCTGCAGCGGGACATCCGACAGAGCGGCTACGGCTTCAACTCGCTCAGCCTGCTCAACTGCACCCTGAACCTGGGATATCCCACCCCGCTGCCGGCTTTCGCTCCGGCGTTCATCAATCCCCGCAAGGCGGATGGCAGCTTGCTGCTGCCGGCCGGCGACGCCAATACCGATAGCCTGCTGGTGATCTCCGGCGACGCCGGCGGCTCGCCGGAGGGCGATGCCATCACGCTGGTCGCCGGCGCGCAGGTCGCGCTGCAAAACCGCGCCAACTACGCCGACAACCTCAACCACTGGGCGATTGCCGGGCCGGCCACGGCAACCGCCGGCTGTGCCCTGGCCCTGGGCCGGGCATCGGCCGCCGGCCTGCCCAATCCGCGGGTCAACCTCACCGCCGGCGGCGCCTCGGTGGGCGGCCTGCTCTTCGATCTGGGCCTTAACCCCAGCTTTCGGGCTTACGCCATTCGCGGCGGCAACCTCACGGCCTGCGACTACCTGGTCAACGACTGCAGCATCGCCGGCAATGCCGGCAACGCGGCGATCTGGGTGCCGATCGCCGAAAACGTCGTCAGCCTGCGGCTGCAGTATGGCCGCGACACCAGCGTACCGATGAATGGCGTCGATACCTGGGACCGCACCACCCCGACCACCCCCTGCGATTGGGTCAGGGTTTCGGCGCTGCGCCTCGCCGTCGTGGCCCGCAACGGCCAGCCGGATCGGGACCCGCTCACCCTGGTCGCGCCGACCTGGGAGGGCTCCGCCAACGCACCGATCGATCTCGGCGCCAGAGCCAACTGGCAGAACTATCGGTACCGGGTTTTCGAGACCGTCGTGCCGATTCGCAACCTACCCTGGATGGCCAGATGTTAGTCAGCAAACCCTCATTGCGGCATGCCGCCGGCCGGCCCGCCCGCCAGCAGCGCGGGGTCGTCCTGCTCGTCGCGCTGATCGTCCTGGTGGCCATGACCCTGGCGGGCGTGGCCCTGATCCGCTCGGTCGACACCGCCAACATCATCGCCGGCAACCTGGCTTTTCGCCAGTCGGCCACCAGTGCCGGCGAGCGCAGCACCGAGATTGCTCTGGTCGGTTTCCTGGGACCGGCTGCGCTGGATGTCGTCAACAACCCGCTCTGGGTCGATCAGAAGACGACGCAGGGTTACGTCGCACAACGGGCGGACCCACTTCCCGGACAATCCTGGGAGCAGTTCTGGAACACCATCCCTGCGAACGAGAAGCGGCTGGCCGCCCCAAGCGGTGCCACCTGCCCGAGTTCAGCAGCAGCCGACCTTGCCTGCAATCGGGTCGAATACGTCATCCACCGCCTCTGCGATGGACCGGGCAAACCGAATACCGCGGTTTCGTGCACGCAGCCACCGCCGAGTGCCTCCGGTGGCAGCAGCGCCGTCGCCGGCGGGATCGGACCGCCACAGGCAAAACAGGTCTATTACCGCATCACGACGCGCGTCCAGGGCCCCCGCAATACGGTCAGCTACGTCCAGACCATCGTCGCACTCTAGTTGCAGCGCAGCACGTCGCCGCCGTTCTCAGGAGTTCGCCATGAAAACTCATCGACCGATATCCGCCGCCCCATCCCTGATCGCCCTGCTCGCCCTGGCAGCCGGGGTACACGCCGCGACCACCGAACTCGCCTCCGCTCCGCTGTCCGGCGCCTCGACCGTGCAGATCTTTCCCAACATCCTGTTCGTCCTCGACGACTCGGGCAGCATGGACGACGACGCCATGCCCGACTGGGCACGCGGCGCCCCCTTGCATCAGGGCAGGAACCCGGGCTTCAACGGCGTCGCCTACAATCCGGCGGTGACCTACAGCCCGCCGGTCTATTTCGCCGCCGACGGATCGGCCGACACCACCACCTACCCGAGCCAGACGAGCGCCAGAACGGCCAACTGGACCTCGGTGATCAACGATGGCTACCGGGTCCAGCACAAGGTGGCGGGCGTCACCGGCAGCACCAACCTGGCGGCTGCCGCCTTCTACTACGTCACCGTCGCCGGCGAATACTGTACCGACAAGACACTGCGCGACTGCGTGCCGGCCAGCGCGCCGACCGCCACCCATCCGCTTCCGGCCAACCTGCGCTGGTGCAACAGCCAGGCCGAAGCCTATGCCGCAACCCCTTCCGCCGGCGCCTGCCGGGCGACCCAGACCGATGCCACCTACCGCTACGCGCGCATGCCGGAGCCGCACACCAGCCGGCTGACGATCAACGCCGGCGGTACGGTCACCAACCTCACCGTTGCCGGCAGCGAGCTTCTCTCCGCCACGGCGACCGGCGCCGGACCCGGCGAACTCGCCATCGCCATCCGCAACGCCATCAACGCCTGCAGCTTCCGTCTCGTCGGCAACTGCCAGACGGTCGGTTACCGGGCAACCTCGGCCGGCAGCGTGGTCACCATCAGCGCGCCCGCCGCCACTCCCAACGCGCCGGTCCTGCTGCCGGCCGGCACGATCAGCGCCACCACCTTCGGCCGCTCGACCACGCTCGGCGAAAACCAGGCGCCCGGCGACGTGCAGTTGAAGGTCATCACCGGCAGCACCGCCACCTATCCCAAGGCCGCCACGCGCACCGACTGCGGCGGAACGGCCATCGCCACCTGCAGCTACGAGCAGGAGATGACCAACTATGCCAACTGGTGGGCCTACTACCATACCCGCATGCAGACGATGAAGACCGCTTCCAGTCTGTCCCTGTCGGGCATCGACCAGACACGTCGCGTCGGCTACATGACGATCAACAACAACAGCGGCAGCGATTTCCTGAACATCCAGGAATTCGCTCCGGCGCAGAAAAAGGCCTGGTACGACAAGCTTTTCGCGGCCGTACCGACCGTCGATACCTACACTCCGCTGCGCGTTGCCCTGGCCAACGCCGGCTACCTCTACGCCGGCAAGTACAACGGCCAGACGCTGAACGGCGTCTCGGTCACCGATCCCGTGCAGTATTACTGCCAGAAGAACAACACGATCCTGTCCACCGACGGCTACTGGAACCAGGGCGCGGGTTTCACGCTCGCCAGCCGGACGACCCTGGTCGGCGATCAGGATGGCAACGTCGATCGGCCGCAATTCGATGGCGGCGCACCGCAGGCCTATGAGATCGTCAGTCAGGTCACCAGGACCAGTACGACGACGCAACCCACCCAGCGCCAGAAAAAGACGCAGCAACTGCAGAGCAACACCTCCCCGCTGCAGATCAGCACCAACACCGTGCCGCAATCGAGCACGCAGACCCTGCTGGCCCGGACCACTCCGCTGCTGATGGAAACCTCGCAGTTGCAGGCCCGCATACGTCCGCTGCAGCAGCGCACCAAGAACCAGCCGACGCGCAGCGACATCATCTCCCGCGAGTGGTGGTCGAGCACCCAGCAGCTCGAGGAGCGAACGCTCACCAAGTGGCAGAGCCAGCTTGCGTACCTCATGTATCGTGAGTCGATCCTGCAGACCAAGATCTCGACCCTGATGACGCAGACCTCGAAACTGCAGACGCGCAGCTATGTGCTGCAGGCGCAGACCCAGCCCCTGCTGAAGACCGTCACCCAGATGCAGAAGCGCACCTCCTCGGACAGCGGGATCACCTGGACCGACTGGGCCAACGTCGCCGAATGCATTACCCAGCCGAGCGGCATCAGCCGCATCGAGTGTCAGGCCCTGCCGGCGGCGCCACCCGTCGCCGACACCACCTGCACGGTCATCACCCCGGTCATCGACGCACCGGTGATCGGCGAAAGCCTGCGGCGACGTTATCTGACCGGTTCTTCCTGCGCCTACGGTACTGCCTCCGGCTGGAACACGGCGGTTGCCGCGTGCACCACCAGCGCCCGGTCGAGTGGCGGTGAAGGCTCGACCTGGGTCGGTCCGGCGACCGAGTGCCGCTACGAAGGGGACGGCATCTATCGTGACGCCACCCAGACCTGCACCGCCGCGGCACGCTCGACGGGCCCGGTTTTTTCCGTCCTGACGGCACGCGATTGTCAGTACGTGGTCGACGCGGCATGGGCTCCGGCAACCGCCACCTGTACACCGGTCGCCGAAAACAACCAGAACCTCAGCGCCCGGCGGTGCCAGTACAGCGGCTTCCCGGCCACCTGGAGCACCGCCGGCGCGAGCTGCACGCCGCAGCCCGAGGATCGGACGAACTTCACGGTGCTCGAGGCGCGCCAGTGTGCTTACAGTGGTTTCCCCGCCACCTGGAGCTTCGCCACGACCACCTGTACGGTACAACTGGAAGACCCCAACTACGCTGTCGCAGTGGCCCGCGAATGTGGCTACCTGCCTCCCAGCGGCTGGCAGGACACCGCCAGTTGCACCCTGCTGCCACAATCCACCTCATCGCCCTACACGGTAGTCACCGCCACCACCGCCTGCCGGCAGGTGTGGACCAATTGGGCGGCGACCAATCAGGCCTGTGTAGCGAATGCGACGACCGAATGCCAGTATGCCAAGGCAAGTCCACCCGGCCCCGACGCAAGCTGCCCCGCCTCGGCGCTGGCCGCTGATTTCACCAACCCGGTCGCCAAGGTCTGTGTCGAACTGGTGAACCTGGGTCCGCCGCAGAACGTCACGCAGTGCGTTCCCGACACCAACGTCCCGCCGCGCTGGGTTTGTAACATCGGCTGGACCGACTGGACCGACGCCACGGGAGCCTGCACTCCGCTCGCCGATCAGACCGAATGCCGCTACCTCCCGCGCCGTCTGGCGAGCTGGCAGAATGTCTCTTCCTGTACACCGGTGGCCGGTTCGGCAGCGCCGCCCTTCACCGAGCTGAAGGACATCGAGTGCCAGTACGACCAATGGACGGCGCAGCAGAACGTTGCCAGTTGCAGCGAACTGCCGCAGTCGCAAAGCGCGCCCTTTACGGTCGGCGTAGCATCGCATTGCTCCTATGGAACACCGAACAGCTGGCAATCGGCGACCGGAACCTGCACGGTGGCCGGCCAGACCGGCAACAACTTCGTCGGCCCGAAAACGGAGTGTCAGTACGCCGCGCCCACCAGTTTCGCCGACGATGCAAGCTGCCCGGGATCGGCCGTCGCCGCTTCGCAGGGCTCACCGTACACGGTCACCGTTGCCAAGACCTGTTCAACCAGGTGGAGCGACTGGCAGAACACCAATGGCCCATGCACGGCAGACGGCACGATGACCCAGTGCCAGTACGGACCAGCCAGCGGCTGGGTCAACGCTTCGAGTTGCACGCCCGTCGCGCATTCCGGCGGCCCCGTCTATCCGGGAGCCGCTCAGGACTGCCGGATGGAGCCGACCAACCCGCCGTGGCAGAACGTCGGCAGCAACGACTGCACGGCGGGCACGGTCAACGGCCTCACCACCTCCTGCCAATGGGTAACCCCGCCACCTACCGCACAGTTCGTCGCCGACTGCGGGTTCGAGCAGACAGCCGACGCGAGCAACGGCTGGGTGGACATCCGCTGCACGACCGCCACCCAGCAGCGTGACGTCGGACTGTGCACGGCCCTGGAGCCGGTGGGCTGTCCGGCCGACACCAGCCGTCCGGACCTCTGCAAGCGAACCCGCTGCGGCATGCGAAGTCTGGGCGCAACACCGGACACCCTGGCCGACGTCGCCCAGTACTACTACATGACCGACCTGCGGACCAGCACCCTCGGCAACTGTGCACCGAACGGCGACACCACGCGCAACGTCTGCCAGTCCCCGGATGTGAACGACACGGCCGGACTCGTCCAGCGCATGACCACCTATACGCTGGGTCTCGGTGCCTCCGGTCTGATGCAGTACCAGGACAATTACCAGCAGGCCTTGCAGGGCGACGGTAGCGACTTCGCCAGCATCAAGTGGATCACGACCGCCCTGCCGGCGCAGGGCATCTGTTCCTGGCAACAGTTCGGCGACTGCAACTGGCCGACGCCAGCCGACAATGCCCAGACCAACATCGATGACCTCTGGCATGCGGCGGTGAATGGCCGCGGCACCTACTTCAGCGCCCGCGACCCGTCCAGCCTGGCCACCGGCATCAGCAGCGCGCTGGCCAGCATCAGCACGGCCCAGGGCTCGCTGGCCGCCACCACGGTGACCTCACCCACCCTCGTGGCCGGTGACAACGGGATCTACGAGGTATCGTTCGAGGTCGGTGTCTGGGCCGGCGACGTGGTCAAACGAACCGTCGATGGTAATACCGGGGCAATCTCCACGAGCACCGTCTGGTCGGCCGAGGAGCAACTGCGCCGGAAAATGACCAGCAACAACACGCTGCCACCCGACGAGGGCCAGCGTACCATCTACACCTACAACCCGGGCGGCACCGACAATCTCAAGGCGTTTGCCTGGAATGCCTTGTCAATCACCGAACAGGGCTTCTTCTCCCGGCCCTACATCAATGACCTGACGCAATTCTGCACGGCCGGCCTCACCTGCCTTGCCGACCCCGAGAAGAACACCGCCAGCGGCGAGAACCTGCTGAAATTCCTGCGCGGCGACCCGGGCCACGAGGGCGGTGTGCAGAATCTCCTGGCCTTCTACCGTCAGCGTTCATCAGGCGGGGCAGGCAATCTGCATCGACCGCTGGGCGACATCTCGGGCTCGGAAGCCGTCTTTGTCCAGAAACCGCACTGGAGCTACGTCGACCAGCAGTACGCCGAGTTCAAGCTGGCCAACAGCGCGCGCCGCTCGATGGTCTACGTCGGCGCCAACGATGGCATGCTGCACGCCTTCGACGCGACCACCGGAGAGGAACTCTGGGCCTATGTTCCGGCACTGGTCATTCCCAAACTGTACAAGCTGGCCGACAAGAACTACCCGGCGCAACATCAGTTCTCCGTCGACGGCACGCCATCGGTCGGCGACATCTGCGCCGACACGGCCGCCAACTGCGCCACGGCGAACAACCCGAACGTCTGGAAGACGATTCTGGTCGGCGGCCTGAATTCCGGCGGACGCGGCTATTACGCGCTGGACATCACCGATCCGGCACACCCGAAGGCGCTCTGGGAGTTCACCAACGCCAACCTGGGCTATACCTATGGCAACCCGGTCATCACCAAGCTGAAGGACGGGACCTGGGTCGTCATCGTTTCGTCCGGCTACAACAACGTCACCCCCGGCGATGGCCAGGGCCGCCTGTTCATACTCGAGGCCCATACCGGGAACCCGATTACGGCCATCAACCTCGATGGCACGATCAGCACCGGCGTGGGCGACACCACCACGCCCAGCGGGCTGGGACGGATCAGCGCCTGGGCCAGTTTCCCCGACTTGAACAACACCGCCGAGCGCGTTTATGGTGGCGATCTGCTGGGGAATCTCTGGCGTTTCGACATCAACGGCGACATCCCGGTGATCTCCAACCCGCGAGTCTACGATGCACTGCGCATGGTGACGCTGGTCGATGCGGCCGGCAACCCGCAGCCGATCACTGCCAAACCGGAATTGGGCAGGGTGAACAACCAGGCCGTGGTCTTCATCGGAACAGGGAAAATCCTCGGTGCGGTCGACTTCAACCCGGTCAACGCCTCGCCTCCCCTGTTCCAGACGCAGTCCTTCTACGCGATCAAGGACAGCCTGACCGACACCACGCTGAGCAATCCGCGCCTCTCCGGCACGTTCAACCAATGGGCACCGCAAGCCGGGACCTGTCCGGTGAACAGTTCGCTGTGCACGGCCGGCAAGCCAACGGTGACGCTTTCCCCGCTGGTCGTCCGGCAGACTGGCGAAACGGACGTGCAGTTCGACGCCCGACGGCAGGCCGCGCAGAAGCAGTTGGTCAGCGACGCTTTTGGTACGACCAACAATGGCTGGTTCCTCGACCTCCCGGGCGACGGCGAACGAAGCAACACCGACTCCAGCCTGGTGCGCGGCAGCATCGCTTTCAACACCAACCGCCCGCTCGAAAGTGGTGCCTGCATCCCGCGCGCCGTCGGTTACCGCTACTTCCTCGACTATCGCACGGGCAATGCAGTCGAAGGAACCGACGGCATCATCGGTGTCAAGATTGCCGACAGTCTGGTTACCCGGGTTGCGGTCGCCGTGCGCACCGACGAACGGCTGGTCGGCCTGACGCGAACCGAAGGAGGCGATGTAGGAACCGGCGGCGGTGCCGGTGGTGGTGGCGCCGGTGGCGGCGGCGGTGGCGGTGGCGGCGCCGGCGGTGGCGGAACCGCCAGTCAGGGTCCAAGCACCCAGACCGGAGAAATCCCGACGCCGCCACCGAGCGACTCGGCACGACGCATCTCGTGGCGAGAACTGTCCGCCGACTGACCCGGCGCCTTCAAGGCAGCACCCCGGATGGGCCATCCGGGGTGCTGAGTGCGGGAAGAGCCCGGGTCTTCTCCGCCCCGTGCAGCGGCACGGTCAAGATGGCATGAGGGTGACAGGCACTGTGACTACGCAGCGCGACCTTGCTCCGACGAGCTGGCCGCAGGCATACCGACTGGCCGCGCCCCGCCGGTATGGCGCAGCACTTCACTCCTCGATCGGCACGGCCTTGAAGGCGTCACTCGCTTCGAGGCGGGCAGCCAGCCCGCTGAGCGCCGGACAGGCCTCCACCGACCACTCATGCGGCAGTACGTAACGGACAAAGCCGATCCCGGCAACCGCGGAGATGTCTGCCTGCGTCAGGCGACCACCAAACAGGAACTCGCCTGCGAGCCTTTCTTCAAGCATTGCAAAAGCCTGGCGCATCTGCTCGCGCAGGCGCTCCGACCAATCCGGCCATTGCAGTTCCAACGGCCGTTTGCGCTCGTATTCGATGGCCACCGCTTTCTCGGTCGCCACCATCGCCAGGGCCATCAGTTGCTGCACCTGCCGTCGCTCAGGTCCGCTGCGCGGCGTCAGTGCCAGGACGCCGCGGTGGACGGCAAGTTCGTCGAGGTAATCGAGCAGATAGGCACTCTCGTGCAGCTTCTCTCCATCGGGAAGCGTCAGCATGGGCACCTTGAACAGCGGATTGATCGGCCGCATGGCATCCATGTGGCGGAAAACCGAGAGCGAGAGGTGCTCGAAGGGAATTCCGTAGTGCGTCATGGTCACCGCCACGCGCCGCACAAAGGGTGAATCATAGAGTCCGAGCAACTGATGCTGCCCACCGGTCGTCGTTTTCGTCATCGTCCTTCTCCGATCGCCAAGAATTCGAAACACACCTCGCCATCCCTCACCCGTTTCAGGCACAGGCGGCTGCCACGCCGCTCATCCGCAAGCCCGGCAGGCGCCACTCTTTCCGGCAGGATCCCGCCGGTGGTGCCAGGCGAACCATTACCGGACGATCGGCATCAATGCGGCCCGCGCTCCACGACTCGACGACCACTCGCCCGGCACCCGTGATGATATGGCGTTCGCCGGGCAGCAACCAGATGTCCCGCGCCTCCTTTTCTTCGGTCAGCCAGACACGACCGTCGGTCGCAATCACGCTCCAGCCAGCCAGCCGCTCGAGAGAGACGGCCTCAGCCCGACCTACTGCAAACTCGATGTATGCCGAGGGAACTGCCATGAGCTTTCTCCTTTACTCGCCTGAATGCCTGCCCGGATGCGAGCAGGTGCCACCATTCTCAATGCCGGAGCAGGCAAGTACAATCGAATTGTTCTCACGTGACATGTGAAGAAAATTGACCGATAGCCGACGTAACCCACCTCTGGGCAGCCTGCGAGTGTTTGTCGCGGCGGCGCGCACGCAGAGCGTCACCGGCGCGGCCGCCCAACTGCATCTGACACATGGTGCGGTCAGTCACCAGTTGCGACAGTTGCAGGATCATCTTGGCGTCGCCCTTTTCGAACGCAGCGGCCGTGGCCTCAAGCTGACGGCGCACGGCGCTGTCTATGCTGAACGACTGGCCCGCGCACTGGAAGAGATTGCCCAGGCAACGGAGACACTGATCGCCACGCGCGACTATCGCCGACTGCGCGTCAGTTGCATGCCGTCCTTCGCCGCCCGCTGGCTGTTGCCGCGGCTGGGCACCTTCATCGCCTGCCACCGCGAGTACGACGTCGAGGTGCAGTCAAGTGCCCGCCTGGCCGACGTCAAGGGTGGCGAGACCGACGTGGCGCTGCGCTTTGGCCATGGCCACTATCCTGGGCTGAGCTGCCGCCTGCTGATGAAGGACTGGTACTACCCGGTGTGTTCACCCGACTTTTTCGACCGGCACCAACTGGGTAGCCCCGAGCAGTTGATCGGCCTGCCGCTCCTGCGATCGAACGATGAACGCTGGCAACCCTGGTTCAGCGCCGCCGGCGTACTCGTCGACGAACCACAGCGCGGTGCGGTGTTCGATGATTCGAGCCTGATGCTGATGGCCGCCGCCTCCGGCCAGGGAGTGGCATTGGCGAGGCACACGCTGGCCGTCGACGATCTGGCGAATGGCAGCCTGCGGCGCCTGTTCGCAACGGCGATCGAATCGACGCACGCCTACTTCTTCGTCGCTCGCCCGGCCGACGAACGGCAACCGGCGGTTCTTGCCTTCCGCGAGTGGCTCTTCCGGGAAGCGGCCTCGTATGCTCCACCCGACGGCCAGCTCGCGCCAGCCAGGCAGAAGTAACCACCTCCAGGCAGTGCCGGAGGCTTTCCGTCGCTGGCCCGGCAAAGGGAGCGGTGCGCCGCGCTCGATGGCGGTGGATCGCCTTCAACCAAGGGGCATGCCGAAGTCTTGACGAAACCCGGAAGTCGCCGCGACCCGTGTCTCAAGGCTTCTTCTGCGGCAACGCAACCGGCAGGGTGAGCTTGAAGTGCATGGCGGCGAGACGCAGGCCGAGGACGATCGTCATTCCCGCCCAGGCGGCGGCAACCGCCGGAACCCCGACCTCCTGCAGCCCGATCATGGACAGGGCGCCGGCCCACGCCGCCGAGGCATAGAGTTCGCCCGGCAGGAAGATCATCGGCACATCGTTGCACAGGATGTCGCGCAGGACACCACCCACGGCACCGGTGATGACTCCCATCAGGCTGGCGACCAGCCAGGGAGCATGCCATTGCAGCGCCACCTGCGTGCCGACGATGGTGAATAGCGCCAGACCCACGGCATCCGGGATCAGGAACAGGCGTGATGGCAGACGAAAGGCACGCGCCACGAAGAAGGTCACACTGGCCGTACTCAGTGCAGCGGCGAGGTAGGTCTGATCAACCACCCAGAAGACGTTGCGATCGAGCAACAGGTCGCGCAGCGTACCACCGCCGAGCGCAGTGGCCACACCAACCATCAGTGCGCCGATCAGGTCCATCTGCTTGCGGCCGGCGTCGAGCACGCCGGTCAGTGCGTTGACCGCCACCGCCGCCATGCCAACCCAGTAGACCAGCGTCTCCATGCTCACCGGTCAGCCCGTCCAGCGCCAGCGCGCGCCTGCCGGAACGGCGTGAAGAAACAAGCGAACGCGCTGACCACCGGCAAACCGTTCATCACTCGCCGACCGGCAGGGCAGTCTTGTCCACCACCCGACGCAGAACGAAACTCGAATGCACGCCGGTCACCCCCTTGATCCCCGTAATCCGATTGAGCAGCAAATCCTGGTAGGCGTCCATGTCCTGCACCACCACCTTGAGCTGGTAGTCGGCCGCCTGGCCGGTGATCAGCAGACATTCCATCACTTGCGGGATTTCGCTGATCGCCGCCTCGAGCTGACCGAAACGCTCGGGCGTGTGCTGGTCCATCGAAATATGGATCAGCGCCATCAGCGACAAACCCAGCGCCCTGGGGTCAAGCAGAGCCCGATAACCGATGATCAGGCCAGCTTCTTCGAGTGCACGCACCCGGCGCAGGCAGGGCGATGGCGACAGGCCGATACGGTCGGCCAGCTCCTGGTTGCTGATCCGGCCCTCCTCCTGCAGGACCTGCAGGATTCTGCGGTCAAAACGGTCGAGTGCCACGCTATTCCACGCCTCGAATATAAATTGGAATTAATTTTAACATGTGGGTACGGCTGCGCAATTTTCTGCCCAAATCCGGCCCGGATCTGGGCAACAACGC
>ERZ761602.6317-NODE-6317-length-13358-cov-4.269488_pt1 | contig 13358 bp, 11 predicted proteins | sample MGYA00512165_ERZ761602 | MGnify/ENA primary metagenome ERZ761602 (study PRJEB28899, sample SAMN02445085) | bioreactor sludge metagenome | biome: EBPR sludge; isolation source: Thorneside wastewater treatment plant | place: Australia: Brisbane, Thorneside...
GCGCACTGTTCTGGCTCTCGGACTGGCCGGGCTCGGCGCCCTCGCCGGCGGCGGCGCGGTCTGGCGCAGCTTTGCCGCCGCGCTCGAGGCCGCCCGCGCCCGCACCGTGGGCCGCAGCACGCTGGTCGCCACCCGCTTCGGCGCGCTGGAATACGCCGCCGAGGGCGACGGACCGCCCGTCCTGATGGTCCACGGCACCGGCGGCGGCTTCGACCAGGGCCTCGATTTCGCCCGCCGGCTCGCCGCCGCGGGCCGCCGCGTGATCGCCCCGTCGCGCTTCGGCTATCTGCGCTCCGCGGCGCCGGCAGAGCCCTCCGCCGAACGTCAGGCCGACGCCTTCGCCGATCTCCTGGACGCGCTCGGCATCGAGCGCGCGCCGGTGATCGGCGGCTCGGCCGGGGCGCTCTCGGCGCTTCAGTTTGCGATCCGCCACCCCAGCCGGTGCAGCGCGCTCGTCGCGATGGTGCCGGCCGCCTGGGCGCCCACGCAGGCGCCGCCGCAGCCGCCCGGCCCGTTCGCCCAGGCGATCATCGACCATGCGCTGCAATCGGACTTCCTGTTCTGGCTCGGCCTCCAGCTCGGTGAGGACAGTCTGATCGGCGCGCTGCTCGCCACCGATCCGGCGCTCGTCGCGCGGGCCGCGCCCGAGGAACGGGCCCGCGTCCGGGCGATCCTTGAGCATATCCTGCCGGTCAGCGACCGCGCCGCAGGCTTCCGCATCGACGCGCGGCTGGTGGCCGCCGCCGCCCCGATGGCGCTGGAGACGATCCGCGCCCCGACGCTGGCGCTCTCGCTCGCCGACGACCGCTTCGAGACGCTGGTCGCCGCCCGCCACATCGCCGCGACGGTCCCCGGCGCGCGGCTCGTCGCACTCCCCGAAGGGGGCCATGTCTGGGTCGGCCACGACGCGGAGGTCTTCGCGGAAGTCTCCCGCTTCCTCGCCGAAGCCGGCGTCTGACCGCATCACGCCCCCCTGCCTCGTCCTGAGGAGGGCGCCGCAGACGCCCGTCGCGAGCGACGGGTCTTGACATTATTCCTATTATAGGATTATTATCCTAATTATATACGTGACAAAGCTGATTGCGGGAATCAGGCCGCCCGCGCTAGCGTCCGCCCATGCGGGTGCAAGACTTTATCAAGATGCCCAAGGCCATAACCAAGGCCGGGAAATGGAAGACCGGAAAGACTGGCAAGGAAGGCCGGATGAACTCCGGCTCATTCGCGCTCTCCGCGCGCCGCCCATACATCCTGGGCAGTGCTTGGCACTGGCATGTGGATGAACTTGATTGCGAAGGCACCAAGGGGCGGCTTCTCGTCGCATTTCGCCCGGACACCGAAAACTATCAAGCTTGGCTGGCTATCGAGAATGAGAAATCGCTGACTGTCGTGGCGTGCCTTGAGTTTCACGGCGACCACCCTGGTTGGCATTGGCATAGCCGGTGCGCGCATGTCGAAGAGTTCACGCACACGTGTCATCGACAGAGAAATGGTGGACTTCGATTTCCCGGAAAGGGACGCCCTCATAGGCGGCAGGGCTGGGAAATGAGCGAAACCCGAGCGCTCGAAAAGGCGTACAAGGCGTTCCGGGTGGGCGCCCGGCAAGAGGGAGAAATGCTGTGAAGGCGGCGCTGTGCAAAGCATTCTGCGACGACCTTACGGTCCGCGAAGTGCCGGCGGGCCTAGCGGTAAGCACGTCCTTTGGTTTGGCCGATGGCGACAAAATCGGCTTTTACGTCATAACCGACCGCGCAACGGGAACCGTAAGCCTACAGGACTCCGGACTGATCCTTCCTGCACTGGAAGCAAGCGGGCTTGACCGAAAGAACAAGGCTCGTGCCGAAGCTCTGGTGGAACTGCAATCCGAATACGGCGTCGATCTTGATGAAGACGACCGCGAATTCCGTATCGTCGGCATATCCGAACAAGCACTGCCGGGCGTTGCGCTGAGATTTGTCGCGTTCCTTCTGCGCGTCCACGACTTGCTGCTGCTTGTCGAAGAGCGTGTTGCAAACACATTCCGCGATGATGTCAGGGCGAAACTTGAAGAGATCATCGGCTCTCGCGCTACGATACAAGATGGCGTGCCGCTTGATCCGGCACTATCAGACTTTACGCCCGACTTTGTGGTTAGGGCTGACGGTCGCCCGCCAGTCGGCATATACCTTGGGACGAGCGATGCGCGCGTCCTTGAGGCGCTATTTGTCCACATGCGTGCAGAGCATGAGGCAAGAGTGCCTTGCTCTATCGTCGCGCTACTTGAGAACGACAAGAGCATTAGCGCTCGTGTTCGCCAGCAGGCACTGAATCGTTTGTCCGCAACGCCTATTTTCCGTGGCGATGAAAGCGAGTCAGTTCGCCGTATCGCAAAGGAAGTCATTGGAGGAAGCGGTGCCGTCCACTAAGGCGATATCGGATCAAGCGGAGATGGACGCGATCCTCAAGCGGATGCTTGAGACGCCGCCAGCGCCGCACGACCCTAAGAAAAAGCCGAAAGCAAAACCTAAGTCGAAGCCTTCGCACGCCAGCGCATGAAGGCGCGCGCGATCTGCTTGTTAGATCGCGGCTTCACCAATCCGCCGATAGGTGAGGCGCTTGCCTTCGATCTGCGAAAGGGCGCGCTCGGCACGCTCCACGTCGCTGATCTTGCGGGCGTTGTAGCGGAAATCGAACTCTGAAAGGTAACGCTGCAAGTGGGCTTCGCCACAGTGCTGGTAGATGCCCTTCATGCCGCGCTTGAAGATTGAGAAGAAGCCTTCGACCGAGTTGGTCGTCACGTCCCCGCGCGCGTATTCCTTGGCGCTGTGATTGATCGTTTCGTGCTGCGCGAACTCACGGCCCGTCTCGGTATAGAGGCGGCTTTCGTCGGTGTGCAGGCGCGTCTCGCGGCTGACGTTGCGGACCAGAATGTCGCGCACCGTCGAAGCCGTCGCTGACTTGACGTGGAACGAGCGGACGTTGCCGCCACGCTCCACCAGCGAGACGACGGCGCGCTTGCCGGAGGGGCCTGACTTTCCGCCCTTGGCGAAGGGTTCGCCGCGAGTGTTCACTTTGGGCTGAATGTCGGTCTTGCCGAAATAGGTTTCGTCGGCTTCCACGATGCCGCCGGGGCCGCCCATGATGCCGCCTTTAGTGGCCATGGCCTCGCGGATGCGATGCGTCATGAACCAGGCCGTCTTGTAGGTGACGCCCAACATGCGGTGCAGTTGGTGGCTGCTCATGCCCTTCTTGCTGGAAGACAGCAGATAGGTTGCGAGAAGCCACTTGTTCAGCGGAATCTTGGAACGCTCAAAAACGGTGCCTACCGTCACGGTGAATTGCTGGCGGCATTCGGCACACTGATAGACGCCGGGGCGGTGAGCCTTGCCCTCAAGCGCCTTGATCTTCGTAGGCTCGCAATTGCCACAGTGGGGGCAGATCGCACCGTTCGGCCAACGGATCGCTTCAAGGCGCTCTCGCGCTTTGTCGGCGTCCTGAAAGATGGCGGCGTTGAGATCGGCAGACATTGGGGCAACTCCGTTGTTGACCCGTTGTCCCAATTCGCGCTTGCTTTGTCAAGTATATAATTGGGATTATTATCCGCTTCGACCCTCGATGAGGCCAGGAGCCATGACCGATCCCGACGACCTCAAGACCCTCCTCAGCCCCGCCACCGGCCTTGCGGCGCTGCCGCTGGAGGCGCTGCACGCCGCCCTCGCCGAGCACATCGCCGCGCTGGTCCTCAGGGCCCAGGCGCATATCCTCGCGCCGGTCGAGAGCTTCGAGCCGCAGCGCCCGACCCTCCCGGCCGAGCTGCGCATCCGCGCCCTCACCCGCTCCGCCGCCGATGCGGCGCTCTGCCTGGCGCGCCGCGGCGGGGCGCGGCGCCCGGCGCGCCGTCGCAGAAGCTGCTCGACCGCGTCGACGGCGTCGTCGCGGCGCAGCAGGCGGCGGGCGGCGACGGGATGACGCCGGGCCTCTCGCTCAAGGAGGCCTACGAGGACACGGACGACCGCCTCGCCCAGGCCCTGCGCCGCTACGAGGAAGAGCAGGCCGAAGAAGAAGCGGCGCTGGTGCGCGCCTTTATGGAAATGGGCACGGCCCAGGCTTCGGAAGATGAACAAACCCCGGCGCACGACGTTCGAATGCCGGCGGATGGCTCCATGGCGGCGGACCCTTTGGAACCGGGCCGCCGCTGAAACGCCGGCGCGGCGGCCAGCCCGGCAATCGCAACCGCTACGTTCACGGCCGGCGGAGCGCCGCTTCGCGGCCGGCCGGTCCGCCGGCCAATCCCGACGCCGGCCTGCTCGCCCGTGTTGCGCTGCTGACGGCGCTCGCCCGGGTCGTGACCTGGATGGCCGGGCGCGCGCCCGGCGCGCCGGCGCTCACTCGGCCGCCGTGCCGCCCAGATCGGCCAGCGGATCGGCCGCGCCGAAGGCGTCCACCAGCTTGTCGCGCGCCTCGGCGGCCTCGCGCTGGCGGTTCCACATCCCGGCATAGACCCCGTTCAGCGCCAGCAGCGCCTCGTGGCGGCCGCGCTCCACGATCTGGCCGTCGACCAGAACCAGGATTTCGTCCGCGTCCACCACCGTCGACAGGCGGTGGGCGATCACCAGCGAGGTGCGGTTCTTCGAGATGTCGACCAATGCCTGCTGGATCTCGCGCTCGGTGTGGGTGTCGAGGGCGCTCGTCGCCTCGTCGAGCAGCAGGATGGGCGGGTTCTTCAGGATCGTCCGGGCGATCGCCACGCGCTGCTTCTCGCCGCCCGACAGCTTCAATCCCCGCTCGCCCACCATGGCGCGATAGCCGAGCGGCAGCTTGGCGATGAAGGGGGCGATCTGGGCGTGGCCGGCCGCCGCCTCGACCTCGGCGTCGCTCGCGTCGACGCGGCCGTAGCGGATGTTGTAGGCGACCGTGTCGTTGAACAGCACGGTGTCCTGCGGGACGATGCCGATCGCGGCCCGCACGCTGGTCTGCGTCACGTCCCGCAGGTCCTGCCCGTCGATCGTCACGCGGCCCGACTGGATGTCGTAGAAGCGGTAGAGGATGCGCGAGAGCGTCGACTTGCCGGCGCCCGAGGGGCCGACGACGGCGACCGTCTTGCCGGCCGGCACGGTGAAGCTGATCCCCTTGAGGATCGTGCGCTCCGGCTCGTAGGCGAAGACCACGTTGTCGAAGACGATCTCGCCGCCGCTCACCGCCAGCGGCGGCGCGCCCGGCTTGTCGGCGACCTCGGCCGGCACGCCCAGCACGTCGAACATCTTCTCCATGTCGACGACCGCCTGGTTGATCTCGCGATAGACGGTGCCGAGCAGGTTCAGCGGCACGTAGAGCTGCACCAGGAAGCCGTTGACCAGCACCAGGTCGCCCAGCGTCATCGTGCCCTTGTCGATCCCCACCGCCGCCATCGCCATCACGATGGTGAGGCCCACCGCCATGATGAGCGCCTGTCCGGTGTTGAGGAACGACAGCGAGGTCTGCGAGCGCTCCGAGGCCCGCGCGAAGACGTCCATGGCGACGCCGAAGCGCCGCGCCTCGTGCTCCTCGGCGTTGAAGTACTTGACCGTCTCGTAGTTGAGCAGGCTGTCGACCGCCTTGGTGTTGGCGTCGGTGTCGCTGTCGTTCATCTCGCGGCGGATCGAGATGCGCCGCTCGGTCACGACGATCGTGAACCAGCCGTAGAGGACGATGGTGACGACCGTGACGACGGCGAACCAGATGTTGAAGTTGATGACGAGGATCGCCGAGACGAGCGTCAGCTCCAGGATCGTCGGGAAGATCGAGAACAGCGAGAACGACAGCAGCGTGTCGATGCCCTTGGTGCCGCGCTCGATCCCCCGGTTGAGCCCGCCGGTGCGCTTCTCCAGATGGAAGCGCAGGCTGAGCGCATGGATGTGGCGGAAGGTCTTGATCGCCACCTCGCGCACGGCCCGATAGGCGACCTTGGCGAAGACCGCGTCGCGCAGCTGCGCGAAGGCCTGCATCATGATGCGCCCGACGCCGTAGGCGAGGATGAGGCCGAGGGCCACCGCGAGGCCCTGATAGGCGGGGCCTGGCTGCAGGGCATCGACCGTCCATGCGTACATGAACGGGATGGTGATCGTGACGACCTTGGCGAGGATCAGGAAGGCGACCGCCAGGACCACCCGGCGCTTCAGGCTCGGGTGGCCGGCGGGCCAGAGATAGGGGCCGAGCGCCCTGACCGCTCTGAAACGGTCGGCAGGCTTCGGGGCGGCGGCTTGGGCGGGGGGCGGAGGACTCATTGCTGCAAAGATAAGGGCTGCGAACGCCGTCCGCAGCCCCCATATGCCTCTAATTGCGGCGGTGTGCCGTCCCGATCACTCTTCCTCGGGGCCGCGATAGGCCTCGTGGCAGGCCTTGCAGGCCTTGCCGACCTCGCCCATCGCCGTCTTGATCGCCGCGACGTCGTTGGAGGCGGCGGCGACGGTCATCAGGCCGACGGCATCGTCCATCGCCTTGGCCTTGGCCTCGAAGTCCGCAAAGTTCGCCCAGATCGCCGGCAGCGCCCGGGTCTTCTCGATGCCCGGCCCGCCGGGGCCGGAGCCTTCGGGGAACCACGAGACGAGGTCGGCCGCCACGTCGTCGAGGATCTTGGCGGCGGCGGCGGCGGCGGTCTGGTCGGACCCGTCATACTGGCCGAAGAACTGCATCGCCCCGCCCGCCTTCTTCAGCTGGGCGATTCGGGCGTCCACCAGAGCCTGCCCGGTCGGCAGGTCGGCGCTCTGGCTCGCCGTCACGCCCAGCATCGCCAGCGCGATGCCGACGATCAGGCCCATCAAAATCCAGTTGAAGCGTTCGCGCGTCATGAACCCTCTCGCTTGCGGTGGTACTGCCGCAACGCTAACCGAGGCGGCGCGCGTCGTATACTCCCCCGCGCAACGATTCCCCGCTGCCATGGACCGCCCCGACATGAGATCGATTTGCGTCTTCTGCGCCGCCTCGGACGGTGCCCTCCCGGCCTTCGCCGAGGCGGCCGACGAGCTGGGCCGGCTGATCGCCGAGGCCGGGCTGCGCCTGATCTATGGCGGCGGCAGCATCGGCCTGATGGGCGTCGTCGCCCGCGCCGCGAAACGGGCCGGCGGCGAGGTCATCGGGGTGATCCCCACCTTCCTGCGCTATGTCGAGGCCCCGGACGGCGACGTGACCGAGATGCACGTCGTCCAGTCGATGCACGAGCGCAAGCAGATGATGTTCGACTTCGCCGACGCCTTTGTCTCGCTGCCGGGCGGGATCGGGACGATGGACGAGACCATCGAGATGATGACCTGGTCGCAGCTCGAACGTCACGCCAAGCCGATCGTCCTGGTCGACACGCTCGGCTACTGGTCGGCCTTCGACACGCTCATGCAGACCATCGTCGAGAACGGCTTCGCGCGTCCGAACCTGATGGGGCTCTACAAGATCGCCCCCGACCCCGCCTCGGCGCTCAGTATTCTGCGGGCCTGACCGGCGCCGGCCGGCGCAGCGCCTCGAGCGACACCACCGCCAGCGCCGCCCAGATCAGGGCGAAGCTCAGAGCCCGGACGGGACCGAACGGCTCGTGGTAGAGGAACACCGCCATCGCCAGCGAGATCGTCGGCGCGATGTACTGCAGGAAGCCAAGCGTCGAGAGGCGCACGCCCCGCGCCCCGACCGAGAACAGCCACAGGGGGATCGCCGTCACCGGACCCGCACCGATCAGCAGCAGCGTCTGCATCGTGCTGCCCTGCCCGAAGGCGAGCGTCCCCGCTCCGGCCAGCGACCAGACATAGGCGGCGGCGAACGGCGCGACGAGCAACGTCTCGACGAAGAGCCCGTCCAGCGGCCCCACCGCCACCACTTTGCGCACATAGCCATAGAGCGCGAAGCTGCTCGCCAGCACGATCGACACCCACGGCAAGCCGCCCAGCGCCACCGCCTGCACGGCGACGCCGGCGCCGGCCAGCACGAAGGCCGCGATGCGCCACCGGCTCAGCCGCTCGCCCATCATCACGACGCCGAGCGCAATGGCGAGCAGCGGGTTGATGTAGTAGCCGAGCGCCGTCTCGACGATGCGTCCTTCCTGCACCGCCCAGATGAAGATGCCCCAGTTGGCGGCGATCAGAATGGCCGAGACCGTCAGCGCGAAAAAGCTGCGCCGCGACGCCAGCGCCCGCCAGATCGCCGGGCCGCGGCCCAGGGCCAGCACGATGGGCGCGAGAAAGGCGAGGCACCACAGCACGCGATGGGTCAGGATCTCCCACGCCGGCACCTCGCCGATCAGCTTCCAATAGGCGACGACGACGCCCCAGATGACGTAGGAGATCGACGCGGCGATGACGCCGTTGAGAGAGTCCTTGGGCTGGGTCACAGGTCTGCCGATGCGGTGGGGCTGGAGGAAACGGCCGGGGCCTGGCGCAGGCCCGTCGGGGGTCAGGCCTGTCGTCGCCAGTCCCTACGCCGCGCCATGGCCGTCCCGCATCAGCTTGTAGGTGATCGAGTCCGCCAGCGCCTCGAACGAGGCGTCCACGATGTTGGGCGAGACGCCCACCGTCGACCAGCGATTGCCCTCGCCGTCCGCGCTCTCGATGAGGACGCGGGTCACCGCCTCGGTGCCGGAAGTGAGGATACGCACCTTGTAGTCGACGAGCCTGAGATCCTCGAGCGCCCTGGAGTAGTCGCCGAGATCCTTGCGCAGCGCATCGTCCAGCGCATCGACCGGGCCGTTGCCCTCGCCGACCGAGTGGATGGCGCGGCCGTGGACCTCGGTCTTCACCGTCGCTTCGGAGACCGTTACCTGCTCGCCGCGTGCGTTGAAGCGCCGCTCGACGAGTACGCGGTAGCTCTGCACCGTGAAATAGTCCGGCACCTGACCCAGCGCCCGCCGCGCCAGCAATTCGAACGAGGCGTCAGCCGCCTCGTAGGCGTAGCCCAGGAACTCGCGCTCCTTCACCGCGTCGAGCAGGCGCTTCACGCGGGCATCGGCGGCGTCGTAGGCGATGCCGATCTGGTCCAGCCGGTTCAGCACGTTCGAGCGGCCGGCCTGGTCCGACACCAGGATCTTGCGGGTGTTGCCGACCAGCTCCGGCTGGATGTGCTCGTAGGTGCGCGGGTCCTTCTGCACGGCCGAGGCGTGCAGCCCGCCCTTGTGCGCGAAGGCCGAGGCTCCGACATAGGGCTGGTGGCGGTTGGGCGCGCGGTTGAGGATTTCGTCCAGCAGCCGCGAAATCTCGACCAGCCGCTTCAGCGCCGCGCCGTCGATGCCGGTCTCCAGCGTCGAGCGATAGGGCTCCTTCAGCGCCAGCGTGGCGATGAGCGACAGGATGTTGGCGTTGCCGCAGCGCTCGCCCAGTCCGTTCAGCGTGCCCTGGACCTGGCAGACGCCCGCCTCGACGGCGGCAAGCGTGTTGGCGACCGCATTCTCGGTATCGTTGTGGGTGTGGATGCCCAGCCGCTCGCCGGGGAAGCGGCGCGTCACCTCGCGGACGATACGAAAGACTTCCGAGGGGAGCGTGCCGCCATTGGTGTCGCACAGGACCGCCCAGCGCGCGCCGCCTTCGAACGCCGCCTCAAGCGCCGCCAGCGCATAGCCGGGATTGGCCTTGTAGCCGTCGAAGAAATGCTCGGCGTCGAGCATCGCCTCCTTGCCGCGCGCCGCGACGGCGGCCATCGACTCGCGGATACAGGAGAGGTTCTCCTCGCGCGGAATTCCGAGCGCGACATCGACCTGATAGTCCCACGCCTTACCGACGAGACAGCCGGCGCCAGCGCCGGCGCTGAGGATCGGCGCCAGCGAGGGATCGTTGTCGGCGCTGATGCCGGCCCGCTTGGTCATGCCGAAGGCCGTGAAGACGGCCCGCTTCAGCTTGGGCGGCGCGGCGAAGAACGCCGTGTCGGTCGGGTTAGCGCCGGGCCAGCCGCCCTCTACATAGTCGAGGCCGAGGTCGTCGAGCGCGAGCGCGATCTGGCGCTTGTCCTCGACCGAAAAGTCGACGCCGCTCGTCTGCGCGCCGTCGCGCAGCGTCGTGTCGAACAGGTAAAGACGGGTCCTGCTCACAGCGCCCTCCATGTCGAGCCGCCGGGGCCGTCCTCGACGGCGACGCCGAGATCGGCCAGCACATCGCGCAAGCGGTCGGCCTCCGCCCAGTTCCTGGCCTGCCGCGCGGCGAAGCGCTCTGCCACCAGGGCATCGACTTCGGCCCGGTCGAGCGCCGATCCCGCCGGCATCCACGACCGGAACGCCTCTGCCGTCTGTCCGAAGAGACCGAGCAGCACACCTCCGGCGCGCAGCGCCCGCGCCGCGTCCTTCGACTTGGCGGCGAGGCCTCTCAAGCGGTGCAGTTCGGCGATCGCCTCGGGCGTATTGAGATCGTCCGACAGCGCCGCAACCACAGCCGGCGGCGCTTCGCCGAGCGCTTCGTCCTCCACCTTGGCGATGGCGTCGTACCAGTTCTTCAGGATGACGCGCGCCTCCTTGGCGCCCGCCTCCGTCCAGTTGGTGGGCTGGCGATAATGGGTCATCAGCATCTGCAGGCGCAGGTTCTCACCGCGAAATCTGTCAAGCAGCTCGCGGATGGTGAAGAAATTGCCGAGCGACTTCGACATCTTCTCGCCCTCGACCTGAAGGAAGCCGTTGTGCATCCAGACATTCGCCATGACCTGCGTGCCGTGCGCGCAGGTCGACTGCGCGAGTTCGTTCTCGTGATGCGGGAACACCAGATCGACGCCGCCGCCGTGAATATCGAAGACTTCGCCGAGATGCTTCCACGACATGGCCGAGCATTCGATGTGCCAGCCGGGCCGGCCGCGGCCCCAGGGACTGTCCCAGCCCGGCGTCGCCGCGTCGGAAGGCTTCCACAGTACGAAGTCCATCGGATCGCGCTTGTAGGGCGCGACATCGACCCGCGCGCCGGCGATCATGTCGTCCACCGAACGGCCGGACAGCTTGCCGTAGTCCGGCATCGAGCCGACGTCGAAGAGGACGTGCCCTTCGGCGACATAGGCGTTGCCCTTGGCGATCAGCCGCTCGATCAGCGCGATCATCTCCGGCAGCGATTCCGTGGCGCGCGGCTGGAAGGTCGGCGGCAGGTTGCCGAGTTCCGTCACGTCCGCCTGATACTGCGCGTTGGTCGTCTCGGTGACCCGGCGAATGGCCTCGTTCAGCGGCAGGCCGGGATAGTCGCGCACGGCGCGTGCGTTGATCTTGTCGTCCACGTCCGTGATGTTGCGGACATAGGTGACGTGCTCCGCCCCGTAGACATGGCGCAGCAGGCGGAACAGGACGTCGAAGACGATGACCGGCCGGGCGTTGCCGATATGGGCGAAGTCGTAGACGGTCGGGCCGCAGACATACATCCGCACGTTCGTCGGATCGATCGGTACGAACTCGGCCTTGGAGCGCGGGAGGGTGTTGTAGAGCTGGATCGTCATCGGACTTCTGTTCGGACACGAGGAGTGGGAACGCGAGGCGGCCCCGCGAAATCCGTCCGAACGTCAGATGTGTTCAGGCAAAAGGTTCGCGCGACCGCTGGGACTCAGCGGCAAATTCGACCAAACCAACATTGGGCGGGGCGCGTGAACATGTCCTTACTATGCCCTCTGACCCCTGAGGCGCGCAAGTACCCGTTCGCGGCCTATCAGCGGGAGGAGCTTCTTCATCTCCGGTCCCTGCTCGCGCCCGGTGAGCGCGAGACGGAGCGGGTGGAAGAGGTCGCGGCCTTTGAGGCCCGTGGCGGCGGCGATGGCCTTGGTCCATGGCTGCCAGCTCGTCTCGGCGAGTTCCCCTTCGGGCAGGAGCTGGCCGGCGGCGAGGAGCACAGGATCGCCGGAAATCGCCGGGTCCAGTGGCTCGGCGACGATGCGCCACCAGTCCAGCGCCTGGTCGAGCGTGGCAAGGTTGTCGTGCACGGCCAGCCAGAACGGCTCTCCGCCGCCGACGCCCAGCGCAGCAAGCGCCGGTGCGACTTCAGCGAAGGGCTTGAGGTGCAGCAGCCTGGTGGAAAGGCGCTTCAGATCGTCGGGGTCGAGGCGCGCGGGGGCGTGGCCGATCTTTTCGAAGGCGAAGTCGGCGGCGAGCTCGGCAAGCGTCCGGCGGGGCTCGACCGGATCGGATGTGCCGATCTTGGCCAGCAGACTATTGACGGCCATGGGGTCGATGCCGTCTTCGCGGAGGGATTCCAGCGAGAGCGAGCCGAGTCGCTTGGAGAGCTTCTCGCCATCCGCGCCGACGATCATCGGGTAGTGCGCGAAGACCGGCCGAGCACCGCCGAGGGCTTCGAGGATCTCGATCTGCGCGGCCGTGTTGACGACATGGTCCTCGCCGCGGATCACGTGGGTGATCGCAAGGTCGATGTCATCGACCACGCTGGGCAGAGTGTAGAGGAACTGGCCGTCCTCGCGGATCAACACGGGATCGGAGAGCGTCGCGGTGTCGATGGCGACATCGCCGCGCACGAGGTCACGCCAGGCGACGGGAGTCTGGTTCAGCTTGAAACGCCAGTGCGGCTTGCGCCCCTCGCCTTCCAGACGCGCGCGATCTTCGTTCGTCAGGGACAGCGCGGCGCGGTCGTAGACGGGCGGCTGGCCGCGGGCGCGCTGGCGCAGGCGGCGGCGGTCGAGTTCGTCGGCGGTCTCATAGGCGGGATAGAGGCGGCCGGCTTCCTTCAGTCTCTCCGCGGCTTCGGTGTAGAGCGCGAAACGGTCGGACTGGCGGACGAAGAGATCGTGATTGAGGTCGAGCCAGGCGAGATCCGTCTCGATGCCGCGCGCGAAGTCCTCTGTCGAACGTTCGCGGTCGGTGTCGTCGAGGCGCAGGACGAAGCGACCGCCGGACTGGCGCGCGAACAGCCAGTTGAGCACCGCCGCCCTGGCGTTGCCGACGTGAAGCCTTCCCGTCGGCGACGGTGCGAAGCGGACGGTGACGGTCACGTCGCGTCCCGGTAGCCGTTCGTGATGGGATAGCGGCGGTCGCGCCCAAAATTGCGGCTTCCGATCTTCACGCCGGGCGGCGCCTGACGCCGCTTGTATTCTGCGACGTACAGCAGATTCTCGATCCGCCTGACGACCGCCGGGTCGTGGCCGCGCGCGACCACGTCCTCAAAAGACATCTCGTTCTCGACCAGCGATTCCAGCATGTCGTCGAGCGCCGGATAGGGCGGCAGCGAGTCCTCGTCCTTCTGGTTCTCGCGCAGCTCGGCGGTAGGCGGCTTGGCGATGACGTTTTCCGGCATCACGCGGCCCTGCGGTCCCATGCCGCCGCGCGGGTGGTTCTGGTTGCGCCAGCGCGAGAGCGCGAAGACCTCCATCTTGTAGACGTCCTTGAGGACGTTGTAGCCGCCGCACATGTCGCCATAGAGCGTGGCGTAGCCGACCGACATCTCGGACTTGTTGCCGGTGGTCAGCAC
>ERZ761602.6319-NODE-6319-length-13356-cov-4.702428_pt1 | contig 13356 bp, 10 predicted proteins | sample MGYA00512165_ERZ761602 | MGnify/ENA primary metagenome ERZ761602 (study PRJEB28899, sample SAMN02445085) | bioreactor sludge metagenome | biome: EBPR sludge; isolation source: Thorneside wastewater treatment plant | place: Australia: Brisbane, Thorneside...
GGATTGAATAAACTGTCTGCGATTGATCGAACCTTGGCTCATGAAAACTGCCTTTGTGTGAGCGGCCGCACCCGTGCCGCGATAATGCTAATCGTCCAATTTGTCGCCCGCTTCGTCTTCCTCGGCGAGCTGCTTCCGCTTTTCTTCAAGTGTATATCGCACCGTTGGCTCATAAATCGCCTGAATGGGCATCAGCACGTTGCCCGCGTTGCCAGAGCCGCTTTTGTGCCAGTAATAGATCCATCCGCGCCGTTCCATCCACAGCAGGAGCTGGTGGAGCGCGAAAATGGCTGCGAGAACTGCAATGCCCAATGCGATATAGCGACCGTTCACCCGCGCGCTTCCGTGCCGTAATACGCTTTGATTGTTTGGTGAATGCTGTCTGCGCTCGCGGAAACGGGATCTACGCCCTTGCCGGTTGCGTGCTCGATGTCTTGTATCGCAATGAGATCCATTGGGTTTGCCATGGCGAGAATAAGGCGATCATCTTCGAGCCGCACCGGAATGCAACTGTGATGCGTGGCAAGGCGTTCATTTACAAGGCGCACCGCGGAAGGATCCGGCTCGTCGCGGTCGAGTCTGACGAACGGCACGCGCGCCTGGCTTGCGAGGACCTGCGCGACGGCATCGGATTCGGTATACCCCAGCTCAATCAGGATCGAGCCGAGCCTGCGCTGCGGCTGTTCCTGTTGAATTGCGAGCGCGCGTTCGAGTTGCGCCTGCGTGAGCACGCCCGCTTCAAGGAGGATTTCACCCATGCGCCTGCGCCGCCCCGCGCCGTCGAAACCGGTAATGTCGAGATCGATGATTTCCGGCGTGGCAATCTCTTCGAATGCGCCGCCGAACGCGGTGGCCTGCGTCACGCTATCGTTACGCGCATCACCGCGCAGGCGATGCACTTCACCGCGAAGCCGCGCGAAATCACGTTCGAGGCGCGTCCACTGTTGCTGGGTTGGACCGCCGGTCGATGCATTGGCGAGTTGCTGTTCGAGTCGCGCGATGCGGTCGCGCTGCTCATCGATGAGCGCGCGCAATTCCGCCACGAATTCCGTTTGCGACGCGGGTTCGAGGCCTTCAAATGACGCCTGTTGTCCCATTGCGTGGATGGAAAGGTTCTTCAGCCCGCGCACGTCTTCTTCGATATTGGCGAAAGCGTTTTCCAATTCGGAAGTTCGGGTTACGGCTTGTCGGGCTGTTTCCGCGTATTGCCGTAGCGATTCCTGCAGCGCCGAAAACTGGGCCTTCCCGGCCTGAAGCGCCGCGGTGACTTGCTCAACGTCGTACTCTTGATCGGGCCGTTCGCTGAGCCGCGATCGCGCCGAAGCTACCCGCTCGGAAAGCTGGCTGTGCGTGCTGGCAACTTCCGCCGCCCATTGTTCGAGGGTGGATTCCAATCGCGCGAACACGGCATCCGTTGAAGTCGACATACGTTTTACTCTCCAGACGCGGCAATCCCGTCCGCGTCATTAACGCCCACGCACGATTGTAGGAGCGGCGCGAGGCGCGATCAAGAGGCCGCGTGGGCAATCTGCTATACTCCACGCCTCAAGCCTTACCGTGGAGAAAGTCCCATGCCGTATTTGTTTCGTTCTGCAGTGCTCTTGTTACTTGCCTTGGGGTATGTTGCGCTTCCCGTCTTGGCAGCAGGCGCCAAGAAAGAGGATCCGCAGATGGAACCTCGCCTCCTGCCCTGGAACCTGCGCGACCACTATACCTTCTCGCCCGAGGGCTACGATTTCATCTACGGCGGCGACAACGGCCAGTGGTCTCTGGAGAAGAAGGGCCTCGGCTTCCTGATGGACAAAGTGAACGCCTCGATTACGTTTGCCGATGGCAAAACGGTGGAAGCGGCGTTGCACGGCGTGGGCACAACGGTGCGGCAAAAGCATACCGCTGAACTAGGGCCGGGCATTGAATACATCGTAAACATTCCGGCGAAAGACGGGTTTTCCTTGCGGCATTCGCTTGCATATCACAACGAACACCCATTTTATCTCGTACGCCTTGCGTTGAAGAACGAAGGCACGACGCCGCTCGAGGTCTCGCAGATTAGCTCCGTCATCATTCCGCCGGGCAGCCTTAAGCAGCTCGGATCCAACGCGACCGTGACGCATCGCCGCGTGCTAATGCACGGCAAGAGCCCCGTGTACTCGAAAGATGTCGAGCCGCATGCAACCTTCATCAACGATCCGGCCAACGGCCTCGTTCTGGGGTTGGGTTCAATCGCGACGGGGCAATGCAAAACGATAGTAGACCTGCAACCCTTTTCGGGCGCCTGGCAGGGATCGGTCACGAGCACATTCGATCCGCCTGTGCGCGTGGAGCCGGGCCAGTCGCTCCAGGGCGATCCGGTCTGGATAAGTTTTACGACATTGACGCAGGCCGACGTGGATCTGTTTTTTGCGCATGCGTTGAAAGATTATCCGAAGTACGCGAAAGCGGACGATGCCCCGCACTCGTGGGTGACGGTGCCGGATGGCGGTTCGTTCAGCGAACTTCAGTCGGCGATCGGCGATTGGTCCGGCGTCGCCGCGGCATTGGTGCCGGTGACGTGGGAATCGCGCGGTGGTTCGCTGGATGGTGCAACGCCGGCGTGGCCGCGCGAAATGCGCGGTGTCGCATCGCAGTTGCGGCAGAATGGCCGCGCGGGAATCACGGTCGATCCACTCGCCGTTGCGAATGGCAATGACGCATGGGCCGCGAAATCCGAAGACGGCCAAATGTGGCTTAACCCGGCAACGGAAGAGGGTATGGCAAACGGCGTCGCGCAAATGAAGAAGGTCGCCGCGTGGGGCTTCGATTTCTACGTTGTCGCGCGCTCGCGCATTCCGAACGAGGTGTTGAAACACTTCAACATCACGCGGTCGCGTGCCGATGCGCTTGCGATTGACATGATGATCGCAGCCGCCGGCGGTGCGCCGGTGTTTGGCGCGTCCAACGGCACGCTCGGCGGCGAACGCGACGAGTGGCTTGATGCCGCCGCGGCCACGGCCCGGCTCGCCGAATATAGTCTGCTGACGGGACCAGTGCGGCTCGATGCCGCGAAGGCGCGCGAGATTAGCGATGAAACCGCGACCGCGATAGCGTTCTGTGGCGCGCCCATCGAAGTCGTGGGGAATCCCACCGAGTCCGCGCGGAAGGCAATTGTCGACGCGGTATCGAAGCGCGATTATTTTGCGCGACCGCTGGAGATCGCGACATCCGCACCGAAGTTGTGGCAGGTTGAAACAACGCCCGGCGGATCAAAAGAGAATCTTGCCATTACCGTCGTTTCGTTTGAGGGCGCGCGCGCGTCTAACGACGGCGATTTGAAAACCTACTCCGGAACGCCAAAGACGACCGCCCAGGAAACTGCGGCGGGATTCGTGAGCAAGCTGCCCGCGGCGCTCGGCGGGCCGAAAAAGGGTGCGCGACGGTAGTCCCGCGCGCGCGGCTAGAAGGTGAATCCGACCGCGAGTCCGACGCTGTTGGCGCCGGCATTGTTGTCGCTGAGCCCGCCATTGGACAAGTGCGAGACCTGCAGTGTCACGTGCCAGTTGTTTTGAAACTGGTACCCGACCCCGCCTTCAAGCAGAAAGTCCATGGTCGCGGAATTGCCTTCGATGTGATTCGTGTGCCAGATCATGCCCGCGCCGGCTTCGCCAAACCAGCCGTTGCGCGCGCCTGCGTTTTGATACACGCGGCCAATCGCGCCAAAACCGCCGCCTGCGAGGGTCTCGCTGGGTTCATCCTGGAGGTAGAGAAACAAGGGATACGCGCGCAACCCGAGAGTGCAACGCGCAAAAACCGGCCATTCGTACTCAATGTTGCCCTTCACCAGGATGTCCCCGGTGCGCGAACGGTTTCCGGAATGGAAACCCGTGGATACAGCTACTTCCGTGCGCCAGCGACCCTCGTCGAAACCGTTTAATAACGTATAACCCGTTCCCTCTTCCGCACTTGTGGTAGAGGGGGTGAGAAACATGGCCATGCCAAGGGCTATAGCCAAAACCGTGAACTTCCGATCGGACGAGCGTGGCATACATCTTCCTTCTTGCGGCAGCGGATCGCCGGATAACACCAAGTTAGCGCACTTTAGCATAATTTGTCAACAATATCTCTGGGCTCTACTGTTGCTTACACAAGTTACAACGCATCCAGAACTTGTTATACTCCATCACTTTCTCGGGTTTCAGTCACGGTAGTAGGGGTCCTTCATGCGGGTTTTGGTCACCGGTGGTGCGGGCTATCTAGGCAATCATGTCGTACGGCTCTTGCTCGAACGCGGGCATGGCGTGCGGGTGTTTGACCGGCTTTGTTTTGGCGACGAACCCGCGCAAGCGCTGGCTGCTCTTGGCGTTGAAATCGTGCGGGGTGACATTCGGCGGCTGGACGATTCTCCCGGCGTGTTGGATGGTATCGAGGGCATCGTGCATCTGGCCGGATTGGCGAACGACCCGTCCTGCGATCTCGACCCCCTCATGGCACTGGACGTCAATCTCGAAGGAACGCGCTTGCTCGCGGTGCGCGCGATCGAGGCGGGCGTTCGGCGCTTTGCGTTCGCTTCTTCCTGCAGCGTGTATGGCAAGGGCGTTTTCGAGATGCTCGACGAGCATAGCCCGACGAACCCGGTGTCGGTCTATGCGCAGAGCAAACTGGATTCGGAGCGGGCGCTGCTCGCGTTGACGAGCGACGCTTTCGAACCCGTCATCGCGCGGCCCGCAACCTTGTTCGGTTGGTCGCCGCGCATGCGCTTCGATTTGGCAATCAATCTCATGACGGCGACCGCATCACGCAATCGCGTCATCAATGTTTATGGCGGCGGCAGCCAATGGCGTCCATTCGTTCATGTGCGCGACGCCGCGCGCGCGTTTGTCGATCTGCTGGAAGCGCCGGCGAAGAAAGTCAGCGGCGAGGTGTTCAACCTCGGTTCCGATAAGAACAACTATCGCATCATCGATCTTGCACACCTCATTTCAGGGCTGGTCGAAAACGTTTCCGTGGAAGTAGTGAAGGAAGATGAAGACCTTCGCAGTTACAACGTGCAGTTTGGAAAGATCCAGCGCACCATCGCTTTCGAACCGGAATGGAGCGCCGAGCGCGGCGCGCTCGAGATTCGCGATTGGTTGCGCGATGAGACTATCGATCCCTTTGCGACGATTCACTTCAATGTGCGGCGGGTGAAGGAGCTCCTGAGCCTTCCCGTGTCCGTTGGCGGAGAACCGGTAGCGCCGCGATTCATTCCGCTGTCGCCGCCATCCATCGGCGAAGAAGAGGAGCAAGCAGTACTCAATGTGCTTCGCAGTGGTTGGCTCACGACCGGTGCAAAGGTGACGGAATTCGAAAAGGCGTTCGCGGATAAGGTCGGCGCGCCGCACGCCGTTGCCGTGTCATCGTGCACCGCGGCGCTGCACGTGTCGCTTGTTGATGCAGGCGTCGGCGTGGGCGATGAAGTCATTACGTCGCCAATCACGTGGGTGTCGACGGCGAACACCGTCGTCAACATGGGCGCGAAGCTCGTGCTTGCGGATATTCTGCCGGACACGCTCAACATCGATCCCGCGGCCATTGAACGCGCCATCTCGCCGCGCACGAAGGCGATCATGCCCGTGCACCTTGCGGGGCAACCCTGCGACCTCGATGCGATCTATGCGATTGGCAAGAAGCATGGTATTCCCGTGATCGAAGATGCAGCGCATGCGCTTGGCGCCAGCTATCGCGGTATCGCTATCGGCAATTGCGGGGGTCCCACGTGCTTCAGCTTTTATCCGGTGAAGAACATCACGACGATCGAAGGCGGCATCGTGTCCCTTTGCGACGAAGAAAAGGCCCACACGCTGCGCCTGCTCGCGCACAACGGCCTGAGCACGCTGGCGTGGAACCGCTATAGTGGTGACACGCCGCCCGCGTCGCCGGAAGTCGTGCGCCCAGGGTTCAAATACAACATGACCAACGTGAGCGCGGCGATGGGCATTGAGCAATTGAAAAAACTGGACGAGTTTATTGCCGCGCGCCGTCGCATCGCGCGCATGTACGGATCGGTGTTGTCCGGCGTCGAAGAGATCGAATTGCCGCGCACCATCGAAGGCGCGGAGCATGCCTGGCACCTGTATATCGTGAAACTGCGCCTTGAACTTCTGAACGCATCACGCGACGCCATTGCCAACGCGCTACGCCAGGAAAACATCGGCACCGGCGTGCACTTCGTGGCAATCCACAAACACCGGTACTACCGCGAAACACTCGGCATACGGGACACCGATCTGCCACACGCGTCCGCGGCGTCGGATTGCATGCTCTCACTGCCGCTTCACCCGCGCCTTACCGACAAAAACGTGAAGGACGTGGTAGACGCGCTCAAGAAAGTGCTCGCCCACGCGCGAAAGTCTTCCGGGCGTTGAGAGTTCTCGGGGCCGCCCAACGCCCCATTTCTCGTTAAGCGGTTTGGAGTATGCGATGCGCGAGGGCAGACTCGCAAACCAGAATGCAGCAGACCTTTATCCCTATGGAATAGAATCCGTCGATGATCGTGCCTGTCGCGCCGGTCATGGGCTACGCGCTGGAATCTCTATGAGAAAAAAATCCGTGTCGATGGTCGCGCCTGACTGACTGGTCATCGCCTGCGCGCGGCACTCGCTATGGGATAGAAGAACGAATGCATAGACATCTCGTCTGTGTTTTCAACACCAGCGGCGGTGCGCATGAGCACCTCTTCCCCGTGTCCCTGTGGTTAGAATTTCCCCCGAATTCTTCGCGTCCTTCGTGCCTTCGTGGTGAATCCTCCCCGCAGCGACTGTACCGCGGCGACCTACAGATTCCCCTCGCTACACGAACTGGCTTACGACGGCGAGGCCTGTTGCGACGGAGGTGAAGGTGTCGCGTTCGAGGAGTTTCTCAGAACCGAAGCGCTGGGCCAGAAGATTGTGCACGGCGGGGATGAGGCTGGTGCCACCGGTCGTAAGCACATAGTCGATCTGCGACGAGTTGACACCGGCTATCTTTTCCGCTTCGTCGATGCTCGCAAACATATCTTCCAGCGTGTGCTCGATGATGTGGGTGAACTCATCGCGGTCGATCTTTTCCGAGATGCGCAGGGATTCCTTATGGATCTCAAGCATCGCTTCCATTTCGTAAGACAGCTCTTTTTTCGCCGCTTCCACTTTACGCACAAGGGGATAGCCGAAGTTTCGCTGGATCAAGGTGCGCAGCGCCCGTATCGCTTCCGGTTGGGTGGAACTTGCCTCGGACGCGATGAGCCAGTTAATGGTTTCTTCAGTGTTCAGTTTGTACAGGTTTTGCCAGTCGATGATCGCGTTGTACACATACATGGGCATCGGCAACTGCGAAGGGCCGTAGCGCGATTTGCTGCCGAGGCAGGGGAAAACCTTCGCGCGGATGATTTCCTTATCAATGGCATCGCCCGCGATCGGCACGCCCGCCACGCCCAGGATCTTGCTCTCGGCAAGGCGTTCGCGCGCGCCGTGACCGCCGCCAAACTCCATGATGCAGATGTCACAGGTACCGCCGCCAATATCGACGACCATGAGACGTTGGCGGTTGTCGGTAAGCACCGCATACTCGACGCACGCGGCAACCGGTTCATAGAAAAAGGTGACGTCCTTGAAACCAACCATGGCCGCCGCGCGGCGCAGGCGCTCCTCGGCAATATCGTCCTCGCCAGGGGTCAGCGAAAAATGCACGGGACGGCCAAACACCGCTGACTCGACCGATTCCCCCGCTTCTTCATCCACCGCTTCTTTGATGCGGCGCAGAATCATGGCAGTGAGTTCTTCAATTTGGTACGTTTCGCCGAAGACTTCCGTGCCTTTGAAATCGCGGAAACGCAGACTGCTCTTCAGCGATTGGAACAAGCGACCCGGCGAGTTCACCTCGACTGTGGCATGCGCGCGCACGGCTTCGCGTTTCTGCTCGCGGTCATCCCGCGGCCGATAGCCCTCCGATTTATCCGGTTCGGAACCGACGTAGCCTTCGATCTCGATGCCAAGATCGACCTGTTTCAGGATAACTTCGCGGTCCACGTTGCGGTCAATGAAGGCGTTAGCCGCCGACCGCCCTACCAGCGTCTCCCCATCCCGCGACATATAGAGCAGGGATGGCAGCGAACGGGGACTGTCATTCTCCGGATCCAGCTCAAGAACCCGAACGCCGTCGTCTGTGGCGACGGCAACGCTGGAGTTTGTAGTGCCGAAGTCAATGCCGCAATGGAGTTTAGGCATGGCGCAATATCCGTGTTCACTTAATTGAAGGACGCTGCCGGGTCTGGCTCGGACCCGGCAGCGCCTGTATACACATGGTTCAAGCCACGCGGTATCTGCGCGTGGCTTCGATATAAAAAGCCTACCACAAAGCACATGCGTTACACCAGATCCTTTGGGCAATTAGGGGCTCGGCTTGGGTAGGGGCGCAAGCCGAAGGATAGGGGAATCCCCTTATTCGTCGCTCACGTAGGGCTAACAATTGACGAACGCCAGTCAAATAACGCGCAAAATAGAGTGGAAAGCCGGAGTTAACTCGAAAACCTCGTACCGCAAAGTTTTGTATTGACAGAAGGGGACACCACAGTATATTGTGTACTTCACGCCGCAGAGACCAGAAAAACTGGTCGAAGCAACGCAGGATGGCAGGGGCAGCCTGGACTGGGGGAAGCGGGCCCAGGCAAGCAAGTTATCCTGGTTAACCACGTTCAGTTGAACGAACCGTGTGCGCTAGCCTTGTCTCTTTTTGGGGAGGATGGGTCATGCGTGCGTACGGCGTTTTTTGCGTGCGGAGAAAGCAAAAACGTCGTGGGACAGTCGCGAATCTGGGTGGCGGGTAGAGCGGAAGATCTTGAGAAGAGTTGCGGAAGGAGGGTGACGGTAGTGATTGAGGCGAAGCCAGCCCAGATGGTGACCAAGCGAGACGGCAGAACAGCGACCTTTGATGGGGAGCGGATTCTTCGCGCAATCGAGAAGGCGTTCAAGGCCGATCTTGCGCTTGAGCCGGATGTCGCGTTGGACGAAGTAACGGTCGTGCGCGCGCGCGAGATTTCAGATGCGGTGATCAATGAAGTGATTAACCGCAGCGCGGGCGGAGAGCAACTGGAAGTCGAGTCGATTCAGGACGCCGTCGAGCGGCACCTGATGAAGGCGGGCTACTACACGGTTGCGCGGCGTTACATCGTCTACCGCGAAGACCGCAAGAAAGCGCGCGCGCTGCGCGGCGACACGACGCTCGGCGGCTTGCCGCAGGCGGAACTGCATGTAACCGCGCTCGACGGTTCGCGCGAGCGCTTGCAGCCCAACCGCATTCGGCGGAAACTGATCGAGGCTTCACAAGGATACGAAGAGCTTGTCGCCGTCGAGCAGATGAACGAAGAAGTGATTCAGACGCTGTACGACGGAATTTCGCCGAGCGAGATTGCCAAGGCGTGCATCTTCGCCGCGAAGGCGCGGATCGAACGCGACCCCGCGTACACGTATGTTGCGGCGCGACTGCTGTTGAATGTCATCTACTCAGAAGTGCTGCCGGGCGGCGTGGAAGTGGGATCAATTGAGGCCGTGCACCGCTCGCACTTCAAGCATTACCTTGCCGAAGGCGTGCGGTTGGAGCGGCTGAGCCCCGATCTGCTCGAATATGATCTCGACCGCATATCGGAAGCGCTCGATCTCGAACGCGATTTGCAGTTCACTTATATGGGCCTGCAGACGCTCTACGATCGCTATCTCATTCACGATCGCAGCCGTCGCATCGAAACGCCGCAATACTTCTGGATGCGCGTTGCCATGGGGTTGGCCATGAACGAAGGCGTGAACCGCGAAGAGCGCGCGATTGCCTTCTACGAAGTCATGTCGCGGTTCCTGTTCACGTCCAGCACGCCGACGTTGTTTAACGCCGGCACGCTGCACCCGCAATTGAGCTCCTGCTACCTTTCGACGATCGAAGACGATCTGGAGCACATCTTCAAAGTCATTTCCGACGACGCGCGCCTTTCCAAGTGGGCTGGCGGCCTCGGCAACGATTGGACCAACGTGCGCGCGACCGGCGGATACATCAAAGGCACGAACGGTCAAAGCCAGGGCGTGATACCGTTCCTGAAAGTCGCGAATGATACCGCCGTAGCCGTAAATCAGGGCGGCAAGCGCAAAGGCGCGATGTGCGCGTACATCGAAACCTGGCACATGGACATCGAGGATTTCCTCGAACTGCGAAAGAACACCGGCGATGAACGCCGCCGCACGCACGACATGCATACGGCGAACTGGATCCCGGACTTGTTCATGAAGCGCGTGGCAAGCGAGAGCCATTGGACGCTGTTCAACCCGTACGAAACGCCGGACCTGCACCATCTCTATGGCGAGGCCTTCGAGAAGCGCTACACCGAGTACGAGGAGATGGCCGCGCGTGGCGCCATAAAGCAGCACAAGCGCGTTGAAGCGATGGTGCTCTGGCGCAAGATGCTCTCGATGCTATTCGAGACAGGCCACCCGTGGATTACGTTCAAAGACCCGTCCAACATACGCTCGCCGCAGGACCATGCAGGCGTAGTGCACTGTTCGAACCTGTGCACGGAGATTTTGCTGAACACGTCGAAAGACGAGACAGCCGTGTGCAACCTCGGTTCGATCAACCTCGGCGCGCACACGACGAAAGACGGCCTGGACGAAGAGTTGCTTGCGAACACGGTGCGTACCGCCGTGCGGATGCTCGACAACGTGATCGACATCAACTACTACCCGACGCCCGAGGCGCGCAATGCGAACATGAAGCACCGCCCCATTGGGCTTGGCATCATGGGTTTTCAGGATGCCTTGTACAATCAGGACATCAGCTACGCGAGCCAGGCCGCGGTCGAATTCGCGGATCGCAGCATGGAAATGATCTCGTACTACGCGATTCTGGCTTCAACGGAGCTTGCGGCAGAGCGGGGGCAGTATCCAAGTTATCAAGGCTCAAAATGGAGCCGCGGCTTGCTGCCGATAGACACCATCGCGCTACTTGCACAAGAACGGGGCGGCCACATTGATGTCGATACATCGTCCACGATGGATTGGTCTGTGGTGCGCGCGTCGCTGAAGAAAAACGGCATGCGCAACAGCAACACGATGGCGATCGCGCCGACGGCGACCATTTCCAACATCACCGGCGTCACGCAATCGATCGAACCGATGTACAAACACCTTTTCGCCAAGTCGAACCTCAGCGGCGAGTTTACGTGGGTGAACACGTACCTTGTGGATGATTTGAAGGCGCTCGGGCTTTGGGACGCCGAAATGGTCGAAGACTTGAAGTATTTCGACGGATGCCTCGCGGAGATCGAGCGAATCCCGGACCACTTGCGCGCGAAATACGTAACGGCGTTTGAGATGGACTCTTCGTGGCTGATCGAATGCGCGAGCCGTCGCCAGAAGTGGATCGACATGGGTCAATCGCTCAATCTCTACCTGGCCACGCCCAGCGGAAAGAAACTGAACGACATGTACATGTTCGCGTGGCGCAAGGGGCTGAAGACGACATACTACTTGCGCAGCCTCGGCGCGACCCAGGTCGAAAAATCCACGCTCGACATCAACAAACGCGGTATTCAACCGCGCTGGATGAAGAACAAGTCGGCTTCGTCAAATATCACCGTGCAGCGCGACGACAACGATGCGCCGGCGGCAGCTCCAGTGCCCAAGGCGTGCAGCATCACGGATCCCGATTGCGAGGCGTGTCAGTAGGCTTTCAGTTTTAGGAGAGGCGAGCATGAAGTACATTGGACGTATCGCCGCGGCGGTTTGCCTTGTGGCAATGGCGTTGATGCAGACTGCTTGTCCTCAAGGCCTTCAGCGCTTTACGGTTCGCGTGGTGAATGATAGTGAAGACTTGTACATGACCAGTCTTTCGCTGGGGAAGCTTCAAGGTCAAAATCTGACGATTGTTTCCGAGAATTTGCTGCGCGACGATGTGGACCCGGCGAATGAGACGGAGTTCCGCGTGTTGTTGTCGCTGGCAGACGAGCCGAACGCAAACAGCTTCGCCTATATCCTGGAAGACTTGAATGGATTCCTGATAACCCAAGATGCGGTGTTGTCGGAAGGTTTCGCGGATGACGTCACCTATACTTTGACGATCACGGGTGAGGCGAGCGGTCCTTATCAGGTTGACTTCGAGCGGGTAGAGGTCGCCAAGAGCGAATCAGAGGAAGCGTTCGCGTCCTAGCGGTAAGAAAAGATTATGTGACGAGCGCAAGGCTAGTTGCGATCGTGATTTGATAGAGGTAGAGGCGATGCAGTACTTACGAAAAGCAATGATGTTCATCGTCGTGGCGGGTCTCGCGGTCTCTTTCACCGGATGCCCGCTCCTGAACAGTTTTACGATCCAAATCGACAACCTTGGCAATAACATCGCCGTCACGGTTGTGCGCCTGGTGAATTTCGAGGCGGACGAGAACGTGACCGATAACATCCTGCCCGTCGATGTAGGACCCGGCGTCACGCGCCGCGTGGTCGTAACGATGGATGACGCGGGCGACGCCAATGCACTGAAGATTCGCGTGGAAAGCACGAACCCGCAGCAGCCGCTCAGCTTTACGGTGACGCGCGTCGTGGAGGGCGGACTTGCCGCGGGTAAGACGGTATATGTCACCGTCGAAGGTAGTCCGACGCAGAGCGTGAGCGTACAGGTCGACGCGGAAGATGAAGCGTAACTCGTATTCAGGTCGACCGGGGAAGGGAGGCATTATGAGACATGTTGGCGGGGCATTAATGGCCTGTCTCCTCCTTTTGGCGCCGGGTTGCCCGTTATCGCAATCGTTCACGATCGTCATTACCAACGATACAGACCTTGTCGAAATAACTCGCGTCTATCTTGTAAGCGAAGACCTGCAGGAGCAGATAACGCAGAGCATCGTGTTTTTTCCCGTGAAGCCGGGTGAAAGCCGGCGGATCGTCGCGTACTTCAGCAACGCGGGCGAAGCAGGCGGGATCGGCGTTGAACATCGCGAGCTCGAAAGCGGGGAAGAAGGTTCGGTTACGGGTCCAATCGATTCCGGTTTTGACGCTGGCGATGAATTTGAAGTGACCGCCCGGGAAGTGAAAGAGGGCATTCTCGATTACGTAATTCGGGAAGTCGACTGAAAGTCGCGAGGAGAAGGGCGATGAAATGGCGCGCGTGGACTTTGTTCGCCGCACTGCTTGTGTGTTCATTTTGCGCGTGCCCCAATTCGCGGCAGACTTACACGATACAAAGTATAAAGTTGAGTTTCACAATTGGAACGATAGGTCCGGTGGGCGAGGCAATCACAGAGGGCCAACCCTTTGAAACGGAAATGACAGTTTATATGACGATGGCCAATGGCGAGATTACAAATAATCTTCAATTCGCCGATCTGAACATCGT
>ERZ761602.6320-NODE-6320-length-13353-cov-16.766581_pt1 | contig 13353 bp, 14 predicted proteins | sample MGYA00512165_ERZ761602 | MGnify/ENA primary metagenome ERZ761602 (study PRJEB28899, sample SAMN02445085) | bioreactor sludge metagenome | biome: EBPR sludge; isolation source: Thorneside wastewater treatment plant | place: Australia: Brisbane, Thorneside...
TTCATTTGTTTTGTGTTTTGTTAATAACATAAAAGAATCTCCGATGATTAAGTTGGTTTTTATAGAAGACCGTAGACGATAGACCGTTGACCGTTATTCACCGTCTAATATTTCAAGAATTTTTTCAACATCATACACACATCCGCCCCATGTGCCGCCGCTGATATTTTGCAGAGCCGCCCACAGACGAGTATCCTCTGGCAGGTTGGGATTCAGTTTCAAGTCAGGATGAGGCGCGCGTGAATCTAAATCAACATTTAATGCATCAATACTTCCAGTTAAATTAATTCGGTCAATGATGATTTGAATCGTATCGCCATCACGTAATTTTCCAAGCGGACCGCCTGCCAAAGCCTCAGGTCCAACATGACCGATGCATGCGCCCGTGCTGACACCACTAAAACGCGCATCGGTGATTAATGCAATTGTTTTTCCATGCGGAAGATATTTGAGAGCCGATGTAAGTTGATACGTTTCTTCCATGCCTGTACCCATTGGACCACATCCAATTAATGCAATAATATCGTTTGCTTGAATTGGATTTTGGCTCAAACCTTTGACTGCATTTATTGCATCACGTTCACTGGTGAACACACGCACCTTACTTGTTTTTCGATAAACGCCATCTTTATCCACAACACTTGGGTCAATGGAAGTGCTTTTAATCACAGCACCTTGTGGAGCAAGATTGCCCGTGAGAAAAGTGATCGTGCTAGTTAATCCACATTCACGGGCTTTGGCTGGATTCATAATTACATCATCAGGGTCAATGCCATCTAATTCAAAAAGTCGTTCACGTAAAATTTTTCTACGTTCACTTTTCTCCCATTCATTCAACGATTCATCTAAAGTTTTTCCATTGACGGTTTGAACATTTAATTTCAACAAACCTAACTCTCGAAGGTGCAACATTACTTCGGGCACGCCACCAGCAAGAAAAACTTGCACAGTTCCATAACCTGTTGGTCCGTTTGGCATGACATCTACTAAACGCGGAGTTGATTTATTAATGCGCGTCCAATCATCAATGGTTGGACGATTTAATTTTGCAGAATGAGCAATGGCTGGGATATGAAGCAATAGGTTAGTACTCCCGCCAAACGCGGCATGAACAACCATGGCGTTATGAATCGAAGCGTCTGTCAAAATATCAGCACTCGTTTGGTGGTGCAGATTCATATCAAGCAATGCTTTTGCAGAACGACGCGCCATATCCAACCAAATTTCTTGACCAGACGGCGCAAGCGCAGAATGTGTAACCGATAAACCCAACGCCTCAGCCACAACTTGACTCGTGGCGGCTGTTCCTAAAAATTGACATCCACCGCCAGGCGAGGCGCAAGCACTACATCCTAATTGAGAGGCTTCTTCTAAAGTTATTAATCCATGTGCAAAACGCGCACCGAGTGATTGAATCTTTCCAGCATCTTCACCTTGTTCAGGTAATAACGTGACACCGCCCGGAATAATTACACACGGCAAATTTTTTTGTGAAGCGAGTGCAATCATCATGGCAGGCAAACCTTTATCACACGTGCCAATGCCAAGCACACCTTTGCGCGTTGGCAAAGAACGAATCAATCTTCGTAACACAGTCGCCGCATCATTTCGATACGCTAGGCTATCCATCATACCTGTTGTGCCTTGCGTGCGCCCATCACATGGGTCACTGACAAAGCCTGCAAACGGAATCGCATTATGTTTTTTGATTTCTTCTGCGGCGGCTTTGGCTAACAAACCAACTTCCCAATGACCTGTGTGATACCCCAATGCAATCGGCGAACCATCTTCAGCACGAATGCCGCCTTGCGTGCTGAGAATTAAATATTCATCTTTTCCCAAGTCACTTGGATTCCATCCCATCGCCGCATCTTGACTCCAACCGAACACATCTCCGCTTGGGGCGTTGGTTAAAAAATCTTCATCTAATGGAAGTTTTCCCTGCGGACCATGCGCATGTGTTTTGACTTTATACAAATCCATCTTTTCGCTTCTTTCTTAGGGGATAGTTGATTCTGTTTCATTTATAAGACTTCGGAGATTTTATAAATCTCCGAAGTCTGTTTTAACTTTTATTCTGGTTTCGCACCAACAATTTTTGTAAATCGCGGGTCATCTCGAATCCATTGAAAATCAGGGTCTTTCCATGCCCATGCAGCATCAAAATTCTCTTCTTTTGATGCTTTTTCAAGATACTCAAATGCTAAATCGAAATTATCACAAATACTTTCAAAACATGCACGGTTATACCAATCGTCCTCGGGTATAAATTGACTCGCTTTTTCTATATTTTCTTTTGCAATTTCTTTCCCTAATTGTTTAGTTATCGAAGCCCTGGCAAGATATCCATCAAAATTTTCAGGATTCAGTTCTATGGCTTTAAGATAAGCTGTTTCGGCTTCATCATTGCGTTTCAAAACACGTAATAAAATTCCTAGGTTGGTATAGATAAAGTCGTTAGTAGGATCGAGCTCAAGGGCTTTGTGATAAGTCTTTTCGGCTTCATCATTGCGTTCCAAATTGCGCAACGAATTCCCTAAATTATTGTAAGCTGAACTATTAGAAGGGTTGAGATCAATAGCTTTGCGACAAGCCGCTTCAGCTTCATCATAGCGTTTCAAGTCGTTTAACAAATTCCCTAAGTTCGTATAAGCTTGGTCATCATATGGATTGAGTTCGATGGCTTTATAATAAGCCCTTTCCGATGCACCATAGTGCTTTAAGTCGTGTAACAAATTTCCTAAATTAAAGTAATTTATATAATTGGAAGAGTTGATTTCGATGGCTTTACGATAAGCTTGTTCAGCTTCATCATAGCGTTTCAGATCGCTCAATAAATTTCCCAAGTTCGAGTAAGCTTGGTCATCAGAGGGATTGAGTTCGATGACTTTATGATAGGCAACTTCTGCTTCATCATAGCGTTGCAAATCACTCAACACGTTCCCTAAATTTCCGTAAGCGTAATAATTTTCAGGATTTAGTTCAATAGCTTTCCGACAAGCAACTTCAGCTTCTTCATACTGTCTAAATTCACGCAATAAACCTCCTGAGTTGCTATAGGCTGCGTCGAATTCAGGGTCAAGACGAATCGCTTCGGAATAACAACGATAAGCTTCATCGAGATTATCATTTTCATGGAATACATAACCGCGCTCAAACCATGTCTGTGCTGTGAGTTCTTCTTCTTGTACTGGTTCAGCTTTATTTGCGGCTAATTTTTGAGCTTCTGTTGCGCTCTCAGCATCTGGTTGTAACGATGGAAGAGAAACATCATCAATAGTTTTATTCAAAAACCTTTCTCGCAAACGTTCCATTGCTTCAAGTGCATAGTCATTGGGAACGGAAAGGGCATTAATTCCACTTATTAAAGAAAGTTTTCCAGTTAATGCTTCTTTTATGAATTGGTTTCCAAAATCAAAACCTTCCATCATTAAAGGCACGATATTTCTTTTTTCATCAATCGCAGTTTCAATTTCGCGCTTTAACCAATCGCCTGGATTTTTACATCTTTCAAGTGCTGAGGGAGTGAGTATTAAAACGAAGTGTGCTCTTGCGCGAATGTTATCCAGAATTACTTTTTCAAAACTGCCACTGTCAATACTTTGGTAATCGAAAAATACGTCATAACCGTGCATAGTCAGGTTTTGATAAATGAATAATGCCCAAGGCAAATTCGTTCGTCTATAACTAATGAAAACGGTTTTTTCAACTCGCCCAGCCATACAAATTCTCCTTTAAGAGATTATACATCGTGTAAATTAATTTTGAAACAATTATTTCAAATCTTCAAGGTCTTGTCTTATGTTTCATTCCACCAATTTAACACTCTCATTGCCCTAAGTGTATTCCATCGGCTTGGTTGCCCTGCTTTTTCCATGTCAAAGAACTTTCTTCCAGACATAATACTGTTTAAGTTCCAGAGACCATCTTTCCTTTGTTTTTTGTGTAAGAGTTCAATTGCATCAGACATGCGCTTATCACGTGGCACATCACATGCACGGAAGTAATCTAGCGCGCGTAAAAAATCGTAACGCCAACGAGGAGGGAAAGGCATAGTTGTCATTTTTGCGTCGAAGACTTTTCCAGTTCGGTGTGACTTATACAGGCGATGCGCAAACAAAAATTCATGTCCACGGGTACGGATTTTGCTAATCTGTTTTTTCTTTTCAGGGAACAAACACTCATACTCGTATAAACCTTCTAGTGCTGAAATTGTTGTATGAAACGAAGAATGGGTTGCACCTTTGGGAGATTCACAATTCCAACCGCCATCGGCCATTTGTTGACTGATTACAAATTCAGCAATATTGTGTATGCGCTCATCAGGATAACGGAAATATGACAATAAGGCGAGAATCATACTAGTAACACACGTCTCACTATATTTCCATGAATATGAAAAGAAGTTGATACCGCCGTCTATATAAAAGCCTTTGTCTAAAAATATTTTGCAAGCCTGCTTTGCTTGTAAGTTGTTTCTAGACAGACCAAGCAATCGAAGCGTCAACATAGTATAAGTTGTAGAAATATATTTTGGACCATATATTCCTCCACCCCAACGTCCATCAGAGTCTTGTAAATTAAGCAGGCGGTATCCCCAGCCTTCTTTTGCAACTTTCTTTCGTTCCGCTTCAAATTTTGCTTGAGGCTGATTTAATAAATCGCGTTGCACTTGCCAACGAATAGCAGGGTCACCTTTAAGTAGCCATGAAATGATTTCAGTTTTCATTTTATAAAAGAGTTTTCAAATCTTCCACAGTTGCAAAATATTTTCGATAAGCAGATGTTTCATTTAAAACACCTCGTAATGCAACAAACAACTCCGCTTGCAAATATGGATTCTTCTCTTGCTTTTCATTCGATAAATTAACTTGACCTTCATCTACATCTACAGTTAAGCCGCCGTTTGCAACTAGCCATTGAAGTCCGATTTCAATGGCTAGTTCACGTGATGCCATTGCGGATGCAAGTTCTTGAATAGAAGTCTTTCCTTCTTTTTTATTCAAAGCAAATTTACATAAACCTGCCAAGCGATTTAAGAATTCTTCTGGCTTCTCTTCTGATGGTAAAACACCGAAAACATAAATCGTTTTTGGTTTTACAACTTCCAATGCTTTTCGCAATTCTGCTGGTGATGGGGGAGTTGTGTAAATTGCAAATTCATCAGCTTGAGTCAACTCAAAACGTGACTTGCCTTTGGGTTTATCCGCGCCTTCAGCCCATACCAACGTTTCAACGTTTAAACGTTCGAACGTTTGAACGTTAAGCCTCAAATCCCGAATATCGAATCCCGATTCCCGAATCTCAACTACTGCTTCTTCAACGACTCTAAAATCCTGAAACTGCAAATTGACTTGTCTTTGTCCACGATAGGATGATGCTCTCAAAGAATAAGCAATGTCAATTTTGCTTCCGTTTTCGGGTAAGTCTGTGCCTGCTCCGCCCCAGAACAAAATAGATTGTGTATTTCCGTTTTCATCTTCAATGTTGATTCGCAAATGTTCTTTTGTTTTTCCAATTTCACTTTTGGATTTGAGAGTCACATTTCTTGTGGCAAGTGTTAACTCTGGATTCCCTGCTCCGAATGGAGCGAGCATTTCCAATGAATCAGCAAAGTCAATGTTGATGTCTGATAAATCAAGCCATTCATCAATTTGTAAAATTGGTTCTTCGTAGACAATGTGACCAAGTTGTTTTTCAATCGCTTTGCCGAGTCCTTTGCGGAATTGGAGCAAATCATCTTTTTTGAGTGAAAGTCCTGCCGCCATGGGATGACCGCCGAAGCCAAGCAAAATATTTTTTTGTGAAGCAATCGCATCCGTGATGTGCAAACCTTCTATCGATCGCGCAGAACCGCGCAGAATTCCATCTTCTGATTCATTTAAGAGAATCGCAGGTTTGTGATATCGCTCGACTAATTTATTTGCGACAATGCCAACAACTCCGCCTGCCCAATTTGGATGTGATAAAACAATTGCAGGTTCATCTAATAATTTTGAGTTTTCTTTTAACTGTGCTTCGGCAGATTGATAGATTTGAGATGTCAATAATCTTCGTTGCGCATTCAAGCCTTCAATTTGTGCGGCTAAGACTCTGGCTCTGGCTGAATCTTGTGTGATTAATAATTCAACGGCAGGATTCGCATCACCTAACCTGCCTAAAGCATTTAATCGTGGTGCGAATGTGAAGCCAATCGTTTCTTCGGTCAAAGTTTCTAATTTTGTATTTGATAACTCAGCGATTGTTTTTAATCCCAGCCGATTTGTATTTTTTAATTGCTCAATTCCTTTTTTTGCTAAGGCACGGGTTTCATCTTTTAGTAAGGCGACATCAGCAATTAAACCTAATGCAACTAAATCAAGTAAACCATCTGACCGTAGACCGTTGACGGTGGACGGTTTTTCACGGTCTACGGTCTGCGGTCTATCGTCTAAAAGTGCTTCTGCAAGTTTGAAGGCAACGCCAACACCTGCTAAAGTTTTTAATGGATGATTCTCTGGCAACAATTTTGGATTGATAATTACTTTCGCATTGGGTAATGTTTCACCTACATCGTGATGGTCTGTTATGACGACATCCACGCCATGTGCATTTGCAAAATCAATGGCTTCGTGTGCGGTGATACCTGTGTCACAAGTAAGAATTAATTTTGCGCCATTATCAATGATGCGAGTCAGTGATTCAACATGTACGCCGTGACTTTCTTTTCCGCGAATTGGAACGTAATAGGTCACATTGGCATTTAATGCTTGTAAAGTTTGAACAAGCAACGCGGTAGATGTCTGTCCATCTACGTCAAAATCTCCCCACACACAAATTTTATTTTTTTGCTCAATATGATGATTGATAATTTCAACTGCTGATTCAATATTTGGAAACGGCGTTGATAAAACTTTTTCGGGATATAAAAACGTTTCGGCTTCTTCTTTTGAGTTGATTCCGCGTCGGAGAAGAGTCTGCTGAATGAGTAGAGGCAGGTTGAGGTCAGAAAAAGAAGCGGGAATTTCTATAGGTTGAGGGTCAAGCCAGCGAGTCATGTCATCATTATAATTTACCCCTTGACTCTAACACTATGTAAGAGTGTATATTACAGCCATGTTCAAGATAGGTGAGTTTTCGCGTTTGAGCCGCGTGTCTGTTCGGATGTTGAGGCATTATGACCAACTCGGTTTATTGACTCCCTCACAAACGGATTCGTTTACGGGCTATCGTTATTACTCAGCAGATCAATTGCCACGTTTGAATCGCATCATCGCATTGCGTGATTTAGGATTCTCACTTGAACAAATTGCAGAGATGTTAAATGAAGATGTATCTAGTGAGCAGTTATTGGGGATGTTGAAACTAAAACGTGCTGATGTGGAACAACAAATGCAAACAGAACAAGAAAGATTATACCGCTTGGAAGCGCGGATTAAGCAAATGAACCAAACCGCGAATCATACAAAATATGATGTTATTTTGCGAGATATTGAATCAGAATTGGTTGGGGCGTATCGTGAAGTTGCAAAGGATGACAATCGCATTCAAGAAATGTTTGATTTAGTGGAAACATATATTGCTAGATATGAAAATGCACGCGCAGATAAACCTCCATTTACGATTTATTATGACGATGAATATCGTGATGTAGAAATTGATTGTGAAGTATGTGTGCCATTGAAATACGCGATTCCAGAAAGTGAATCGATTCGGGTGCGAAAAACGCCGAAGCAATTCAAAGTGGCATGTGTCGTTCATGTGGGGAATTATTTGAATATTGGTCAAGCCTACAATGCTTTATTGAATTGGATTGATGTCAATGGTTATCAAATGAAAGGACCGATTCGCGAAATCTATTTGAAATATGGAGCAGATGGTTTGGAATTTGAACTTCCACAAACATATCTGGCGCAAGAATCAAATCAATATGTGACAGAACTTCAGTTAGTAGTTGAGAAATTGTAGGTCACGTTTGTAACGTGACGTCATGCTAAAAGCATGACCTACATAAAGAAAGGAAAATATCATGGCATATTATCTCGTCAAAGCAAAATATCATGAAAATTTATTGAAAGAATTAAGAAACAGGCTCGATAGTGGCGAAATCAAAAAGATGAAACCATTTGGTCAAGCATTGCAATATGGATTAGATAATGCACGGCTTGATGAACATGATTCCAGTTTTGCAGTTTGGGAAGAAGAGGATTATTGCAATCCGCCGTTGGCGCAAGAAAGAGCCGCAGTGTTAGACACCTATTTCACAAGTCTAGAAGTGAAGCGTGTGAAAGAAGGTGAAGGCTGGAAGGAAATTGAGACACTGTCAAAATTATGGAAGACTGAAAAGGGTGCGTCGCACTCCTTAACTGGAAAATTTATTTAATTGCATAAAGTGCGACGCACTCGCACATGGAGATAAACATGCGATATAAACTTTTAGGCAAAAGCGGATTACGAGTCTCGGAGTTGTGTCTTGGCACAATGACGTTTGGAAATGATTGGGGCTGGGGTGCAGAAAAAGATGAAAGTAAAAAAATGTTTGATTTGTTTGTAAAAGAAGATGGAAACTTTATTGACACTTCAAACAATTATACAAACGGCACGAGTGAAAAGTTTATTGGTGAATTTATAAAAAATGACCGTGACCATTTTGTGATTGCAACAAAATATACATTAACCGAAAGAAAGTCCGACCCAAATTTCGGTGGCAATCATCGCAAGAATATGATGCGTTCGATTGAAGGCAGTTTGCAAAGATTGAACACGGATCATATTGATTTATTTTATTTGCACATGTGGGATTATGTAACACCGATTGAAGAAGTGATGCGTGCTTTAGATGACCTTGTGCGCGCTGGAAAAATTTTATACGTTGGTATGTCTGATACACCTGCATGGGTTGTGTCGCAAGCCAATGCGATTGCTGAGTTAAGAGGTTGGTCACGTTTGGTTGCGTTGCAAGCACCTTATAGTATTGCAGACCGTGCATTGGAACGAGATTTAATTCCAATGGTAACTGCACATGATATGTCTGTGTTAACTTGGGGCGTTTTGGAAGGCGGTGAGTTAACTGGAAAATATAATTCTCCAACCGATGAACCCAAACGTTCAAGTGATACCAGTGAAAAAATAAAAAAGATTGCTTCGTTATTGATGGATATTGCTAAAGAAGTGGATGGCACGCCTTCACAAGTTGCTATCAATTGGGCACGTCAACAATCAAAAAATATTATTCCAATCATTGGCGCACGCAGTGAAAAACATTTGAAAGATAATTTGGGATGTTTAGATTTTGAATTGACTCAAGAACAGATGCAACGCCTCAATGACTCAAGTCCAATTGATTTGGGATTCCCACACTCTTTCTTATCCTCAGACCATGTTCGCGGATTAATCTTCGGCGAGACATTTTCTAAAATTTCAATTTGATTTTATAGGGGCGACTTGCGAGTCGCCCCTACGTTTTATCTGGGGTAAATATCTCTTCAATCTTTTTCCCAAATAATTTTGCAATATCAAATGCCAGAGGTAGGCTTGGGTCATATTTCCCTGTTTCAATCGCATTGATGGTCTGACGCGAGACATTTAACTTATCTGCCAAGTCTGCTTGCGACCAATCTTTTTCAGCTCGTAAAACTTTGAGATTGTTTTTCATTGGTATTTTTTCCAATAATAGACGAGGCTAATTCCCCACAGACCAAACATCATCGGCAGAATCAAAACGGTGGGAAATTTCGGAAAGCCGATGCTTTCAAGAATGCCATAGCCAAATGTAATTAACCCTGTGGTTATCGCGGAAAACATAATCGCGTTGGATTGAACTTTTTTCTGAAGCTCGTCACTGGCTCTTAGGTCGCGCATGATGGAAGCGATGGCAGAGATAATTGTTGCTACAGAAACTCCACCTACTATACCGATTCCAACATTATCGAATGCAGTGCCAATCACAATGCCAATTACAATTCCTAATGCAAGACCTAATCCTAGATTTTCTGATTTCATGATTTACTCCTGTAATGTTCCCTTGACTTTCAATGATATAAAGTAAACTTTACTAGTCAAGGTTATTTACCTACTGTTTTAGGTGTTTTTATAGTGATGAATTTATTTTCTTGCACTGGAAACTTATTTTCTTTTTGTGACCAATCTCTTTCGGCACGCAATACTTTGAGATTATTTTTCATGAATATGTCTTCCAAAAATAGCCGAGGCTAATGCCCCACAAGAAAAACATAATTGGCAAAACCCAAATGGTGGGGAAGGGTGGAAAACCAATGTTTTCGAGAAAGCCATAACTGAAGGTGATTAATCCAGTAGTGATGGCAGAAAAAGTGACTGCTTGCAATTGGATTCTTTGTTGCAGTTCATCACTTTCTCTCAAGCCTCGTAAAATTGAAATGACAACAAAAATTGTTGGGATAACTGGAATCAAAGTAATGATGATTTGAGCAAATTGTGGAAATTCAAAATTGTTTAATATGGTTGTGCTTACTATTACTGCCACAACATAAATTCCCATTGATATTCCAAATTCTTTGAAATATCGTTTCATCACTTCATTTTGATTCATTGTTATCTCCTTTTTTATCATCATCTTCCTTAGTTTTGATAGAGCCGAATGCCATTCCTAACACACCACCAACTATCATACCCAGGGCAATATTGTCGAGTGCGGCACCAATTGCGATGCCAATGGCTAAAAAAACTGCAAAACGTGCACCAGAATTATTCTTGTTCATGATTTTTCTCCTGTAAAGTTTCCTTGACTTTTGATAGTGTAAAGCAAACTTTACTTTAAGTCAAGGGTGATTTACCCTCTAATTTAAGGTTATATCAAGCACAAGTTAAGAAAATAGTTGAAGTGTAGAACCAATTAGAAATCAAGAAAGAAGCGTTATTTCGTTTCTCGTTCCGATAACCCCATCAAATATAAAACTCCATCTAACCCCAAAACATTTAATGATTGTTTGGCAGAGGCTTTGACGATTGGTTTGGCGCGAAAGGCGATGCCAAGACCTGCAATGCTCAACATGGGGAGGTCGTTTGCGCCATCACCGACGGCGATGGTTTGCTCTAAAGAGAAGCCTTCGTTTTGTGCAATTTTTTCTAACAGAAATGCTTTTTTTGCACCATCTACAATTTCACCACTGACTCGACCTGTGACGATGCCATTTTCAATGTCGAGTTCATTTGCAAAAACATAATCAATGCCAAGTTTTTTTTGAAGCATTCGTCCGAAATATGTAAAGCCACCTGAAAGAATGGCAGTTTTGTAACCTAATTTTTTTACAGTGGATATAAGTTTTTCTGCGCCTTCGGTTAACATAAGTGTTACTGCAACTTCAGCAAGTGCAGTTTCGGGTAAACCTTTTAGTAGTGCAACTCGTTCTGTAAAACTTTGTTTGAAATCTAATTCGCCACGCATGGAGCGTTCTGTAATTTCGGCTACTTGTTTTCCAACGCCTGCGCGTTTAGCAAGTTCATCAATCACTTCGGCTTGGATTAAAGTTGAGTCCATGTCAAATGCAATCAAACGTCTGTTGCGACGATAGACATTATTTTCTTGATAAGCAATATCTACATCAATTTCATTTGCAAGTTCAAGGAATTGTCTGCGTAATGCGGTTAAATCTGAAACGGGTCCACTTAATGAAAACTCAACACATGATTTACTATTTCCATTACTTAATTCATTTAATGGAACTCGACCAGATAAGCGGATGATTTTATCAATGTTTAATCCGTTATCAACGACGATGCGTGATAACCGACTGATTTGATGGGCTGTGATTCGTTTGGCTAATAACGTGACGATATGTCTACGTTTGCCTTGTTGACCAACCCAATGTTCGTAACTTTCTTGTGGAATATTGACAAAACGAACTTGCATGTTTAATTCATCTACTGTTTTTTGAACAGCATCTTTGATAATATTTCCGTCACTGATATTTTCTGGGATTTGAATCAACATGCCCAACGACAACGCATCATGGATGACCGATTGACCGATATCTAAAATGTGGACATTGTATTCTGCTAAAACTTTTGTGATTGCGGCAGTGATACCAGGCTTATCCACGCCTGTGATGCTGACTAAAATAGGTTGTTTCAAAATTGCCTCGCAAGAATAGAATTTAATCCCCGTTACTTAAATTATTTATAAAGGGAAATCGCGCCCAATATTATTCGGTTTTTCTTTTTAATGCTAGTAGTGTGATGTCATCAAATTGTTCGGCTGAGCCGATGAAGGTTTGTAGGGTTTCTTCCATTTTATTTACAAAATCAGTTGGCTTTGTTTTTGACTTAAGAATTTCTAGCATTTTTTCTTTGCCGAAAAATTCTCCGTTGCTATTTAATGTATCTGGAATGCCATCTGTAAATGCAATTAATAAATCTTCATCTGAAAGCGTAGTTTCTTTGACCTTAAAAACTGTGTTTGGGATTACACCGATTGCAGGACCTGTATAGGGTAATTCGGTATGTATTTGTCCGTTTTTTTCGACAATCAAAGCAGGCTCATTGCCACCGTTAATATAGGTGAGCTTTCCGTTTTTTGGGTCTAAAATGCCGATAAAAATTGTAGCGAACATATACGCTTCTGCGTGTGCGTCTGTAACGTAATTGTTCGTTAGTGAAACCGCATGGTGCAGGCGTTGTGAATGGGTCAATTTTTTCAAATCTTGTTCGCTTGAGAATTGATCCGTTGTGGAGGCGGCGCGCAGTAAACTGCGGAAGAGTGTCATAAACAATGCCGCGCCAATGCCCTTTCCGCACACATCTGCAACAAGAAATGTCAAACTGCCATCAGGCAAAATGAATGCATCATAAAAATCTCCAGCTACTTCTTTAGCGGCTTTGAAGTAGGATGCAATTTCCCACCCTTCAATTTTGGGTAACTCGGCTGGTAAAAATTCTTTTTGAATATCGCGGGCGATGTTTAATTCGTTTTCTAAACTTTTGAGATATAGGTCTTGCAAATCTCTTAGATGTTTTTTTTCTAAACAAGATTGAATACGAGCTTTGAGAAGTGTTGGTTCAAATGGTTTGGGGAGATAATCTTCGGCACCAAGTTCAATGCCTTTGACGATGTTTTGTAAATCATTATTAGCAGAGATGACAATGATCGGAATATTACGAATTTCAGAATCGGCTTTTACTTTTTCAAGCACGGTGAAGCCATCCATAATGGGCATCATAATGTCGAGTAAAACCAAATCGGGTTTTTCATTTGATATTTTTTCAAGTGCATCTTTTCCATTCACTGCTGTGATGGTTTGATAATTTAAATCTTCGAGTTCTTGTTCGAGATAATCTACGTTGAAGGGTTCGTCGTCAACGATTAAGATGCGGGGTTTGTTCATGAATCTCCATTAG